>Ga0070731_10000025_pt1 | contig 303395 bp, 238 predicted proteins | sample Coa_R1_2_FD_66448 | JGI IMG/M metagenome (GOLD analysis project Ga0070731, IMG submission 66448) | Surface soil microbial communities from Centralia Pennsylvania, which are recovering from an underground coalmine fire - Coalmine... | ecosystem: Environmental > Terrestrial > Soil >... | reverse complement strand
CGACGATCTGGCCTTTGTGGTGAAAAGCATGGGTCAGAAGATGATGCAGGATGAGCGCGGGCGTCCGTCCTGCGCTGTCTCCGTCTGAAAAGTGAAGTTCCGTACTAGTGTTGAGCTGTTGCTCGGTCAAGACAGACAAGTATGCTTGAGTTCCTCGGATAACTTCCGACTGCAGACGTCTCGCGTCCGCTATGGAAGGACAGTCAGCGGGGCTTCGATCGACATAGCTGCGCCCCTCTAACGTGTGAATCCAAAACCCCTCGCAATTGAAAATATGAATCACCTGCTTCTGCAGTGTAGGAAATCCGAAGCTCGGCAATTCCTTTACATAATCGATCGGTCGAATTGTGGACAGGTGGTCAAGCAAGAGACTCAGACTGGAATGTGTCCAGCTGTGGAATTTGGAAACTCCTTTGAGGGTGAACACGATTTCTCCTTTCGGATCATCTACGGGCGCATGAGCCCGGCAGAGCAATTCATGTATAAGCTGCCACGCAAGGAAGTCGCCGAGCCTCCTCGCACACAGAATTATTTTCCGATGCAGAAGGTTGAGAAGATGAGGTTCAGAATGTCGTCCGGTGTTGTCTGGCCTGTGAGCGAATCGAGAGCCCAGAGGGCGCGATAGAGGTCGATCAGGATCATTTCGTGCGGAACGTTGTTGGTATTGGCGCGCCCGGCATCGGCCAACCCTGACCGCGCGGAGGCGATTGCCTGCTGATGCCGCACACTGGTCAGCATTCCAGGCTCGGATGCAGCGCCTCCCGTGGCCAGGGCGAGGATTCGCTCGCGAAGCGCATCGATCCCATGTCCTGTCAGTGCGGATGTTGGCAGAGAATCCAGGCCGGCACTCGCCACCGCGCTGCGATCGAATTCGATTCCGTCGCCTGCGGCCAGATCACTCTTGTTGATCGCAACCAACGCAGGGCGGTTCTGCACGGATGCAAGCAGAGCGCGCTCCTCGTCGTTCAGGGTCTGCGTGGCGTCGAGCACCACCAGCACCAGCGCCGCATCGGCGAGCGCTTCGCGGCTGCGCGCAATACCCAGCCGCTCCACTTCTTCAGCCGATTCGCGCAGACCGGCTGTGTCGACCAGTTCGAGCGGGATGCCGCCGAGAGAGATGCGCTCCGTGACCAGGTCGCGGGTGGTTCCAGGAACCGCGGTGACGATGGCCCGATCGCGCTCGACAAGGCGATTGAAGAGCGAACTCTTTCCTGCATTCGGCCGCCCGACAATGGCAAGAGTGAGCCCGTCATGCACGATGCGGCCGCGCGCAAACGAAGCCTCAAGAGCGGCAAGCGGCGGATCGAGTTCCTCAATGCGGCTGGCGATTTCAGCCTGCGGCGTAACCTCGACATCGTCTTCGGCGAAATCGATCCCAGCCTCGAGCAGCGCAATCAATTCGACCAAATCCTGCTTCACCGGCTGCACGCGGCGACTGAGCGCGCCTCCCATCTGACTCGCGGCCTGGCGAGCCTGGGTCAACGTCTGGGCTTCAATCAGGTCTCGCACGGCTTCGGCCTGGGTGAGGTCGATTTTTCCGGCGAGAAACGCGCGCTGCGTGAATTCGCCGGGCTCGGCAAGGCGCGCACCCAGATCGAGCGCGCGACGCAACAAGAGATCGAGCACCACGGGAGAACCGTGCCCGGCAATCTCGACAAGATCCTCGGCGGTGTACGAATTGGGTGCGACGAAGAAGGTGACGACGGCTTCGTCGATGCGCTCACCACCCGCATCGGGTGCATCGAGTATCTCAGCCAAGCGCGCGCGACCGTGCTCCATGGGCTGGCGCAGTACGACCAATTGCGCAGCGATCGACGCAGCTTCGGGTCCGCTGAGACGCACGATACCGATGCCGCCGCGGCCTGGAGGCGTGGAGACCGCGGTAATGGTATCAACAGCGGCAGCCGCAACCGGATTTTCGTCGGCGCTCATGGAGTCTCCAAATCATTGTAGGGAAGAGCGCCATACGCAGGCATCAGGCTCATTTCTCGAGCCTGTTCATCTACACTGCAAAAACCTTTTAGCACGGCATTTACAGCTATAATCAATGCAGCGCCATGAGACCCCCGGAGACTCGAAAACTGCACCCGGGGCCGTCGCGTAGAGTACTTCTAAAGGCCTCCTCCAGTGATCGCAAATTCGCGGAATAAACGCACATCGAACTCGTTGTCAGGACGGGTTCAACAGGGTTTCTGGATCGCAGTTTTACTTTCTTTAATGGCGTGCGGAGCACGAGCGCAGACTCCGCCGCAAGCAGTATTCCAAGGGGTACTGCGCACTCCGGGCGGAGCGCCGATCCCGAATGCTCAGATTCAGCTCACGGGCCAGGACACGTCGGCCAAAGCCCAGACCGGCGCAGACGGACACTTCCGGCTCGCGCTCATTCCTGGACAATACCGGCTGAGCGTTGAAGACAACAGCCACCGGTTCGAATTTGCCCAGCCCATCCTGATTACGGATGCGGCGCGACCTGTCGCTGTGTCGCTCTCAAATCGCGGCGAAATCACCGTGACTGCGCTTGCCGCAAAAGATCAAAGCGCGACCGGCGGTGAAGAGCTCTCGAGCCAGGCGGTGAGCGAGCTGCCGTTGAACAAGCGCGATTTCAGTTCGCTGCTGCTGCTGGCTGCCGGGACCATGACCGACACCAATGGAGCCACGAACTTCACCGCGCAATTCGCGATCAATGGGCAGCGAGGCGATGAGGCGACGTTCGCCATGGACGGCGCGGACATCAGCGATCCGGAGATGGGCGGCTCGACCTTCTCCAACTTCAACGTGGATGCGGTCGAATCCATTGACTCCAGCTCCGGCTGGATGCCTGCGGAAGTTGGGCGCGGCGCTTCGGGATTCACCAACATCATTACTCGTTCGGGCGCGAGCGGGTTTCACGGTTCGATCTTCGAGTTCGTGCGTAATTCCGCATTCGATGCGCGCAATTATTTCGATCACGCCACGCCGGTCTATCCGGGCCGGATTCCGCCGTTCCGCCGCAACGAATTCGGATTCACCAACGGCGGTCCGATTTACATTCCGCATCTCTACGACGGCCGCAAGCGCACATTCTACTTCGCTGAGTACCAGGGATTCCGCCAGGTTCTCGGCACCACGCAGGTGATGCCCGTTCCCTCGGCGGCACAGCGTCCCTCCGGCGGCAGCTCGATTGTCAACGACACGGTCAAGTATCCCGATGGTTCGGTCGATACGCTGGCCGTCCCGGTGGTTCCGGCGATTGCCGCGGTGCTGGCCCGCTATCCACTGCCTAACCTGCCGACTGGACCGTTTGGCGCGAATACGTATGCGACTCCGTCGAAGGTGGCCACTGATGCCGACCAGTTCTCGCTCCGCATCGACCACACCTTTACGCCCAAGGACAAGTTCTTTGCGCGCTTCACCATGGATAACCTGACCGGGCCGACTACAAATCCCGACCAGACGGCGATCGATCCGAACTTCGGGATCCAGTACATCGACCGCCAGCGCAATGTGGTGGGCACCTACACGCGCACGGTGTCGCCGCGCCTGGTTCTCGAATCGCTCATCAGTATTACGCGTTCCACGCCGGGTTTTCCCACGACTGACTACACCGATCCTGCCGTCAAATTCGGTGACAGCCTGTTTGAAGCATTCAACAGTGCCGCTGGAACGGTGATGCAGGCATACGGCAATCTCTTCCAGGGCCGCCAAACCGTGGCCTTCACCAAGGGGCCGCATAGCTTCAAGGCAGGCTTCGAGGCGCGGATCAACCGCGACACCACCTACTTCGGGATCAGCCCCAACGGTGAATACGATTTCGGGGGCGGGGCGGCCTACGCCACCGAGGCCATCACCTCGCAAAGCGGAACTCACGATATCGCCGTCGGCGATCCCCTGCCCGACACGATGTCTGGCTTTCTATCCGGCAGCCCGTTTGCCTACAGCACCGACATCGCGCCTCCCTTTGTTTCGGGCGGACAGCACATCGGTCCCGCGGCCATTAACCGCGAGGGCTACGCTTTGTGGGCGCAGGACACCTGGAAAATCAACCCGCGCTTTACTCTCGACTACGGCATTCGCTGGGATCTCTACAACCCCATATCGGAGCGGGCGCATCGCACTTCGAGTTTCAACAACTTCGGCGCGAACCAGGTGTACCTGGTGAATCCGCAGCCCGGCTACAGAACGCCAAAAAATGGATGGCAGCCACGGATCGAGGGAACCTGGGCAGTGAACCACAATCTTACGGCGCATGCGGGCGGAGCCATCATGGTGGTTCAGCCGAATATCTGGCAGGACAACTTCCTCACCGGAGCTACGCCGTTCTCGATTTATCCTCGCCGCGTCTCCTCGGCTTCAGCGCCGCTGGCGTACGGATTCATGATCACCTCTTCGCAGTTGCCGCATACCTACACCCCCGGCGGAGCCGACATCCTCGCATCAGGACATACCAAGGACATTCCACCCAACACCGTGATGGACGTGGAGCGCTTTCAGACGGACATGGAGGCGTTGACGGATACAAACGTCCTCACTCCGCTGAACCTCCAAGGCATCGATCCCACCTTTGGCAATGCCACGCTCTTCACGTGGACAGCGGGCCTGGAGCAAAAAATGGGTAACTTGACTGCCGACGCGGCCTATGTGGGAACCTCCGCTGAAAAGCTGCCGCGCTACGGATTTCCCAATGCTTATCCAGGTGCATCTGCGGGCTTTGCGCCGCACACGCAATTCAACAGCGCCGGCGACGTCATCGGCGGATACGGTGTGGAGAACGTCATTTTCGGCGACGCCCATTCGAGCTATCACGCTCTGCAAACTTCCCTGGCAGGCACCGTTGGACACGGCGGCCCGGGCGTGCAGGCGAGCTACACCTGGAGCAAGTCGATCGACACCACCAGCATCGTCCTCGGCGGCACCGGGAACACCGGCGCCGTTGCGTCAGGCTACTCGCAGAATCCGTTTGATACGCATCCCGAAAAGGCTCCATCGAATTTCGATGTGACTCATGGCTTCGGCCTGAGCCTGGCACAGGATTTGCATCTTGAAAGCGCGCCTTTCCTCGAAGCTGTCAGCAAGAAAGTAACGGATGGATGGGAACTGCTCAGCATCTCGAGCATCAGTTCCGGCTCGCCGTTCACCGTGTATTCCGGCATCCAGCAGACCGGCTACGGCTCGAATGGCGTGGATCGGCCGGATCAAATCGCCAAGCCGCATCTTTCGACTTCGCGCGCCAATCGCGAGGACTACTTCGGCGAAGGCGCGGACAATGCGGCTGACTTCTTCTCCATTCCGATTCACATAGCGGGCGGGTCGGGACCGAACCAGGGGCGCTTCGGCACGCTGGGACGCAACACGTTCCGCGGGCCGGCGTTCTATAACTTCGATTTCGCCCTGATCAAGGACACGCCGTTTGGCCGCCGCAAGAGCGGGGCTGAGCGCGTCGACCTCCAGTTCCGCTCGGAGTTCTTCAACCTCTTCAACATCGTGACCATGGGTCTGCCGGCCAACATCCTCAACGGCGCCGGCTTTGGCGAGATCAGCAAGACGGCCGGCAATTCGCGGCAGATCCAGTTCTCTCTCAAGCTGATCTACTGATCGCAGCCCTGGCGCGGGATTCCGCACTGCGTCATGCGATCGGTCTGCTATAAAGGTTCCGGCATTTAGCCGCACGGTCATTTGCGCTTCGGCGCAGCGGGGTTTTCTCCGCAGGAGTGCGGCCTTTCGGGGGACCTTGATGCGATTTCATCGACCGCTCCACTCCGCGATTCTTTTCTGCGGACTTCTCGCGATTGCCCTCGGCTCGACCTGCTCAGTTGCCCAGGAGCTGCACGCGAAGCCACCGTCTGCGCAGCACACTATCGATCTCACGCAGGTGAAACCGGAGACGGTGGGCTTTTCGTCAGAGCGGCTCGAGCGCCTTCACACGCTGATGCAGCAGGCTGTGCAGGATCAACAGGTGGCAGGCGTTGTCACCATCCTCGCGCGTCATGGCAAGGTCATCGATTACGGCACTTACGGCATGCGCGATATCGCCAGCCACACCGCGATGAGCAAGGACACGATCTTCCGCGACTACTCGATGACCAAGCCCGTCACCGCGGTCGCCATGCTGATCCTGTACGAAGAAGGCAAGTGGCTGCCCTCGGATCCCATCTCCAAATACATTCCCGAGTTCGCGCATCTCAAGGTCTACGCGGGCGCAGGCGCCGACGGCAAGCCGAATCTCGTCGATCCCGACCATCCTCCCACGATGGCCGAGTTGATGACGCACACCGCCGGCTTCACATACGGCCTCTTCGGCGACACGGCGGTCGACCACATGTATCGCGATGCCCATCTCTTCGAGTCGAAGGATCTGCACGAATTCGTGAGCCGGCTCGGACAGATTCCGCTGCTCTACCAGCCGGGAACGAAGTGGGTCTACTCCGTATCGATGGACATCCAGGGCTACATCGTCGAGAAGCTTTCGGGCGTGTCGCTGCCTGATTTCATGCGCACCCACATCTTCACGCCACTGGGAATGAAGGATGCCGGATTTTACGTGCCGCAGGATAAGTGGTCACGTTTTGCCACGGTATACTGGGTCGATCCCAAGGGCGGCCTTTCGACGTCAGGGCCGGGCGTGGTGAACAGGCGCGATTTTGCCAAGGAACCAGGCATGCCTTCCGGCGGAGGCGGGCTTGTCTCCACCGCGGAAGACTATTTCCGCTTTGCTGAAATGCTGGCGCATGATGGCGAGCTGAATGGCGCTCGTATCCTCTCGCCGGCCAGTGTGCGCCTCATGAGCTCGAATCATCTGACGTCGAACCTGCTGACCGGGCAGTTCCGCATCGGCTACCAGGTGATGCGGCCCGGATTTGGATACGGCTACAACTGCGCGGTGGTCTTCGACCCGCCGATGGCCAACCTGCCCGAGGGTAAGGGCACGTTCTTCTGGGATGGAGCGGCGGGCACCTGGTTCTGGATCGACCCAACGAACGACATCGTGTTTGTAGGAATGATCCAGCGCATGAACGCCGGACCAGCGAGCGAAAACCTGCAATACCTGAGCCGCTCGGTGGTGTACGGCGCGCTGGTGGATCCGTCGAAGTAGCAAGCACTGCGCGGGTACAGTTACAGCCAGCACTTGCGCGACTGTAGAGCGCGCTCGCCGCACATATTGAACCTCCATTCGTCACAAAATCCTTCTCAAGAAAAATTAAGGTTTGTTCCTATTGCGTTCCCATAGGGCTTCGCATATGCTCTGTTCTATTGGTTCGCCATAGGAGAGCGGAGCATGGGTGGCAAGACCGATGTATGGCAGGGCACGCTGGCCCTGATGGTGCTGAAGACGCTGCAAATGATGGGCCCGCAGCACGGTTACGGACTGGCGCGGCGCATCGAGCAGACCAGTGGCGATCTGCTGGAGCTGAACTACGGCACGCTCTACCCCGCGCTGCTGAAGCTCGAGCAGGAAGGCTATGTCCGCGCGAAGTGGGGCTTCTCAGAAAACAACCGCAAAGCGAAGTTCTACGAACTGACCAAGGCCGGGGAGCGCCAGGTGCGCAAGGCCGCCGCCGATTGGGAGCAGACCACCGAGATCCTCGCCCGGTTTCTCAGCCCGACAGCCGAAGCGTGAGAGGGAGGAATGATGCGAAAGCTGAGAGCACTTTGGGTGCGCGTTTTCGGCATGTTGCGTCCCGGCCACGCTGACGACGAATTCCGTGCAGAGCTCGAATCGCATCTTGCCATGCACATCGACTCCGAGATCCGAGCCGGCGTTTCACCCGAGGAAGCACGCCGGCAGGCGCTGATTCGCCTTGGGGGTGCGGAGCAGGTGCGGCAGCTTCATCGCGAGCGCCGCATCCTTTCCTCGCTCGAGAATCTGGTGCGGGACACGCGCTACAGTCTCCGCGCGCTCGTGAAGCACCCGGGAGTCACGGCAATTGCGATGCTCTCGATTGCGCTCGGCATCGGCGCCAACGGAACCATTTTCTCGATGGTGAGCCGATTCGTGCTGCGGCCCGCGCCGGTGGGCGACCCTTCCACGCTGCTGACGCTTTCAACGATGCAAAAGGGCGACCGCTGTTGCAACAAGTTTCCTTTTCCGCTTTTTGAGAATGTGCGTGACGACGCCCATTCGTTCTCGGGCGTTGCGGCCTACTACGACCAGATCCCGGCTTCGATTGGAGGATCCGGCGAACCCGAGCGCGTCTGGGGCCAGGGCGTCACCGCAAACTTCTTCGATGTGCTCGAACTGCCGATGGTTCTTGGCCGTGGATTTGCGAAGAATGATGAGGCGGCTCCGGTCGTGGTGCTGAGTGAAACCTTGTGGCGCCGCCGCTTCAACGCCGATCCTTCCATCGCCGGAAAGTCAGTGTTGCTTTCGGGCCGCAACTTCACCGTCGTCGGGATTGCGCCGGCTGCCTTCCATGGCGCCGAGCAGATCCTTTACGCGCAATTCTGGGTGCCTCTCGGAATCACCGCGCATCTTGTGCCGAATCTACCGCCGCGCGATTCGCGCGAATACCACTGGCTTGCTGTCGAAGCGCGCATTCGTCCCGGCGTTTCGCACAGCGCCGTGGATGCGGAGTTGAAGACGCTAGCGGCCCGATATGAGCGCGCCTATCCGGCGACCGACAAAGACAGCACCTTCTATGAAGAGCAGGCAGGATCGCTCCCGCCAAACATCAAGTCGGTTGTGGTCGTGTTTCTTTCCGGGTTGATGGGGATTGTTTTACTGGTCCTGACGATTGCCGGAGCCAACGTGGCCAACCTGTTGTTTGCACAAGCCGTGGCGCGACAGAAAGAGATGGCCGTCCGACTCGCGCTGGGGGCAACCCGCAATCGCCTGCGCCGCCAATTCCTGTTTGAAAGTACCTTGCTCGCGCTGAGCGGCGCTGTGGTGGGCCTGCTGCTGTCGCTCTGGGCCACGCGCGCGTTGTCAACGCTTCGTCTTCCCGCTCCGGTTCCCCTCGACCTGCAAATAGGCATCGATTGGCGAGTGATTTCCTTCACCTTCGTGCTGACGTTTGTGTGCGGAGCCCTGCTGGGGCTTGGGCCGGCATGGGCGGCTTCGCGGCCTTTCCTGGTAAATGCGCTCAAGGGCGAAGACCCACTGGCTCGCGCAGGACGGCGCTTCTCATTACGCAATGTGCTGCTGGTTGCGCAAATCGCAATGTCGGTCGTATTGCTGTCGGCGACCATCCTGTTTCTGCGCAGCTTGCAGAACGCAGCAGCCATCAACATCGGCATTCAGCCGCGCGGATTGATGGTTCTTTCCATCGACCCGCGTGTGCACGGCTATTCGGCGGACCGCACCATCGTGTTTCTCAACCAGCTTGAGGAGCGCGCCAGAGCCTTGCCCGGCGTTGTTTCGGCGGTCGTGACCGACGTGCCTCCGCTCACCGGCGGCAATCGCAGCGAAGGATTTACAGTCGCGGGCGAGTCGGGCAAAGACGCGGGAATGACGTACGCAGAACTTTATATGGTCACGCCCGGTTATTTCGGGACGATCGGGACGCCGCTACTCGCAGGTCACGATTTCGGCAGCGAAACCGCGGACGGGCTCAAAACGGCCATCATCAATAAAGAATTCGCACACCGGCTCTTTCCGCATGTCAATCCGATCGGCCAGCGTGTGAAGGGCGGAGATGTCACCTACGAAATCATTGGCGTTGCCGGCAATGCGAAATCGCGTTCGGTCGGTGAAGCAGATCGCGCCATTCTCTATCGGCCGCTGGTGCAAAGCGTGGCGGGCGATCCGTCTCTGATGGGATACACGCTCGTGGTCAAGGCCGCCGGGAATCCGGCTGCGCTGTTTGAGCCGGTTCGCCGGCAGGTGTATGCGCTCGATCCGGCCATGGCCATCTTCAACGAGGAGACGATGGACGAGCATGTGCGCACCGCCTTTGTGTTGCCGCGCGTCGCCGCGATGCTGTTCGGCATCTTCGGGAGTATCGGCATCGTCCTGACAGCCATTGGACTGTATGGGGTGATGAGCTATTCCGTAACCCGTCGCACGCGCGAGATCGGGATCCGCATGGCGATGGGCGCGCGACCGGGCACCGTGGAGCGGTTCGTGTTGCGACAGGGGCTTGTGCTGACCCTGATCGCCATCGCGCTCGGCTGGCCGGCGGCCTGGATGCTCGCCAAAATGGCGAGAAGCTTCCTTTATGGAATTCAGCCGCACGATGCCCTGACCTTTGCGCTGGTGCCGCCGTTCCTGATCACCATTGCTCTGGCGGCCTGCTGGATTCCAGCGCGCCGCGCAGCTTCGGTCGACCCCATGAAAGCGCTGCGAACGGAATAGGAGATTCAGTATGCGACAACTTAGAGCGCTTTGGATGCGGCTGTTAGGCTCCCGCCACATGCAGCGTGAAATCGATGCCGAGCTGGCGAGCCACATCGAACTGCACACCGCAGACGGCGTGCGAGCCGGCCTCACTCCTGAAGAAGCACGCCGCCAGGCTCTCATTCGCCTGGGCGGCCAGGAGCAGACACGCCAGGCCTATCGCGACCGCGCCTCGCTACCCTCCATCGAAAGCATCCTGCAGGATGTGCACTTCGCGCTTCGCCAGATGCGCAAAGCACCAGGGTTCACACTGACAGCCGTGCTCACGCTGGCTCTGGGCATCGGCGCGAACACCGTGATTTACACCCTGGTCGATTCGATTCTGCTGCGGCCTCTGCCCTATCCGCACCAGGATCGTCTGATGCGCATCACCGGAACCAATTCGATGATTGCCCCCAAGGGCTGGATTCGCGCGCTCGGGGCAAACTCCAAGGCGTTCTCTTCGATTGCGGGCTACGGCGATGATGCCGAATCGAACGTGGCCGATAACGACGTCCCTGAGCGCCTGTTCAGCGCTACGGTCACGGTCAATGCGCTCGACGCTCTGGGCATCCGTCCCGCCGCGGGAAATTTCTTCAAGCCCGAAGATGCAATCGCTGGGCAGGATCATGATGTCGTTCTCAGCTATGGCTACTGGCGCCAGCATTTTGCCGGCGCGCCTTCCGCTCTGGGCCGCACCTTGCGCATCGATGGCGTCTCGCGCCGCATTATCGGTGTGATGCCCGCGGGCGTGCGCTTTCCATATGCCGACACGCAGTTCCTCATCCCGGTCTCGTTTCGGCCGCAGGATGCGCAGGATCCATGGACGACTTTCGACCTGCACATGTTTGGGCGGCTGGCTGACGGTGTTGCTCCCGCACAGGCGCAGGCGGAGTTACGCCGCTTGCACGGCATCCTTCTACCCATGTTTCCCTGGCGCATGCCCGATATCTGGGCGTCGGATATGACGGTCGTGCCCATTCTCGAGGCGCAGACCGGCGCCATGCGGCCTAGATTGATGCTCCTTTTCGGAGCTGTGGGTCTCATTCTGCTGATCGCCTGCGCGAACGTCGCCAACCTCATGCTGGCGCGCGCCACGGCGCGTCAACGCGAAATCGCGGTTCGCGGCGCCCTCGGTGCATCAACTCGCAGACTCATTCAACAGCTGCTTTCTGAAAGCGTGGTGCTGGGAGTAACCGCCGGCGCCGTGGGCCTTGGCGCAGCATTGATCAGCCTGCGCGTCTTTCTGCAACTGCTGCCCGGTGACACGCCGCGCATTCAAGACGTCTCTCTTCACACCAGCGACATTCTGTTCACATTGGGCGCATCGATTCTTGCCGGCATCCTGTTCGGCCTTGTGCCCTCCGTGAAGATGGCTTCCATCGATCTGCTGGCATCGCTTCGGGCAGGCAGCCGCGGGGTCACCACGCGAGGAGCGAGTTTTGGTGTCTCGATGGGCCTGGTCATCGCGCAGATAGGCCTTTCCGTCATGGTGATCACGGCGGCAGGTCTCATGCTGCATAGCCTGTACAAGATTTCGCAGGTCGATCCGGGCTTCCGCACCGATCACACGGTCACGGCAGAGGCGGCGCTCGATGCCGGCGCGTGCAGCCAACAAGGCCGCTGCCATTCGTTTTTCGAAACGCTGCTGCAGCAGGCGCAAGGAATTAGCGGCGTGCAGGCAATCGGCCTGACTGACCTGTTGCCGCTGAGCGGCCACGATACGAATTACGTGTACGATGCGGAAAACCATCCTCGTCCTCCGCGCCAGGGAGCGTTGGTGGCCGCGGGCCGCATCGTGTCTCCCGGCTATTTCGATGTGCTTGGGCTGCACCTGGTGCGCGGACGATTGTTGACCGAAGAGGACGCTTCGGGAGCCACACACGCTGCGGTCATCAATGAACGCATGGCACAGCGCCTGTGGCCGAACCAAAGCCCAATCGGGAAACACCTCATGAACGTAAGTGACGAGCCGACGCCAACGGTTTGGGTCGCGGACAAAGCCGTAGAGGTCGTCGGGATCGTTGCCAACACGCGCGAAGGCGGACTCCAAGGCGACTTCGAAGACGAAGTCTACTTGCCCATGACTCCAGCGAGCGCGCAGGCGACGATGTATGTGGTGTTGCGATCGCGTGCAACGCCCACGGAAACTGCTGCAGGACTTCGCAGGGCCGTGACGGGCATCGATTCGCTCGTGCCGGTCACGCGGGTTCGCGCATTGAACGAGGTGGTCGCATCCTCCGTCGCCGCGCCGCGCGCTCTCGCTGTTCTTTTGCTCGGATTCGGAACACTGGCCGTCATCATCGGCGCGGTGGGAGTTTACAGCTTGATTGCTTACATCGTGAGCTGGCGTACCCGCGAGATCGGCCTGCGGCTGGCGCTGGGGGCACAGCGGCGCCACATCGTCCTCTCGGTGATCCGTCAAAGCCTGCTGCTGGCGCTTGGAGGCTGCCTGGCCGGCTTGCTCGGCGCGCTAGCCGTGAGCCGGGCATTGCGCAGTTTTCTGTTTGAAGTAAGCACGCTCGATCCGATCACGTTCTGCGCGGTTGCTCTGCTGATGGGAATAGTTGCGCTGGCGGCTGCGTGGGCACCGGCCCGCCGCGCTGCCTCGGTCGATCCCATGGTGGCCATGCGGACTGACTAAGACGACGTCTCATGTGGCCTTCTGGGCCGGCGTGGTGCTGCGCGAGCTACACCACGCTTCTTTTTGCGCGGATGATACACTCCCATGCGGGACCAACCAAAATGCGCGCAACGGCAATCGAGTTTCGTCTGCGAATGGCGATCAACGCGGCCACTATCATTCTCGGATTCTGGGCTCCGTGGATCGAGCAGTGGGGTATCGGCCGTCGCATCTCGGTCCTGGAATGGCTCGCGCTCGCATTGAGCCGGTACAGCATCGCGAGCTTCGCCATCGCCACGCCAATCGTCATCATCGCCGCCGCTTGCATCGCCGCATTGGGAGCGGTGTTGCGCGTCTGGGGCACGGCTTACCTTGGCACTTCAACCGTCCACAACCTCAATATGAAAGCGGGCACCGTGATGGCCGACGGCCCATATCGCTTTGTGCGCAACCCGCTTTACCTCGGACTCTGGCTCATGGTGGTCGCCATGGGATTCATCATGCCCCCCACGGGCGCGTTGTGTGCGATCTTCTTCATCACGATTTTCGCCATGCGCCTGATCTTCGGAGAGGAGGCCTTTCTCTCCACCGAGTTGGGCGAACCCTACAAGGTCTACCTGCGCGACGTGCCTCGCCTCTTTCCGCGCCTGCGCACGAATGTCGCCTCGGCAGGCGCGAGACCACGGTGGCTTCGCGCAGTGATGGCCGAGCTGACGCCCATTGGCGTCTTCGTTGCGCTGGCGTTTCTCTCGTGGACGTATGACAACCGGCTGATGGGCCGCGCCATCTTGGTCAGCTTCGGTCTGTCGCTGGTGACGCGCGCTCTGCTTCCGCCCGAAGCACCTAGTTCTGCGACGTAATTTCGCGCTGATTGCCCAGCCGTCCGAGATGCGTGAAGCCGAACCCGTCGCCGTATTTCAATCCGTAGCCGAGCAGACGGTCCACACCGATGTGATTGGCCCAGATGAGCGCAACGGGAAGCGCATAGTGCGCACCAGCGACGAGACCGAAGAGAGCCAGCACCGCAGGTCCGATATACGTGTGCACTGCGTTGTAAGCGCGCGCACCCCAGCAAGAACAGTGCAGATAACCGAGCATGGAGAGATCGGGAACGAGCCACACCGCGGCGAACAGCCACCAGCTGGCGCCGGTGCGCGCGTAGAGAATTACTGTGATGGCCGCGACCGCCAGTCCTTCAAGCCGTAGAAGTGTCAAGACCGAACCGCGAACGGGTGCACTGGAGGAAGCAAGAGGTCCGAGGGATGCTGAGCTCGCCATGCTGCATTGGATGACGAGCCGTGCTGATTGACCGCAAAAAATCCGCGCTCAAATAGAAAAGGAGAGAAGCACGAAGGCCTCTCCCCTTCGGGTGTGTCCGCCAGCCGAAAGCTACTTCTTGGGAGGAGCGATGACGTCCTTTGCCGACTTGGCAACGCGGAACTTCACGACCGTCTTCGCCTTGATCTTGATGGCTTCGCCGGTCTGCGGATTGCGCCCCATGCGGGCTTTCCGCTCTGCCTTTACCAGGCGGCCGATTCCGGGGATGATGAAAACGCCGTTCTTCTTGGTTTCCTTGATGGCGGTCTCCGCCAGCAGGTCCATATACGCGGCTGATTGCTTGTTGGTGAGTTCGAGCTTCTCGGCCATATGCCGCACCAGGGCGGTCTTGGTCATGCCAGTTGCCATGTCATGTTCTCCTTCTGGGCTTGCCCTCGGGGCAGCCGGTTTTACCGGGGTTCCCGCCGCTCTGGCCTGATCAAGATTTCCTGAGAAAGCCGTCTTGCGTACCGCATGATGGAGGGCCAGTGGAGCTCAGCTTGCACGAAAACCCTTTATTCATGCGGGTTCTTTAGAACCCGTCGTTCGTAACAATGCAACCTGCGGGCGGGCAAAGTCAATGGAAAAACTTCGATTTTCCACAGGTTTTTTAGGGTTTTTTGCCTTTTTTGCCGATTTTAGGCCGAAAATGGCCGGTTTTTGCCTTCAAGGGCATTCAGAACCGCGTCAATTGCGGCGAAATGCGTCTGCCGGCAGATTCTCAGCGGAGGCCGAAAAGCACCTTCTTCTTCGGAGCAAACGCCGCCGCAATGGGCGTGTTCAAGGCGTCGACCATGGGCGCGAGCAGCCGAAAGTGCCGGATCACCGTAGCCGCGAAGCTCGCTTGCAGCGCGGTTTTTGGTGGCAGCGCGACACTCATGCCCCACTGCTTGTAGCGGATCAGGTCGATTGCCGGATGATCCGGCGGAAACCCTTTCGGCGGCCGGGTCAGCGCGTCGCCTTCAAACTCGACAAACGTCTTTCGCACCGCGGGCTTCTTCACGATCTTGCGGAACTCCTCGTGATGATCGAGCAGCCAGTGCCGGATCGCGGCCAGTTGCTCCTTCTCCGGCATGTACGCGCCCGCAGCGATGATCACTTCCTTTGGGCTGACGTGGAAGTAGTAACCCGCGCCCGATGTCTTGTCGAATCCCATGTGCGTCCACCACGCGGCGACATGCGTTTTATAAGGACGCTTGTCGTTGCTGAAGCGCGTGTCGCGGTAAATCCTGAACAGCGATTTCTCGGCGGGTCGCACATGATTGGGCGCGAAGTCCATCATGGCGTCGGTGATTTTGCGAACGATGGCCAGCATCGGATCACGCAGCAGCGCTTCGAACTCGGCCTTGCGCGGCTGGAACCACGCGCGATCGTTGTGCTTGGCCAGATTACGAAGAAACGTCATCGCGGCAGGGCCCAGATAGGGGAGTGGCGCGGGGGGAGTTGCCTTCTGTTTTCCTGCCATGCCTCAAAGTCTATCGAAATCGCGGCATTGCGATTTGCACATGTATTCACAAGGAACTCCATCGAGCAAGCAGCAAGAGCTAGAAGTTGCTTCACATCGCCTTCAGCGCGCTGCAGGCTTGCGTATCTTGCACGGCTCTTTGGTGCAGAGAATGTCGGTGATGCCCTTCGATTCTGTCACGGTATAGATTTTGTCGACCGCAGGCAACCGAACAAACTCGACGTGTCCGGTTGGCCAGTGGATCTCGGCCGTACCGGCCACGGTGGCATCGCCGAGACCGAAGTGCGCGCGCTTGTCGTTGGAGGAGATGTAGCTGCCCGAACTGAGCACGTCCTGGCGCATCCGCGTGCCGTTGGCTTTCAGAAATACCTTCGCGCCCACCGCATCGCGCGGGCTGCCTTTGCCGCCTACTAGTTTCAACTCGACCCAATGATGATGGTCGGGGTTGACGTTGCGCAGCAGCACGGCGCTGCCGTCGACGGGTGTCATCACGACATCGATTTTGCCATCATTGAAGAGATCGCCAAACGCGGCCCCGCGTCCACTCAACAATACAGCAAGGCCTGTATTCACGACTGGCGGCACGTAATCGAACTTACCACCATGTGTGTTGTGAAAGAGCAAAGGGCGCTGCGCATAGGTCGATCCCCAGCCTGATTTGTCTGCAATGGGAAAAACATGACCATTCACGATGAAAAGGTCATTCCAACTGTCGTTGTCGTAGTCGATGAGGCCGACGCCCCAGCTGAGGAACGGGATGGAGATGTCGGCGATACCAACGCGATTACTAACGTCAGTAAACGAGGTGTCGCCGTCGTTGCGATAGAGAACCTTGAAATCGTCGGAGAAATTTGTGAGGGCCACGTCCGCACGCCCGTTATTGAGGTAGCTTCCGATGCCGAGGCCCATGCTGGCGACTTCGCGTCCATCCTTGTTGAAGGCGAAGCCAGAGGAATAGCTATCGTCGGAGAACGTACCGTTGCCGCGATTGCGATAAAGGTAATTCGGAGTGGAGTCGTTGCCAACCAGCAGATCGGGTCTGCCGTCATCGTCCACATCGGCAAAAATCGCGGTGAGTCCATAGTATTTGTTCTTTTCATCGGCGACGCCGGCTTTCACGCTGACGTCGGTGAATGTGCCGTCGCCGTTGTTATGGAAGAGGTGGTCGGGCTCGCCCTCAAGGCCGCGCGGGCCGCATGTGAGTCCATTGATGCCGCGAAAGCCGCAGTCGGCGTATCCAACAACTTCACTTTTGGGATAGGGAAGCCTGTTCAGATCGAAGTGCACGTACCCGCTGACGAAAAGGTCGAGCAACCCGTCACCATCGTAGTCTCCCCACGAGGCGCCTGCGGACCAGTTGCCAAGCGCGACACCCGCTTTTTCGGCCACGTCGGAAAACGTCCCATCGCGATTATTGTGATAGAGTCGGTTCTTTCCATAGTTGGCCACAAAGATGTCGGGCCATCCATCGTTGTCGTAATCCCCGATGGTCACGCCGAAACCCCATCGATCGTTGGTCACGCCGGCTTGCGTAGCCACATCAGTGAATGTGCCGTCGTGGTTGTTGTGAAAGAGGGCGGCGTGCGGCGGAGCCTCTTTCCCAGCTAGTGCGGGAAACGTGGATCCGTTGACGAGATAGATGTCGGGCCAGCCGTCGTTATCGTAATCAAAGAGAGCCACGCCTGAGCCATTCGACTCGAGGATGAATGTCTTCTCGGGCCCACCCATCACGTGCCGCCAGTTCCCAAGACCAGCAGCCAAGGTCACGTCCTGAAAGATCACTGGACCGCTTTCGACAAAGCCGCCTGCTGTAATCACGCGGCCCTGCGCGTCGTAGCGCGGCTTCTGCGCACCACCGGTGGAGACGGTGTTTTGCGCCGAAACTCGGGCGCCGCTCAGGGTAAGGAACCAACACGCGGCTAGTACCAACGTACGGAACTGCACGGCAACCACGACTCGGCCTCCGACGGACGGGGAAGGGCGGGACCCATGATAACGCAGCAAAACTAGATCGAAAATCCAGTTCTTTCGTTTGGTATTGGCGTGAGCGGACCCCCAGGGGCGAAGAGGGTTTGCGCTCAAAACCGCGGAAATTATCAGCGGATGACTTTGAGCGCACTACGGAACAACCCATCGAAGTCTCCGGACAGTGCCTTGCCTTTTGCCGTCGCTTGCTCGATCGCCTTTTCAGCCGCAGGCCTCTGGTAGCCGAGGTTCACGAGGGCCGAAAGCACATCATCGACCGCCGGTCCCTGGACAGCCGCGGGTGCAGGAGCGACAGCGAAATCCTCGAGCTTGTCCTTCAATTCAACAACCAGGCGCTCGGCCAGCTTCTTGCCCACTCCGGGAATGCGCGTCAACTGGGCATGATCCTGCGCGCGAATGGCTTGGACAGTGCGATCGGGCTGGAGCCCGCTGAGCATCTTGATGGCGAGCCGCGGGCCCACGCCGCTCACGGTAATCAGCCGCTCGAACAGCCGCTTCTCTTCGCTTTCGAGAAACCCGAACAGAGCGATCTGGTCGTCGCTGACCTGCGTGTGGATGTGCAATGAGGCTTCAGCTCCCACCGACGGCAGCGCTGTAAATGTCGGCACGGAGATGGCGACGTCATAGCCGACGCCGGCCGCTTCCACAATAGCCTGGCCGGGCTGCTTATGAATCAGTTTGCCGCGCAGATGAGCGATCATGCGTTCAAGCCGGGTGGATGAAGTGTGTTCCTTCTCCATAATATAGAGCCGCCGCCAACGCGCCTGCGTAGTAACTCTTTTCGCAACAGCGTAGATTACTTGACCTCGCCCGAATCGGCGCTATGCTTGCTGTGCCCCTTCTCTGCTTCACTGCTGTGATTGCGTCTCCGGAGGTTTGCAGGTTCTTCTGATCTCCGGAGCGTCAGGCTTATCTGCGGCTTCTCATTCCTATCTCTTTTTGAAATGGCAATCAGCTTTCTCGCTGTAGCCATTTCGGGGGTTCGATCATGGGTATGACCATTGCTGCGATCGTCGTCCTGGTGTGCATCGGGTTTGCCCTGCGCAAGCGGCTCGCGCCCTGGGCCTGCTACCTCTACTTCATGCGGTTCGCGATCCTGCTTTGGATCTTTCCGCTGCTGCTGGTCTGGGCCAACGCGACTCCTTCGCGAAGCCTGGTCAGCGGCATCGTCACTCCGTCCCGCGGGGGGCAATATCTCTGCGTCGGCTTCTTCCTTTTCTCGGCAAGCTGTGTGGCGCTCATCATGGCCCGCATCGTCGCCATCAACGGCGAGGAGCGCTTTGGAGACAAATGCCCGAATCTGCTCCTGCGCTTGCTGGCCGACGACGGCATCCGCTTCGAGTGGGTGGCTCCCCTGCTCGCCCAGGTCAACAACATCATCGTCTTCTGGTATTTCGTCGTAAACGGAAAGAGCGAAGGCGTCGTCGCGGCACGAATCTGGCAAGGACTTGCCTTTGGCGTCGCGCTCGCGCTCCTCTTCTGGTACGTGGTGAACGCGCTCTACTACCTCACTTACCGGCCTTCACCGGCTTCGCGGATGGCCACAACAGTCGGTCGCCCGGCTGCACGCACGCTCCTGTTTCCCCGGAGCTGGTTCTTCCTCAGCTCAAGTCCGGCAACGCAAAACATGGGCGACGCGCTCGAATTAGCAGACCTTCCGCTTTCATTCAACTGGGTTCGCATGCTGTTTCAGGTCCCGGGCTACCGCTGGGCGCCCGCCGGAGACCTCTATGAGTGTCACTACTTTTCGTTGCTGGCGGCCTTCAGCTTTTATCTCTTGTTTTGGGTTCTTTGGCCGATGACGGCGCCCGTGCCCGTTCCTTCGTGGTCCAGGGTTTTCACGATTCTCTATCTCGCATTTGGGTTGCTGCTGATCGTTTTGGTCCTTACGGCACGATCCGCACCAGCAACAGCAAAGGCTCTGCGGGGCTGGAAGATTTTCTTTTCGATCGCTGTGCTCCTGTTTGGGCTCGCCGTTCCGTTGCTCTACGAATACGAAGATGCGGAGCGCTTCCCCATCCTTGCACTCGTGCTGATCCTCGTGATCTCCTTGTCGTGGACGGTCGGAGCCATTGCCTTCTTCGCCGATCGCTATCGGGTCCCCGTCCTCGCTACGATTCTCGTCGCTCTGGCGCTTCCCCGCATCTTCCATTGGGAGGGCGGACGGGAGGAGCACTATCTTTCCACGGCAACCCGACCCGCGCCCGCGAATCTCCCCACGCCCCGCGACATCCTTGACGAAAAGCTGGCGGCGCATCCTGGTGAACCGCTGATCGTCGTCACTTCCACCGGAGGTGGCATCCATGCTGCCGCATGGACGGCGGCGGTTTTGCAGCAGCTCGAAACCACGTTTGTGCAAGACCCCCGAGCAGGATCGTTCCACGATCACCTCCTGCTGTTGAGCACGGTCTCAGGCGGCAGCGCAGGGCTCTACACGTACCTGCGCGAACTGGACCCGAAAGCCAACGGAGGCGGCTGGGATTGGGATCGCATGGCGATGGCCGCGCAATGCTCGAGCCTCGAAGCGGTAGGGTGGGGCCTCGTGTATTACGACATTCCCAAAGCCGTTTTGCCGGGATTCGAGGCGCCCTCGCCCGGCGTGAGCGATCTGGGTACACTGCCCCTCGGCAAAGATCGCACATGGGCCCTGCGCCAGGCCTTCGCGCGCAACCTCAACGATCCCTTTTGCCGGCTCGACTCCACTTCCTCGATATCGCTCAACGATCTGGTGCAAGCACAAACGGCCAATCAACCTACCGAACAGGAGTTGACGGTTGCCGATCTCAGCGCCATGGACCGCGGGTTTCCCGCGTTCACCATGAATACAACCACCGTTGAAAATGGCGAGCGATTTCTCCTCGCCAACTACCGCATTCCCGATGAAAGCATCGAACCGGCCGGTCCAAACTACAAAGCACGATCGTTTCTGGCCACATTCACCAAATACACAGATAGCTCGGCCGCCCCGGATCTGCCCCTCGCTACCGCGGCGCAGATGTCGGCAACCTTTCCTTTTGTCTCGTCGCAGGCGCGCGTGCCTTTGACACTCGACGCTTCGCCTGAAAGCGTTCACTTCGCCGACGGAGGCTACTACGACAACGACGGCACCGCATCGGCGCTGGAGTTTCTGCATTACGCCATCGGAACTCCTCCGACGACGTCGAGCTCTGCAACCGCCCCCGCTCCGGCTGCGAATGCGGAAAAACCGGTTCCGCAACAACAGGAGGCAAACACGAACGGCCCAGTCCGCATTGTGCTGATCGAGATTCGCAATAGCGGAGGCATCAGCGGTTCCGGACCCGAGACGAATCCCGACCACGTGGAGTCCAACTCGATCTGGAATCTGTTCAACCAGGTCACCGGCCCGCTGCTGGGGTTCTGGCAGGCAGGACACGAAAGCATTACGGCACGCGATCAGTCGTCGCTCGAGTTGCTGGAACATGCCTACGACGGCAAGATTGCGGTTCAGGCTATTGTCTTCGCCGACCTCTGGTCGACCGACAAGGCTCACACCGATCCGCTCAACTGGTCATTGACACCGGGTCAGATCAAAGAGGTGCACGACAATTCAACCCGTCCCGAGATGCAATCGCTCTACCGCTGTGCGAAGCAATGGTTCAGCGCTCCATCGCCTGCATGGCAAGATCCGACCAGCACGACGACCACGCAATTAACAGCTGCCTGCTCGGGTCACTGAAGCAGCCCCATCCGCTTCGCGACGCGCTCCAGCGTCTCCAGGGCGCGATCCAGCTGCTCCCGCGTGTGTTCGCTGGTCACGATGAGGCGTATGCGCGCCTTGCCCTCAGGCACGGTGGGAAAGGCAATGCCAGTGCCCATCACGCCCTCCTCGAACAGCGCGCGGCTGTACTCCATCGCGGCGCGTCCCTCGCCCAGGATGACCGGCGTGATCGGCGTCTCGGTCGCCGGCGTATTGATGCCGCCAATGTTGAACCCCGCGCGTCGAAGCTCGTCTTGCAAGTAGCGCGTGTTGTCCCACAGGCGCTGAATGCGCTCCGGCTCCTGCTCCAGGATGTCGAAGGCCGCGATGCACGTGGCCGCAACCGCAGGCGGGTGCGACGTCGAGAACAGGAAAGGCCGCGCACGATGGTAGAGATAATCGATCAGGTCGCGCGATCCGCAGACATATCCGCCCAGCGCGCCGATGGCCTTTGAGAGCGTGCCCACCTGCACATCGACTCGGCCGTGGACATTGAAATGATCCACTGACCCGCGGCCGTTGCGCCCCAGCACGCCGCTTGCATGGGCGTCATCGACCATCATGATGGCGCCGTATTTCTCGGCCAACGCGGCCAGTTTGTCTACCGGACCGATATCACCGTCCATCGAGAAGACACCATCGGTGATCACCAGCTTATGACCTGGCTCATTCGCAACTTCGTTGAGCAGTTCCTCGCAATGCGCAATGTCTTTGTGACGAAAGACCTTGATCTTTGCCCGCGACAGCCGCGCGCCATCGATGATGCTGGCATGGTTCAGCTCATCGGAGAGGATGAAGTCCTCTTTGCCCAGGATCGCGCTCACTGTGCCGGCATTGGCCGCGAACCCGCTCTGGAACACGACGCACGCTTCCACCTTCTTGAAACGCGCGATCTTCTCTTCTAGGTCCATGTGGATGCGCATGGTACCGGCAATCGTGCGCACGGCGCCCGAGCCGACTCCGAGCTCCCGCGTGGCCCTCAATGCGGCTTCGATCAGCTTGGGGTGGTTGGCGAGTCCCAGATAGTTGTTGCTGGCAAGGTTGATGACTTCGCGCCCGTCATAGTGACAAACCGGCGCCTGCTGATCATCGAGAATCCGCAGCCGGAAATGAGTTCCCTTGGCCTTCAATTCATCCATTGCGGCGGTCAGGTAGGCAAGCTGCGGGCGCGTGGCGGTCTCAGGCATGGGCGAATCACCTCAACAGAAAAGGATAACGCGGTAGGCCGGTCCCGGATCCGTTCGCCATCACACCTCAGACAATTCAGAGCTCTACAACCGGCAAAGGAAGGACGGGCAGCTGATTGTTGAAAGCTTTTTCTTGACACACCTAGCGTTCTATGCCTAGACTTCGCTATACAAAGAGTTCTAGGGGTAAACCCACATGGCCAAGAACGACCTTCAGGGAACACTCGATTTGCTGATCCTCAAGACGCTCGACCAAAACGGCGTGCTGCACGGTTATGGCATTGTTCTCCATATCCAGAGCGCGTCGAACGATCTGCTGCGCGTTGAAGAGGGCTCGCTGTACCCGGCACTACACCGCATGGAGCAAAGCGGCTGGATCGCCTCAGAGTGGGCGATGACCGAGACCAATCGCCGCGCCAAGTATTACAAGCTTACCGCCGAAGGGCGCCGCCAACTGGAGCGCGCCCAGGAGAGCTTTGACCAGCTGGTGAAAGGTGTTCGCGCTGTTCTGCGTTTTGCTTAGCGCACCGCGCTGCACCCGAGGAGGTGCCCGATGTCCATCATCCGCCGCATGAGCAATCTGTTTCTCCGTTCCCGTGTCGACCGCGAGATCGACGCCGAGTTGCAGTCCCACATCGATCTTCGGACCGATGAAAACGTCGCTTGCGGAATGTCGCCCGAGGCAGCTCGACGCGATGCGCTCGTGCGCTTCGGCAGCCGTGCCGCTACGCAGGAGAAAGTTGCGGCCGCCGACACCGCCCTGGGCTTGGATCGCTTCTGGTTCGATCTGCGCTATGCGGCGCGCCAGTTGCGCCGCTCGCCCGGATTCACCATCACGGCGGTTTTGACCCTGACGCTTGGCATCGGTTCGAATACGGCAGTCTTCAGCAGCATGGACGCAGTTGTGTTGCGCCCTCTCGCCGTGCCCCATCTCGATCGGGTTGTGACCCTGTTTGAGCAGCAGGATCGCGGGACCAGCGACCAGACAACGCTGGCCAACTATGCAGACTGGTTGCGGGAGAGCACCTCATTTGAGAACCTGGCCGCCTACTCTGCGGCGGACATGAGCATGACCGGTTCGGGCGACCCGACCCGGGTCAGTGTCGCGCTGACCTCGCCCAATTTCTTTCAGATGATGCGCGCGGATGCGTTCCTGGGCCGGATCTTTGCCGATAGCGAAGCTCGACCAGGTCGCGACGCTGTTGCCGTCCTGAATTATGGCTTCTGGCAAAGGCGATTCGGCGCCGATGCAACCATCTGTGGGCGCAAGGTCGAGCTTGATCAACGAAGCTACACCGTCATCGGCGTCATGCCGAAGACCATGCAGTATCCCGCGGCAATTGACTTGTTTGTGCCCCTCGCACCGACAGCACAACAGCTCTCGGACCGCAAAAATCGAAATTATTTCGTCATCGGAAGATTGCGCGACGGAGTCACTCTCAAGCAGGCTCAGGCCGAAATGCGCACCATCGGTGAACGCCTTGCCAAGGATTACCCCGCAACCAATGCAGGATGGTCGGTGCGTGTCGAGCCTCTGCTCGCTCGTATCAACGGCGAATGGACGCCCATGTACTACAGGCTGATCATGGGGGCCACGCTGTTTGTTCTTCTCGTGGTCTGCGCCAATGTTGCCAACCTGCAATTGGCGCGCGGAGTTTCTCGCCGGTCAGAGATCGCCATGCGATCGGCGCTTGGAGCGACCAGATGGCGAATCGTCCGCCAGTTGCTGACGGAAAACATCCTGCTGGCGCTGATCGGATCATTCGGTGGAGTGATCTTTGCTGCCGCCTATCTGCACATCCTCGTCATCAGCATGCCGCAGCGCATCATCCGCTATATTCCGGGCTGGTCCAACACATCTCTCAATGGCCGTGCACTTCTGTTCTCGCTGGGCCTGGCTGCGCTGGCGGGCCTTGCATCGGGTTTTACCCCGGCGTTGGAGGCTCTTCGCGTCCGTCCGCTCGAGCAACTCAAAGCGGGCGGGCGCAGCTCTACTGGATCCCGCGGCAGCCGCCTCCGCAGTCTTTTTGCCGTCTCGCAAATCGCGCTGGCCGTTGCACTGGTGATCGGGGCGGCCTTGATCTCGAAGGGAATGTTCTCGCTCCTGCACATCGCCGATGCCTACCAGCCGGACAAAGTGCTCACGTATTCGATTACATTGCCGGACAGCCGCTACGATACTCCGCAGAAAAAGGCAGCCTGGTACGCAGATAGCCTCGAAAAGCTGCGCGCTTTGCCCGGCGCATCACATGCCGAAGTGACCACAGCCCTGCCGCACAGCGACGACGGCTGGGTCCGTGATTGCGAAATCGAGAATAGGCCGACGATCCCCGGCAAATATCAAAGCGCCCGCCAGATCTCTGTCAGTCCGGGATACTTTGACGCATTGCACATCGCTATCGTCTCCGGGCGAAATTTCAACCAGGGCGACTCGCTCGATTCTGTTCCGGTGGCGCTCATCAGCCGCCGCCTCGCGGATCTGTACTTCGGCGATCAGAACCCCATTGGCCATCGCATCCGCATGGGCGGCCGAGACAGTCACGATTCATGGGTGACCATCGTCGGTATCGCAGAAGAAACCACCTATGATCTATGGCTGGATACGCAGGCTCCGGTGGTCTACCTGAACATGGCGCAGCATCCGTCGGAGTGGGCGACCTTTACGATTTTCACGGAAGGCAATCCGCTGGCTTTGGCGGCGCCCGCCCGCAAAGCCGTCGCCACGATCGATGCCGCACTTCCGCTCGATGGGCAAATGACATGGAGGCAAAACCTGAACGAGTCCCTCACCGGTTTGATGTATAGCGCCGGAATGCTGGGGCTCGATGCACTCATCGCGTTGCTTCTTTCTGCGATCGGAATCTTTGGAGTGATGGCCAATCTGGTTGGGGAGCGCACACGCGAGATTGGCGTCCGCGTTGCCATGGGCGCAACTCGCCAAAGCGTACTTGCGCTGGTGCTGCGCCGTGCCTCCTGGCTCACCGCAGCCGGCATTGGCACGGGACTCGTCATGGCGTTCTTCCTGGCGCGCATGGTCGCCCACCTGCTGCGAGGGGTGCGTCCCGACGATCCCCTCGTCTTCATCACAATTACGTTGGTGCTTGCCGCCGTCGCACTCGGCTCCAGTTGGATCCCGGCCCGCCGCGCTGCACGCATCGATCCCATGCAGGCACTGCGAAGCGAATAACGCGGGAGAATTATCATGGCTCTGCTCCGCCGGATCGCCAACCTGTTCCGCCGCTCTCACGTCGACCGAGAAATTGCCGCCGAGCTTCAAGCTCACATCGCCCTGCGCACGGATGAAAACCTGGCTCGCGGCATGTCGCCTGTCGATGCTCGCCGCGATGCCTTGGTGCGATTCGGCAACCGTGCGGCGACGAAAGAACGCGTCGCCGCTGCTGACACGACCCTCAGCCTGGAAGGTATGTCGCGGGACATTCGCTATTCCCTGCGCCAGCTGCGCCGTTCTCCCGGATTCGCCGCAACCGCCATCCTCACCCTGGCCCTCGGTATCGGCGCGAACGTCGTTGTCTTCGGCGTCGTCAACGCGGTGCTGCTGCGCCCCATCGACGTACCGGATGCCGACCGGCTCGTCCAGATCGAGCAGATGCATCCCGGCTACATCACCCAGTCGTATCCCGATTATCTCGACTTCCGAGCGCGCAACACCGCGTTCACCGACCTTGCCGCCTTTCGCATCGGCGGGGCCGGCATCAGCACGGGCGGATCGGCCCAGCGCAGCTGGATCTATGAAGCCTCAGGAAACTACTTCGATCTGCTTGGCGTGCAGCCCGCGCTCGGCCGCTTCTTTCACGCGAGCGACGAGAAGGGTCCCAACTCCGCTCCATACATCGTGTTGAGCGACTCCTTCTGGCGGGCGCACTTCAATGCCGATCCTCGCGTCGTTGGCATAACTGTCGATCTCGATAAGCATCCGTTCACGATCATTGGCGTGGCGCCCCGCACTTTCAACGGCACGGAGCTCTTCTTCTGGCCCGACTTCTGGATTCCCATGGTCAACGAAGAGCAGATCGAGGGATACAACTACCTCGTGAAGCGGCAGAATCATGGCATCTATGTGCTCGGCATGTTGAAGCCGGGCGTCACTCCGCAGCAGGCAACGCAAAACCTGCTCGCGGTGGCCCGCCAGATGACGCACGAAGATCCCGTCCTCGATGACGGCCTGGGCGCGCGCCTGACAAAACCAGGCCTACTCGGCGATTTGCTGGGCGGTCCAACGCGCCCCTTCCTTGCAGTCATCATGGCTCTGGCGCTACTGGTTCTCGTTGCTGCATGCGTAAATCTTGCCGGCGTCTTTGCCGCACGCGCTTCCGATCGCAGTCGCGAGCTCGCTATTCGCCTTTCTGTCGGCTCAACTCGCTGGCGGTTGGTTCGCCAGCAATTGACGGAGACCCTGCTGATCTCAATTGCAGGAGGACTCGCGGGAACCGCCATTTCAGCCCTGCTGCTCAAAGGCCTCACAGCCTGGCAGCCGGTATCCGAATACCCGATTCACGTGACGGTGCTGCCCGATGCGCGTGTCTATGCGATTGGGTTCGTTCTCTCGCTGGTGAGCGGCCTTTTGCCCGGCCTGCTGCCCGCGCGGCAGGTGTGGCGCACCGACGCCGCGCAATCGCTGAAACCCGGCGCAGTAGCGCCTGGGCTGTTACGCCGCCTCACGCTGCGCGATCTGCTGCTTGGAGTGCAGATCGCCCTGTGCGCGCTGCTGGTGACGGCGTCGCTCGTGGCTCTGCGCGGCATGGAGCGCTCCCTTCGCGCGCCGTTCGGATTCGTGCCACTGGGCGCTCTGCTTGCGGAAACCGACATGCACATGGCTGGCTACTCTGACGATTCCGCTCTGCCCATACAGCATCGTTTAATCGACGAGGCGTTGCGCATTCCCGCCGTAACCGCCGCGGGGACAATCGATACCGTGCCGCTCAGCGGCGGCTCAGACGACACCGATGTTTATCGCGAAGGCTCGGCCGACTTGCGACCGTCGAACAGCGTCTTCGACGCCCAGTACTTCTCCATCTCGCCTGGTTATCTCAGTGCCGCTCAAACCCGACTGCTCGCGGGACGCGACTTTACCTGGGCAGATGGCGCAAACACCCAGAAGGTGGCCATTGTGAATGAAACCTTCGCACGCAAATTGTTCGGGAAGTCCCCTGCAGTGGGGCGTCACTTTATGGAACGCGATAAGACATTGTTCGAAATTGTCGGCGTGGTCGAAGACGGAAAGTATGTCTCCCTCACCGAAGATTCCAACGCTGCGATGTTTCTTCCGGTAACGCAGCGGACCGACGGCAATACAAATCTCATTGTGCGTTCCAGTCTGTCGCCAAGCGAGCTCGCGCCAGCGCTCGACCGCATGATAAGCGGAGTCGATTCCGGCCTGCCGGTGGAGATTCGCACATGGAACGACAACCTCGCCTTGGTGCTCTTCCCGGCGCGCATCGCCACGGCTGCGCTGGCCGTCATGGGTCTGCTCGCCGCGCTTCTCGCGGTCACGGGGATTTTCGGTATGGCCGCTTATTCTGTCTCGAAACGCCTCCGAGAGTTGGGCATCCGCGTGGCTCTTGGCGCTGCCCACGGCCAGGTAGTCCGGGCTGCGCTCGGGCGCCCCGTGATCCTCCTCGTTGCGGGCTCTTCGGCCGGCCTGCTTTTGGGAGTGCTTGCCAGCCGCGTGCTCGCCTACCTGGTGTACGCCGCCACGCCGCGGGATCCCATCGTCCTGATTGGCGCTCTTGTGGCCATGAGCCTTGTCGGCTTGATTGCCACGTGGATTCCGGCGTGCCGCGCCCTCCGCGTCGATCCAGCTCAATTGCTCCGCGAGGAGTGATCGACGCAACGGCCTGAGGCCTGGAGAAACAGCTTTTCGCCCTCTTCCACGTCCAATCCTTACCCGATCGGGACAAAGGTCCTGCCCGGCAGCGGTTCGCTTGCCCGTCGCCCCGCCGGATACAATGGCTTAAGCTGTCACAGAAGCGCGATCGACGATTTTTCCAACAATTGGAGCAGGTGCACGTGAGAAGTCTAAAGGGCCGCGGCATGCGGCTTGAGTTGGTTGCAGCACTGGGTACCGCGCTGGCGCTGCCCGCTCTGGCATTCCCCGCCGCAAACTCGGCCGGCGTGGCCACTGAAACCACCCTGAATACGCAGATCCAGGATCTGGCCGGACATACCCAGGCAAATCTCACCGTCACCGTCACCGGTCAGGATGGAGCGCTGGTTGCGGGTGCGGTTTCAATTGAAGATGCTGGCAAGCCGCTCGCCGGAATCGCCCTCGACGTCCAGGGACACGCCATCGCCGTTCTCTCGCTGGCGCCCGGCGAACACCATCTTGCCGCTCGTTATCTTGGAGACGCTTCCCACCAGCAATCTGTCTCTCAGGTCGCGCCCGTGCGTGCACAGTCTGGCGCCACGCCCGGCTTCGGCGTGACCACTGCACCCACGACGCTGTCGCTGGCCCAGGGCCAGTCCGGTTCGGTTATCGCGACCGTCACGCCGAGCAATGCCGATTCCTTGACCGCGCCGATGTTCGTCACGCTCTCCTGCTCGGGCCTGCCGGACCAGTCAAACTGCACCTTCAATCCGGAAAATATTGAAATCCTGCCTAACGCAACCGCCGGAATCACCAGCACCATGGTGCTCGCCACCTCGGCAGGATCCTCGGCGCGAGCGGTGCCGCCCGCCACACCCAACTCGACGCGTATTGCCTGGGCTGTTCTGCTGCCGGGCTCATTTGGATTGATCGGTCTGGCATTCGGCGCCCGTCGTCGCAGTTGGCTGCGCCGCCTTTCGTTGTTCGCGCTGGTCGGATTCGTCTCAGTGCTTGGCACGGCCGCGTGTTCGCCGCTCTACAACTATCACAATCACGGGCCGCCGCATAATCTGCCTACGCCGGCGGGCAGCTACACAGTAAAGATCACGGCACAATCGAGCAACGGCATCACGGCGATCACCCAATCCACGAGCGTCGCTCTCACCGTCCAATAACGGCGGCGCGACGCACGCCCCCCAAAAGACCTCGGGCCGCATCAGCTCCCCCACTCCAGCAGGAACCATATGCAGCCCGAAATCATCGTGCTCTTCTCTTTGGCTGTTTAGAACGTCCGCGAAATCCCGGCAATGATCGTGTAGTCGGCAAATGCCGCGTCGCCGTGCGTCCCGTTCTCGAGATCCGTGACACTGATCTTGCGGTTGCGCTCCATCGCCCAGGGTCCGCTGGCGTAGAAGAGGTAGCGTCCGCGAGCATACATCATGCCGGGCTCGATCGAGATGACATAGCCCGGGCGCCGGAAGCCATCGCTCTTGCCGAAAGCGTCCCGCACCGGCACTCCTTCCATGCGGCCGCCCATGCTCAGCGCGAGACCGCGCAGCAAGCGAACGCCCGTCACGGGCCGAGAGAATCCGCCGCGCCACAGATACTGGTCGGTTGCTGAAACCACGCCTTCACCAGGTGCAGGCCGGAATGTTTGGACCCCAGTCGTGTCCTGCGGGCTGAAAAGCCATGAACCGGTAAAGTAGCCAGTCGTCTTCCACCAGAACTCGCGATACGCCTCGGTCGCCACGCTGAAGCCCCACGTGCCGTCGCCTGGCTGGATCGATTCGTCAAAGGGCTCGGTTTGCGCAACGCCGCTCTTGGTGATCGTGGTGCCTTTGGCATCATTGATGCCGGTCGGCAGCTTAAGCTGTGTAGAGAATGCGATGTTCCCATGGCTCTCTGTCGGTGGCCGCCACACCCACGACTGCACACCCACCGTCATATCGCCGATCCCGCCAGAACGGTAGAAGTTCGTGGGGCTGCTCTGGCTGTGCCGCGTTGCCTCCAGCCCGGGAATCGACGCGATCGCGCTGAATCGTGGCGTGAGTTGGTAATTCAGGTCCAGTTCGAACAGGTCGACGTGATTCACCACGGCGTTGTGATTGATCTGCCGTTGCACCTGGTACACCGTCCCGATGTAATGCCGGAACGAGTTGTAGGTGCGAAAGCCGGTGGTGATCGTCAGGCCGTGCAGGATGTTCGTACCCGCGTAATGACGGGCGCTGGCTTCAGACCCTGGATCGAGTCCGGAAATGAGTGGTTGGGGCGAGTGAGCAGCAACGCATCCCTGCGCGTGCGCAACTGGGTGCATGCCGATGAGGAGGGTAATGACAGCGGCGGAGATGGCCGCGCCCGGCGAGAGGAAGCTTTTCATCTTCTTGTTCTCCGGTGAATCGGTTGTGAGCTGACCTCAAAATCCCGACGCAGTTCGTGCAGCACGGCGGGGAAAGACACGTGCATGAATATGCCAGAACCTAACAGTCTGGCAGCATCAAAAGCACCCCCAAAGTGGATGAGGACCTTCTCCACCGAAAGGAGGAGGCGCCGGTTGGTTTCGTTCGGGTAATGTCGAGAGACTATGCGCAAATGGCTGCGCTTTTTCCCCGAAACGGCAGTGTTCCTCTGCCTGCTTCTGGCCCTCCCTCTCCCTGCAAAGCGCCTCCCCGACCCGACCTTTAAGACACTCGTCGGGGAGAGCCGGAAGCTTTCGGCCCTGCGGGGCGACATCGTTGTGGTCAACTTCTGGGCAACGTGGTGCGGACCCTGCCAGGAGGAACTTCCCCGGCTCTCTCAAATCTCGGCATCCTATACAGGCAAGCCTGTCAGGTTTGTCCTCATTTCCATCGACGAACCCAAGGATCGTCCCAGGATTCCTGGCAAACTCGAGAATCTGGGTGTCACTCTCGAAAGCTGGGTGGGCGCCGACACCGATACCCTCGCCGATTTCGGGTTGGGCAATATCGTCCCCAGTACGATCGTCCTCGAAGGCAGCGGAAGTCCTGTCGCCCGCATCATGGGTGAAGCCAGAGAAGACGATGTTCGCGGCGCCGTCGACTGGCTTCTCGGCGGCAAAACTGGACCGGCCCCGGCTGCACTGACAAAGCGATACTGATTCCCCACCGAACATTCGTCCGCCTCATTTCCTCTCTCCTCGACCTTTCCACTCTGACTTGGCATCCAGATAATGGAGATGCGCGAACGGGTGTGGGGAATCGGGGGGTGAAGGTGGAGCAGCGAACCGCAGTCTTTCCATTGAATCAAGCACCGGCGCAGTTGATTCTTATTTTGCTCGCGCTCATCGCAGTCCCCGCGAACAGCCTTGCGCAGGCAGCTGATCCGGCCTGGCTGCGCTACCCCGGGGTCAATGGCGAGACCCTCTTTCCGCGTGACATTCGTGCTCTCGGCTCCGGCGCCATCGAACAATCCGCCGTCGAAGAACTCAAGCGCGACCTCGGGCCGCTCGCAAGCGGATCCCTCACAGCGCGTGTCGCGGAAGCTGTTGCAGGTCAAACCATCCTCGGCACGGTGCAGGAATTCCATCAGGCCTATCCCGGCTTGCAGATCCCGAACGATCTCGGACCGGAAGGCTACTGGATCAATGGGAGTAGTTCGGGTGGCCGCCGCGTATTGATTGTTGGAGCGGACGAGCCCGCCGTTCTCTATGGTGTTTTCGATTTGCTGCGTGTGCGCCCCATCGGGCGCGGGCTGCCGGCGACCTACCAGTCGCATCCCGCCATGCCGATTCGCTGGGTCGACGACTGGGACAATCCCGACGGCTCGATTGAGCGCGGCTATGCAGGCCGTAGCATCTTCTTCGACAAAGGCCACGTCCGCGACGATCTTGCCCCGGTCGCCGCTTATGCACGCCTGCTGGCTTCTGTCGGCATCAACGGCTGCAATGTGAACAACGTCAACGCCGCTCCACAACTGCTCGAACGCGACAACCTCAAGGGCCTGGCACGGATTGCCGACACCATGCGGCCATGGGGCGTGCGCGTGGCCATGAGTGTCGACATCGCAAGCCCGCAGAAAATCGGCGGGCTCAACACCTACGATCCACTGGACCCGGATGTGCAGGCATGGTGGCGCACCAAGATCGACGAAATCTACTCGCTCATTCCCGACTTCGCCGGATTCACTGTCAAGGCTGATTCCGAAGGCCAGCCCGGCCCGACGAGCTACGGTCGCACGCCCGCCGACGCCGCCAACACGCTCGCCGGTGCCCTCAATCCCCACGGCGGCGTGGTGCTCTACCGCGCCTTCGTTTACAACCACCACCTCGACTGGAATGACCCGAAGGCTGATCGCGCGCGCGCCGCCTACGACATCTTTCATCCGCTCGATGGCAAGTTCGCGCCCAATGTGATCGTGCAGATCAAAGAAGGGCCCATTGATTTTCAGGCGCAGGAACCAGTTTCCCCGCTGTTCGGCGGCCTCACGCGCACCAACGCGGCTCTTGAATTGCAGGTTACGCAGGAGTACACCGGGCAGCAACGACATCTCGTTTATCTCGCGCCCATGTGGAAAGGCGTGCTCGATTTCGATATGCGCGTGGAGGGAAAATCGACCCCGGTCAAGAACATCGTCAGCGGGCAGTCGTTTGGCCGCCCGTTGGGCGGCATGGTTGGCGTCGCCGGCATCGGTCAGGATCACTGGCTCAACTCGCCGCTCGCCATCGCGAATCTGTATGCCTTCGGCAGGCTTGCATGGGACCCGAGTCTGACTGCGGAAGAGATCGCGCAAGAGTGGACGCGCCAGACGATCAGCGACGATCCCGTCGTTGTAAAGACGGTCACCACGATGCTGATGCAATCGTGGCCCGCCTATGTGAACTACACCGGACCGCTTGGAATGCAAACCCTCACCGACATCATTGGCAGCCACTACGGCCCGAACATCGAATCGAGCGAGCGCAACGGCTGGGGCCAGTGGCACAAGGTTGACCACGATGGAGTCGGGTTTGATCGCACTGTGGCCACGGGAACCGGCTTCGTCGGCCAGTACGCGCCCGAGGTGGCGAAGGAGTACGAATCGGCGGCCACCACGCCCGACGACCTGCTCCTCTTTTTCCATCACGAGCCGTACACGTACAAACTCCACGATGGCAAAACCATCATCCAGAACATTTATGACAGCCACTATCTTGGTGCCGAGCAGGCCGAGCATCTTGTCACGGAGTGGGAATCGCTGAAAGGCCGCATCGATCTCGGCCTCTACAACAACATGCTGCCGCGCCTCGAATACCAGGCTGGACACGCCATCGTGTGGCGCGATGCTATCGTGCAGTACTTCGACAAGCTCAGCGGAATCCCCGATGATAATGGCCGCGCCGGGCATTTTCCGGGCCGGCTTGAAGCTGAAGATGCGCGCCTCACCGGCTACAAGGTCATTGACATTACGCCGTGGGAGGACGCTTCACGCGGCAAAGCCATTTCATGCGATGGCGCGCCCAGCTGCGCCGCCGAGTGGACCTACACCGGTGCACGCGGCCGCTTCAACATCGCCGTACAGTACTTCGATCTCCAGGGCGGCGCTGCGCATTTCACCCTCAGCGTCAACGAACATCCCGTTGCAACCTGGGACGCCAACGCCGAGTTGCCCTCGCGGAGGCCAAACGGCGACAACTCCACTCGCTTCACCGCGCGCGGCATTGAGCTCAAACGCGGCGACACCCTGCGCGTCGAAGGCACTCCCAGCGGTACTGACCCGGCAGCACTCGATTACATCGAGTTGGGACCTGCCGGTGAGCCCGCCGCAGCTGCTCATGGATCCGATTTAAGATAGGAATCAGCGTCGTTTTCTGGTGCGAGCCGTCCAAATAAGTAATGAGCAAGGTATGATTCAGCCCTTCAGCCGCATACATTTACGATCACTTCCCATCTTTGCAATCAAGACCGTAGCGATCATCGCTGCGCTCGCCGGTCTCGTCGGCGCAGCTTCGGCGCAGGATACCGACAGCCCCAACGAAGTTCCGATCCAGCTGCGCACCCTCACCATGACTGGCAATGCGCCGGCGGCACTGCAGCAGCAGATTGCGGCCGCGCTGCAGGGTGGAACTTACAGTCTCGACGAGTTGCAGGATCGCATCCGCCAGAAGCTGGCCGATGCAGGGTACTACGACGCGCGCGTTATGGATGCCGAGCAGACCGACGTCCGCCAGCAGGCTGGATTGGAAGTCGTGGACGTTTCGGTCAGGGTGCGCTGCGGCGATGAGTACCAGATGGGCGAGATCACGTTCAACGGCGCAAAAGCCTATCCGGTTACGCAACTGCGAAGCCAGTTCCCAATCACGAAGGGCGCGCTTTTCAATGCGTCCGCCGTAAGCAAAGGACTGGAGCAGCTCAAGACCCTGTACCAGTCCGCAGGTTACGCAAATTTTGGCGCGGTGCCCAAGCCTGAGGTCGATGAAGACCACCACGTTGTCAACCTGCAAATCGACATCGCCGAGGGCGGCCAACTCAACTTCGGTCAACTCATGCTCGACGGTCTCGAGCCTCGCTCAGGCGCCGCAAAGACGCTCACCGCCGCATGGAAGGACATGGAGGGGAAACGCTACAATCCCCAGCAGCTACAGCAGTGGCTGAGCGCCAATACCGCCGACTGGCCGAAGGACGCAGTCGCCCAGGTCCGCACTGAGAACGTCTCCGACCCCGATCCGCACCTGATCGACGTGCTGGTGCATTTCCAGTAGCGGATCATTTTGGCGCGGGAAACGCTCCGACTTTTCCTTGACATCCCCGGCAGTCCAGCTGTATTCCGAACCCATGATTCGTGTCAGCGTGCTCTATCCTGCTATTGAGGGCTCCACCTTCGACTGGAATTACTACCTCAGCGCCCACCTTGAGCTCGCGCATCGTCTTCTCGATCCGATGGGCCTGGTTCGAATCGAGATCGATCGCGGCATTGGCGCTTTTCCGCCCGGCGCGCCATCACATTTCCACGCCATCGGCCATCTTCACTTCTATGATCCGCACCAGATGCAGAATGCACTCACAACTCACGCAGCCGAGCTCATTGCCGATCAGCGCAAGTACTTCCGCGGCGCCGAAAGCGTCGTCCAGATCAGCGAAATCGTCGAAGCATAGGCAATGGTTCCGGGTCACTGCGCGACCCTCGAGTCGCTGCACGAGCGACCGACCTGGCAACAAATAGGCCAACGAACGAGGTTTACGCGGCCCGCCCGCATGAGCAGCCACCCGTGACTCCGGTCACATTGTGTCGTTCTTTCCCAGTGGAACACTGAAGCAATCAGGTTAAGCGCCGCACTCGCACAGGCCATCCAATACAAGCGGACCGGCTAGCGATCCATATCAACGAGAAAGCGGCTATGGAGATTGGGCCATGTTTAGACGCATCCTATTCCTTCTATGTACAGTTACTGCGATCGCTGGCTGCGGAGGAGGTGGCGCCGGCACCGGCACCACCACTCAGAACAATCCGCCCGCTGCCACCCCGACCATATCGACGACCAACGCACAGAACGGCGCCGTAATTGTGAGTCTTGCGACCACCACCGGCGGGGCCACCATTAACTACACTCTCGACGGCTCGACACCCACGACCTCATCCCCGGTGTACGAAGCGCCTTTCCTCGTTGCTGCGAACCTGACGGTTAACGCCATCGCGACCGCGCCCAACTTCACAAAGAGCAGCGTGGGCACCCAGTCGTTCACGCCTAACATTCCATCGGGAACGCTGGTATGGTCCGACGAGTTCAATGATTCGACCGGAAGCAACAACCAGCCGAATCCCTCATTCTGGACCTACGACACCGGCGCCGGCGGCTGGGGCAACAACGAACTCGAGAATTATTGCGCGTGGAACTCTTCTGTGAGCCCGTGCGATCCCGCGAACCCAAATGTCTTCGTCGGCATAGACGGATACCTGCACATTGTCGCCACGCAGACACCGGAAGGCGACTACAATTCGGCCCGCATCAAGACACAGGGCTTGTTCAGCTTCGAGTATGGACGGTTCGAGATGCGGGCGATGGTTCCCGAAGCGCAGGGCTTCTGGCCCGCGGGGTGGCTGCTCGGCAACAGCATTGCAACGCTCAATTGGCCTGGATGCGGCGAAATGGACGTGCTGGAGCGGGTGAATGCGGCCGGCAATCCAGACTGGAATGCCGGTTCGATCCACGGGCCCGGATTCACGGGCAGCGACATCGGCACGCAATACGACTTTCCAAGCGGACAGACAGCCGCCGGTTGGCATACCTATGGCATGATCTGGAGCAAAGGCAGCGTGTCCTATTACATCGATGACCCAACCCATCCGTACGCCACATTCACGCCGTCGAGTATCGGAGGATTTAACGGCGCGAGCTGGCCTTTCGACAGCGGCCCGAGCTTTATCATCATGAACTTGGCGGTTGGGGGCGGCTGGCCGGGACCGCCCAGCTCGACCACGCCGTTTCCGTCATCGATGCTGGTGGATTACGTCCGCATCTACACGAATTAAGCACGGGGAGAGGCTACTGCGCTCCGTGAGCTGGGATCGATGCCAGCAGACTCTGCGCTGCTCGATTCTTGGGATCAATGCGCAGCGCCTTCTCGAGCACCTCGCCTGCCTCCGCAACCTTTCCCTCACTCAGCAACTCGCTGCCCAGGCTCACATACGCCGGCACAAACATCGGATTGCTCTCAACAGCTTTCCGGAAGAGCTGTTCCGCCTCGGCGTCGTTGCCTTCCTGGCGATAGAGCGTGCCCAGGTTGGTCTCGGCGTCCGCGTAGCGCGGGTTGATCTCGATCGCCGCCTTGAATTCCTGCTTCGCGCGCGCCGCATCTGGATCTGCATCCGAAAGCATCGCGATGCCAAGGTTGTTGTGAGCCTCGGCAAATCGTGGATTCAGCGCAATCGCTTTCGAGAAATGCTCGATGGCCTCTTCCAGCTTTTCTTGCCGCGCCAATGCAATCCCGAGATTGTTGTGCGCCTCCGCATATTTCGGATTCAGATGAATCGCCGCCTCGAACTCATCGGCCGCTTCGCGCACGCGTCCTGTTTGTGCCAGCGCGCTGCCATAGCTGTTGTGTAGGTCAGGCAATGCGGGCGCCGTCTGCAATGCCAGTTCGAACTCCGGCAGCGCATCATCGGTGCGTCCCGCCTTCACCAGGGCCGTGGCCAGCGGTCCATGAACCGCGCTGAACACCGGATTCAAACTCAGTGCACGCTTGTACTGCGTGATCGCGTCATTGTATTTGCCGATGCGTGCCAACTCCATGCCAAGATTGTCGTGAACCCGTGCGTCCTCAGGAAACTCCGCCGCGATTGTTTTCCATAAAGCAATCGCCGCCGCATCCTCGCCCTTCTCGCCCAGTTCCGTGGCCCGATCGAACCGCTTATACATCTCCACCGCAGGCATGGCAATATTCACCATGCCATCGGCCGGAATATTCACGAACTCCGGAATGTTCACCGCGCGGTTCGCTGCCGTTGTGTTGTCGATCAGGATCGCCGGGCTATCGTTTCCGTCGGCATCGATGTGCGTCAGGTACATCTTGGTATATGGCCCGCGGCTCTTCGACGAGAACACCAGCCATCTCGAATTGGGCGACCAGCTGTGCCACGAGTTCATAGGAGCCATGTTGGCATTGAGGCGGCGCGCAGTGCCTCCCTGCGCGGGAATGATGTAAAGCTGGCTGTCGGGCCGCATGAGCTGCCCGTTGCGGCATTGTACAAAGACGATCCAGCGCCCGTCCGGCGAAATCTTCGGAAACGAATTGCTCATGCCGTTGGCCGAGGCGCCTGCGATCGGCTCAGCTCCTCCGCCGCGGCCATCATTGAAGGGAACGCGGTATAGGTCGTACTGCATCTGCAGTTCGTTCGGGTCGTTGGCGCGCATCGCCATGTGTCCATCCAGCGGATACGGGTCGCGGGCCTTGGCGCGCGCGAACACAACGTATTTGCCGTCCGGGCTCCAGATGCCGTCGGTCTGCACGTACGCGGGATCATCCGCGCCGCCTAGCGGATGCCGCTCTCCTGTCGCGCGGTCGTACCAGGCAAGAATGCCGCGCGTTGGATAAAAGACCTGCAAAAAGCGGTAATCCTTGAAATTCGCGACGTAGTAGTTGTTCTCGGCGGGCTTGTCGGCTGGCGTCACCATCGTCAACACACGCTTGCCATCGGGCGAAACCTGCGACATGAACGCAACTCGATTTGAAGCGAACTGGTGCTGCCCCGTCGGATTCCAACTCACCATGTCCTCGTTGCGAATGGTCATCTGCGGACGAATTGGCACCAGCGCATACAGCCCTTTGTCATTGCGCGGCCCATCCATATCCATGCCCATGGTCTTTCCGTCGAGCGAGAAGGAGTGGCAGTTGGCGCAGGTATGAATACCCTCGAGCACCACGCGGCTCTTCGGTTGGCTGATGCTGCGAAGACGCCACGCGATCAATGGCACCGCGTTCTCGGCCAGCGGCTTGATGATGCCCTTCACGGTTTCGGACGGCATAAGCGGCACATCGCGATAGAAGATCGGCGCTCCCACGGGATCGATCGATGTCGAGATCGTCGTCTGCCCGCTCGAGGCCGAGGCACCGCCCGCGCCAAGGCCTTTGATGATGACCGTTGCCGGCCCGGCAATCGAGTGCTTCTTGATTCGCTCCCAGGTTGTGGCATCGGGAGTCCAGCTACGTGCTGTGGCCAGTTCCGGCGTCACCTTTGGCAGTTCATTCGTTGTCGAAACACACCGTTGGTCGATCTCGCCGATCTTCAGACGCGCGCCGGCGGACTGAGCGCGCACCGGCGCCGAGCCGTCTGCAAACCGAATTTCGACCGTCCAGTGTGCGGCTTGCGAAGCATCGTGCCAGAGAAACGTCGGCGGCGTGATCTCTGGCGGGAAGATCGAGCCGCTAAGCGGGTAGTCGATCGTGATGGTTCCCGCACGCTCTTCCGCATGAACCGGGAGGCCAGCTCGGACAGACCTGAGTGCCGCCAACGCGACGGCAGCGCAGACTCCGGCGCCCATCAGAATGGTTTGAATCCGGTTCATGCAGGTCTGCAATTCAGCCTAGCCGCTCTTCAATCGAGAGGAGTGTGATCTGGAACACACAAGCGGTTACTTGTGCTGGAATAGCACCGCCGCGTTGGGCGGCTGCGTGTCTGTAATTCCCTTGCCTTCCGTAACCGTATAGAACCGGTCCGCAGTAACCTGTGTCAGCTTCTCCGTCGCTCCCGATGGCCAGAAGATCTCTATGCTGTCGGTGCGATCGTGCTGGCCCAGGCCGAAGTGCAGCCGCAAATCGTGTTGCGAAAGATAGCTTCCTCCGCTGCGCACCTCCTCAACCTGCACCAAATCGCCCGCAGTGACGCGAATGCGTGCATTCAGCGCCAACCGATTGCTCTTCGTGCCGACCAGGTTCAGGCTGATCCAATGATTTATTGGGCCGCCTTCGGGACGAAGGATCATCGGCAAGCCCTGCAGGTTCTCGACAACCAGCTCCAATCTGCCATCGTTGAAGAGATCGCCGACAGCAAGTCCGCGGCTTACTTGCGGAATCTGGATCGCCGGACCCACTTCTTTGCTGATATCGCGAAATGTCCCATCGCGCAGGTTTAAGAACAGCAGCTTCGGCTCGCGATACTGGATTCCCGAACCCGCGCTATCCACCTGCGGATACACGTGCCCGTTCACCATGAAATAGTCGGTCCAGCCGCTGTTCGACAGGTCAACGAACGCATTGCCCCAGCCCACGTACTTCCGCGTGGGCGGCGCGATCCCCGCGGTATACGATGCGTCGGTGAAGTTCAGGTCGCCGTCGTTGTGAAACAAGGTTGCGTACTGATCGCTGAAATGCGCAATGAGGATCGACATCCTTCCCTTATGTTCGTAGTCGCCAATCGCCACACCCATGTTGGCCTGCTCCAGGCCGTCCTGGTTCACCGCGATCCCCGACTCCTGCGCGATCTCGCTGAAGTGTCCGCTGCCGTCATTTTTGTAGAGAAAATTAGGCTCGCCATCGTTGGTGACGAACAGGTCGGGACGCCCTTTGCCCTCAAGATCGGTGAAGACCGCGGTCAATCCAAACTGGCCCTTCGGATCGTCCACGCCGGCCTGCTTCGAAACCTCGCTGAAGGTGCCGTCGCCGTTGTTGTGGAAGAGATAGTCGCGATAGCCTTTGAGTCCCGCCGGCCCGCATTGCACGGCAACGCCGCGATACATGCAGGTCTTGCTAGATCCGAACGTCGGCAGGTCGTCGAGATGAAAATCGACGTAATCGTCGACGAACAGGTCAGCCCATCCATCGCCGTCATAGTCTCCGAAGGTCGCGCCCATCGCCCAACCCGTGTCGACTGCGAGACCGGCCTGCTGGGTCACATCGGTGAACGTGCCGTTGCCGTTGTTGCGGTAGAGCACCACGCCGCCAAAGCAGGTGACGAGAAGATCTGGCCAACCATCATTGTTGTAGTCGCCCACCACTGCGCCCTGCGCCCAGCACGGATATCCCACGCCGGCCTTGTCGCTCACGTCGGTGAATGTCCCGTCGTGATTGTTGTGGTAGAGCGCCGACTTCGCCTTTTTTCCTGTGAGCGCCATCTCTACGCTCTGCGCACCAGTGAAAAAGATATCCGGGTAGCCGTCGCGATCGTAGTCGATCAGCGCCACGCCCGCGCTCATCGATTCGACAATATATTTCTGCTCCGGCGAGGAGAGATGTGTGAATGTAATGCCGGTGGACTGGGTGATGTCGACGAGTTGGGGATAATTGGCAGGTGGATCCGGCTTGGGCTGCATCTGCGCGCCGCAAATTTGGGCCAGCACGAGCGCACATGTGACGAGGGCCGCGTGAAAACACACGCTCCCCAGCTTCTTCAGCCCTCGTCCGACGAAACGAGCGAAGAATGAGGACCGCGGCTTATTTCCCCATCCCACCGTCATCCTCCGGCTTGTCTTCGGTCCGTACGTGCATCTCGTGGAAGATCGCCTGGAGCCTGGCCTTCATTTCCTTGTACTTCTGGTACTCGGCCAACTCGTGCTTGGCATCGTCGAATTTCTTTTCCTGGCGGTCGAGCGAGCTGAGACGGTAATGCGCTGTGTAGCTCGTCGGATCCATCTCGATGGCACGGTCGAGCAGAACGCGCGCCTTATCGCGCTGCCCCATGGTCATCAGCACCTTTGCCAATTCCGAGCAGGCATCGGGATCGTTCGGCTGCAGCTCGAGGGCGCGCGACTCCGCATCAAAGGCCGCTTTCATGTCGCCGCGCTGCGCAGCAATCTCGCCAAGCATGAGCTGCGATTTTTCATCGGACGCATTGGCGGCAAGCGCCGCCTTGAACTGCGGTTCGGCTTCGGACTGCAATTTCTGATCCGTCGAATTGAAAAGCAAGTTGCCAAAGTCGAAATAGAGCCCCGGCAATGTGGGATCGAGCCGGATGGCTTCGCGATAGTGCGCAACCGCGCCGGGTTCATCTCCGCGGCGCGTCAACTCCCGCGCTATGGCCTGATGCATTTCGGCACTATCGGGAGCGGCCAGTGCCAGAGTGACAAGACTGTTGTTGGCAATGTCGGTGTTGAGCCGATACGAAAGCAGCAGCAGGTGCGCATCGGTGGGCTGCGTTTCGAGCAGGACAGAAACCACGCGGGCGGCTTTCTCCATCTCGCCCGACGCGGAGTAGCTTGCGATGAGTGCATTGCCTGCCTCGCGCTGCACCTTCTCGCCTTTCAGGTGCGGCAACGCGGCCTCTAGATCGACACGGGCATTGTCCGCGTCCTTTGTTCGAAATTCGGTCAGCCCCAGCAGCACCTGGATCTTCCAAAGCTCCGGCTTCGCTTTCACCGCCGCGCGCAGATGAGGCGCCGCATTTACGGCGTCTCCCTTGAAATAAAGCAACACGCCGAGGTTCGCCTGCGCATCGATGTTGCCCGGATCAAGCGCCAGCGCCGCCTCAAGCTGTGGAATTGCAAGGTCGGGCCTCTTCTGCGCAAGATCCTGCTCCGCATTGCGCAAGTATTGCTGGATTGCATCACCCTTGCTTTGCGCGGCCTGCGCAGATGCAGTAAGCGGACACGTCAACGCGAGAGCAAAGAACAAAATTGGTTTTGCCGACATGTGAATCAATGATATTCCTGTGTTGTATTCGTCCTGGAAAAAGAAAGGGGCGGCGATTGAATCGCCGTCCCTTTCGGTGGATCGCTGCAGTGAGTTAGAAGGTGAACTTGCCATACAACTGGATATGGCGTCCGCCGTCAATCACGCTGTTCAGCTGCGCCGGGTTGTTATTTCCGATACCCGAATCCGGGTTGCCCAGGATGGGGTGGTTCAGCGCGTTCTGCGCATCGGCACGAATTTCAAACTTCGCCTTCTCGACGATGTTGAAGGTCTTGCCGAACGACAGGTTCAGGTTGTAGTAGCTCGGACCGTACACCGAGTTGCGGTGTGCGTTGCCGAATGTCGCAACAGCCGGCGCGCCAAAGGCGTCCTTGTTGTACCAGTTGTGAATGCTCCGAGGAGTCACCATCTGGTTGGGGTCGCCAATCAGGTTCGGGTACAGGGCGCCAGCCTGCGAATAGCTGGTGTTGGTAGCCATCGTCGGAGTAAACGGTGAGCCGGAGTTGTCGCGCGTGGTGGCCGCCAGTCTCCATCCGCCGATGATTTCGTCGGCGATCGCGTTGTTATTCAGGAACTGCGCGCCCCTGCCGAACGGAAGCGTATAAATTGCCGATACGCTCAGCACGTGACGCTGGTCAAAGTTCGACGGACCCCAGTTGCACTTGACGCAATAGGAGTTCTGATAGTTCTGAGTTCCAACGCTGCTTCCCCAGCCGGCGGAGTCCATGCTGTCGAGGAATTTCGACCACACGTAATTCGCATCGGCTTCCAGTCCGTAGGCCAACCGCTTCTGGAATACGAGTTGCAGGCTGTTGTAATCAGAGACTGCATTGTTGGTGCTGCCGCCGAGACCCGTGAACAACGGAAAAGGCCGCTTGTTGCTGCCCGGAGCTGTATCAATTGCCGATAGCTCTGAGGCAGGTATCTGGTTGATATCCACGCCGAAGTTCAGATTGGAGCCCTTGCTGCCTACGTAGGCTGCCTGGGCCTTCATTGTGTTGCCGATCTGGCGTTCAACGGTCAAGTTGTATTGCCAGATCTTCGGAACCGGCGTGTGGTACTGGTTGTAGGAAGCGCCGTTGCCGTTCTGCGCATACGATGTAGTCGGGTTGACGACCCACAGACCCTGGACACTCTTGCCCCAGCAACCGGTGGTGCAGCCCTGAGATCCATTCTGCGGGCCTTCATAGTTGAGGCTGCCGTCGGAATCCATCTGCAGCTGATAGTAGATGCCGTTGGAGGGATCCCATGCGCCGCCGCTGCCTCCGGCTCCGCCGCCCATGCCTGCTCCGTAAGTATCTTCAGACCAGGAATAGTTGTAGAGTCCGAAGCCGCCGCGAACAACCGTCTTCGCGTCTACTGCCCAAGAAACACCGATGCGGGGCAGGAAGGTATCCCAAACCGGGGCCTGCAAGGTGGTGCGGCCGTTTGCATGGCTGAAGCCGTACCAGATGCCGCCCAGCTGATTAGCAGCGGGATTGCCGTTGGGATCGTTGCCTGATCCGCCGTTCACAACCGTCGGATCAAACACGGCCATGTGGCCCTTCACTTCGTTGAATCCGGTGGTTCCGAACCAGCGAAGGCCGAGATTGAGAGTAACGTTGGGGCGGAGTTTCAGATCGTCCTGAACGAACGCCTGCGGATTCTTGATGCGGGCGCCGAACTCAGGTGTGAAGTTGCCCCACCACATCGCGCTGAGGCCCTGCAGGAAGTCAGAGTATTCAGCGTCATCGTTGTTCTGCTGGTTAATGGAGCTCATGTCCCATTTACAACTGTCGACAATACAGCCGTCAGAGTAATAACCGCCGAAATAGGTCTCGCCCGGGTTTTCATTGCCCCATGCCGTGGAGTCGGCACGGCTGATGAGGAACTCGCCGCCGAAGTGCAGAACGTGACGCCCGTGCACCAGCGTGAACACGTCAGAAGGATCGAACACGAATTCCTTGTAGACGGAGTTCGATGGCTCAGAAAGGCTGCTGAGGCTCATCAGGTCGACCGGCGGAATGGCGTCGGCCACGGCCCATTTGATCCCCATCTTTTCCGGATAACCTTGGCCCTGCGAGAATGGCGAGAAAAAGTTGAGCTGATCGGTAAAGCCCATGCGGGCTTCGTTCACCATGTTCGCATTGATCGTCCATACGTCTGAAACCTGGGCGTTATCACGGCTCACGTCCTGGCTCTGGCAGTTGATCGGGCACAGCGCCTTGCCATATCCATAGCTGATGGCCGGATTATCGCTCGCGGTCTCAGAGATCGTGAAGCGATGATTGGCGGTTGGCGTGTAGTCCAAACGGCCGAAGTACTTGATGAACGGGCCAAGGTTTGGAACGTTGGTGGTGTAGTTGTTGTGCGGCATGCCGTTCCCAGAAGTCGGGTTACCCGGCACGTTCGGTTCCGGGAAGAACTTCTGGAATTCCAGCATCAGCGGTGAGAAGTAGCTGGAAGGAAGCTTGTTCCCGTTTCCATACTCATCTGCGAACGATTTGCGTACCGTGTCAGGAACCCAGGCGCCGCTGCTGGGGTCCTGTACCCAGCTAAGCTGTTGCGTCTTGTAGTCGAAGATGGTCGGCAAACCGGTAAAGTCGCCCTGCTTCATGGCGTCGGTTGGCACGCTCAGAACTGTGTTGCCCGATCCGCCATTGCTGTAGGTGCGGTCGTAGTCGAAGAAGAAGAAGACGTTCTTCCCGATCTTCGTATGCGGGACAAGCACCGGGCCGCCAACCGAGAACCCATAGTTGTCGTACCGCTGGAAAGCAACCTTGTTCTTGCCGCCGGTGATGCTGAAGTCCGCCGCATTGAGGGCGTCGTTCTGGAAATACTCATAGGCAGAGCCGTGGAACTTGTCGCCGCCGCCCTTTGAGATCTGGTTGAAGATGATGCCGCCAAGGCCGTACTGCGCCGAGAAGGCGTTGCTGTCGACCTTCACTTCCGATGTTGCCTCGAAGATCGTTACATCGGAGTTCGAGCTCATCGGCAGAGTGGTCGTTGCGCCATCGGCCAGGACGGAGTTGTACGGAAGGTTTCCGTTGATTTCAGCCGTTTGACCGGTCCGGTAGCTGAACTGCGCGCCCGGAACCATGAATACGAAGTTCTGCCAGTCTGAGCCATACTGCGGCAGCTCAGCCATGGTGTTCGATTCAAGAGCTTCGGTCTGCGAACCGCTCTCTGTTTCCAGCAGCGGTAGGTCGGTTGTCACCACGACTTGCTCGTGTGCTTCGCCGACCGTGAGTTCCGCATTCAACGTATCGGTTCCCACTTCGAGTGTGATCGGTCCACGGATGACGGTCTTGAATCCAGGAGCCGAAACCGTAACCAGGTAATGATCCGGCACGATCGGTCCCGTTTCAAAGAGACCCGCCTTGTCGGTAATGAAAGTGCGTGTTAGGTCTTTGTCGATGTCTTGCACGCTGACGGTAGCGCCGGCAACCACAGCGCCATTCGGATCCGTCACCGTACCCCGAAGATCCGCAGAATTTGTATTCTGAGCAAAACCAGCGACGGCCGAAAGACACACAGCCATCACCAGGCTACTCAGAAATACTTTTGTCTTTCTCACAAACTGCCTCCTGAAAACCAGCCTTGATCGCACCTTCAACTCTGAGAACGGCTCGGGTGCAACCTCAGGGTTTACCGAGTTGTCTTGCAGCGCATTCGCACCTTCCGATCAAAGCCCGTTGAACTCGCCTTCGGTCGGTGTCACACGCTTCCACCGCAATCCTTCGAATCAATTGCGGCATGATTCATTGAGCGCTCATGCGAACAGCAGTCCGATCGCAACGCAGAATCGCTCGGAAAACCGACGCCGAACACCGGCTTTCCGAGCAACACGCTTTGAGATGGTTTCAGCATCCGCATCATTCCCGGCGTTCCCGCCGGATGCACATGACGCGGTTATTTTCAGGAAGAGAAAAATAGTTTAGAAAAGCGCTCTTCCTTCGAACAACTTTGTTCGCTGATCATGCGCATTGCAGATTACATCGCTTCGCTGCAAGCACCGTCTGTGATAACGCGCACAAACAGCCGTCTCATGGATCACGCCTTTCACTCGCATGAAGCACAGGAAGGTAACCTTTCCAGTAAATCGAATTAGCAGGACTAGCTGTATCGCTTCGAACCAGCGAATTGCAGAGCACACTCCGGGAGTATGAGCGAGCTCTAAACGAAAAGTTCAGTCGGGCGGCAAAGGAGACTCGGCGGCCGCGGACGGAAGCCTTTACTGAAACTGGAACCAGTTCACGTTGGCGATGCCGCTGGAACCGCCGCCGGCATACACAACATACAGGTCGTGCACACCGGATGCGCCCGAAACTCCCGCCGAGACATTCGTCCAGATCTGCCATCCGCCGGTCACGGGAAGATTGACCGTCGCAATCGGCGTGCCCTGCGGGCTGTCGAGATAGAAGTTTGCTGTTCCACCATTGCCTCCGCTCGCCGCCCTTACGCTCACGCTGCTGACTCCATTGCCAAAATCAACATTGCGATAAAGAACCCGCGCACCAACCGAGATGTAGCCGAGATCGTATTGTCCGGTCGCGTCGGCAGTCGATTCCGTCTGCACTCCTGTTTCATCGGAGTAGCTCGAAGCCTGGATCTGGGCCGTTGCCGCGATCGGAGGCGTCGCGCCGTTCACCGTGCCAATCCACGAAAACGTCGCAGCCGAGAATGCCGATAGCGTGTACGAGAAGGTCTCCGTGCCCCATTGCACATGGACGACCTGGCTCGATCCAGAACTGTTGTATGCGATCAGCGCCGTTGATCCGTCGGGATTGAGAAACGCGACGCTCGCAATGGCCGGGGTGTCCGAAGAGTAGATGCGGACCGCGCCGGGCAGCACGAACTTGCTGTACTGTCCCAGCGTGTAATATTCGACGTCTTTGGTCACGGCGCCGGTCTGGCTGTTCACGGTCACGATGGGCGTGCAGGTGTTGCACCCGCCGAGTCCCGCGTTCTGCGTGAGATTCGGCCCAAGGCTCTCGTCAAGAGCGAGACTCCACTTCACGTAAGATTTCGCCGCATTGCGCAGCACCTGTGTGATCTCAAGAAAATCGGACGAGAACTGATCGTTAACCCAAGTGCCGCCTGAGTGCTCTGTCTCCCAGGTGCCGAGGTTCGCAAATTCATTCTGAATCGTTTGCTGCGCGCCGGGAGTGCCTCCGTACCCATGCCATGCCGTTCCGGCGACCTGAGTCAGTTGCTGACTCGTCAGATTGCTCAACACGAACTCGGGATACGAGGGCGTGTCCCAGTTGTGATCCCAGACGAATACCTTCGTTTGCAGATTCGCCGCCGAGAGTGCGGGCAGGACGTATCCCTGTAGCAACGCGAGCTGCTGCGAATCCGTCATATACATGCTCGGATAGGAAGCGGTGTTGTACATCGGCTCGTTCTGCAGCGAGATGTAGTCGATCGGTACGCCGGCAGACTGATACGCCTGCAAGTACTTCACAAAATATTTGGCAAAAGCGGTTTCATTCGCCGACGTCATCAGCAGGTTGCCGCCCATCATGGTGCCGCTGTCTTTCATCCATCCTGGCGGGCTCCACGGATTCGCCATCAGCTTCATTTGCGGATTGAGCGTCTTCGCCTGCTGGATGACAGGCAAAACGTAGGCTTGGTCGTGGGCAATCGAGAAGTTCGCGAGATTCAGATCGGTCGTCCCGTCATCGAACGAGTAGACACTGCGCGCGATGTCGCTTGCGCCCATCGGGATGCGCATGAAGCTCAGCCCGATGCCATTGCCGTTTCGTGTGAACAAGTCGCTCATGGCACCCTGCAACTGATCGGGCGGCACGACCTCGCCAAGCAGGTACGCAGCCGAATCAGTGAAGGAAGCGCCGAATCCTTCCATGGTCTGATACTGCTGCGCGGGGTCTATCACGATCGTATTGGTCGACGCGTCAGCGGTGCTGTTCGTGAAACCGAGGCTCGTCTGCGTTGCCATCAACTGGGTCCGGTCCTGGGTGCTCAAGACCACGCCGATCGAACCCTCCGCAAGCGGAAACGTATAGGTACCTGTAACGACAGAGCTATTCGAATACCCTTCGGCGATAGCAATTGCGTTGATGACCGTGGTCGAGGAGACCGTAATCGGCGCTGAGTAGAGCGTCGACGTGGCAGTCGGGGTCGATCCGTCGGTTGTGAAATAAATGGATGCGCCCGCCGTCACACAAGACAACACGACCGATTGAGCCGTCATGTACGAGCCTGGGGCCGGCGAAAACTGCGGCGTCGAAGCTGCGGGCAGCTTGACGGTATAGGTGGCACTGCCGACCGCGCTCGGGTTATACCCCGATGCCACCGCCATGGCCTCGATGGTCATATTGGAAGACACCGCGATCGGTGAGGAATAAAGCGTCGACGAGGTGGTTGGGGCCGATCCATTCGTCGTGTAGTAGATCGAGGCTCCCGCAGTCGAGTCGGAGATCGCCACATTCTGCGCCGAGTTGAATGAACCGGAACCCGGGCTGAAGGTGGGCGTGGCGGCATTCGGCTGGATCGGCGGTTTGGTGCCGCCTCCTCCGCCTCCGCAACCCGCAATCAATAAACTCGCGATCGCAACCGCTCCAATCAACCTGCTCATGACCCAGCCTCTCTTCAAAAAGGCCAGTGTTCCACCACATGAACAGGCCCAACCGTGATCGCAGTCACGCTCGGCCCAGCGCCCGCTCGACAGTCCGTTCGGCCACTTCGGGCCAATCAACCGTCTAACAAGCAGGGCCCTGCGCTCACCGCGGCGCTCTGGGTGTGCTACGTCGCCGGTAACTCCCTGCTCTCAAGAGTTTGCAGCCTTCGTCGACGCTTGAGTGGTAAAGTGGCGGAAGATCGCAAGATGCTTTTCAGAATGTCCGATCACAAGCGGATCTGTTCGGTCCTGGTACCGGTCGTCCTCCTCGTGCTCGTGCTTGGCACGACATTGGGGATGGTTTGGCATCATCACACCAATTCTTCTCCCGAGACCTGCCCGCTTTGCCATCTGACCATTTCACCCTCCCTCGATGGAGTTCGCGCCTGCATCATGGTCCCCGTTGGAGCGGGACCCGAAGCCGGCTATATCGCTTATATTCCGGAAATTAAATCCTCGAGAATCCCCGCCCGCGCACCTCCCACCGCGTAGCGCACATCCTGCTCCGTTTCTAAGTACAGTCCAGGTTCATCTCGAAGGAGGCTGAACGCCTATGCACTTGCAGTGCATGCGCACCTCACTTTTGCTTGTCGCCGCCCTTTTTTCCACGGCAGGCGACGCGCAGTCGCCGGGAGCGCAGAGTCCGCCCGCTCCGCAGGCGAACAATCTCGCGCAAAAGCCGGGCGGGCAGCTCATCACACTCGATCGGGCCATCCAACTGGCGCTCGAGCACAATCACAACCTGCTGGCGCAACGCACAACGATCCAGCAGAGCCAGGCCGAAGAAACCACCGCCAATCTGCGGCCCAACCCCGTCCTGCTCGGCGATGCCCAGTTCCTGCCCGTCTTTCAGCCCGATCAGTTCAGCACCGACTACCTCGACAACACGGCCCAGTTTGACATTGGCGTCAGCTATCTGTTTGAACGAGGCAAAAAGCGCCAGCATCGCGTCCAGGCAGCAAAGGATGTGACCGCTCAGACGCGGGCCACGGTGACGGACAACGAGCGCACCCTGGCTTTCAACGTGGCCCAGCAGTTCATCAATGTGGAGCTCGCCGAGTCAACCCTCCAACTCGCACAGCAGGATCTGAAGAGCTTCCAGAACACGGTCGACATCGGCCAGGAGCGCTATCGGGCGGGCGACATCGGTGAAGGCGACTTCCTCAAGATCAAGCTGCAGCTTCTCCAATTCCAGACCGATGTCTCCCAAGCCGAACTGGCCCGCGCACAGGGCCTCTCGGACTTGCGTCAGCTTCTCGGCTACGAATCGGTCGGTCCCGACTACGACGTTTCCGGTCAATTCGACTACCAGGCCATACCCGGAAACCTCGACGACTTCCAGTTCAAGGCGCTCCAGTCCCGGCCCGATCTGCAGGCGGCACGTCTCGGCGTCAACGCGGCAAACAGCCAGCTCGCCTTGCAGAAATCCATTGGCAAACGCGACGTGACCGGCCAGGTGAACTACACCCACATCTCTGATCTAAATCAGATCTCGCTTTTTGGTCAGATTCAGATGCCCTTTTTCGATCGCAACCAGGGCGAGATTGCGCGCGCCGGCTTCGCGGTGACGCAAGCCCAGGAACAAGCCATATTTGCCAGCGGACAGGTGATGACCGATGTCCGCGATGCCTTCGAAAATCTTCACGAAAACGACCAGATTGTCGGCCTCTACCGTTCCGGCTATCTCGACGAAGCGCAGCAATCGCGCGACATCAGCGAATACGCGTACAAACGCGGAGCCGCAAGCCTGCTCGATTTCCTCGATGCGGAGCGCAGCTACCGCACCACGCAACTCGGCTACCGCCAGGCGCTGGCCTCGTATCTCCTGGCCGTCGAGCAGCTTCGTGAAGCGGTAGGAACCAGGAGCTTGCCATGAAGTCCCCCTTCCATGCCCGTGCCGCATGCGGGATTTGCTTCACTTTGACGGTTGCCGCCCTCGGTCTCTCCGGATGCAATTCGAAGGACCGCGAGCAAGCCGGCCAGATGACGTCGTTCTCGTCGAAAGCCTCCAAATCGGCCACGCCGCAGCTTTTCGATATCCCGAAAGACCAGATGGAGCACGTGCAAGTGGTTGCAGTCGAACCAACCACTTTAACGCGCACTCTTCGTCTCACCGGCGCCGTGGCTTACAACGCATTCAAGACAACGCCTGTGATCACGCAGGTGGGCGGACCGGTCAGCCGCATCCTTGTCGTTCCGGGACAGCACGTAACCGAAAACCAGGCCATGCTCGACGTGAGCAGCCCCGACTACTCGCAGCTGCTGGACTCGTATTTGAAGGCGGCCGATTCGTACCGGCTCGCGCAGAAGAACTACGTGCGCTCTCAGGACCTTTACCAGCACCATGCCATCGCGGAAAGGGACCTGGAGCAAGCGGAGTCGGATCGCAACCAGGCGCAGGCGGACCTGAACGCCGCCGAACAAGGCATGAAGATCCTCGGCATCAAGAATCCCGCAGACTTGGCTAAGACACCATCGTCTGCTCTGATCCCGGTGCTCGCGCCCATCAGCGGCGAAGTGGTGGAGCGGCTGGTTTCGCCGGGCCAGGTGGTGCAAGCCGGCCAGACCCAAGCCTTCACCATCACCGATCTAAGCACAGTGTGGGTGCTCGCCAATGTGTACCAGGCGGACCTCGCCTACGTGCACGACGGAGAAGACGTAGCGGTAACGACCGACGCCTATCCAGCCACCACATTTCACGGCCGCATCTCTTACGTTTCGCCGGCGCTTGATCCCAACACTCGCACATTGCAGGCGCGCATCGTAGTCGACAACCCCGGCGAACGCTTGAAGCGCGATATGTATTGCGTCGTCTCTGTCACGGCCGGTTCATTCAGCCACGTGCTTGCCGTTCCCAACTCAGCCGTCCTGCGTGATGAGAACAACGAGCCGTTCGTATACGTCGCCACCGGCTCAAATCAGTTCGGCCGGCGCGACGTGCAACTTGGCTCAGCCGAGGACGGAAAAACCCAAATCACCAGCGGACTTTCCCCCGGAGACAAGGTAGTTGGTGACGGAAGCCTGTTTCTTCAGTTTGCCAATTCGCTGCAGCACTGAAGGGTTATTAGATGATTCATCGCATTGTTCAATTTGCCTTGGCGCAGCGGATGCTGATCCTGCTGGCAGTAGCTTTCGTCATCGTGGGCGGCGTAATTTCGTTTTCAAAAATGCCGGTGGATGCGTATCCCGACCTGTCGCCCCCGATGGTTGAGATCATTACGCAGTGGCCCGGCCACGCCGCCGAAGAAGTGGAGCGGCTCGTCACCGTTCCCACCGAAGTCGAGATGAATGGCGTGCCCAAGATGCAGGTCATGCGGTCCATCTCCCTCTACGGGCTCTCCGACGTCATTCTCACCTTCGACGAAGATACCGACGACTACTTTGCGCGCGATGTCGTCTTCCAGCGGCTGAGCGAAGTCACATATCCGCAGGGCGTGACGCCCACGCTGGCGCCGCTGGCCAGCCCATCGGGCCTCGTCTACCGCTACGTGCTCGAAAGCCCGGACCGCACGCCGCAGGAACTCAAAACATTTGAAGATTGGGTTGTCGAGCGCGAATACAAGCAGGTTCCCGGCGTTGCCGACGACTCCGGGTTCGGCGGCACGGTCATGCAGTACCAGGTACTGCTCGATCCAGCAAAGCTCTACGCCTACCACATCACCGTTCCAACTGTGATTCAGCAACTCTCCGTCAACAATTCGAACGCCGGCGGCGGATTCTACTCCCAGGGCGACCAGTTCTACTACGTGCGCGGCATCGGCCTTGTGCGCAATACCTCCGACATCGCCAACATCATTGTCGGCACCCAGAATGGCGTGCCCGTGCGCGTCGGCGACATAGGCCAGGTGGTCATCGGACACGCGCCTCGCCTGGGCGAATTCGGATTCAACAAAACTGACGATGCCGTCGAAGGCGTCATCATGATGCGTCGCGGCGAGCAGACACAGAATGTGCTCAAGGGTGTCGAAGCCAAGACACAGCAGCTCAACCAGCAGATCCTTCCGCCCGATGTGAAGGTGCATCCCTATTACGACCGCAGCGATCTGGTTCAGCTCACCATCGACACCGTCGAACACAACCTGTTGCTCGGGATGGTCCTCGTCCTGATCGTGTTGATGGCCTTCCTGGTAAATCTTCGCGCGGCCATCATCGTCGCTCTCACGATTCCGCTGTCACTGCTGTTCTCGTTCATTTTCCTGCACGCACAGGGAATTCCCGCCAACCTGCTCTCCATTGGCGCCATCGACTTCGGCATCCTCATCGACGGCACCCTCGTCATGGTTGAAAACATTTTTCGCGAGCTCGGCGCGCGCGAGGGCCAGGATTACAACCTCATCGAAGTCATCCTGAACGCCTCTAAAGATGTCGACAGGCCTATCTTTTATTCGGTCGCGGTAATCATCGCCGGCTATCTACCCATCTATGCGTTGAGCGGTCCGTCGGGAAAGCTTTTCAAGCCGATGGCGGACACCGTCGCCATCGCGCTTGTTGGCGCGCTGATCCTCACGCTCACCTTTGTTCCCGTGATGTGTGCCTATTGGTTCAAGAAGGTTCGCGAACGCGAGAACAAGCCCTTCCACTGGATCAGCGAGCGCTACGCAACCTGGCTCGACTGGTGCCTCGACCATCCGAAGATGACGATGGTCTGGGCCAGCGTGATCTTTCTCGCGACACTGATTCTGGTCCCCTTCATCGGCGGCGAGTTCATGCCGCACCTTGACGAAGGCGCGCTGTGGATTCGCGCCACCATGCCGTACACGATTTCATTCGATGCCGCCAGCAAGTTCTCGCCGCAGGTGCGCGACATCCTGCTCAAATATCCGATGGTGACCGACGTGGGCTCAGAGCTGGGCCGGCCCGACGATGGCACCGACCCCACAGGCTTTTTCAACGACGAATTCTATGTCGGCCTCAAGCCCTACAGCGACGCGTCCTGGAAAACCAGCGGTATTCACAACAAGGCCGAACTCACCGAGGATATTCAGAAGCATCTCGTGACTTTTCCGGGCGTGATTTTCAACTACACGCAGCCCGCTGAAGACGCAGTGGACGAAGCACTGACCGGCCTGAAGAGCGCGCTCGCGGTCAAGATCTACGGGTCCGACCTGCATATTCTCGAGAGTCAGGCGCTCGAAATCAAGCGCCGGCTTTCGCAGGTGCCCGGATTTACCGAGCTTACCGTGGTGCGCGAGTTGGGCCAGCCCAGCCTGCTGATTGATGTCGATCGCGACAAGATTGCGCGCTATGGCGTCAACGTAGCCGACGTGGAGGCCATCGTGCAGGCTGCAGTGGGCGGCCAGGCAGCCACGCAGGTCATCCAGGGAGAAAAGCTCTTCGACCTCGTCGTGCGCATGAAGCCCGAATTCCGCGAGAGTGAGCAGCAGATCGGCAACCTCCTCGTCGGCACGCCGTCCGGCCAGCAGGTTCCGCTGAGCGCGCTCGCCGATATTCATGAGGCAGGCGGCGCATCGTTCATCTATCGCGAAAACAACTCCCGCTACATTGGCGTGCAGTACAGCATTGAGGGCCGGGATCTGGAAAGCGCCGTGCTAGCCGGCCAAAAGGCAATCGCGGACATCACCCGCTCCCTGCCGCCCGGCTATCGCCTAACCTGGGGTGGTGAATACGATGAATTCCTCGCCGCCGAGCATCAGCTTGCCTTCATCGGTCCGTTGGCATTGCTCATCATCTTCATGATCCTGTTTGCGCTCTACGACAACGTCAAGTTCCCGGTCGTCATCATTCTTGGCGTCGTTCTCACAGTTCCTGTCGGAGCATTCCTCGCCCTCAAGCTCACCGGCGTGGCCTTTAGCGCATCGTCAGGATTGGGCATGCTCGCGCTCATCGGCGTTTCTGTAGAAACCGCCGTGATTTTGGTTTCTTACATCAACAAGCTGCGCCTCGAGCAGGGCATGGACATCCGCACAGCGACCCGCGAAGCATCGCTCCTCCGCTTGCGCCCCATCATGATGACCGCGCTCGTCGCCTGCCTCGGACTGCTGCCGGCCGCACTTTCCACCGGCATCGGCTCGGACACGCAGAAGCCCTTCGCCATCGTCATCGTCGCAGGCCTTATTTCGCGGCTCTTCCTCGGATTCTTCGTGAACCCGGTGCTCTACATGATGGTCGCGCGCGAAGGAGATGTGTTGAAGGTCTGAGGCAGAATTTCGCGCGGATCGGCTCGTCGGCCGAGCTGACAACTTGGCTGCGCGCCCGGTCTATTGCTTAATCACGGTTCCATCGGGTAACCGGATCTCGCCCCATCCGCCGTTCAGCGGACTCTGCGTAAATGGCGCCTTCGCCGCTTCCTTTTCGTCGATCTCGATGCCCCATCCCGGCTTCTCGCTCACCCACAGATAGCCATCGCGCATCTCCGGACACCCCTGAAAGATTGCCTGGGTTCTTTCGTTGAACGGCGTGTATTCCTGAATTCCGAAGTTGTAGCTCACCAGGTCGAGCGTCACGTTTGCCATGTGCCCCACCGGCGAAACATCGCCAGGCCCGTGCCATGCCGTCTTCACGCCAAACTCCTCGGCAAGAATCGCGATCTTGCGCGCCGGGCTGAAACCGCCCGCTTGCGAGACATGAACGCGAACGTAGTCGATGAGCTGCTCGGCGATCAGCGGCTGCCACTCGTGCGGGCTATTGAACAATTCACCCATCGCGATCGGCGTCGAGCAGTTCTGCCGGATCTGGCGAAAGTAACCAAGGTCCTCGGGTGACAACGGATCTTCGAGAAAAAACATGTGGTACGGCTCGGCCTGCTTGCAAAACTCGACGGCCTCGTTGGGCGTGAGCCGCTCATGCATGTCGTGAAGCAGCTGCACTTCTTCGCCCAGTTCGCGCCGACAAATTTCCAGCAGCTTCAGCGCGCGCCGGAACTGTGCCTCGCGATCAAAAAGCGGCTTGTCATGCAGGGCCGGCGGCCGCGCCGTGTCTTTGTGCCCAGAACCGTACCCCGCCATACCCGGCAGTCCCACCTGCACGCGAATGTTGCGGAATCCCTGCGCCATCAGCTTGCGCGCATTCTCGACCACGTCCTCAAACTCCGCTCCGCTCGCATGCGTATACGCGTCGACGGCCTCGCGGCACTTGCCGCCGGCCAGCTGATACACCGGCATGCCCGCCTGCCGTCCCTTGATGTCCCACAGTGCCTGATCGATGCCGCTGATGGCGTTGTTCAGCACCGGCCCGTTTCTCCAGTACGAGCTGTCATAGCACGATTGCCAGATGTACTCAATGCGATCGGTGGTCTTGCCCAGCAGAAACGGCTTGAGGTAGCGCTCAACCGCGGGCTTCACCAGGTCCGCGCGCTGCGTAAAGGTCGCGCACCCGTATCCATAGAGGCCGTCCTGGTCGGTCGTGATTTTCACCACGGTCAGACGCACACCCTGCGGCTCGCACTCGATGACACTGATGTCCTTGATCTTTGGCGACGGCATGGCCCGCGTCGCGCGCCCGACCTGCTCCTCTGCTACGGTGAATCGCGGAGCAAAGGAGAGCGCGCCTGCAGCAGCGCAGCACTTGAGCAGATTGCGGCGTTCGATGAGCATAGAGTGACCCCTTTACGAATGCATCAGCAAAGAGGCAATTCTATCGCCCGGGCCTATCTCCGTCATCCCGCAAGGCTGTCATCTTGAGCAGGGGCTTCCGGTCATCGGCCAGCATGATTGGGGTAAGCGGCCGCCGTCCATCACGGAACACCACAAAGCTGAATTTGGGAGATCAGGTCATCCTGATCTCCCGACCAACTTGGCTCTTTCAGTCCATCACTCGCACTTGTTCTTCAGCCAGGGATACCAGGTCCCGAGCGTGTCATTGTGCGCGTTGCAGGGCACCGCACTCAGGTAGGTCCAGATCGCGGTCAGCTGGCGATCGGTCATGTGCCGATACAGCGGCCAAGGCATAACCTGAAGCACCGCCCCATTGACGGGAGGCAAGTAGCAATTGTCGGTCACGTCCCCTCCGCAGTTCAGGTGCAGGGTGTCGAAATCATGCCCGGTTCGCATGATGTTCATGAAGGTTTCCAGATCATTCCCTCCCTCAGGGTTGCCGGTGTAATCGGGTGTGAGATTGCGGGAGATGATCGCGGGACCAAGCCCCGGAGCAACGTAGAGCGGGCTGCTCGTGTCCTGAACGATTCCCGGACCAACGGCGCCGAAGCTCTGACCACCAGCCAGGTAGGTTGCCGGATTGTACGCGGCCGGACCCGTGCTCGGAGGCGTCAGAAAATACGGGTTGTTCGAGCCCAGATATTCGTTCGCGGGATCAGATGTGTGACATCCATTGCAGTCCGCCTGGGCGTTCACGATGTAGCTTCCCAACCCAATCAGCGCACGGTCCTTCTTTTCAACTTTGAGAAACGAAGGAGCAATACGCAACCCAATCGCAATTTGCGAGGCTTCCGACTCGTGGTCGTCCTCCGCTTGCACTCTGGTGGAGGCAAGCTGCATTCCGACGAACGCGATCGTACCGGTGATAGAGAGGGCCAGTGCGGCCGCCTTCACGACTCTTCCAGATCTCATGGAATCTCCTCGGGGGGAAGACCAGTGCGTGGCTCAAAGTACTGACCATCAATCGCAAAGCTGGGTTGTAACGTGTGCCCTGTAGACGAGTATTCTGCCCGTGGTGCAGAAGATTCCCGCAGGAGTTGCTGTTTCAGTTTCTTGGGCAGGAGGCCCGGAGGCAGAAGAATACTTCGCGAACGGGGGCTTGTCCAGCACGATTTCTCGCTCGTGGAAAACATCGTGGAGGTATCCTCATTCTGAGGCCGTCCAGCGCTCGATATCCTCGCTAAGCTTCCTCGCTCCCGGGTGCGTGCCACTCCCTAAGACATCCTGAGCAGAGCACACCCAAGAAAACCTCTCCAGAAACACTCATGGTTCAACCTCCCGCGCCTTACCTATGCTCCGGACCGGTCAGAATTACCCGTTCATTTCCCTGCAATTCCAGCTTCGATCCGGGCCGTCGCAGCGCCCGATCTTGCCACGCCGACCCTGCCGGGATCGACAGCGAGCCACGCCACCCCGCCCACCGCCGCCACACCCGCGGTGAAAACAAACACGGCATTCCAGCCCCAATGCGTCGCAATGTAGGGCGTGAGCGACGAAGTAATCGCCGCGCCGATCTGGCATCCCATGTTCATGACCCCTGAGACCGGCCCGGAACGCTCCCCTGCTATGTCGGCGCTCGCGGCCCAGAACGAGCTTTGCGAGAAATACAGCGCGCCCGCTCCTCCGGCAAGAATCGCGATCGCCGCATGCGGGCTGCGAGCATATGATCCGGAGATGAGAAACACCGTCGTCAGCAACGAGGAAAAAACGCCAACTCCGCAGCGGCCCATTCGCAATCCGAACCGGCGAATTAGCGCATCGCTGACCGCTCCGCCGCCTAGGCAGCAAACCGTCATAGCAATGAACGGAGCCATCGCAAAGAGTGCGTTCGATTTCAAATCGAGGTGCCGCACCTGCGCAAGATAAATGAAGAACCAGCTGAAGAAAATCCAGGCGACATACCCGAAGCAGAAGTAGCTCGCGGTGAGTGCAAGCACGTTGCGGTTGAGGGTCACCTCGCGCCACGACAGGGACGCGGCTCGCGCATTGGTCTTAAGCGAACGCGTCGCCTGGATGTGCGCCAATTCCTCGCGCGACACCAGCGGATGCTCCTCCGGAGTGTCCCGGGCAAGCAAATACCAAACCAGTGCACCGGCCACGCCGATCGCCGCGCAGAACCAGAAAGAAGCACGCCAGCCCGCACGGCTGATGACCCAGGTGAGAATCGGAATGCTGAAGGCAGAACCCGCGCCCACGCCGGCAAAGATCCAACCATTCGCTCGGCCGCGTTCGGCAACCGGAATCCATTGCGCCACAAACTGGTTCGACGCCGGATACATCACGGCTTCTCCCGCGCCCAGGGCAAAACGAACTCCGATCAGCAGAAACAGGGCAGGACTCAGCCGCGGGTCCACGACCGCCGTCAGCGCCGTGAACACTCCCCACCACACCACACCCGCAGCCAGCACACGCCGAGGTCCAAGCCGAAGGGCCAGCCAGCCGCCCGGAACCTGGAACGCGGCGTAGCCAATCAGGAAGGCGCTGAAAATCCAGCCAAGGTGAATGTTGTCTGTGCGGAGCTCGTCGCGGATGGCCGTGCCGGCAATCGAGATATTCGTTCGATCGAGAAAGGCTACCGCGCTCAGCACGAACAACCAGAAAACCAGAAGGCTGCGAACCGGAACGCGGCGTGACCAACCCATCCCTTTGCCTCTTTGCGATGCTCAATGATCTGCGAACAGGTCTTGCCGCCGGAGAGGCCGCGAGCCTGCTTCCCAGTCATCCACCCGCTTATTTCGCGTGCTTCCCTTTTGGGCTGTGGCTTCCGTGCTTTTGCTTACTCTCCTCATACATCTTCATAGCTCGTGCCACTCGATCGCGCGCATAGGCGGCATCGTGCCAGCCTTTCACTTCCACGCGCTTGAGTTCCAGGTCTTTGTAAATCGAAAAAAAATGCGTAATTTCTTTCAGCAGATGCGGATAAATGTCGGTGTAATTCCAGATATTGGCGTAGCGTGGATTGTTCTTCCCCACCGCCAGCACCTTCTCATCCAGCACTCCCTGGTCCAGCATCTCCATCAATCCAATCGGGCGCACCTCCTGCACACATCCGGGAAAGCTGGGGCTCGGCACCAGCACCAGCACATCCAGGGGGTCCGCGTCGTCGCTCAACGTCGAAGGAATAAAGCCGTAGTCTCCGGGATAATGCACAGGCGAATGCAGGTTGCGGTCCAGCTTGAAGACGTGCAGCTGCTTGTCGTACTCGAACTTGTTGGTTGCATCCTTGGGGATCTCAATGACCGCCCGGAACACCTCCGGTGCACGATCGCCGACGGGCAGCTCCAGATAATTCGTCATTTTGTCTTTGATTCTCCTCAAAAAAGGTAGGAGGGGTTTTCGTGGGTCAAATTCCCTGCAGATCCGTAGGAAGCATCCGGTTCACGCCGGAAATAATATAATCAGCGATCATGAAGGCGCATGTCTATGTCACGCTGAAACCTTCGGTGCTCGACCCCCAGGGACAGACCATCCAGAACGCCCTCCGCAAGATCGGATTCTCTGACGTCTCCGCGGTTCGCCAGGGTAAGTACTTCGCCCTTTCGCTGGCCGAGAACCTGCCAGCCGACGCTGCCCGCGCGCAGGTGGAGCGCATCGCCCGCGAGGTCCTCACCAATCCGGTCATCGAGGAGTACACCTACCGCATTGAAGAGTAGACGTGGGCCATTCGCTCACAAAACTGACTCAATTGGCCATCAATGGACCTGCCTCTACATTCCTGAATCTATTCTCGTTGCAAGAGACCGTAGGTCGTGCCCCTGCACCTTAGGTAACGCCATGTTTCACCGCCCCCTCGCATAGAATCCTCATATATGTGTGGAATTGTCGGCTATGTAGGCTCCAAGAACGTGGTGAACGTGATCGTCGAGGGGCTGCGCCGCCTCGAATACCGTGGCTACGACTCGGCGGGCATCGCCGTCGGCAGTCCTTCAAGCCCCGTTCTCGACGTCTCGCGCGCACCTGGAAAGCTGGGGAACCTCGAAAACATTCTGCGAGAGCATCCTCTGGTCGGCACTTTCGGCATCGGCCACACCCGCTGGGCCACCCACGGCCGTCCCACCGAGGAAAATGCCCATCCTCATCGCGATTGCACCGGCCGCATCGTTGTCGTCCACAACGGCATCGTCGAGAACTATCTCCATCTGAAGCACGAACTCACAGCCAAGGGCCACAAGTTCGTCACCGAGACAGACACCGAGATCATCGCCCACCTGATCGAGCAGATTCAGAACGAAGCGGCCACGGCTGGCACCCCGATTTCGCTTGAAGAGGCTGTGCGCTGCGCGGTCAAGCGCCTGACCGGGGCCTTCGCACTCGGCATTCTCTCCGCCGCTGAGCCTGACAAGATTATCGCCGCCCGCTCCGGCCCTCCGGTGGTCATCGGCGCAGGCGAGGGCGAATCCTTCGTAGCCTCCGACGTGCCTGGCATCCTCCACCATACGCGCAATATCTATTTCCTCGCCGACGGCGACGTGGCCGTCCTCACCCGCGACGGCATCACCTTCACCGACTTCGACGGCAAGCCGATCCAGCGCAACCTCACCCGCGTGCAATGGGATCCCATCCAGGCCGAAAAGGGCGGTTACAAGCATTTCATGCTAAAGGAAATCTGGGAGCAGCCGCGCGCCATCACCGACACCACGCTGGGGCGGGTTTCCCTCGATTCCGGCAAGGTGTTCCTCGCCGAAATGCAGATCGACGAGGAAGAGCTGGCCGCCGCCTCCAGCATCAACATTGCCGCCTGCGGCACCAGCTGGCACGCCGCGCTCGCCGGCAAATACATGATCGAGCGCCTCGCCCGCATGCCTGTCGATGTCGACTACGCCAGCGAGTATCGCTACCGCAACCCCATTCCCGACCGCAACGCGCTCGGTCTGCTCATCACCCAGTCCGGCGAGACTGCCGACACGCTGGCCGCGCAGCGCGAGATGATCTCGCTCGGCTCAAAGACAGTCGCCATCTGCAACGTGGTTGGAGCTATGGTGGCACGTGAAGCGCTGGGCGCCATCTACACACATGCCGGCCCCGAGATCGGCGTAGCCTCTACCAAGGCGTTCACAGCGCAGCTCACAGCGTTGTTTCTGCTCGCGCTCAAGCTCGGTCAGTTACGCGGTCGGCTCGATGCATCCCGTTCAGTCCAGCTCATTGAAGAGCTCAGCCGTATCCCCGCCAAGATCGAAGAGGTGCTTCGCTCCAGCTCACCCCAGTGCGAGCAGCTTGCCACCAGCTTCTCGAATGCGCGCGATTTTCTCTACCTGGGCCGCGGCATTCATTTCCCCATCGCGCTTGAAGGCGCATTAAAGCTCAAAGAAGTCTCCTACATCCACGCCGAGGGTTATCCGGCTGGCGAAATGAAGCACGGCCCCAATGCCCTCATCGACGAAACGCTGCCCGTCGTAGTTCTCGCCACGCGCGATGAAGCCGACGCCGCATCGAGGCTGCGCTACGAGAAAACTCTCTCGAATATCCAGGAAGTCACGGCGCGCAGCGGCCGCGTGATCGCCGTCGCTACCGAGGGCGACAATCACATCGGCAGCCTGGTCGAGCACGTCATCTCTGTCCCGCCCGCATTCGAGCTGCTTTCGCCGCTCATCGAGATTGTCCCGCTGCAGCTGCTTGCCTACTACATCGCGGTGCGTCGCGGCTGTGACGTCGACCAACCGCGAAACCTCGCCAAGTCCGTTACCGTCGAGTGATTCCAGCTCCTGGCCAAGTGTGTTGTTGTTTGTCGTCGTGCTGCTGCCAACGGGCGAATCATTAGATCGACTCGCCCCGCTGGAATCCAGCAGCTGTCTCACGCGCAGCGACTCGATCCCGGATTCTTCATTCCAGATGATCTCAGAACCCCACCAAACTACGAACTACTTCGCCGTCACAGCATTCAGCGGCTGCCATAGTTCGATCGGGTTGCCCTCCGGGTCATGAATGCGCGCGAATCGCCCATTCGGATACGTCGTAGGATCTACTTTCACCGTGATCCCCGCCGACTCGAGCTGCGCGGCCATCTTGTCCAGATCACCCACACGGAAGTTGATCATCCACTGCTTTGTTGGGTCGCCAAAGTAGTTCGTCTTCTCGGGAAAGGCTGCAAAAACCGTTGGTCCGGCTTGCTGTTGCCACACCGGATCGTTCTCGCGCTGCGGAGTCACATTGACGCCGAGGTGGTCCTGGTACCACTGCGACAACGCCTTCGGATCACGAGCGCGAAAGAACACTCCCCCAATTCCGGTCACCCTCTCCTTTGGCAGATTCTCTGCGGCAGGGTTTTGCTGTGATAGGGCAAAAGGCCCCGGGAACAACGCCGATCCGGCTGCGGCGGCGAGCACCCCAAGCACTTCGCGGCGTGGCGTATTCACACTGTCCTCCAATATTTGCCAGGATTATACGGTTTGACTCGACTGAGCGCGGGGCAGAACGGAAAGAAAAAGGGCTCGCGCTGTGTCTAAATCGAGATTCCTTCAGGAGCACATCACGATTCTCGAGGGATCGCGACCGATCCACCCAGCGAACCAGCGCTGGCATAGGAGGCTTTCCAAACTGGCGATTGCCTATAAATAGACCTTGTGAAAAGTTTTGCCCGCGTCAAAAATGAAATCCGCCGCTGCAGATCAATACCTCGCCGGTCACGTAGTCAGACAGCGGCGAGCAGAAGAAGAGGACCGCGCCCGCTGCTTCCTCGGGAGTGCCCATGCGTCCAAGCGGACAAGCGGATACGATGGAATCGAGCGCCGCCTGCGGGACGCCGATCTGAATCTTCTTGCCCGCCACCGTGATATTGCCACCGGGCTTGAGCGGCTGCGTCATGCGCGTCTGGATCAAACCGAAACCTACCGCGTTGACGTTGATGTTGTACCGGCCCCATTCCTTCGCTAGCGTCTTGGTCAGTCCGATCACCCCGGCTTTGGCCGCCGCGTAACCGGCCTGGCCGGCGTTCCCATCCGTTCCTGAGATGGAGGTGATATTGACAACTTTCCGCATCACGCACCGACCTTGCTCAATCTCCCGCTTAGCCCTTTCTCGAAGATGGACAGAAGCTGCGCGCAGCAGGCGGAAGGGCGCCATCACGTGAATGTTCAGCATCGCCTGAAATTGTTCGTCGGTCGTCTTCTGGATCACGCTATCCCAGGTGAAGCCCGCACAGTTGACGACAATATCGATCGACTGAAATGCTTCGAGGGCCGCATCGACAATCTTCTGCGGAACACCCGATTCCATCAGGTCGCCCGAGATGATTTGAACGTTCTCAGGATATCGGACCGACGCCTTCATCTTCTGTAAAGGTTCTTCGTCCAGATCGCACGCGAGCACGCTTGCCCCCGCTGCATTGAGCTTCTGCACGATGGCGCTGCCGATGCCGCGTCCACCCCCGGTCACGATGGCGGATTTGCCGGACAGCGTGAATAGAGGCTCAACGGACATGATTTCTTCGTTTGCCACGCAGCACCTGCTCCTCGAGAATGAGGAGATTCTTTCACACGGAATGCTACTCAGGCACAATGAACATCGCGGCCAGGCGCTCGGCATCGATGGAAATATTGAGTATCTTTAGCGCGCACATTGGCAATCAGGCTGTTGCAACTTGAAGGAGATCGAATGAAGATTCATTGGCAAACCGCCGTCGCACGAGTTGCATTGGGAGGCGTTGTCACCGGGTTCAGCTTCGGAGTGGCGACGGCACAGATCGTACCTAGACCTGCGGGCGCCAGGACCGCCCTGAGCATGAGTGAAGTCAAGCCGGAGTCGGTCGGCATCTCGTCCGAGCGCCTCGAGCGTCTGCACGCGCTGATGCAGGATATGGTCGACAAGAAGCAGGAGGCTGGCATAGTAACCCTCCTTGCGCGGCACGGCAAGATTGTCGACTTTCGCACCTACGGACAGAGCAAAATCGAAGCCGGCGCGCCCATGACCAGGGATGCGATCTTCCGCGACTTTTCGATGACCAAGCCGGTCACCGGCGCAGCCATGATGATCCTCTACGAACAGGGAAAGTGGCTGCCTTCCGATCCAGTCTCCAAATTCATTCCTGAGTTCACACACCTCAAGGTATTCAAGGAAATAGGCGCAGACGGCAATATGGTGCTCGAGGATCCCGCGCATCCTCCCACCATGGCGGAGCTCATGACCCACACCGCCGGATTCACCTATGGCATCTTCGGAAACACGCCGGTCGACAAAATGATGGGCGAAAAAAAGGTATGGGCCGCACACGACCTTCATGAATTCGTCGAGAGACTATCCACCATTCCGCTCCTCTATCAGCCCGGGACAAGGTGGGTTTATAGCGTCTCGATGGATATCGAGGGATACATCATCGAGCAAATTTCAGGCCAGAGCCTGCCTGATTTCATGCGCGATCATATCTTCGATCCTCTCGGCATGAAGGATGCGGGATTCTACGTGCCACAGGCGAAGCGCGGCCGATTCGCACAGCTCTACGTCACCGGGGCAGACGGCAGACTCGTGGCAGATGCGACTGGCGGCGGCCTTTCCGGCGACTTTTCCGCCCAGCCAACGATGCCCCTCGGCGGCGGTGGCATGGTCTCCACAACCGAGGACTATTACCGCTTCCTTGAGATGCTGCTCCACCACGGAGAACTCGATGGAAAACGCATTCTGGCGCCGTCGTCGGTCGCGCTGATGACCTCGAACCATCTGCGCGCCGACCTGCTCGCCGATAAATTCGGCATCGGCGCAATGACCTTGCGCCCCGGCTTCGGCTATGGATACACCTGCGCCGTGGCCTTCGATCCACTCCAGGCCAACATGTCGGAAGGCAAGGGCTCCTTCTCCTGGGGCGGCGCGGCAGGCACGTGGTTCTGGGCAGATCCCACAAATGACCTCGTCTTCATCGGCATGGTCCAACGCATGATGGGGCCCGCAAGCCCGAATATCGAGTCGGTCAGCCGTTCGCTCGTGTATCAGGCGCTGATCGACCCGGCCAAATGAGACGCGTCGAAGCTGGCAGCAGTCTTCGCGAATTGCGAGCATTCTCTGCAATACTTTGAATGTGAGGCTGTGCCGCACGTGCGCTTTGTTGCTGGTTCTATTCCTGAGTGCTCTAACGGCCCCTTCCCAGAGCAATAGTGGTGAGCTGCACCTGCATGTCGCCGATCCGTCAGGCCGCGGAATTCAGGCGTCCGTTCACGTCATCAGCGAGGCCAACCAGTACGCCACCTCTCTTCAAACCGACAAGCAGGGCGATCTGGACCTTGCGCGCCTTCCCTACGGCGTCTACCGGCTTGAAGTCAATCGCCCGGGATTCGCTCCACATATTGAGACGATCGCCATTCGCTCCTCGATTCCCGTCACTCATTCCATCGCACTCAAGCTCGCCTCAGTGCAACAGACCGTGGCCGTTGAGGCAGCCAGCACATTGATCGATCCCGAACAGCCCGGCAATGTGGACCAGGTCGGCTCCGCTTCCCTTCAGCACCGTCTCAGCTCCATTCCCGGGCGCTCCTTGCAGGATCTTGTGAATTCGCAGCCTGGCTGGCTCTACGAAGGCAACGCCGTGCTGCATCCCCGCGGGTCCGAGTATCAGACTCAGTTTGTTGTCGACGGCATTCCGCTCACCGACAACCGCTCGCCGGGCTTCGGACCGGAGATAGAAGCGGACGACGTGCAGTCCATGAGCATCTACTCCGCAGGAATTCCCGCGGAGTATGGCAGGAAAATGGGTGGCGTGGTGGAGGTCAATACCGTCCAGAATCCGCAGCCCGGGTTCCACGGCGATCTTGTCTTGGCCGGAGGCAGCTTCGCGACCGGCAGCGCTTTCGCCAAGGGCCAATATATGGCCGGCAAAAACACCGTGGGCGGAACCGCCAGCGGGAGTAGGACCGAACACTACCTCAATCCCGTCGTGCCGCAGAACTACGCGAATGCCGGCACACTCGGCGATTTCTCGGCACGCTACGAACGCGATCTTTCCTCAACCGACCGCCTCACCGTCAGCGTCCGCCATGAACTTTCCCGCTACGACATTCCCAACGAACAGGTGCAGCAGGCCGCGGGCCAGCGCCAGACCGCGGACAACTTCGAAACCATGGGAATCGCATCGTACCAGCACACCTTTTCGGCCAGCACTCTCGCGAAACTCGGCGGCATGGTGCGCGACAATGCCCGCGACTTCAACTCCAACCCGGAGTCGACTCCCGTCGAGGTCTTCCAGCACAACCGCTTCCGCGAGGGCTACTTCAAAGGCCTCATCATTGCGGATCGCGGCCGAAGCGAGTGGAGGGCTGGCGTCGAATCCGATAATACCTTCCTCCGCGAAAACACGAATTACATCATCACCGACTCCGCCCAGTTCGACAGCGGCACGCCGCTGACCTTCGCTTTCGCCGCGAAACGGCCCGACCTGGAGCAATCGGTATTTGTCGAAAATCTTGTCCGTTTGGGGAACTGGTCGATGAACGCCGGACTGCGATGGGATCACTACCAGCTCCTCGTCAACAAGCAGGCCATCGAGCCACGCCTCGCGATCTCCCGCTTTTTCAGATCCGCCGATCTGGTGATGCACTTCTCGTATGACCGCGTTTTTCAGACGCCGTCATTTGAAAACATCCTGCTCTCCAGCTCAATCCAGGTTGAGTCGCTCGACCCCACCACATTTCTCCGGCTTCCGGTGCAGCCGTCGGCAGGAGATTATTTCGAGGGTGGATTGACGCGGGGCCTCGCCGGTAAAGCAAAGCTGGACGTTGACTGTTTTCGTCGCGTCGTGAACAACTTTGCCGACGATGACCAGATCGAAAACACCAGCGTCAGTTTTCCCATCGCGTTTCGGAAGGCGATCATCTATGGGGCCGACGGCAAGCTCGATTTGCCTGCGGGTCGGCGCTTCTCGGGCTTTCTCAGCTACTCCTGGGAAGTGGGGAATGTCTGGAATCCCGTGACCGGCGGCCTGTTTCTTGGCAGCAACGCAACCGCCGCGCAAATGCAGCTCTCCGGGCATTTTCCTAATACACAGGACCAGCGCAACACCGTGCGAGGCCGCATACGCTACCAGGTCCATCCCCGATTCTGGCTAGCCGCCGGAATCCAATACGACTCCGGACTCCCCTTCGAGTTCGATGGAGATCCCTCTGCGGTTCTCGCCGAGTATGGACAGCAGGTCCTCAATCGCATCAACTTTGATCGCGGCCGTATTGATCCGACCTTTCAGCTGAACGCTTCCGCCGGCGTCGATCTCCACAGCTCCGAAAAGATGAAGGTACAGCTCCAGGCGGACGGGGATAATCTCAACAACGTGCTCGACTTGATCGACTTCGGCGGCCTGTTTTCAGGCAACGCCATCGGACCACCGCGAAGTTATCTGCTTCGCCTGACTTCGACATTCTGAGCCGGGCTTTGTGCGCTAGGCGGTCCGCTCCTCACGGAGCGCTCACGGCTTGTTTCCTTGCTGGTTCTCCGCTTCCACCATCGCCTTCCTGAATGCACTCACCGCTTGAACGCTCGGGGCGTTCAGCGCATCCTTCGCGGTGTAGCGCCATACCGCGGGACTATCGAGCGGATCTTCGCGTTTGCCGCGATACACCTCAAACATATCGTCTGTTGGTCCGGCCTCGATCTGAGGGCTCGGACCCATCCCCGGCGACGAGTTTGGATCGGTCATCGGCGGAGTTCCCCGGCTGGCTCCGACCCGGCCGCCCGAATCCGTCGGTTGATAGATCACCGGCCGCTGGTTGTTCGGCAGCCCGCCAATCGTGGGCTCAACCATCTTTCCGTTGCCTTTGCGCACGGTGATGATCAGGTCAGCCGTCGAGACATCCATCGCCAGTTCGAAGCGGCCCCAGTCCATCAGAGCCCTTTCCACGGCGTCGCGCGCACTCTGGTTTGCGTTGGGAGCGTCGAGGGCCATTCCGGCCTGTGGATCGATCAGCACCAGCACCGTTTTAGCCTCAAGAACGTCGACCGGCAGAACGGCTTTCTTTTTGTCCTTGCCGGCAGCGGCCACACAACACATCAGGAACAACGAAAACGCCAGGCCTTTTCCGATCCGCATACGATGCCTCCTCGGACGCATGCCAGTCTAGTCCATCCCCCGCTCCTTTGGCTCGGCGCGGCCCGTTGCCCCCAGTCTGATTTTGATCTGCGTTTGCGACGTCGTCCTCATCCCGCCGGTCGCTGATACACTTGCCTCGACTTCCCTCCCTCAAAATCCGGTCACCGGAGGCAATGCATGTCCCGGCTCTTCGTCGCAACCGTGTGCATCTTCGCACTCGCGGCCGCATCGCTCCCAAGTTCTGCAGCCGATCGCATCCTGCTCGATCGCCTCGGCCCTACGCAAGCCGCAATCTTCGTCGCCAACGCCGACGGTACGGGCGAGCAGGCGCTCACCCAGCCCGGATCGCTTGATTACGATCCCTCGTGGTCTCCCAAGGGAGACTGGATCGTCTTCACATCCGAGCGCACCGGCCCCGCGGAACTCTTCCGCATGCATCCCGACGGCAGCGGTCTGGAAGAGTTAACCGATGAGCCGGTCTATAACGACCAGGCTGCCTTCTCTCCCGATGGCAAGCAGATCGTTTTCGTCACGACGCGGGCCGGCGGACACGCGAACCTATGGATTCTTGACATCGCTTCGCACAGGGCGATGCCGCTGACCTCCGGCGATGGCGGCGATTTCCGCCCATCGTGGTCGCCCGACGGCAAGTGGATTGCCTTTTCATCGGACCGCGGGAGTGATCTTCCACCCGCCAAGGGCAGATGGGAACGCCTGCAGGTTGCCGATGTGTACCTGATTCACCCCGATGGAACCGGCTTGCATCGGCTGTCGCAGCACGGAGGTTTTTGCGGCAGCCCCAAGTGGACGCCGGACAGCAACGATGTGGTTGCGTATTGCATGTCCGCGCAGGAGACGTGGACATTTCGATTTGGCGGTGAGTCCGGTGACGACAAGCTGGTGAAGATGGACATCGCCACCGGAGAGGCCACCGAGGTTGCAGCTGGACCGGGCGTGAAGCTGTTGCCCGCAATCCTGCCTTCGGGCCAGATCGCCTATCTACGCATGGACAGGACAGCTAGCGGCGTCTTTTATGGCAACGGCACGCCAGGTCCCAAGGGAGACGACCTGCACTCACCATCATGGTCGCCCGATGGAAAGCGTGTGGTCTACAGCCGCTTCGTCTACAAGCATCCGTCCATGATGATGAAGCAATGGAGCCGAAATAAGAACTTCGAGCTCTATGGCACATCGTGGCTGCCGGACTACGATCGCAGCGGAGAGCACCTGGCGGTGACGAAGATCGTCGCGGAAGACGCGCCAGGTGGGTTCACGACGAGCCTTTTTATTGTGGATGAAGGCAAGGAGCCACAGACCATTCTTACGCGCAAGAGCCTGATCCTCGGCCCCTCGTGGTCACCCGATGGCAAGCAGATCGCGGTGGGCGTCGGCGATTTTACGGCATTCCTCAATTCCGAGGTCGGAGAAAAGAAGCCGGTGGATCCGGTGAATGGCGGGGCGCAGGTGGCCATCGTCAATGCCGATGGCTCCGGATTCCATCTCATTACCTCCGGGCCCGACAACAACGCCTTCGCTGCATTTGCTCCCGATGGCAAGCACATCGTCTACCGCACGCAGGGGCCGGATGGCTCGGGGCTGCGCATCATGAATCTCGAAGATCACTCGGTGAAGACGCTGACCGACGATTACGACAACTTTCCCACCTGGTCGCCGCGCGGCGACCTGATCGCCTTCATGCGCCGCATCGATGGGTCCTTCGAAGTCTGCACGATTCACCCGGACGGAACCGGCTTCGCGCAGCTCACCCACACCAGGGGCAATGAGGCGCACATGGCATGGTCTCCGGACGGAGAACGAATCCTCTTCACCAGTTCGCGCATGGGATTCAAGGACGAAGCGCTGATGACCAACAACCCGCAACCATATGGCGAGATCTTCGTGATGCGCTATGACGGCAGCGGAGTGGAACAGCTCACCGACGACCAGTGGGAAGAGGGAGCGCCGGCCTGGCAACCGTCAAGGCCGGCCGTTGCAGTTGCCGCGCATTCGCAGTAGGCGAGCTGGCTAGCCTTTCGGCTTCATTTCATCGAGCAGCGTCTTCGCCGAATCCGTCATCAGGGCCATGTCGGTACCGATCAGCGTGAGCCGCACGCCCGATTCCACTTCCTTCTTCGCCTGCCCGGCTGTCATGCGGAAAATGCCGAAGGGCTTGCCCACGCGCAGGCACGCCTTCTTCACCCGGTCGATGGCTTCCACCACTTGCGGCGAGGTAACTTCGCCGAGGCGGTTCATGCTGCCCGACAAATCGTACGGACCAATCAGCACCGCGTCGAATCCCGGCACGCGGAGAATTTCGTCGACCTGATTCACCGCGTCGATGTGTTCGACCTGCAGAATCAGCGCCACCCGCTCATTCGCCTGCGCAACATAATCGCCAAACGAGAGCCCGTATCCGTGCGCCCTCCCGATGCCGACGCTCCTGGCGCCAAGCGGCGGATACCTGGCAAGCCGCACGGCGTTCTCGGCCATCTGCTTCGAGTTCACCAGCGGCACAATGATCCCATCGCATCCCGTGTCGAGGCACTTCTTGAAGTGCTCAGGGCTGTGATCGGGTAGCCGGAGGACGCAATAGGCCCGGCCGGCGACTGCCTGCACGATCTGCTGCGCTGCCACCACGTCAAGCGTTGAATGCTCCAGGTCGAGCATGAACCAGTCGAAACCCGCGATCGCCAGCGCCTCGGCCACATCGGCTGACCGGATCGTGAGCAGCGTTCCAATCAGCGGCTTCTGCACCCGCAGCCTCTCTACCAGCGAAACCAGGCTCTCGCTCACTGCCGTTCCTTTCTCTGCCCGCGAAACGCCAGTGTACTGCCAATCATTGACCGAGCCAGTTGTGGACCAATCGCTCGAGCCTACTGTGTCAGAACCGACACAACGTGCCATGCAGACACGTCCGGGCGGCCGTTGCCCGCCGCTAAGTCTCGTCTTTTCAATGCTGGGGCATTGGCCCGCGTGTTGCACTTCTTCAGGGCACACGCAGTTGAGAGATCCACCGGGAGCACCAGCATGAAGACGATCCATCTCAGCAAACTGGCAGCGACCTTCACAATCGCGGCACTTTTCGCGGCGCAGGCTTTCGCCCAGAATGCACCAGCACCCCAGAGCAGCAAGACCGCCGTTCATCACCGGCTCGTCGTGGTTAGCCTCGAAGACCGCAAGCTGGCTCTCGTCGATGACGGACAGGTGTTGAAGGTTTATCCAGTGGCCATTGGCAAGCCCTCGACTCCGAGCCCGGTGGGCATGTACCTGGTCAAGAGCCACGTCAAGAATCCAACCTATTCCCACGACGGCCGCGTGATTCCTCCCGGACCCGGGAATCCGGTGGGCTCGCGCTGGATGGGATTGAGCCTGGCGGGTTACGGAATCCACGGAACCAACGAGCCGAAGTCGATCGGCAAAGCGGCATCGCATGGTTGCATCCGCATGGCAAAGGCCGATCTTGAAGAGCTCTTTCCAATGATCACAGTGGGCGACACCGTAGAACTCGTCGGCCAGCGCGATGAAGAAACCGCCCAGCTCTTCAGCAATGGCGACAAGCCCACGATGCTGACCGCCGCGAATGCCCCAGCCGCACAGTCTCAGGCTGCCGCCACAAACGAGTCGACGCAGCCGGCCGGCACGGCCATCGCCGGAAACCTGTAAGGAGGACAGTCATGATTTTGCTCGACGATTCCGTGGCTGGATTTGGTTCTCTCTTGTTGCCCGTTGCCGCGGGACTGCTTTTGGAAGAACTGACCTTGGGAGGACTGGCGCGGCTCTTGCTCGCTCCATGGTGGGGAACCGGCAAGCGCCGCAATCGCAGTGCAAAGCACGACAACCTGAAAGAGGTAGAGAAATGCTGACATTGAAGCTGTTACTCATGATCGCGGGAGTGCTGATGGTGGCTTCCGCTTTGGCGATGCCGCTGTATGGCCTGTGGCTGCGCATGCGGTACACGCGCCTCAAAGCCGGCGGAGACGAAACCGCAGTCGGACCCGAAGAAATTCCCTGGCGGGGCCCGACGGCGCTCGCAATCAGCGCTTGCCTGCCGCTGCTCATGGCGTCCAGCATCGTGGTGGTGCCCAGCGGCATGGGCGGCGTGCGCATCAGCCAGGTCAGCGGCACGCTGCCGGGAACGCTCTATCCGGGCGTGCATTTCATCACGCCGCTCGTCGATAGCGTCGAGATGTTCGACCTGCGCGATCACCTGTTCACGGCCGGGCCGGCCGCTGAAGGAACAACGGCTGCGCCGCAGAAGACCACACTCGACGTGCAATCGCGTGAAGGACTCGAGATCGGGCTTGGAGTCACGATGCGCTACCGGCTCGATCCCAACAAGCTGGCCAGCGTGCAATCACATCTGCCGCAGCCCGCGGACAAGGAGCTGGTGCCTCCCGTGGTGGCGAGCGCGTGGCGAGAGCTCGCGCCCCAATACACGGTGCGCGAAATCTTTTCTTCCAAGCGCGAAGAAGTCCGCTCGCGCGCAGCCGGCATCATTACGCGCAAGCTTGCTTCGGACGGCATCGTGGTCGAAGAAGTGATGCTCGCCGACATCCAGTTGCCGCCCGAGTACGCCCGGGGCCTCGAAGGCCTGCTGCTGAAAGAGCAGGAAGACGATCAGCTCGGCGTCGTGACGGACATCCAGCAGAAGCAGGTGCGCATTGCCGAACTGCAGGCCGAAGCCGAAGCCAAGCAGAAAGAGAAGCAGGCTGAAGGCGACGCGCAATCCAAGGTCATCGAAGCCAAAGGCGAAGCCGATGCCATGCAGTACACGCTGCCTCTGAAACAGAAGCAGATTGAGCAGAGCAAGCTCGAAGCCGAAGCGCGCAAGGAAGCGACCATCCAGAACGCCGAGGCCGACGCCGAAGCCAAGGTGATCGACAGCAAGGCCGAGTTGCAGCGACGTAACCTGCTCGCCGACGCCGAGGCCAGCCGCATCAAGCTGCTGGCAGCCGCCAACGCCGAGCGCATGACCAGCGAAGCTGCGCTGCTCAATAAGTCTCCGCTGCTCATCAACAAAATCATTGCCGAGCGGCTCTCCGACAAAATTCAGATGGTGATGGTGCCGTCTGACGGCAAGTTCTTCTTCGCCAGCGATGTCTTCAAAAACATGGCCAACGCACCCATCGTGAAGCAGGAGATGGACAGCCAGCAGGATCCACCGTCAGCGCCCGGTCATTGAAGAGGCGCGCCCGGCGCTCCAGGTTTCGAACCGGGGACCTGGAGCCCCGGCACTCCATCGTCCTAGGGAATGCCGCAACTCCAAACCCGATATAATCCGCCCAGAAACACAGAAGAAAGATATGGGACTCATGAGGCTGCTCACGGCAGGACTGGTAAGTGCGCTGATGATGGCCGTGCTGCTCCAGGACGCATCCGCTGCGAGCCAGTGGGATGAGCCCGCCGCCGCTCTCGCCGGCCAGATCGCCGATATCCTGGGGCCCGGCCAGGTGCGCTTCACGCTGCGTAATGCTTCGTCCATCGGCAATGATGACGTGCCCGTGATTCGCCGCCTGCTCGAGCAGGATCTCAAGTCGCATGGCATCACGGTTGCCGGCTCGGAAAGCGCAAATGCAATTCGCATCACCCTGAGCGAAAATGTACGCGAGCGCCTCTGGGTGGCCGAGGTCGTCGAAGGCACCGAGACGCAGGTCACCATGGTGCATCTCGACCTGGCCGGCGCGCAGTCGGCGCAGCAAGCTTCCGGAATGGTGCTGCGCAGCCAACAACTCTTTTCAACTCGCGAACCCATCCTGTCGGTACTCGTGGCACCCGGTGCGCTGATCGTGCTTGAGCCCGAGCAATTCGTGATTTACGACCACAGCGGCAAGACGTGGCGCGAGCAGAGGCGCGTACTCATCGGACAGAAGCGGCCGCTCCCGCGCGATCCTCGCGGCATCATCATTCCGAACAACGATCTCATCTCATTCCAGGCATGGCTCGCCGGGACCGAATGCACCGGCAACGACACCGCGCAGGACGCGGGCAGTTGGTCGATTCATTGCCAGGAGAGCGACGATCCGTGGCCTATCGCGGCTGGCGCGGACGGCAACACTCCCGCTCGCATCAGCGCTTTCTACAACGGCGCGCGCGACTACTTCACCGGAGTCCTCGCGCCCAATGCAGGCGTGGACCTCCCCGCTTTCTACACTTCCGCTGTGATCCCACGCCCCGCGGGCGGAGGCGCAATTCTTGTCAACGGCATCGACGGCAAAATGCAGCTGCTCGATACCGCTTCATCCCGCGCACAGCCTGTTGCCGGAACCCGCGACTGGGGCAGCGATTTTGCCGCGCTCAACTCGGGTTGCGGCGCAGGCACGCAGGTGATCGCATCGGGATCGGGCGAGGCCGCGACCGACAGCCTGCGCGCCTACGAGATTCCCGCGCTCGAAGCGGTCCCGGCCAGCCCGCCGCTCGCAGTGAACGGAGCTGTCACCGCGATGTGGCCTGCGCCCGACAACAAGAGCGTGTTCGCGGTGGTTCGCAACACTGCGGCGCACGCCTACGAGGTGGACCGTGTTACGGCCGTTTGCAATTAGCTGCCTCGCAACTCTGCTCGCTCTACCTCTGTGCGCGCGTACGCGGCCCCACTATGGCGGCACATTGCATGTCGAGATCGAGGGCGATCCGTGGCAGCGTCCTGATGGCCTGCCTCGGCGCCTGGTCTTCGACGGGCTGACGGCTATCGACGCCAACGGCGCGTTGCGTCCGGCGCTTGCCGTTGAATGGGATTCCGATTCCACTGCGCATCGCTGGCAATTTCAACTGCGTCCCGCCGTGCATTTCCACGACGGCTCGCCTCTCACCGCGCAGGCAGTCATCGCGTCACTCAACGCCGCATGCAGTGCAAATTGCCCTTGGACTGCCATCCGCGCCATCGGCTCGTCATATGTCGTCTTCACCAGCGACTCCCCGATGCCCAATCTGCCCACCCTGCTTGCTGGCGGCGATTACCTCATCGTGCTCACCGCAACGCCAGATGGCGGAACGCCTAGCAGCGCCGTCGGTACCGGGCCGTTTCAGCTCACGGGCTTTCAAAACGGCGTGTTGATGCTCGCGGCCAACCAGAATTCTTGGCAAGGGCGTCCGTTCCTTGATGCGGTCGAGATTCGCGTCCATCGCGCGATTCACGACCAGTGGCTCGATCTCGGTGTGGGTCGCGCCGACGTCGTTGAGGTTCCGGCCGAAATGCTCCGACAGGCGCAGCAGCAGCGGTTGCAAGTGATCTCGTCGCCACACACGGAACTCGTTGCGCTCCAGCTCATCGAAACTGGCCCACTCCAGGACCCCGCGCTCCGCGCCTCGATCTCCCTCGCACTCGATCGCGCTTCGCTCTACAACGTCATCTTCCAGAAACAGGGCGAACTCACCGCCAGCGCGTTGCCGCAAAATCTCTCCGGTTACTCCTTCCTGTTCTCATCCGACCGCGACCTGAACAAGGCGCATGAGATTCGCGGCGGCCTTGCCGCTCCTCCGCTGAAGCTCTCCGTCGAAGGCGATGGCGCCATGCAACTCGCCGCGCAGCGCATCGCGCTCAATCTGCGCGAAGCCGGATTCAACGTCCAGGTGGTGACCGGCGCAACACAGCCCACGGACCTCACACTCCGCGCCATTCCGTTTGAATCCGCCGATCCCGCCGCCGAACTGGAGCGCCTCTCTCGCCTTGGCGGTCACACGCAGCCCGTCTCCGCACCCACGCCGCAAGGCCTCTTCAAATCGGAGCGCGACTTCCTCAGCCTGCATACGCTCGTTCCGCTGCTCGATCTGCCCCGTGCCTACGCCATCGGCGCGCGTGTGCGCGACTTCGAGCTCTTGCCCGGCGGCGCACCCGATCTGCCCGATGCGTCGCTGGAGGGTGCGCCGTGAGTCTGCGGCAAAAGCTGCTGCTGCTCTTCTCGCTCACTGTGGCCGCTGCCGTGGTCGCCGTTGCATGGACGGTGCTCGTCCGCATCCGCCACGTATTCGATCAGCGCGACCAGGAAGAGACGGCGCTTTTCGTCAGCCAGTTCCAGCGTGAATTCCAGCATCGCTCTGCCGGAGTGGCTGCTGCTGTCGATCGCCTTGCCGCCAGCGAAAAGGCCCGTTCCATGGCATTTGAAATCGTTCAGTCGGGCGACGCGGCTCCCTACCTCACCGAAGCACAGATCATGGCGCAGGATGCGCAGCTCGATTTTCTCGAAATCATCGGGCCCGATGGCAACGTCGTCAGCTCGGCGCAATGGCCGGCACGCTTCGGCTACTCCGAACCGGCCGCGAATCAAACCGCCCAGGCCACTTTCCTCAAGCCGGAAGAGCTTCCCGAAGGAACCCAGGCCCTCGGCCTGTTTGCCGTGCGCGCCATCGGCGGCGCACAGCCGGCGGTCAAATTGATCGGAGGCAAGCGGCTTGACCAGAACTTCCTGGCCGACCTGCCCGTCGCTGCCGGCATGACGGTTGGACTGTTCAGCGAACCCGCACTCGATCCCAAGGCAAAACCCGATGGTCCCGCGAGCTCTTCCTTCGATACGGCGCACCTCATCTCCTCCGGAGGCGAATTGCCCAACGCCGCGCGCTACCAACCGCTCATCGACACCGCCCGCCAATCCGGTCAGCCCGCAACCTCCATCCTCTATCTCACGCCGCGACGTGAAGACAGCGTGAACGCCACGGCAATCCCGCTGAAAAGTCAGGCTGGGGAGGTGCTCGCTGTCCTCACCGTGGCCCTCTCGCGGAGTGGCATGATCGAGGCCGAGCAGCACATTCGCACCATCGCTTACGGCGTCGCATCCGCTGGCATCCTGCTTGCCATTGCCTTCAGCCTCTGGATCGCCGCGCGCGTCTCGCGTCCTATCGAACAGCTTGCCGGCGCGGCCGAAGAGGTGGCCAGTGGCAATTGGGATGTGCGCGTGCCCGAGCGCGGCCGCGATGAGGTCACGGTTCTGGCGCGGAGCTTCAACCACATGACCGACGAGCTAACCAGTCAGCGCGAACGGCTGCTGCAGAGCGAGCGGGTCGCTGCCTGGCGCGAGCTTGCACGCCGCCTCGCCCACGAGCTTAAAAATCCGCTGTTTCCACTTCAGATCACGGTCGAAAATCTGGTTCGCGCGCGCGATCTTCCGCCCGCCGAATTCGACGAAGTCTTCCGCGAAAGCACGTCCACGCTGAGCGCCGAAATCGGCAATCTCAAAACCATCATCGGCCGCTTCTCCGACTTCAGCAAAATGCCGAAACCGGAACTGGAGCAGATCGACGCCCGCGATGTGGTGGAGCGGGTGCGCTCGCTCTACGAATCAGCGGCCGCCCAAGGCACAGAGAGAATCCATTTCTCAACCGACCTCAGTTCCGAGCCCATGCCGCTCATGGTCGATCCCGAGTTGCTGCATCGCGCTCTTTCGAATCTTGTCCTCAACGCGATCGACGCCATGCCCGACGGCGGCAACCTGACCGTTTCCGCGCAGCCTCGCGGCGATCGCATTGAGCTTCGAGTTTCGGATACGGGCGAGGGACTCACGCCCGAAGAATGCAAGCGCCTTTTCACCCCGTACTACACCACCAAACAGCACGGTACCGGCCTCGGCCTCGCCATCGTGCAGTCTGTCATTGCCGACCACTCCGGCACCATCGCCGTCGAAAGCCGCCCCCGAGGCGGCGCAACGTTTATCATCACCCTGCCAAGAGCCAAGGCATGAGCGCGAAAGCCAACATCCTCATCATCGACGATGAAGCCAATACGCTGGCCTCCCTTTCGCGCGCTTTCCGCCTCGCCGGGCACGATGCCACCGTTTGCGACAATGCTGCGCGCGCCCTCGAGCTCGCCAAATCGCAGCATTTTGATCTCATACTCAGCGATGTCGTCATGCCGCGCCGCGATGGCCTTTCACTGCTCGAGGACCTCAAGACCGCCGGTGTCGCGGCTCCCGTCGTGATGATGAGCGGCCAGGCTCACATCGAGATGGCGGTGCGCGCCACGCGCCTCGGCGCGCTCGACTTTCTCGAGAAGCCTCTCACCACCGAAAAGCTTCTGGTTACCGTGGAGAACGCTCTTAAGCTCACCCGCCTCGAAGCCGAAAATCGCGATCTGCGCTCGCGCGTGGGCAAGCACACCCTCATTTTTACGGGCGAATTCATGCACCGCGTAATGGCGCAGATCGAACGCGTCGCCGCCAGTGAATCGCGGGTATGCATCTACGGCGAAACCGGCACGGGCAAGGAACTAGTGGCCCGCACGCTGCATGAAAAGAGCCACCGCGCATCCGGCCCCTTCGTCACGTTGAATTGCGCGGCCGTTCCCGCCGAATTGATCGAGAGCGAACTTTTCGGCCATGAAAAGGGCTCGTTCACCGGCGCCGCACAGCGTCACATCGGCAAATTTGAGCAGGCTCACCGCGGCACGCTCTTCCTCGACGAAATCGGCGACATGCCCATCGCCATGCAAGCCAAGCTGCTGCGCGTCCTCGAAGAAGGCGAGGTGGAGCGCATCGGCGCAGACAAGCCCACCACTGTCGACGTGCGCGTCGTCGTCGCAACACACCGAAACCTCGAGCAGCTGGTCGAGTCCGGCGGATTCCGACGCGATCTCTATCATCGCGTGGTCGTCTTTCCCATGACGCTCCCGCCGCTGCGCGAGCGGTGCGAAGATATCCCCGCGCTCGTTGAACATTTCGCCAAACAGGTCAGCGCCCAGAACGGCTGGAAACCGGTGCCGTTCGCTCCGGCCGCCATCGACGCGCTCAAACACTACGCCTGGCCCGGCAACATCCGCGAGTTGCGCAACGTGGTCGAACGTCTCCTCCTCCTTGCGGACGACGAAATCGACGACGCTGACGTTTCGGTTGCCTTGCCGGAGTTCGCCGCACGGCGGTCAAGCTCAGTTTCGGCGCACGAGCCGCCCACCGCGAACGACTTCGGCCCTCTGGCGCAGCGTGTGCTCGCCTTCGAACGCGCCACGGTGTTGGCCGAACTCGATCGCAACGATCGCAACGTCACGCAAACCGCGCGCGCCCTCGGCCTCGAACGCAGCCATCTCTACAAGAAGTGCCAGCAGCTCGGCATCGACCTCCAACGGCTGCCTCAGAAGGATTAAGGCTCTTTCATCGAAGCGCTAACTGAAGTGGCGCTTGCAAGAAGGGCACAGACTGTCGTCCGCTACGCTCTTGCCGCCCCGAACCACTTCGTCAGCGCCTCAACGAGGCCCAGCTGTGTACCGTCTCCCACCCACGCCACATATCCATCGGGCCGAACCAACACAGCGTCGGGCGCAGTCACTGTTCCGATGGCCGGAAGATCCCACACGCCATCGTATTTGGCATCGACCACCTGAACCCGATCCGCCCACTGCGCGATATCCAATCCGCCGCGCTCACCTAGATTCAGGAGCACCGGTCTCGCCTTGTGCAGCAGCATGAAGAATCTCAGTGGGCCGTTTGCTGTCTCCAAATCAACATCGGGCATGCGTCGCCCGAGCAGGGGGTGGTCTCCCTCGCCGAGCTCGTAATGAACGTCCAGTCCGGATATTTCCGCCGCCGTTCGCCTGCGCGGTTCGTCCATGCTGAGCAATTGTGAAACATAGTCGCCCAATGCCTTCGTGCGGTCGTCGGTGCGGCGAAGCGCGGATTGCCACATGGTGTTCCATAACACGCGGGTAGCGATCGGGTGGCGCTCGGCATGGTAGGTGTCTAGAAGTCTTTCCGGCGATGTTCGCTTGACCACCTGCCCCAGCTTCCATCCCAGATTCACTGCATCCTGCACACCGATGTTGAGGCCCTGTCCACCGAACGGCGGATGCACATGCGCGGCGTCTCCGGCCAGCAGAACCCGTTTATCGCGGTACGCCGCGGCCTGCCGGGTCATATCGGTGAACCTCGAAATCCAGGTGGGACTATGGATTCCGTAGTCAGTCCCGTATGCAGCGACCAGTGCCTCACTTACTTCACGCAGAGTTGGTTCGCTCGTAGATTCCACCTGCCGCTCAGTCAGCACCATCCGCGCTCTTCCATGATCCAGCTTGCCGATCGCATGGGCACCGACAGCGTCGTGCCGAAAGCCCCACTCCGGCTCCTCGGCCGTCTCGACCTCGGCGATCAACCAACTCGTCGTCGCATCCCACCCCGGAAAGTCGATCCCGGCTGCCTTGCGGATCAGGCTGCGTCCTCCGTCGCAGCCGACAAGATACTCTGCCCGGAGTGACCGGCCATCCGACAGCGCGACGTCGACACCAGCATCATCCTGCGCAAAGCCCGTCACCTCGCACTCGCGATTGATCGGCACCCCCTGCTCGTCGACCCATCCGGCCAGGATGCGCTCGATATGGTTCTGCCAAAGCCCGAGCACGTAATTATGCCGAGTGGGAAAGTCGCTGATGTCCAGAGGCACATGGAAGTGCAATGCCTTATGCAACTGTCCCTGCGATAGGAACCGATTGGCAATCCCGCGCTGGTCCAGCACCTCAATGGTCCGCGAGTGCAAACCGCCGGCACGCGAACCAGCCAGCTCCTGGCTGGCGCGTCTCTCCACAATGGCAACGTCGACGCCCGCCAGCGCCAACTCGCCGGCCAGCATCAGCCCCGTTGGGCCTCCTCCGGCAATCACTACGGCATGCGACCCATGCTTCGACACAGGCATTTCGTCCCTCCGGATTTTCAATTTTCCTTGCTATCGGTGGACGATTGTGCGGCACGATCCCTGGCTTGCCGCAAGACCCCGGGGCTGTTCTATCCTAAGGATGGGAGGGGAGGGATGTACTCTCCTCGGGCACGTCAATTTTGGGGACGAGCAAAGTCCTTCGCGCCAAAGCCGCTGGTCCACCCTGGGCGCAACTCAGAACCGCATCCGCATTCCGAACTGCAGTTGCCGTGGTCGATAGAAGTTCGTCGCATTCACATTGAGCGGCTGCCCGAATTCCGTTTGCCCCGTCTTCAACCCGGTCAGGAAATTCAGCGTCGGCAAACCTCCATCTACGCTTCCCGATTCAATTGAGTACCCAACCGTCTCCAGTTCCGTAACATTCTGGTGATTAAACAGATTGAAGCTTTCCGCGAGCAATTCGAGTTGCCGCATGCTTCCTAAGTCGAATCGTTTTCCCAATCGCAGATCGGCCTTCCACGCCGCGGGATACCGATACGTGTTCCGTCCCACTCCGGACACGCGATTGTCGCCGCCGTATCCGTTCATTCCCGGCGCTAATCCCACGATGACTGCACCGGTTGCATTGAACTCCTTGGCGAGCGACCCCGCCGTGCGCATCGAGAACGGCATCCCGCTCTGGAACGATCCGACGCCCGACAGCATCCACCCATTCACCGTGCGCCCCGCCCAGTCATGCAGCTTCCACTTCGGTTCCCACATCGCGAATCCCGAAGCCGAATGCCGCACGTCGAGATTGCTGGTTCCATATTCCGCACGAAAATCCGTTGGATCGAAAACGCTCGGACCCGTGACCAGCGCGCTCTCATTCGGATTCCAATCCATCGCATGTGCGTAGGTGTAGCGCGCATGCAGCGTGAGCCCGCTTCGTCCTGATCGCGTCACGCGCAGCATTCCTGCTTCATAGGTGGAGTTGGCACGGTCCAGGAGTTCCGTCACCTGTTGATAATCCGCATTCAGCCGACCGGCGATCCCGTCCGGTGTTGGCCATGTCGCGAAAAACGGCACCGTGATCCGGCTTGCCTTGATCGGCCCCGAGCTATTGCCATCCACCACTGCGTACGTAATCGTCTTCGGATTTACGGTGCGATCGATATTCGCGTCCATGGTCACAGGCAACCGGCGTCCCAGACTAGCCACCGCGCTCGCTTCCACGCGCACATGCCCTGGCAGCGTCTCTTCTACATCCGCTACTGTTTGGTGCACTTCGCCGTTCTTGAACGTCGATGCAAACTCGACCGCACCCGGCTTGACTACGCTCGCCGGCTCGCCGGCCAGCACATAAGGAAACGGCGGAGCGCCACCGCTGGTCAGGTTGTCGGTTGGCCGCATGAAGAAATTCAGATCGCCATTCAACGATCCCGTCTGCGTGAGTGCGTTCTCGAGCGTCGCATTCGGCGTGCGCCCGAAATACATTCCGTATCCCAGGCGCAGGATTGGCCAGCGGCTCTCGCCCGATCCCCATGCCAGGCTCGCGCGCGGTCCCCACTCGTTGCCAAGACTCGGCAGTTTCTGAGTCAATGGCAAGTCTGGATTGTTCAGCCGAGCAATCGGCGGCGGCATCTGTTCGCGTTCCCAGCGCAGAGCGAGGTTCACCGCCAGCCGCTTCCGCGGTTCCCATTGCGCCGTCGCATAACTCGCCCAGTCCGTCGTTGCGAGCCACCAAGCCGCCGGACCGATCGTCTGCGAGTAATACGAGTAGCATGGCAGATATCCAAGTCCGTGCAACGTGCCCGCACTGTCACGCCATGCTTTTCCCGTTTGATCGCAGTTGTGCTGATCCAACGGATTCAGTTGCCCATTCAGTCCGAAGGCCTCAAAGGCCAGCGCATCCGATGCGAAATTCTCCGCGCTGCTGTAATAGTAGGTGCCGGTCTGGTTGCGTAGCAGGCTCGTCTCATCCCGGTTGCGTCCGGCCTCAAACCCCGCCCTCAGCATCACTCCGCCGTGCACCCAATCCACCTGCTCCTCGCCGTGATAAAGGTGCTCGTCGGGATAGTCGCCCGGGCCGAAACGAGATGGATTGCCGATCGTGAAGCCATAGCGGGAATCCACCACGATTTGCGGAAGTCGCCCCCAGTCATTGATATTCAGGGTCTGCTCATACGACGATGGAGCCTCCGCGCCATCGCTCGCCGCATGCCGACCCACCGAGCCCTGCGTCACGGCGAGCAGGTTCGGAGTAACGAAGGCCTCCCATCTTCCCAGCATCCACTGCTCGCTGGCTCCACTCGATCCATAGCTGTGGTTTCCGTAGGGCTCGGTCGTTCGCGTCAGCCCGCCGCCAGGCGCGTTCCACAGCGCTTCGGTTCCTTCGAGTGTGAATCTGTGGCGCTCCCCTGCGGCCCAGTCGAGCCGCCCAAACCCCGTCCACTGCGAAGAATTTCGCGAAGCCGGACCAAGAAGCCCATCCAGCGTCTCCAGCATGCCCGAATACGCGGCAACGCCCTCCTCCACCGGGTTCGTGCTGCTCAGACCTAATCGCGCACTAAGCACCTGCATCTGGTCATTCGATGGCTGCGCAAAGAAGTTTTCTGGATGCTTTACCGTCGATACACCGGGATCGTTTCGCGTGGTCTGATCGAGCGCCGCAAACCAGAACACTTTTTTCCGACGCATCGCGCCACCGAATCCGATGCCCAACATCATTTCGCGATCGGCGGGCGTATATGGCTCCGAAGTAAAGATCGGGATCGCGCTACCCGATTCGGCCGCGGTCTCCTTCACCCACTGGCTGAATGGATTCTGCGCGCCCCACAAATTCTGCCGGTCAAACAAGAATCCCTGTCCGTGTATCGCCGCGCCACCACGCTGCGTTTCCGCGCCAACCCGTCCGCTGGCGCCCCACAGGATCGACGCGTCTTCGCCACCTTCAGCCCGCACCTCGCGGATCGCCGTTTCGCTCGCGCCCAATCCGACCATTGCCGATCCACTACCGCGCATGCGTTCAGTTGCCGACCGGCCGAACGCAAGCCGAATCCCGAGCCCATCGACCTCCCGGTTTGCAGTGCCGCGCGTGTATTCCGGAGCGTCCGTCTCAACACCCCTCTCAGGTGCTCCATCGGGCACAAAGTTCTCCCAGTTCCGCTCGGCGATCGGCAACGCCCGCAGTTGCGCCTCGGTCAAGGTCTCGGCCGGAATCGCGGCCACCGAATCGGCTAGCATCTCAGGAGCAACCGCAGCAAAACTCAGCAAGCCACGCGCTGCCTTGCTAGCAACCTCTAGTGCGGCAGCCCCGTGCGCCGCCACAACCCTGAGCGGGACGGCCGCGCGCGTCGCCATCGCCGCCCTCAGCTCGCTTTCAGAACGCGCAGCTGCAAGATTACTCATGCTTTTCGGTTCATCCGGCCGCGATCTCATCTCGCGCTCTACCACCAACTCCGGAATCCTCTGCGCTGCCAGCGGCAGGATCCGCACTGCCTGCGTCGTAATTCCTGCTCTCACCTCATCCGTTCGCGTTTCCGGAATCAAACGCTCCGGAGCCAAAGCAGCGGTCCGCTTCCATCTCCTCTGCGCATCTTCGCTCTCTGACATCGCCGATGCTGGCTCAACAACCACCGCCGGCTCAGCTTCAGCCAACTCAATCGCCGCCTGCACCAGCGCTTCGTGACCAGCCGCGATCACGATCCCATCCACATGGCCTCGTCTGCGAACCGCGCTCTCCGCTTCCAGACCATAGGTACCCGGTTCCAATTCGCGTAGCCGGTACCACCCTTTTCTGTTGGTCGTCGTTCGGACCACGGCACCTGTCACTGCGTTGCGCAGAGTCACCGTCACTTCGCTCAGGGGTTTCGATTGCAAATCCGTGAGTTTGCCAGCCAGAGAACCGTTTGCTGATTGCGCAAAGATCGCCCAAGGTCCGCCACTCACCATCAGCAGCGCGGCCAACGTCAGCGTTTTGGTCGGCAATCGTCGTCCTGCCATCGAGGCATCGACTCGCGGCAAGTTTCAGGAAAAGCAGGCGTTTCCCTTGGGTGCCGAGTCCGATCCGGATTCAGCTCGCCTCACTCGCCTCATTCCCGGCCCGGCAGCGTGAAACTGCCCGGTCGGGACGCGTCCGCACATCCTGCTCTGAAGATGTGACCGATTTTAGGACAGCTCATTAAGGGTTCTTGGTGATGCCAAGCACGTTCGTTGCTGCAACTTCCGCACCACATGAGTGTCCGCACATCTTCATGTACATGGAAGGATGCGGGATGGCCGTATCGTTCGGTCCCCGCCCCTTCTAGTCGCCGCGCTCCCCTCGTTCGATACACTTCTCCCATCCCTTTTCGGCTGACGAGGAATACCCGGATGTCCGTGCTCTATGGAATTGTTCTGGCCGTCATTGTGGCCGTTCTGCTCGGGGTGGCAATCTATCGCACGGCACGCGTCAAAACCAAGGCGGACTATCTCGTGGCTGGCCGCTCGCTCTCCGCAACCGTTCTGGTCCTCACGCTGCTTACTTCATGGATCGGAGCCGGTTCCCTGTTCGCCGGGGCCGAAAATGCCTACCGCAACGGCTTTGCCGCTTTGTGGCAGCCGGCCGGCGGATGGCTCGGTCTTCTCCTTATCTATTTCATCGCTCCACGCGCACGAAAATTCGCGCAATTCACTCTTCCTGATCTGCTCGAAGCGCGTTACAACCAGGCCGCCCGCGTCCTCGGCACCGTCGCCATTCTCTTCGCCTACGTCGGAATCACCAGCTATCAGTTCAAGGGCGGCGGCGATGTCCTCCATCTCATCTTTCCTGATACCGTGTCTCCCCAATTGGGCACCTACCTCATTGCCCTCTTCGTCATTGTCACCACTGCTCTTGCCGGGATGTCTTCGGTCGCCTACATGGATGTGGCAATCGGCTCCCTCGTTACTGTCATTTGCCTCATTGCAGCACCGTACCTCCTTCATCAGGCAGGCGGGTGGTCTGAACTGCATCGCTCGCTGCCCCCGCAATATTTTCAACTGTTCGGAAATTACAGAATCTCCGCGGAGGGCAACCTGCAATCCGAGGCAATGGGTTTCATCCGCGCCCTTGAATTCCTGGTCCCGACCATGCTGCTCATGCTCGGAAATCAGGTCATGTACCAGAAGTTCTTTTCCGCCAAAAGTGAAAAGGATGCGCGCTACTCGGTCGTTGGCTGGATTATCGGAACGATCGTTCTCGAGACCCTGATTGTCGCTATTGCAGTTTTCGGCCGCGCACTGTATCCCGCCGGTGAGGTCGCACAACATCCACGCGAAATCATCCCATATACGGCGCGCCACGGACTCCCGGCGGTTCTCGGAGCCGTTCTCCTCGGCGCCGTATTCGCTAAAGTCATCTCCACCGCTTCCAACTATCTGTTCTCGCCCGCAACCAACCTTGTGAACGACATCTTCGTCCGCTACATCGCTCCGAGCGCTTCCAATAAGCGGGTGCTCATCATTTCGCGCCTGGCGGTCGTGCTCCTCGGCTGCTGGGCGCTCTACCAGACCATTTACGCTGAAAGCATTCTCGAAAAAATGCTTTGGGCTTACACCATTTACTCAGCGGCCCTCACTCCGGTGGTCCTCGCGGCATTCTATTCGCGTCGAGTCACAGCGTGGGGCGCGGTAGCCGCGATAGCCGCAGGCACAGTCGTTACGCTCACATGGGACCTGCCCGGTGTCAGATCGCTATTCCCTGCTTTCATTGCCGAGCGCGATGCCATCTTCCCCGCGCTGGTGGCGTCCCTGATGGCTATGATCCTGGTCAGCGTGCTCACTCCGAAGCCCGCTCCCGGCCAACTCGCGCAATTCGCAGACTAGTCCGGCTTCAAATTCGCTCCGTGTCCAATGGCCTACACTGATTCTTGGAATCCCTCATGCCAATGCGTCCTTGTTGGGTTGAAATCAATACCCAATCTCTTGAAAACAATTTCCGATTTTTGGCTGGTCTTGCCGGACTCGAGGCTGAACTCCTTGCTGTTGTCAAAGCAGATGCCTACGGACATTCTCTTTCGCTCTGCGCGCCCACAGTAGTCCGCGCCGGCGCTCGATGGCTCGGAGTGACCAGTGTCGAAGAGGCGGTTACTGCGCGATCTCTATGTCCCGATGCCCGCATCCTCGCTATCGGAGGCGTCTTTCCCGGTCAGGGCCAAGAGGTGCTGCGTCAAAACCTCATCCCCGTAGTCTGGGATCCCGCCCACCTCGACGAACTCGATGCCGCAGCACGCAGTGCGGACGCTGCCGCAATCCTGGTGCATCTTGAAATCGACAGCGGTATGAGCCGCCAGGGTGTGGATCTCACCACCAATCTCGACACCCTTCTCGCTCGCTTCCAGGCCAGCCCATCGCTCCAGATCGAAGGCGTCATGACCCACCTTTACGCAGCGGATGAGGCCGACGGTCAGGCGAACGATGAACAGCTCCGGCGCACGGAGAAGGCCGTCACGCGCATTCAGTCCGCCGGCTTCCATCCCGCATGGCTCAATGTTGGAGCCTCCGCCACTCTAGTGTCCGGCCAATCGGCGCGTATTGTGCAACTCGCTGCCCGCCTCGGCATGAAGGCGCTTATTCGGCCCGGCCTCTCACTCTACGGCATCGCTCCGCAATTCGATCCACCGTTTGAACCACCGGAACCACCCGCGCTGCTTCAGTCGCGCACTCAACTTAAGCCTGTCCTCAGCTGGAAGTCACGTGTGATCAGCACTCGTTCCATCGGGCCCGGCGCGGTGGTCGGTTACAACGGAACATTCGTCGCTACGGAGCCGATGCGCTTGGCGCTTGTCGCGGCAGGATACGCCGACGGCCTCGACCGGCGACTCGGCAATCGATTTAGACTGCTGGTACGCGGACAGCGCGCCCCACTGGTTGGCCGAATCAGCATGGATCATGCTGTCCTGGATGTCACCGAGATCCCAGCCGTCGCCACCGGTGACGAAGTCGTGATTCTTGGAACGCAAGCCAACCAGGAGATCACCGCTTACGATCACGCCTCAGCTTGTGGAACCATCCCCTGGGAAGTCTTCACGCGCATCGCCTCGCGTGTTGCGCGGATCGCCGTCTAGCACGATTCGCCGGGGGGACCAATATGGCTCCCCGCAGTTGCAAGCGTCTGCGTTTGCAGTCCCGCAGCACCCGTCGCCGCGGCAATCATGGCATCAATGCCCATGGCCGAGTTCAGCAGCATGTGATACAGCCCGCGCGTGCACCACTCCTGCTGGTACACCTTGCGAATCACCGCGGCCCGCCGCTTGTCGAAGCTCGCCAGCATCTGGTCGGCGTTCTCCGCCTGATCGGGAAATTCGTGGATAAACCAATCCCGCTTCGCCTTCGCCGTCGCATACACAAAGATATGGAAGCACCCCGCCTGGCACGCCAACGCGCAGGCGGCTCCGCGACCTACCAGAACGCACTCCCCTTGCTTGGCTGCTTCCTCAATCTCTTTCCGCACTAGCGCCAGCATGCGATCGGCGTCGAACACCTGCTCCTCGCCGAGCCCGGTCATCGGATAAGCCGAATCGTGCCAGAACACTTTGCCGTAACGGTAATACCAGGGATCGAGACGTTCATCGAACTTTGCCGCCAGCTCCTTTGAAACCCCAGCAGCCTTTGCCGCACCGTCAACAAGTTCAGAATCGAACAATTTCCAACCCAGCCGCGAAGCCAGTTCGTGGGCGAAAACGGCGCCGCGTGAACCGTACTCCCTTTCCACTGTGATTACCCGAATCGGCGCAGGCAGCATAGCTTCCCCCTTGCAACCGCAGCATACAACGGGATATGACTCTCGCGGCAAGCGGTTGGTTGCATTGCCCTTTTCGCGACATCGAATCCATACCTTGACGGTCTACATAACTTTGTTGTAGATAATCTAGGCATGGGCAAACCGAACGATCTCGTCCAGGGCACGCTCGACCTGCTGATTCTCAGGACTCTGCTGCCCGAAGCTATGCACGGTTGGGCCATCGCCAAGCGTATCCAGCAAATATCCGGCGAAGTGCTTCAGGTCCAACAAGGTTCTCTTTATCCGGCCCTTCATCGCCTCGAGCAACAGGGCTGGATTAAGGCCAAATGGGCCGAAAGCGAAACCGGTCGCCAGGCGAAGTTCTACGCGCTGACCTCCGCCGGCCGAAAACAGCTTGAAACGGAAACTGCCAACTGGCAACGCCTTTCCGCGGCCATCAATCTCATCGTGAACGAGGCCTGATCGCACGTCGCCTTCAAGGAGTCCCCCATGCGTTGGCTGGCCCAACTGCGAATCCGGATCCAGATGCTTCTTCGCGGCCGCGAGGCAGCGCGCCTCGATGACGAGCTCCAGTTTCACCTCGACCGCCAGGTTGCAGAAAACGTCTCCGGCGGGATGAAGCCCGACGAAGCGCACTACGCCGCACTCCGCACCTTCGGCAATCCCGCACTCCTGCGTGAGCAGACCCGCTCCAACTGGAGCTGGTCATCATTTGAGGCGATCCTTCGTGAGTTGCGCTACGGCTTTCGCACCCTGCGCCGCACACCCGGATTCTCGCTGATTGCCATCATCGTCATGGCACTCTGCATCGGGGCGGCTACATCGCTTTTCACCATCGTGCGGTCCGTCTTGCTTCGCCCGCTTCCGTTTCGAGATCCCAGCCAGCTCGTCATGGTCTACGAACATTTCACCAATCGCAGCGACCCCTTTCCCTACAACATCGTTTCCCCCGCCGATTTCCACGACTGGCGAACACAGACCCATGGCTTTCAAGATATGGCCGCATGGCGATGGGATCAGTTCAACCTCACCGGCATGCACGGTGAAATGCCCGAGGTAGTCCAGGCCGCAGCCGGAAGCTGGAACCTCTTTCCGCTGTTCGGCGTTCAGCCAGCCTTCGGTCGCAGCTTCTCCGAATCGGAAGACCGCCCCGGCGGCAGTGCCGTCATGCTCACGTGGAGCTTCTTCGAGCGGCGCTTCAGCGGTGATCCTTCCATCGTTGGCAAGCAGATTCACCTCGATGCAAAGCCCTACACGGTCGTTGGCATCCTGCCTCGGGAATTCACCTATCCCGACGCGAAGGTCCAGATGTGGGTCCCGTATGGCGCCGACGTGACGCCCGAGTTCCTTCAGTACCACGACCACCATCAAAGCCGTGTTCTCGCCCGTCTCAAACCCGGAGTAAGCGTGGCCAACGCCATCAACCAGGTTGCGTCAGTGCAGTACCACCTGCACCTGCAGTATCCACATGATCCCGTGGCCGATGGTGTCCTGCCGCGCTCCATCACCGACGACCTCGCTCAGGATGTAAAGACTCCATTGATCGTGCTGATGTGCGCCGTCGGATGCATGCTGCTTATTGGCTGCCTCAATGTCGCCAACCTCCTTGTAGCCCGCGCAGCCGCTCGTCAGAAAGAAGTCGCGATCCGCAGCGCTCTCGGCGCGCAACGTTTCACGCTCATCTCCGGTCAGCTGATCGAGAGCTTTCTGATCTGCATCGCCGGAGGCGGCGCGGGCATCGTGCTGTCCGTTGCCGCCACCAGCTGGCTCGCGCATTCGTGGAAAGAACTGCCCAGCACGCAGCCCATTCACATCGACGGCACTGTGCTGGCATTCTCGTGTGCGCTCGTCTTTGCCTCGGCGCTGCTTGCTGGTTTGCTGCCGGCCATCTCTTCGACTGCAAAAGCAGCTCTCGCCATTTTGCAGTCTTCCTCGCGCACCTCGGTCGGCAATGCGGCGCGTACTACGCTCCGCAAGACGCTCCTCGGCATCGAGATCACCGTCACCGTGGTCTTGCTGATTGCTGCGGGCTTGCTGCTCAAGAGCTTCCTGCGTCTCCGTTCCACCAACATTGGTTGTGTCACCGATAACGTGCTGACCCTCAGCTACAGTCTGCCGGCACAGAAGTATGACAAGCCTGAAAAAGTCAACGCATTCAATGAAACCCTGCTCGAGCGTGTGCGCGCCATTCCCGGCGTTCGTGGAGCGGCACTCGGCACCGTTCTTCCTGGCGCCGGATACGAAAGCGACGACGTGTTTACCATCGTCGAGCACCCCCCTGTGCCCGCCGGTCATGAATTGCCCGATGCCAACAATCGCAATGTCGATGCCGGCTTTTTTAGCGCACTTCAGATTCCGCTTTTAAGCGGCCGCTTCTTCACCAGCCAGGACCGCGTCGGCCAGCCGGCGCACATCATCATCAACAGAGAGCTTGCACGGCAGTATTTCCCGGGTGAAGACCCCATCGGCAAGTACATGCGCATCTCGGCACACAGCAGCCTCGACTACGAAGTCGTCGGTGTCGTCGGCGACACGCTCTATCGTGCCAATGAACCAGTCAAGCCGGCCATGTACTTTCCGCTTCTCGAGGGCGAAAGCAATATGGGCCTTTCCTTGGCGGTTCATACTGACGCCAATCCGCTTGCGATGGCGATTCCCGTGCAGAAGCAGATTGCCGCTCTCGACCCCCAACTGCCCGTGAACGATGTCCTCACGCTCGATCAGGTCATTGGAGATTCGCTCGTGAACGCCAGCTTCAGCGCGACCCTGGTTCTCGCGTTTGCGATTCTCTCGCTCACGCTGGCTTCCGTCGGACTCTATGGAGTGCTCTCCTACCTTATGACGCAGCGCATGACGGAGATCGGTGTCCGTATCGCGCTTGGCGCCCAACGCGAACAGGTTCTGCGACTCATGCTCTTTGACGGGCTGCGCCCCGCGCTCATCGGCCTCGTGTCCGGCCTTGCCGCCAGCGCTGCGCTCACCCGCCAGATCGCCTCCATGCTCTACGGAACCCAGCCACTCGATCCAATGGTTTTCGTTGCGGCCGCTGTCACCCTGCTTCTTGTTTCTGCCCTTGCCTGCCTCGTTCCCGCGTGGCGGGCATCGCGGCTCGATCCCATACAGGCCCTGCGAATCGATTAGAGGAGCGAACACCTATGCGATGGCTTGACCAGTTCTGCGTCCGAATGAACATGCTGTTCCACCGCGGCGCCGCAGCCCGGCGTCTCGACGACGAAATCCAGTTTCATCTCGAGCGCCAGGTCGCCGAAAACATCGCCGCCGGCATGAGTCGTGAGGAAGCCCGCTACGCCGCCCTCCGCACCTTCGGCAATCCCGCCCTGCTGCGCGAACAGACCCGTTCCTCCTGGAACTGGAATTGGCTCGAATCGATCTTCCGCGACCTGCGCATCGCCGCCCGCACTTTGCTCCGCGCGCCCGGTTTTGCCGTCATTGCCGTCCTCGTCATGGCTCTCGGGATCGGCTCCAACATCGCGCTCTTCACCGTGGTCCGCAGCGTTCTGCTCGAGCCGCTCCCCTTTCAGGATCCCAACCGGCTTGTCACGCTCTACGAAGCCGACACGCATCGCAAAGGCCACTTCACCTATCTTCCTGTCGACTTCGGCAGCTTCTCTGTGTGGCAGCAGTCGACACAAGATGTCGCGCAGATGGCCGCTGTCTCACCCTGGCAAGACGCGAACGTTTCTGCCCAAGCCGGGAAGCTTCCTGAAAAGGTACGCGCGGCCTGGTGCTCCTGGAATCTCTTCCCCCTGCTCGGCGTAACCCCCTCACTCGGCCGGGCCTTTGCTGCTCAAGACGACCGCCCCGATGCACCAGCTACGGCAATCCTCATGGACACGTTTTGGAAGCGCCGCTACGGCGGCGATCCAAACGTCATTGGCAAGACCTTTTGGCTCGATGCCAAGCCTTACACGGTGATCGGCATTCTGCCCCCCGCATTCAAGTTCTCAAGTTCGTTTGGCGGCAACACGCTTATGATCTGGCTTCCGGTTAAGCACGAGGCTCCGGGCTGGCTTCTGACTACTTTTGAGGACCACGAGTTCATTGTCATCGGCCGCCTTTCGCGCAGCACGACACTCGCTGCAATTGTCGGGCGGTTGAAGGCGCTGCAGAAGCAGATCCAGGCCACGCACCCCCAGCCTGCACTTCACGACTCGGCTACCGGACACAGCATGCTCGACGATGCCGTCGAGACCTACAAAACGCCACTCTATGCGCTGCTGGCCGCCACCGGCTGCCTCCTCCTGATCGCTTGCATGAATGTGGCCAGCCTGCTGGTTGCCCGCGCTGCAACCCGAAGTCGTGAACTCGCCATTCGCTCGGCACTCGGTGGCGGAAAGCTGCGTCTGATGCGCGAGCGCCTCATCGAAAGCCTGCTGCTCTCTGCTGTCGGTGGCGCTCTGGGACTGAGTCTCGCTTGGGCTGCTTTGCTGTGGCTGGTTCACGTTCGCGCTGATATGAATCGGATCGACACCATTCACATCGACAGCCTTGTCGTAGTCTTCTCCTTTGCCATCATTACGGTTTGCGCTCTGTTCTCAGGCCTCGTCGCGGCCTTCAGCTCGAGCGCCAAGCATCTCCTCGCCGCTCTCCGGGAGTCCTCGCGCTCTCATAGCGCCGGAACCGCACGCGCCGGCTTGCGCCGTTCGTTGCTGGTGCTCGAAGTCGGTCTCACGGTGGTGCTCCTCGTCAGCGCGGGACTGCTCCTGAAGAGCTATCAGCGACTCCGCAGCAACGACATCGGAGTCCCCATCGAGAACGTGCTCACAATGCGGGTGAGCCTGCCCGATGCTCGCTACAAGCAGCCCGAGCAGAAGGTCGCATTCTTTGAACAGCTCATTACCCGCGTCCGTGCTGTTCCCGGCGTAGAAGGCGCAGGACTGGTCAGCACCGCTCCCGGTGAAGGTTTTAATGGTGATCAGCTAATGAGCGTTGTGGAGCACCCGCCATTGCCGGCGCGCGACATTCCCGACCTCCACGTACGCGGCGCCGATCCCGGCTATTTCGCAGCGATTCACATTCCTCTTCTACGCGGACGCATCTTCACTTCCGAGGAGCGCCTCAAGAGGGCCAACGTCGTCGTCATCAGCCAGTCGGCCGCACGTGTACTCTTCCCCCACGACGAACCCATCGGCAAACATCTCAGAACCTCGGTAAGTGATCCGGCGTATGAGATTCTCGGCGTCGTCGGTGATACCCGATGGGACGTCGCGCAACCCCCCGCGCCAACGCTCTACTGGCCCATTTACGGCAATAACTACGACTTCGCCACCATCGTCGTCCGTTCCAGCCACAACGTTGACGCGCTCGCCCTTCCCGTGCAGAAGATCGTCAGCGAACTTGATCCAGACTTACCGGTCTCCAATGTCATTTCTCTTAAAGATGCAATCGGCCTATCCACCATCGACTCCGCGTTCGATTCCATACTGGTATTGGCCTTCGCCATCATTGCGCTGGTGCTTGCCGCAGCGGGCCTGTATGGAGTGCTTGCCTATCTCGTAGCGCAGCGCACCAACGAAATCGGCATTCGCATCGCGCTGGGTTCCCCGCGTCGAAATGTGCTTCGCCTCATGCTGGCCGACGGCCTGCAACCTGCCCTCATTGGCCTCGCGATCGGTCTGATGGCAAGCGCCGCGACTGTGCGCCTCATCCGCTCCATGCTCTACGAAACACAGCCTCTCGATCCGGCGGTCTTTGCCGCGGTGACAGCAGCCTTTCTCGCAGTGGCAGCGTTCGCCTGCCTCTTCCCCGCCTGGCGAGCCTCGCGCCTCGACCCGGTCGAGGCCCTCCGCAACGAGTAGATCCCTTCCACTTCATGAGTGGGTCAGTTTGCATCCGCTTTGAAAGCGGCACGACTCGTGCCGCAAAGGCCTGGAATGGGGTCTTTTTAGCCCCAGAGGAACGTTGTTTTCAACTAACCCTCTTCCTCCACTTCAGCCCCTTTTAACCTTCGAGCAGCGATAATGACACAGGGAGGTCTCTGCCCTCGCATGCGCGTGCTGCTGGTCGAAGATGAGGCCCGTCTTGCGGACAATCTCGTCGCGGCTTTACGCGACGGTCCTGGCTTTGCAGTCGACTGGGCGGCAGACGGGGAGGCGGGCGACGACTTCTCCCTGGGCGCCTCCTACGATCTCGTGATTCTTGACCTCATGCTCCCAAAGCTCGATGGCCCCTGCCTTCTCAGGCGTCTTCGCTCGCGAAGAGACTCGACGCCTGTCCTCATTCTCACCGCGAAAGAAGGCAAGGAGTCAATCGTCGACCTCCTGAACTCTGGCGCCGACGACTATCTCGCCAAGCCGTTCGACCTCGGCGAACTCATTGCCCGCTGCAAGGCCCTCATTCGGCGGGGCAAGGGCTCGGCTCATCCCACGCTGCGTGCGCTCGACGTGGAACTGAACACGCTGGAACAAACCGTGCGACGGGCCGGAACCCTCGTCGATCTTTCCCCTACTGAGTACCGGATACTGGAGTACCTCATCCACAACCCGCGCAAGATCGTCAGTAAACGTGAGATGCTCGAACACCTCTACGACTACAACTGGGAACACCACTCCAACGTGATCGAGGCACACGTCTCCAACCTGCGCCGCAAGCTCGAGAGCGCACGTCCCGGCGCAGAGCCGGTGATCGAAACCATGCGCGGTCGCGGCTATCGACTCTTCGCGGGGCCGGACGCATGACCGCGCGCAACTCCAGCATCGCCTTTCGGCTTGTTGCCGCCGTGCTCGCGGTCGAGTTTCTCTCTTCCGTACTGGTCATCCTCCTTGCCTGGGGCTACGAGCGCCATACCCACTTCCGCGCCTTCGACGTCATGCTTCGCGGGCGCGCCGACAGTGTGCTGGGCGCCGTGCAGGACGCCGAAGACGTGGGCGACAACGTCATGCTCGACCTGGCTGACCTGCATGTTCCTCCCGAGGATGTCTACGAGGTCTGGGACGGCCGTGGCCACCTCCTCGGCCGCTCATCAAACTGGCAGGGAAGCGTCGCCATATCCCTTCCCCGGCAGAACGGCATCTTCGCGATCACACTAGATCATCGCGACTACCGCATGCTCCGCTTGCGCGGCTCGCGTATAGTCGATCCAGGCGAAACCGGCGGCGGCAAGTTGCGCCCCGTCACGATCCTTTACGCGGCTCCCACCGCTCCCGTCTGGCATGCGATTCGCGGAGCAGTCGAATTCTACGCCGCCGGCAGCCTGCTCTTGCTCGCCGTTACCGGGCCCCTCATCGCCTGGCTGCTTCACCGCGGCCTCGCTCCGCTCCGTGAGCTCGCATCGCTCGCCGGCCAGGTTTCGGTCGATTCATGGGAGTTTTCACCGCCGGCCAGTGCCCGCACAACCCGCGAGCTCGCTCCACTCACTCATGCCCTTGAGAACGCGCTCGAGCGCCTCGAGCGCTCCTTCAACCAGCAGCGAATTTTCGTCTCTGATGCCGCCCATGAACTTAAAACCGCCGTCGCCGTCGTCAAATCCTCCATCCAGTTGCTCGCTCTGCGTCCCCGGACCGCGGCTGAGTACCAGTCCGGCCTCGATCGCTGCCTTTCCGATACGTCGCGCCTCGAAGATCTTGTCGCCAAAATGCTTACTCTCGCGCGCATCGAGAATCAGTTGCTTCTCGGCTCGGCTTCATCTCACTGTAATCTGAGCGACTGTGTTTTCCAGGTCCTTGACCAGTCGGAGACCGTCGCCGGCTTTCGCGGCGTCCGCCTCGCCGTAATCAGCCTCCCTCCCAACTGCCACATCCCTCTGGGTGCCGAAGACTGCCAGTTGCTTGTATCCAATCTTCTGATGAATGCACTCGAACACAGCTTCGCCAGGTCCGTTGTCGAAATTCGATCTGAAATTCTCGGCAGGGCAGTCGAACTAACCATCACAGACCACGGCGAAGGCATTCCGCCCGACGCTCTACCGCACGTCTTTGAGCGCTTCTACCGCGGCGATCCCTCGCGCACCCGCGCGACCGGCGGCGCAGGCCTCGGTCTCGCCATGTGCAAAGCCGTCGTGGAAGAAGCCCAGGGCACCATCGAGCTTCAAAGCGAACAGGGTGTCGGCACCACCGCCATTGTTCGCCTGCCGCTGGCCGAACCCCCGTCATCAGTTTCCTCGCAGTCCGAAGGTCATCTTTCTGCTCGCTGATTCCTTCCTCTCCGGGCCAAACTCTGGCCGGAATCCCGCGGCTGCCCTGCTTAGTTTCGCGCCCCTCCAAGCCTCTCATATGCTCCTTTCTCCGCATCTAATCATTCAGCGTGACTTAACCCCGGTATGTCACAATTCTTGGGCGGTCGACAAATCTGCCCTGCAGAGGTGGAGTCCTCATGAACATCCAGCGCTTCGCTCGTGTTTTCGCCTGGGCTCTGTTCTCCACTGTCATTGCCTCCACCTGTCCGGACGCAGCTGCGCAGCAGCCCTATCACATTGTCGATCGCTGGAAACTGCCCGACGCGGGTGCTTGGGATTACCTCTTCGTCGATTCGGCTGCCCATCGCGTCTATATCACCCGCGGCGATCATGTCGATGTGCTCGACACGCAGACCGGTAAGCAAATCGGCGCCATCGGCCACCTCCATGGAACCCACGGCATCGCCCTCGATACGGCCGGCAAATTCGGCTACATCTCCGATGGAGGCGGCAACGCAGTCGTTGCCTTTGATCGCAACTCCCTAAACATCGTCGCCACCATTCCCGCTGGAACCAATCCAGACGGCATTGTCTTCGAGCCGGCCACGCAGACTGTATGGGCCTTCAATGGCCGCAGCCAAAACGTCAGTGTCATCGATTCGGTAACCCAGAAGGTTGTCGCCACCATTGCCCTGCCCGGTAAACCCGAGTTTCCAGCCGTCGATGGGCACGGCACTGTCTTCGACAACATCGAAGACAAGAGCGAAATCGTGCGTCTTGATGCACACGCCCGCAAACTTACCGCCGAATGGCATGCGGGCTGCGAATCACCGTCTGGCCTCGCGTTTGATGTGCCCGGTCACCGTCTTTTCACGGTCTGCGACGGCAAGAAAATGGCGGTACTCGATTCCAACAGTGGCAAGGTGCTCTCCACGCCCTCTATCGGCGACGGCCCCGATGCGGCCGGCTGGGACGCAAAACACAACCTCGCATTCGCTTCCTGCGGTGAAGGAATCCTTTCCGTAATCGACGCAAGCAAACCTAACTACCCCACCATCGAGAGCCTGCCCACCCAGCGCGGCGCCCGCACCATGAACTACGATCCGGCCACCGACCGCATTTATCTTGTCACCGCCGATTTTGGCCAGCGCCCCGCTGCCACCGCCGACAACCCGCACCCCCGCCCGTCCATCGTCCCCGGCACCTTCACCGTCCTCGTCGTCAGCCGCTAGAAAGTCTTGTTCCGTGTTTTCTTTATCCCGGGTCCCTTTTTCTCTCGTTCCCTGCTCATATGCTTTGGCTTCTCCTCATCGTCGTCGCCGTCGTCTTTGCCGGCTCCTTCTTCGCCGACTACAAGTGGCGTCAGTGGATTAACGCTCGCAAACGCGACCGAGACCCCCGATCGTAGTCTCCCCTCCCTACTCGCTACTTCCCTGCCTCTTCCCCGTTACAATAGACATAGGGAGCTCGTCCAACACGCCATGCACCGCTTTTTTACTCGCAATTGCGCCCGACTCCTTCCAGCCAGCCTCCTTGCGAGCCTTGTCACCGCGCTGATTCTATCGGCCGCCGCTTCACCTGCGAGCGCCCAGTTCGCTCCGCCGCCGACCACGCAAGTCCATGATCCAGCCGCACTCAAGCCACCGGCAGGCGCTCGCGTCGCCATCGTTGAATTTGAAGACATGGAGTGCCCTGACTGCGCCCGCGCGAACCCTCTACTCAGGGAAGCCTCCGGGAAGTACCACATCCCCTGGGTGCGCCACGACTTCCCGCTCCCCTTCCATCCCTGGAGCTTCCAGGCCGCCGTCAACGCCCGCTGGTTCGACACCAAGAGCAAAAAGCTCGGCGACGACTACCGCGATGCCGTTTTCGCCGATCAGCCCTCCATTGCCGATCTCAACGGGCTCCGCGACTTCACTGAAAAGTTTGCCAAAGATCACAACATCGCGCTGCCCTTCGCCATCGATCCAATGGGCAAGCTCTCGGATGCGGTGAAGGCAGATTATGCTCTCGGCCAGCGAGTCGGCATCGAGCACACACCTACCATCTGGGTCGCCACCAACGGTTCGCACGCCGCCCCCTTCGTCGAAGTCGTCGATCGCAACAAACTCTTTCAGCTCATCGACCAGGCCCTCGCCGAAACCGCATCGGCAAAGCCCACTGGCGCCGCACACAACTAGACGGATTGGCGACGTAACCCCGTTCTCGCTCACGCGTTTCCCATGCTCCCTTTTTGAGGCGAGATCTTTTTGAAAGGTCACGACTTCAGCCTTTGTGAAGAAGCCGTTGCCCTTGAAGAGACACGACACTTCAGTCAGTGCCACAAGCGAGCAAAAACCATTGAGAGCTTGAGCCCCTGAGGGAAGACCGCCTTGAGGACTTCTTTCCGACTGACACCATGATTGACTGCCAGATCTCCGTCGACATCGCCGCACCGCCCGAACGGGTCTGGGCCGTGCTTCTCGACGTTGAACGCTGGCACGAGTGGACCTCCTCGATCACGTCGATCGAGCTCCTCGACCGCGCGCCGCTCCATACCGGCAGCAGCGCACGGGTCAGCCAGCCGAATCTGCCCGCCGGCATCTGGCAGGTCACCCGCCTCGACCCCGTCCGGGGACTCTTCCACTGGGCCGTTAAGAACACCGGCGTCACCGTCACCGGCTGCCACCATGTCGAGCCGGCCGGCACCCTGACCCGCGCCACCCTCTGGCTCGAATTTACCGGCATCCTCGCGCCTTTCATTGCGCGGCTCCTGCGTCCCCAGAATTGTCGCTACGTCACTATGGAAGCGGAAGGCCTTAAGCGCCGCAGCGAAGAATTTGCCCCATCATCCACTACACTCTCCTCTTAGCAGCAGCTCCCATGCCGGTCGTCCCTCAAACCGCCTCGCCTTCAGGCACGCTCCGCGCCATCGCCATCGGCGGACTCCTCTGCGGCATCTGCGATATCACCGCTGCATTCGTGATCTATGGCGCCATGGGCGCGCGTCCCATCCCCCTGCTCCAGGGAATCGCCGCCGGAATCCTCGGCCGCAGTTCCTTCTTAGGCGGACTCGCCACAGCCGCTCTCGGCCTGCTCTGCCACTTCGTCATTGCCTTCGGAGCAGCTACCGTCTACGTGTTCGCAAGTAGCGCAGTTCCTTGGATCGCTCGCCGCCCGCTCCTCGCCGGACCGCTTTATGGCATCATCGTCTACTTCGTCATGCAGGGTGTCGTCCATATCTCCCGGGCCATCCACCGCCCCTTCTCGCTCCAGCTCACCCTCATCGGAATCGCCATCCACATTGTCTGCGTTGGCACGCCCATCGCCCTCGCCACCCGCCGCTACTCCCCTCATTGAAAAGCGCCACGCTCGGTTCTTTCTTGGAATTTGCGCGCGTGCTCCGGGTACCGTGTCGCAACTCGCGGGGGACGCATCCTGACGCGGGAATCGCCCGGTCTCTCCGCCGGCCCTACATTCGCTGCCACCGGCTCCCATTTCGTCTGCTTCTCCATTCGCTACACTGAAAAGACAGCGTCTCGTTCTCGAACCGGCCACATACAGGCGGCGAGCGCCCACTTCTTGCATGTTCATCGACGAAGTCAAAATCCGTGTCAAGGCAGGCGACGGCGGCAACGGCTGCATGGCCTTCCGGCGCGAAAAATTCGTGCCCCGCGGCGGTCCCTCCGGCGGCGATGGCGGCAGGGGCGGCGATGTCGTCATGCAGTCATCTCAGCGCCACAACACGTTGATTCACTTCCGCTACAATCCCGAGCACAAGGCGCAGCGGGGCGAACACGGCATGGGCTCCAACTGCACCGGGCAGGACGGCCGCTCCATCATCCTCCAGGTCCCCGTCGGCACCAGCCTCTACGATCAGGAGACCGGCGAGCTCGTCCACGATTTCAAGGACCCAGATGAGCAGGTCATCGTTGCCAAAGGCGGCCGTGGCGGACGCGGCAACCAGCACTTTGCCACCAGCACGCACCAGGCTCCGCGCGAACACGAGCTGGGCCGCCCCGGCGAGGAGCGCGCCTACCGCCTCGAACTCAAACTGCTCGCCGATGTTGGCCTCGTCGGCTTCCCAAACGCCGGCAAGTCCACGCTCATCTCGCGCATCTCCGCCGCTCGCCCCAAAATCGCCGACTACCCTTTCACTACCCTCGAGCCCAACCTCGGAGTCGTGACCGTGGGCGAAATGCCCAATGAAGAATCCTTCGTCGTCGCCGACGTACCCGGACTGATTGAAGGCGCGCACCTCGGCCAGGGACTTGGCACGCAATTCCTGCGCCACATCGAGCGCACCCGCCTGCTCGTCCATCTCGTCGATGTTTCAGATGCTTCGGGCCGCCCCGACCCCGTCGAAGACTTCAAAGTGATCAACAACGAGCTCGCCAACTTCGGCAACGGACTCGATCAGAAACCGATGGTCGTGGCCGCCACAAAGGTCGACGCCGCCAATCCTGACAAGCTCAAAAAGCTCTCCACTTACGCCAAGCGCCGCAAGCTCGAGTTCCACGCCATCTCCGCCGTCACCGGTGAAGGCATTGACGAGCTGAAGTGGGCATTGGCCAAGCGCCTGCGCGCATAACCGGTCAGCCTCATGCGCGCCGGCCAACCCCACCCAAGGCGAATGTATGCCTGGCCGACAACCTCGATTCTCCCCTACTCTTATTTTTATAGTTGACAAGCGTTTCTATCGCGCTTAGAGTCATCTCCCAGTCTTAATTCCTTAGTTGTCGGAGACGCTCGTGGCGCGAAAAAAATCTCTCAATCTCACCGAAGCCGAACTCCGCCTGATGGACATCGTCTGGGACAAAGGCGCGGTCACTGTCGGGGAAGTCGCCGCGGCCCTCCCCGGCGAGCCCAGTCTCGCCTACAACACCATCCTCACCACGCTTCGCATCCTCGAGCAGAAAGGCTACGTCCGGCATACCAAACCCCAGGAAGGCCGCGCCTTTGTCTATCGCGCGATTGTTGGCCGAAAGCAAGCCAGCCGGAACGCCCTGCGTCACTTGGTCCGCGGATTCTTCGCCAATTCTCCCGAATTGCTTGTCCTCAATTTGCTGGATGACGGCGATCTTTCTCAGCGGGAACTTCGGAAGATTCGAAATCTCCTCGCGGAAGGTGAAAAATGAACACGATCCTCGAATCCCTGAATGATTTTTCGGCTGCCGCGCTGACGGCGGTTCTGAACACCCTGTGGCTGGCACTTGCCGTCGCGGTTGTGATGTGGTTGGCGCTCCGGCTGATGCCACGGGTCAACGCCGCAACGCGCCATGCTGTATGGTGGGCCGTATTGGGGTTGGTCGTCCTCATGCCTCTCGCCACCCTTCTCCCCCGCCCCGTGCCGCCCGTGCCCTCTCCCGCGCATGCGCAAGAGCAAATCGGGCCGGACGCCCAAACCTCTCCCGCCGTGAAGCCCCTCCTTGTTGCGCGTCCTCATGTTCCTGCGCCGCCGCTCTCATCCGGTCCGGCGCATACACTTGGTCCTCGCGCCGCTGCCCAGCCCAGCGTGCGCATTCCCGTCCAATTTCATCCGGGAAACTGGGCGTCAATCCTGCTGTTCCTCTGGATGACCGTGTCCTGCATTATGTTGGGCAGAATTGTGCGGAGTTACTTCCATCTCCGTGGCCTGCGGAATCATGGTCGGCCTGCAAGTGCAGATTTGGTTCGACGTTTCGAGCAGTGTCTGCACGACTCCGGCACTTCCCGCACCCCTCAGCTGCTTGTGTCCGATGAGGTGATTTCACCCATCGCCGCAGGATTCCTGAACCCGGTCGTCATTCTCCCGGACATCCTCCTGGAGGAGATTGCCAAGCCGGAACTCGACTACGTCCTGCTTCACGAACTGGCTCATGTCGCTCGCCGCGACGATTGGACCAACCTGATGGACCGGCTGGCATCCGCGGTTTTTGTTCTCCATCCTGTGGCTGCGTGGGTTTTGCACCGCATCAAGCGAGAACGGGAAATCGCCTGTGACGATTGGGTTGTCGCTGCCACCGGCTCCGCGGTCCACTACGCCGTTACTCTCGCGCGCTTGTTCGAATTCTGCTCCACGCGCCGCGAATTGCTGGCGACTCAAATGGCATCCTCGAACCTCAGCGAGCGCATTGAGATCCTTCTTCGGCCGAGGCGTCATTTTTCTCGCGGCGCTTCGTTGCCCCGCGTTTCTTTTTGCGTCGCGGCCGGTCTCGCTCTGCTCAGTTTGGGTGTGCGCATGCCCGGTTGGATCGCCTTTGCGAAAGACGCGACCGTCTCTGTTGCATCTAACCAGTCCGCTCCGCAATCTCAAACCTCCACGGCACGCGTCGCGCTCGCGCCTAAATCATCCTTTGGCGAGGCGCCCCTGCGCGTGGCAACGCTGTCCGCGGCCTTCAGCGCGCAATCTTCGGCGACTCCCGCCGATCAGGACAAGACCTGGCGGCACGAATGGAAGATCACGCGCGAGGGTTCCTCATCGAGCAAGGTGCAATTCTCGCTCATCAGCCGCAATGACAACGGTAACGACCGGATGGATAACGAAGGCGTTCCGCTCTCTAGTCTCAAAGGATTCTCTCTTTCTATGCTTGATCAGGACGGCCCGGTGAAGTTCGAATATGTCCGGAATGCGGGATCGATTCTTTGCGAAGGACGCGTCGCTGGCGGCCGCGCTGCCGGGCCCTTCACGGTCGTTCTCGATCCCTCCTTCGTTTCTGCTCTCGAGAAAATGGGCTACGCAGCGCCGCATGATGATGAAGCGTTCTCACTTGTGACCTCCGACGTGACTCTCGCCTATGCGCAAGCCGTCCGGGACACCGGACTCACCTCGTCCGTAGCAGATTTGGTCGACTTGCAGGATCACGGCGTCAGTGCGGACTATGTCCGCGCCGTACGCCAGGAAGGGTTCACGGATCTATCCGCGCCGGATATCTCCCGGCTGCGTGATCACGGCGTTGAACCCAATTACCTCAAAGGCATTAAGACCGCCGCCCCCAACCTATCCATCGAAGAGATCGACAGCTTATACGATCACGGCGTCAAGCCCGACTACTACAAATCCATAAAGACCACCGCTCCCCAACTCTCCATTGAGCAGATTGACAGCTTGTTCGACCATGGCGTTGAACCGGATTCATACAAAGGCTTTGTCTCTGTCGACCCCAAGCTATCCATTGAGGAGATCAACAGCCTGCGCGACCATGGAGTAAGACCGGAGTACTACCGGAGCATGAGATCAGTAGACCCCAACCTGTCCATCGAGCGGATCGACAGCCTGTTCGACCATGGCGTAAAACCGGATTCATACAAGGGCTTCGTTTCTGTCGACCCCAAGCTCTCCATTGAGGAGATCGACAGCCTGTTCGACCATGGCGTAAAACCGGATTCATACAAGGGCTTTGCTTCTGTCGACCCAAAGCTCTCCATCGAGGAGATCGACAGCCTGTTCGATCACGGCGTTGAACCGGAGTTTTACCAAGGGACTAAGGCAGCAGACGCGACGGTATCCATCGAAGAGATCAATAGGCTGCGGGATCACGGCGTCGAGCCGGAGTATCTCAAGGAGATTCGTGCGCTACCCGACGGATTCTCCATCTCGGACATCTCCGAACTTCGCGACCACGGCATCACTGCCAAGTACATTCGCAACCTGCACGATATGGGTATGAAAAAACTGACGGCGGCTCAGATCGTTCATCTCCGCGACTGAGATTAGCACTGGGTGGCTCTTGGGGGTTTCGCTTTAGCCATGATTCGGATCTAAGTCGACGGGGAGGCCCTCTCGATCTGCGCGTCGTCCCGCAAACGCGATTCTGATCCGGCAGCAAGACCTCCCGATTCTTGCTTTCTCTTCGTGATGCCTTGACCTTCTACATGTCTGAGTGTATATGTAGAAGGTAAAGGTATGAAGACCGAAAGCCGGTTCGATCTCCCGCAAGGCACCCTCGATCTCCTCATCATGAGGATCGTCGCGCTTGGCCCCATCCACGGTTACGCCATCGCCCAAAGAATCCAACAGATGTCGCGCGAAGCCCTGCAGGTCCAGCAGGGTTCGCTGTATCCCGCCCTCCATCGTCTCGAATACAAAAAGCTGCTCGCTGCCAAATGGCAGCCTTCGGAAACCGGCCGCGAAGCCAAATTCTATGACCTCACGGCTAAAGGACGGGCCCATCTTAAAGCCGAAACCGAGAACTGGGAACGCCTCACTGACGTGGTCGATCTCATTCTCAAGGGAACCTTGGAGGGAATCGGATGAGCTGGCTTGGGAGACTGTTCGCGCGCAAACGGCAGGAGCTCGATCTCGACAAAGAGTTGCGATTCCACTTCGAAACGCAAGTCGCCGATAAGTTGCGGTCCGGCATTCCGGAGAGCGAAGCCCGGCGGCTCACGCGCCTCGAGTTCGGCGGCATGGAACAGATCAAGGAGGACTGCCGGGAGAGCCGCGGCACCATGTGGGCAGAATCTCTCGCCCAGGACATCCGCGACGGCGCACGGCAGCTTCGCAAATCACCCGGCTTCAGTCTCATTGCCATCGTGTCGCTCACTCTCGGCATAGGCGCCAACACCGCGATCTTTACCTTGTTGAACGCCATTATGCTCCGCCCGCTCCCGGTTCAGAATCCCGGCGAGCTTGTGCTGTTTGGAGACGGCAAGGCGCATGGCAGCACCCTCGGAGTCCCCGACGGAAGCACGCGGCTCTTTTCGGATGCTTTCTTTCACGATTTTCGCCAGCAAGATACCCTATTCTCAGGAATTGCTGCCGTAGACAGCTCGCAGTTCGCCACCAAAGCATCGATTGCCGGAGCAGCCTACCAAACCACGAATATCGATCTCGTTTCTGGCAGCTATTTCTCCGTGCTGGGCGTGCCGGCTTTCCTCGGCAGGACGATCGAGGAGTCCGATGCTGGTTCCGATGGTTCGGGCCCCGTCGCGGTCGCCAGCTACTCGTGGTTCCAGCGGCATTTCAATGGCGACCCGTCCGCCTTGGGAAAGGTCATACGAATCCAATCGCACGACTACACCCTGGTAGGTGTGGCGCGGCCGGGTTTTTTCGGCATTACGGTAGGCCAATCCACCGATCTCTGGATCCCGCTTTCGATGGAGAAGGCCTTCGCCCGCCCCGGCGCGAACGCAATTGGGCAAAAGCTCTTTCAGTCGCTTCATCTGATCGGAAGGCTCAAGCCCGGAGTAACCACAACTCAGGCCAGCGCCGAAACAAATCTTCTTTTCAAGCAGATTTTGCGCGGCTATCTCGGACCCAAGCCTCCGCAGAAGCACCTCGACGATCTTGCCCATGCCAGCATTGAACTCACGCCTGGCGGCCGCGGGATCTCTCCTCTCAGCTTCGCCTTCTCATTACCCCTTGAGATTCTCATGGCCATCGTCGCGCTGGTGCTCGTCATTGCCTGCGCCAATATTGCCAACATGCTTCTTGCACGGGGCGTGGCCCGCACGCGCGAAGTGGCTGTCCGCATCGCGCTTGGCGCATCGCGCCGCCGCATCGTCTTTCAGCTCCTTACTGAATCAGCCGTTCTCGCTTCCATCGGAGCTTTCGCGGGTGTGGCGCTGGCGTGGGAGGCAAGCGGAATGCTGCTGCGATTAGCAACGCCCGGTCCCCGACCGGTGCCTCTCGACCTTACCCCCGATCTGCGGGTCCTTGGGTTCACTCTAGGCGTCACCGCCATTACCACGATCCTCTTCGGCATCCTTCCAGCGTTTCGCGCCGCGGACCTTGAGTTCACGCCCGCTCTCAAAGAAGGCCGCGGCACTTCCTCGGCCTCCACGCGCGGAGTCATGGCACGCTCGCTGATCGTCGGCCAGGTCGCACTTTCCGTTTTGTTGCTTGTGGTAGCCGCTCTCTTCGTTCGCAGCCTCATTCACCTCTCCGACGTGAACGCCGGCTTCGACAAGCACAACGTCCTCATCTTCTTCCTCGATTCCAGCACCGCCAATCTACCCCACGGGCCCGACGAGATTCGCTCCGTCCGCCTCCAGGAACAAATCGACTCCAGCGTTCAAAACATCCCCGGAGTCAAGTCCGACAGCTTCGCCTTTTTCACCTTCAACGGCGGCGCCTGGAGCGACCAGGTTCTCTTCCAGGGTGTCCCGCGAACGCCGCAGAACGGCGACGAGGTCTTCTTCAATATCGTCGACAACGGATTCTTCACCACCATGGGCATCTCACTCGCCGCAGGCCGCACCTTCACCGCACAGGACCAGCAGAACTCGCCGAAAGTTGCGGTCATAAACGAAACCATGGCGCGCCGCTTCTTCCCGAACACCTCGCCCATCGGTCATCGGTTCAGCATTGGAGAAGCGCCGGAGCATGCGGGCGAAATCGAAGTCATTGGCGTGGTCAAGGATGCGAAAGTACTCGCACTCGACGAAGGATCGCAAATGGCAGCGTATTTCCCCTGCACTCAGAGCCCCGGCTTCTTCGATAACTTCGCCGTGCGCTATGTTCCCGGTGCGAACAAGCAGGAGATTATCTCCCGCGTGCGGCATTCGATCGCCGAGGCGAATCCCAACATTCTCGTCAACAGCATCAGCAGCCTCGACGAGCAGGTCGATCGTTCCGTTGCCACGCAATCGCTTATCGCGCAGCTCTCCAGCTTCTTCGGAATCCTGGCTGTCTTCCTCTCCTGCATCGGCATTTACGGGTTGCTATCCTACTCGGTCGCGCGCCGCACTAGCGAACTTGGCATCCGTCTTGCCCTCGGCGCGCAATCCCGCACCCTGCTCTGGATGATCCTCCGCGAATCTGTCATTCTGCTAGCCGTCGGGCTCGCCATCGGCATCCCTGTCGCTCTCAGCTCCACGCGCATTCTCAAGAGCCTGCTATTCCAGTTGAGCCCGCTCGATCCCGCGGCCATAGCCATTGCAATCTGCGCAGTGGCTTCGATGACTGTTGCTGCTGCATGGCTGCCCGCTCGACGTGCCACCCGGATCAATCCCGTGCAAGCTCTTCGCTCCGAGTAGATACCTCAACGACTCGGCCAACGATCAGTGGAGGCTGCAGCCGCCGGTGCCACTGTGCTCAGTTTCTCTCCCCTACACCATCGCCCGTTCTTTCACCATCAGGTACTGATTCAGTACCGTCGACGTCAGCGCTTCGGGATTCAGATCAAGCGTCAGCGCACCCTGCTCGTGCAGCCGTGCCATGAGCAGTTCGCGCCGCGCCGCCATCTCCTGTGCAGCCGTCGCGCGAAACATCTGCTCCACGTTCTTCGGTCGCGCCTCCGCGATCATGTTGATCTCTGGCTGCGCCATCGCCACAAACAGCAGCACATGCCGCCGCAACAGTTGAATGGCACCGTCGATCACCTCAGGCCGCATCGCGCTCTCTGCCAGGTCCGTAACCCACAGAATCAGCGCCCGCCGCGGCTGCAGTCGATTGAGCGTGGCGGTTGCGCGCAGGTGGTCCGCCTCGCTGCTCTCGGTGTATACCTGCGCCAGCGATTCAATCAATTGCCGCAAATGAGCTGCTCCTCGTCCCGGCAGCACCCGTTGCTGAACCGACTGGCCATACGCCAGAAGCCCGACGCGATCGCCTGAGTACAACGCCAACTGCGCCAGCGAAACCGCTGTGGTGCACGCATAATCGAGCTTCGAGTGGATGCGCCCGCCAGGGTTCGTGACTGGCAATGCCGATTTGCGGCCCGTCATGGCCACGCGCGACCGCATCAGCCTTCCGCAATCCATTACGATCCACACCGGCTGGCTCCGCTCGGTCTGATACTGCCGCGTGATGAGGCTTCCGCGGCGCGCCGTTGCTGTCCAGCAGATGTCGCGTAGATCGTCTCCCTCGCGATACTCGCGCAGGCTCTCGAAATCTCTGCCAAGCCCGCGCTGCCGCGTTTGCCGCAACTGAAGATCGATCTGCCGGCTGCGCGCCAGAAAAATCTGCTGCTCCTCGCCGGTCCGCAGCGCCGGATACACGCGCACGGATTGCATCAGCTGTGCGCGAGCCCACCGCTCTGCCAATCCGAGCGGCGAGCGATAGCGAATATAAAGCCAACCCACCTCCGAATCGCCGCGTTCCTGCGGCTCAATGCGGTAGCGCACCGATGCCGGCACGCGCGGAAACGCCATCACACGGAGGACCTTGAGTTCCGGCGTCAGAGCAGGCGGCAGGTCGTCGATCAGCCGGCACTCCACGATCACGCGGCCCATGTTCTCGAGCGTGAGCTCGATCTCGGTTTCACTGTCGAGCGCCGGAGCATTGGTCCACGAGCGACGTGCCGTCAGTTCTGATGAGGAGGGCAGGCGCAGTCCGTCAAGCCATGCGGCCAGCAGCACCAGCGCGTCCCAGGCCAGCATCGCGTAACTCAACCTGCCGTCCCAGAAGCCTGGAATGAGCCAGAAAAATCCGGCGATGAGCAAGCCGACAGAGCGGCCGGTCAGCGCAAATCCCCATCGGCTGCGGCGCTGACAGGGGGCCTGCACCGCATCAGGATGCAGCGAAGCGGAAATCATTTGCGCGGTACCGGGACTGCCGCGATTACATCCGTCAGCACGCGGTCGGCGTCAAAGCCCTCCAATTCTGCCTCCGGCTTCAGAATCACGCGGTGCCGCAGGACGGGTTGCACGGCTCGCTTGACGTCATCCGGCACGAGATAATCGCGGCCGTCGAAGGCGGCTGCCGCCTGTGCTACGCGCATCACGTTCAGAGCAGCGCGTGGACTGGCGCCCAGCAGCAAAGTCGGCCACTCCCGAGTCCGTCGCGCCAGCGAGAGAATGTAGCCGTAAAGTTCCGGTTCGATCCGGATCGAACGCACTTCAGCTCGCGCAGCTGCCAGCAGTTCCACCGCGATCGGCGTAATCGACGCATCTTCCAGCGGTCCCGCGCCCGATCCTCCATGGCCCCGCTCCAGGATCTGCAATTCCTCCGATTCCGATGGATACGCAACTCGGATCTTCATCAGAAAGCGATCCAGCTGCGCCTCGGGGAGTGGATACGTCCCTTCAAAATCCACCGGGTTCTGCGTCGCAAACACCGTGAACCATCCGGGCAGCGGCCTGCGCTGGCCATCGATAGTTACCTGGCGCTCTTCCATGCATTCCAGCAGCGCGGCCTGCGTGCGCGGCGGCATGCGGTTGATCTCGTCCACAAGCAGCAGATCCGTAAACACCGGCCCGGCGTGAAACGTGAACGTGTCAGAGCCTGCCCGCAGAATCGTCGTTCCGAGAATATCGGCCGGCATCAGGTCGGGCGTAGCCTGCACGCGCTGAAATCCGAGGCCCAGCAACCGTCCCAGCGATTTCACCATCAGCGTCTTGGCAATGCCCGGCACGCCTTCCAGCAGTGCATGTCCCTGGCAAAGTACTGCAATCAGGATCTCCTCGATAACTGCGCTTTGACCCGAGATCACGTGGCCTAATTCGTTCCGAGCTTGGTCGATCAGTTGGTGCGTCGCACGCAGCGCCTGCCCTGCGCCCACGGCTTCCATCACATTCGTGTCCTGCTGGCCTTCCTGGCTCATGAAGCCCTTTCCTGCCTGCTGGCTTGATCCTGCATGTTGTCGACCCGCGGCAAGCTGGCTGCGGCCGCAAGTTTCTCCTGGTGCGCGTGGAGCTTCTGAATCAACTTTAATGCCTCACGCGGATCCAGCGCCTCTGTCCACTGCACTTCTTCACAGGCCTTCAAATCGGCCTCCAGACTCGCATCGGCGTGCGGGAACCGCTTTCGGATCGTCGCTACAAGTTCATCGGCTGCCATGGCCTTCGCGTGCAACCCGCAGAGCCGCAACGCAAATCGCCTGAAGCGCTCCAGAGCAACCGCCACTGCCGTCGACGCGGCGCCGGCACTGCCATAAAGCGAACCCAGCGCTTCCAGAAACTCCACCGGCGCGGCCCGTGCCGGCTGAGCCAATTCACGCACCGGTCCGCTGCGCCGGCTGAAGCTGAACACAATCAACAATCCCAAAATCGGCAAGCCTGCGCGCAGGATATTCAGCGCCGGTCCTGCCGCATAGCTCCATTGCGAACGCACATCGCCGTGCAGTGACTCATCCCAGTAAAAATGATGCCCCTCTTTTTGTCCGAGCGAATTCAGCAACAGGTCCAGGTCCTGCGCGCGAGCCAGAGATCCGTTCTCCAGCGGCGTCGAACTCGCCCACCATACCACGTGTCCTTTGCCGTAGTTGTACTCGACCACAGCGGGCTGTCCCGCGCAGCTGTATTGGATGCGCTCATCCGGATTGCCTACCTGCCAGGTCGCTTCCGGCACCATCCAGACTTCGCCGGTACCCGCCAGGGTGTCCAGTCCCTCCGGCTCCAGTTTGCATGCCGCAAAGCTGAACTCCCTCGGGGTGTCCGGCGCGCCGCCCGGAACAATGAACCCGCCCCAGAACCCTGTCGAAAGTACGCGTCCGCCCCGCTCCACAATCTCGCGCACCGCCTTCAAGTCACTCCGCTCGCGGCTGAATGGCTCAGCAAAAATCACCACCGTGTCCGGCCCGGCCAAGGGCGCCAGTTCGCTCAGTGGTCGCTCCCAGCGTTCGACCGGATAATTTGCGCGCAGCAACGTCTCGTATGCCGCACGCGCGCCGTGCTGCCCCGCAAGATATGTCGAAGGCAGGGGATTGTCATTCCCATTTGCATTGGGCAACAGAAAACCCGTGAGGATAGCCAGACAGACGGCAATGCTCACGCACCAGATCAGCAGCCGGCGGTCTTTTGCGTCCAGCGAAGTGCGAAAGCTCATGTCGCACCTCGTCTCGCAGGCTCGCCGGTTCCGAGGATCAGTGTGTTCGCAATCTGCTCGGCAGCCTGATAATCGCTTTCTGCCGCCGCCTGGCCCCCATACCACGTCCGCTCGAAGCTTCCCGTCAGCCTCGCCAGGTTGGCACGGCGGGGATCTTCGCTCGCCACCAGAGCCAGGTATTCCCGTGGCGTGCGCGCCCGATCCGCCGGCCACATGCGGCGCGACTCCAATCGCGAAATCGCCGCCCAATACACAAAATGGATGGCCTCGCGCCATTGACCCGCAGCGGCCGCCTTCCGGGCGTCCTCAAGCCAAAGCTGCCAGTCACGCGTCGAAGCAGCATCCGCCGCAGGCCGCTCGGCTTGGGGCACCAGCCGTACCCTCCACTTGCGTTCCAGTTGGATCAGCGCCCAAACCAGTCCAACGCAGACTGCAACCATGAATCCAATCACAATAGCGCGGCCAATCCACGCTGAGCGCGCCTGCAAGCGCGTCGCTCGCTCGATCAGGTGATTGAGCCAGTCGCCAACCTTCTCGAGCACCGAATCGCGCACCGTCGTCTGTTCCAGGCCGCGAAAATCCCGGCCGGCCAGCACCTGTTGCATCGCGCTGCGCTCTTCGGCGTGAGAGGTTGCGCTCGCGCGCAGATTGTCGGCCTGCGCCAGATCGCTCCTGAGCCGTTGGTCCGCATTGCGTAATAACTGGCTTGTCGTAGGCGGCGGTGGGAGTGCACTCTCCGGGTCCTGAGCGGCTTGTTTCTGCTGCTTCGGCGGAGCCTGGTCGGGCTCTTCCGCTTTCGAGATCAGTACCCGCAGCCAGCCATATCGAATCAAACGCCTCTCTGCGTTTACCTGACTGCCGACCGGCACACGATCGTCAGGGCCCACCAGCATCGGGTCACACGTCTTCAGGTCGCGTGCCTTTTCGCAGGCGTCGACGACCGCGTTGAGCACAATGAGGTGCTGCTTGTATTCGTCCAGTGTTGCGTCGCGCCAACGGCCGGCGCTGGTCGTGGCGTGCGGCGTGGGAATCTGAGCGACGCCTGTCAGGCACATCATTCCGCCGCACAGAAGCCGAGCGGTCAAGGAGCAGCACCTCCTGTAATCGGCCCAACTCACGTCGGTGGTACTCCCGGCATGTGCGGCTCGACCGCCGGCGCCCGGTCTGGAGGTTCCGGCGTCCACACCGGTTCGGCATTGCCTCGCGCCGGGCGCCACACAACACCCTCTGTCCTCTCCAGCGCGTGGCTCGTCAGACCGGCCTGCCTCATTTTCCATTCAATATCGAAACCCTCTTTGCGGATCCGCTGATCAAAGTAAAACATCGTGAGAGCGATTCCATAAACGGGCTTGGTAAACGCCTGCACCGCAAACCAAAGTCCGTACCACGTGAAGAGCAGAATCATTCCCAGCATCTGCGCATGCTGGGGATTGTTGGTCCACGACGAAACTCCAAGAAGAATCGTCACCGGCAACATGAATCCTATCGCGAGAATCCATCCCAGAGCGACTCCCAGCAGGTACAGCAAAAAGATCCGTCCCTTGGTCCCTTTGCTGAGTACTGAGGCTCGTCTTATCGCGCTTCGCACCCCGATCTGTTCCACCACAGAGACCGGAAACGCGAGGCAAATCCGCAGCAGCATCCATACGGCATAACCGAATAAGAGCACAAGCACCAGGAAAATGCCGAAGCTGATCAGCCAGCCAACGCCAGCCGCCTGAGCAACTGCATTCAACGCCACGGCTCCTCGCGCCGCGCCCAAAAACGCAGCAGCTGGAATGACGGCAACCAGCAACACCGCCACCATATATAGACTGGAGTAACGCCACTTGCGCGACCATGCGCGCTGATAAGCCGCGCGGATTGTCAGCCTCGCGTCGCCCAGAAACTCCTCAGCCGCCGCTGTGCACATCGCCACCCATCCGAGAGCCGTCGTTCCCACGCAAACCGGAAACGCGATCAGCCCGACGCCGCCCAGAAAGGTCAACCCCAGCGCGTTCTGCACATCCGTCGAAAGCCGGCCCGAAGCACTTCCCAGCCACGCCAGCAGAACAAAAGCTGCCGCGGCGAAAACCAGAACCGTTCCTGCCGGGATAAAGCCGATCCCGAAATAGACGAGAAAGCGGGAGCGATAGAGCTGCGCCGTGCGGTCGAGGACCTCGCCCAGGGTCAATGGGTGCAGCTGGTCATTCATTCAATCTCCCCGGCTCGGGAAGCGAGGCTGAAGGAGCCGTTTCAACCGGAATCTCCAAAACCGTCTCAGTGACGCGATACGCATGCACCGGCTCATCAGACGATGTCAATCCCGCTGCCTGCATCATTCGTTCGATATCAAATCCCTCGGTGCGCACTCTCTGGTCATAGTAGAAAAGCGTGAGGCCAGTGGCGTAAATGGGACCCACAAACGCGTTGGTGCAAAAGGCCACCACCTGCTGCAGAGCGCGCAAACCCACAGGCAAAAGACCGTGATGCTTGAACGTGGCAACAATAAAGAACAGCTGCGTCACCAGCGCCAGCCCGATCTGGATGGCAATTGCCAGCAGACCCAGGACAAAAATTCGCCCGCGCGTTCCCTTGCTCAGATCGATGCTCCGCCGAATCGCTTCGCGCGCTTTGAGGTCCTCCACCACGCACGCCGGCACCGCCAGGCTGTATCGGAGCGCCATCAGGATTGCATACACGATTGCGACGAGCATCAGCACTCCAAATGCCAGCGTCGCCAGACCGAAGATGAGCATCGCCGAAGGATCAGGGGTAGTCGCGTGTTTATTGAATACTCCCTTGGACCGCAGATAGAAGACGGCCAGCCCGATATATCCCAGGTAAAGTACAGCGCATGGCGTCCAGACGCGGAAGGCGGTAATCGCCATCAGCCACAGGTAACGGCCGACGCGGGGCATGATGCTTGCATAGGCTCCGCGAATCGTGGCCGTTTCGCCAAGATGCACCCACGCCACGGCCCGGTTGTTTGCCGCAACCGCAAGTCCTCCAAAGATGAAGATCGCTGTCCACAACACCAGCACTCCAACACCGGTAGTCCACAGCAGCTGATTCACCATGTGATGGACCCGCATCCATTCCTGGATCCCAATCTGGATGAGGCTCAGCACCAGCAGCACACCTGCATATACCGCCGCAATACCGGCAAACAATAGAAAATTCTCCCGGTAGAGTTGCGCGGTGCGGTCGAGAATCTCGCCCAACGTCAACGGGCGCAGGTTCGTGTCCATGCAGCATTCCTCAGATTTCAGCAGCTTTCATTGCCGGGATACTAGCACAGCACTCATTGGACCTGCGCTTCCTTCGTTTGCCTGCGGCATTTCTAATTTGCAAATAAGTAACTTGGTGCCGGGCTTGGAGTAAACTGGACTCCCGCGCGATGAATCCTGGCGATCTTCCAATCAACGAACTCGCCAAAGTGTGTGCCGTTTCCGGCGAAGCCGCCGAATGGGAAGAGTTCCTGCGTCGGTGCGCTCCCATTGCTTCCATTGTTGCCGTTCGGACCGCGCGTATGTGGATCGGCTCGGTAACTCCCTCAATCGTCGATGATATCGTCCAGGAAGTCTTCCTCAAAATCTGTGAACAAGAGCGTCGAATTCTTCGCAACTTCGAACCCCGTGGAGAAGACTCATTTCTCGGCCTTGTTCGCACCGTCTCCGCCTCCGTCGCGAACGATTATTTCCGCCGTCAATACTCGACCAAAAGAGGTGGCAAAGTAGTAACCATTGCCATCGACGAGAACCCTGGATCCGAGGGGATTTCGGGCTCGGCTACCAGCGAAGAAATGCAGAAGACGGTTCTTTTCTCTGAACTGGACCGCCGCATGCGCGCAGCTCCTCAAGTGGTCACCGAGCGGGACCGGGCCGTGTTCTGGTTCTATTATCGTCAGGGACTTACCGCTGAGGAGATCGCCGCCCTGCCCGCAATCGGGCTTTCGGCAAAAGGGGTCGAAAGCGCCTTGCGGCGCATAACCACATGGCTTCGCAAGGAATTGGAGCCACGACAGCCCCCACGCACCGTCGCCGCGGCCCAAAATCCAGGCTGAGTCTCAAAGGAAAGTTCCGGCAGTTTTCGGTAGGTTGATTGAACGATGTGTAACGAACCCAATCCGAGCCCCAGCATCGAAGGCGGCCAGCCCAAAGAGGACCTTCTTCGCGCCTTTGATGCGATGGTCGAGGCGGCGTCCACCCGCTCCGGCGATTCCTCGCGCGGATCCCGCTTGCCCGACTGCCCCGATCCCGGCAGATGGCTGACTCTCGCGCTCGGCGAAGCGTCGCCAGTAGAATCCGAAAGTTTGCTCACCCATGCGGCGACGTGCAGAGGCTGCTTCATGCTTCTCCGCGCTAGTCTCGACTCCACCTCGGCAGACATTTCGTCAGAAGAACAGAGGGAACTCGGCCAATTCGGATCTTCCTCGCCGCAATGGCGGCATCGTCTCGCTGTCGAACTGGCTCAAACTCCGCATCGCGCCCGTCGTGCCTGGAGGCCGCGGCTGTTTGTCTGGGCTGGCGCTGTTGCGGCCATGACAGTGATCCTCGTCGCCGGAATCGTGTCTTGGTGGCGCTTCGAAAACGCTCCTTCCAGATTACTTGCAGAGGCCTACACGCATTCCCGTGCCTTTGACCTGCGCATCTCCGGCGCTGGATTTGCGCCGGTCGTTCCAGAAACTCATCTGCGCGGCGGTGATGCCGGGCATGAATCGCCCGAACTCTTATCCGCCCGTGCCGAAATTGAGCGCAAGCTCGAGAAGGCTCCCAACGATCCGCGCTGGTTGCAACTCGAGGCTCGCGCCAACCTGCTCGATGAACGATACGACTCCGCCATCGACGTTCTGGATCGTCTGCTGGCCGCCGGACCCGTCAGCGCGTCCCTCCTCACCGACGACGCCTCGGCTTATTTTCAGAGGGGCATAGCCACCGGTAGTGAAAACGACCGCGCCACCGCTCTTGACTTACTGCGCCGAGCCGATGAATTGGCCCCCGGTGATCCGGTCGTCCTATTTAACGAAGCATGCGTTATGGAGGATCGCGGACAGGTGATGAATGCCGTCGAAACCTGGAACCGTTACCTCCAGTTCGAGCGGGATCCTAAGTGGGAAGAAGAAGGCCGCAGGCGACTCGAGACGTTGCAGCAAAAGCTGAAAAAGTTGCAAACCCACGCCAGCCGCATGGATCAGCACTTGGCTACGCCGCAGGCGATGCGTTCGCTGGCCTCCGACAATGCCACCCTGGCCAGTTTCGACGAGGAACTCTCCACCACCTTGCTGCCCCGCCTTCTCGAGGCTGCGTTTCCTTTGCCGGTCGATCGTTCGAGAGGTTCTCCGTGCGACGAGCGCTGTACCGCGGCCCGTTCTCTCCTTCAATCGCTGGCCGCTTCCCTTGAGCGAAATCATCAGGATCCCTGGCTGCACGAGTTTCTTCTATCCAGCTCCCCCCTCCAAAACAACGATTTCCCCGAAGCTGCGCACGCGATGGGCGAAGCGATTGACGCCGATTCCCGCGGTCAGTACTCGCACGCCGAGCAGTGGTCCCTCAAGAGCCGCGATCTCTTCCGTCGCCTCCGCAACCAAGCCGGCGAGGACCGCGCCGATTTGGAGCGCGCTTACGCCTTGCAAAGGCTCTCTCAAATGGGCGGCTGCTTTCAGGTAGCCCGTGGCTTTATCGACCATGCCCGGAAGTTTCCATGGATCCAGGCATTTGGCCTCATGGAATATGGCATTTGCGACGCAAGACCCGGTACCGCGACTGACGTTCCGCAGGTCTTTGAGTCGGCGAAGCACATTGTCGATAACCACAGCTATTCCCTGCTCTCCATGCGGGCAAGGAACCTGGAGGGAGGCACCGCGGTCGACACCGGGAACTCAGAGGAGGCTTGGCGAGTCTACATCGCTACCCTCCGCCAGTTCTATGCTGGCGATTACCCCGCGTTCCGGGCCTACACCATCCTTTCAGGCTTGGCCGATGTCGAAGAGTCGACTCCTCGAGTCCATTTGGAGCTCTTGCTGCAGCGTGAACTGACTGCCGTTCTTCAGTTGACCGACAGTGGTTCTTTGCTCGCTTCTCAGAGATACGACCTTGCCATTGCCGCCATCCGCGCCGGCTATATCCCAGAGGCGCAGGAGGAACTTCGCAAAGTACGCAGTGAGCTGGCGGAAGACCGCGGAAACAAAGCGAGCCAGGCTTTCGTCTCGTACAGCGAAGTGGCGATGGCCAATCTCTTTCTTGCTCATGGAGACTTAAACTCCGCTTCCGCCACGCTCAACTCGGCCCGCGATCATCTGATTGGAGTCGACGACAATGTCGAGCAGCGGGAATATGCTGCCGCCCGAGGGCAGCTTGATCTCGAAATGGGTCATCCCGATGCGGCCGAACCAATGCTTCGCAACTCGATTCTCGAGGAGGAAAGAGAAGCGAAGAATACAGGTCCGGAAAACATCGTCATCGCGCAACAGAACAGGAATCTCTACGCAACACTAGCTGGCGTCTGGCTTGCACAAGGCCGCCCGCCGCTCGACATTCTCTCTCTGTGGGAGCGATATCGCCTTCGAATCCTTGGAAGCCCCATCCCACCCTGCCCCAACAAGAGGCTCGACTGCCTGAAAACCCGTGTTCAACACGCTCTCGATCAGGAGTTTGGCCTTGGCCACGCAGATCTCCTCGGTCAAATCTCCTTGGTAGACCGCGTACTAATCTATCGCGCAGACTCAGGAGTTTTGTCCTGGTCGCAGGCCCCGGTTCAGCGGTCCGAATTGGTCGCCAGCGCGAATCTGCTCGAGCGCGTCGTCGCTTCTCCCGTTACTTCGCAAGCCTCAGTCGATCAGGCAGCCCTCCGACTCGGGACTGTTCTGATTGGCCAATCGAAACCCTCGGCCATTCCCGCGGGCGTGCTGATGATCGAATCGGATCCCGTCCTGGGAAACCTTCCCTGGCCCGCAGTCGAAACAAAGGATGGCTCGCTCGGCCTCCGCTTCGCATTGGAGGAAGCGCCTTCAATCCTGTTGGAGCGCTCGACCAGGAAGCCTCTCGATCGCGATTCCGACCGGCCTCTCGTCATAGGTGCATCCGACGGCGCCGGCGAAGGCCCACTCCTGCCCGAAGCCCTCAACGAAGCCAGAACCGTGGCTTCCCTCGGAGCTCACTCAAATCTGCTCCTTGCAAAGAAGGCAACTGAGCCCGAAGTTGCCGCAGCCCTGCCGTCCGCCTCCCTGGTTCACTTCGCCGGTCACGCAGTGCAGCAAAATGGTGAGACGCGGCTCCTTCTCGCTTCCACCGGTTCACCCACCGATACACCTTACCTCGACAAGAAATTGCTCCTCCACAATCCGCCGCGACACGCCCGGCTCGTTGTCTTCTCTGCCTGCTCGACCGGAAAAAGGGAAGCGGGCTGGAATCACGATATGGGAGATATAGTAGACACACTCGCATACCTGGGCGTTCCGGAAGTTGTCGCGACCCGCTGGCAGATCGACTCCCAATCGGCGGTTTCCATGATGGACTCGTTCTACCGGGGACTTGGCGACGGACATGGCGTTCCGCAGGCCTTGACGGCTGCCCGTCAGTCATTGGTTCGGAACCCCCGATATAGGCATCCCTACTACTGGGCGGCATACTACGCCTCTGGAGTGGGCAACCCGGATGTGCACGAGGTTTTTAATGGGAACCACGACTAGTCCTGCTCCCTCCGCGTCTCAGCTTGACATCATTCTGGACGGCACTTGGATTGTCGCCCCGCGCGTCGATGGCGCTAAGAACATTGTCGGCATTGAGATTTACTCTCCTTCGTGTGGACATTCGCACGGCGTGCTCTTTTCGAGCGTCCTCAACCCGAGTCCAAAGCCGGACTCCTCGTCCTACTACATGCTCGATCCGCATAGCTACACGCTGAATGTCGACCGCTCATCGGGAAAAACAGCCGGCATGAACGCGAGTGGCATCCCCACGGCGGTGAACCATTGCGTCTCGATTGGCCGCCCCATAGGAAGCAATTGGGATCTCCTGGTTTCAGTGAATGCAGGCCCCGACTCATGGACCTCCACGACCACCATCGTCCCCGATGCACTCGATTCATCGGGCAAGGTCGTGCATTGCTTCGTCGGCAAGGACGCGCCCGCCGGCAGCATTTCTTCAACTCAGGTCCTGAGCTTCACTGGCGTCAGAAACGTCAGCCTGCTCGGTGCGCCCTTAAATGTTCAAAGTTTGTGGTCGTCGCCCTGGGCGGGAGGCTCCTTGCTCTTTGAGGACGAGATCGCCTACATTCCCACCCTCCAGCATGAGCGCATGGCCATATTTGCCATGGCGAACCTCGCTGGGCTCGACCTCGCACTCGATTATCCGTTGCCGAGGAAGTCTGCGCCTGCATCCGCGCCAGCCACATCAACGCCTTCGGCTGGGTCGACAACCTCACCCCCCGGGATTGCCCCTCGATTGCGCACAGGTGGCTATTGCGGCCATTCGGTGATCGTCCTGCCTCAGCCTTAATGGACGCTATTGCAGTTGCTGAACCTGGATGCCTTCAGGCACCTTGATCTGGAACTCCTGGTCAGTGAGATTCATGTTCTGCTTCACGCTTGAGACCGTCAGCACCACCTGGTCGTCGACCAGGGGCAGCTTGATCGTGATCTTCGACGGGTACTTCACCCCGCCAAAGTCGGCATACGGGCCATAGAACACCTGCGACTCCAGATTGCCTTCATTGTCGTAGAGGTCCTGCTGGTACGGCAGCAGGTCGTCGCGATGGAACGTCACCACCCGTACCAACGCCATCTGCCGGCTATCGGGCTTGCGCCGCATCACGGTCAGCACATACTCCGGAACCATGTAGAGATGTTTCTTGGCCGCGTCCTCCACCGTCTCGCTATCGGCAGCCACAGAATAGAAATCATCCGGCTCCAGGCCCGGAATGACCATGGCGTTGTAGAAAAACTTGGGCCGCAGGTTCTCAAGCTGGCTCTGCGATTTCTTCTGGAGTTCCGTCGGACCCTCGATCACCTTGTTCTTCGAAGGAATCCACAGCGTGAAGGTCTTACCGTTGCTGGTCATGTCGAACATGCGCGTTCCCAGCACCGGAACCTGCCCATAGACGCGCAGCATCTCCGGCTTGCGCACCAGGATGATCGCCGGAAACGTGGTGTAATCCGTCTCCACGCCTTCAGCGGATTTCAATACGCTGGCCTGGATTTCCACCTTCGCGTCGAGACTTTGAAACGCGGCCCAGCGCTGGTCAAGCTGTGAAACCAGTTCGTCCGGCTTGACGGTCTGCACCACCGTGGGCGGTTTCGGAACCGGCAGGTGACGCATGTGAAACAGGCATCCCGTCAGCAGCACCAACGGCAAAAACAACACGCGCGCAGCGATTTCGGGACAGCTCTCCCTCACCGGCCACCCGCCTTCTTCAAGGCCTGCCGGTAATCCGCAACGTTGCGGCTGTGCTCTTCAAGCGTGCTGGCAAAGATGGAATGTCCTTGCGGGTTGAGCCCCGCCGCGACGAAGTAGAGATAATTTGTGTGCGCGGGGTCCATGGCCGCGCGCAGTGACCGAATGCCCGGATTCGCGACCGGACCCGGCGGCAGTCCCGCATGCAAATAGGTGTTGTAGGGCGTGTTGCGCCTCAGATCGCTTTGATAGATCGTGCCTCGCCACACGCCGTTGAGCTGCAGCCCGTAGATCACCGACGGGTCGGTCATGAGCGGCATGTGTTTCGCCAGCCGATTCTCAAAGACGCTCGCCACAACCGGCCGTTCCGAATCCACGGCCGTCTCCCGCTCCACCAGCGAGGCCAGGGTCACCGTGTCGTGTACGTTTCCTCGCAATCCCAATTGAGTCGCCACCTGCCTGAAGCGCTTTACCATCGCCACTACAATCTGGATCGGGCTCGCATCGCCCGCAAACGCATACGTATCGGGAAACAGATATCCCTCCAGGCTCCTGGCCCTTGGATCGAGGTCCGCCACCAGACTGGTTTCATCCGCCTGCGCCTGCAGAAACTGCTGCCGCGTTCCGAAACCCGCCTGCTCCATCTTGATGGCGATGTCAAAAATGCTCGATCCCTCCGGCACCACCACCGTCTTCGTGTAGATATCTCCATGCTGAATGCGTGAGTAGACATCGAGTACCGACGCCGGGTGGTCGAACTTGTAGAGCCCGGCCTGCAGAGTGCCCCGTTTCCACAGGCGAACGAGATCGAACGCGTACTGACTTCGGATGACGCCGGCAAACTCGAGTTTTTCGCCGATTCGAAAGGCGGACGAACCCGGTTCCAGCTCAAGCACAGTCTCTTTGGCGGGCTCAAAGGGCGTTAAAACCAGCCAGGCCGCCCCACCGGCCGAAACCAGCAGAATCAACAACACTGCCGGCAGGATGCCCTTGGCGCCAAAGCCCCTTTTTCTATGGTTTTTCCTACTTTGGGCCATTCATCCCCTGCTACAAATTCCCTATCCTCAATAAGACGCCGATTTGACCGTTCCCGATTCTCTACCTTTATGGATTGTATCGGGTTGTCTGGAATTTCCTGATCTGCTGCGAGCCCATCGCGTCGAAACGAGAGGTTAAGCTGAAAGCCTGCCATCTTGATGCCGGAACAGAAACCTCAACCCCGCTATCTCGCCCTCGACGTCGGGTCAAAACGCATCGGTGTCGCCGTCTCAGACGAGCTCGGACTCACTGCCCAGCCCGTGCTCACCCTTGAACGCCGCCGTAATCCGCGCGAAGACCTGCGCTCGCTGGCCCGTTTGTGCCGCCGCTTCTCGGTTGCCGGCATCATCGTGGGAAATCCGATACACCTCTCCGGAGACCTGAGCCCGCGGGCGACCAAAACTCAGGCATTTGCAGGCGAACTCGCCGCTCTGACCGGCCTCCCAGTCCAGCTTTGGGACGAGCGGCTCACTACCCAAGAAGCGCACCAGATCCTCTATGAATCCGGCCACCGCCGCCAGCAACACCGCCGTGTCGTCGACCAAGTCGCCGCCGTGCTTATCCTCCAGTCCTTTCTGGACGAAAAGTACCGCGCCAACTCGAGTGAATCGTGATCTGGCCGGCGCTCGTCCGTCGTCTTCGTCCGCTACAAGCCTCAGTGGAAATTAAGGTTCCAATCGTATGCTGAAAGGGCATATGAGATGGTTTTTTCTACTCGCCGGATCAAGGCGACTCAGAAAACTCGGAGCGGTCGCGGCGATGCTGGCGATCGTTGTCCTCGTGCACCCCCAGGAACAGGCCTCGCTTGTGCCGCCGGCGCCCTCCGCCCCTGTCTCCATCACACTCGAGGAGGCCATCCACCGCGCCGAATCGAACGATCCGGCGTACGCGACCGCCAGCGCCGACAGCGGCGCAGCGCGACTTGACCGTTCCATCTCCCGCGCCAGCGTATTGCCCAGTGTCGATTATCACAACCAATTGCTTTACACGCAGCCCAACGGCCTGCTCAATCAGGCTGGACAGGGAGCGGCCTCGCAACCCGCTCCCCGTTTCATCGCCAACAACGCAGTCCGCGAATACGCCAGCCAGGGCGTTGTCAACGAAAACGCGGGTTTCAGCCAGCTCGCAGCAATCCATCACGCAGATGCGGCGGCCGCCGTCGCCGCTGCCGAGCTTGAAGTCTCACGTCGCGGTTTGGTCTCCGCGGTTGCAGCGCTCTACTACGGGCGGTGGGCTGCGGATCAAAAACTCGAGCACGCTGACAACGCTCTCGCCGAGGCCCGTGCCTTCACACACCTCACGACCCAACGTGAAAACGCCCGTGAAGCCGCGCACGCCGATGTCGTCAAGGCGCAACTCGAAGAACAGCAGCGCTACCGCGATTTTTCTGACGCAAAACTCGCCGCAGACAAGGCCCGCCTCGAACTAGCCGTCCTCTTGTTTCCTGATCCCCAAACCGCGTACGACGTGGTTGTTCCCGATGCGCCGCCCGCCCTCATTTCGCGCGATGATGCACAGCAGGCTGCTTCCAAGAACAATCCTGAGTTGAAGAGCGCATTGGCCTCGCTGGATTCAAGCAATGCCGACGTCTTTGCAGCGCGTGCCGCCTATCTGCCCAGCCTCGGACTCAACTTCACCTATGGCATCGATGCGCCGCAATTCGCCGTCAACGGCCCCGACCGCGTGCGCAATCTCGGCTACTCCGCCAGCATCACGCTCGACATTCCTGTCTGGGACTGGCTCGCCACGGAGCACAAGGTCAAGCAAAGCGAAATTCGTCGCGATGCCGTGAAGGTCGCGCTCTCCAACACGCAGAAACATCTTGTCGCCCAATTCGACGAAGACTATGCCGAAGCCGCCGCTGCGCGCGACCAGCTTGCTTCACTTGACGCCAGCGTCGCCGGTGCCGCCGAAAGCCTTCGCCTCACCAAAATGCGCTACACCGGCGGAGAAGCCACCGTGCTCGAAGTCGTCGATGCGCAGAATACCTATTTGCTGGCGCAGAAAGCCCGTGATGACGGCCGCGTCCGCTACCAGGTCGCCCTGGCTGAATTGCAAACGCTGACCGGAAGCATGTGAACCGATGACCATTCACAACCCATTTTCGACTGATCATCATACGCGCGCCTGCCGCGCAAGTTGGCTCCTTGGATTTGTCATTCCCGCGCTCCTGCTTGCGGGCTGCAAAAAAGAAGCAGAACCCGAAACAGAAGTGACCGTGCAGGCCGAGCACCCCGAACAGGGTTCCATCTCTGAGCACATCAACTCCGACGCGATCCTCGCGCCCAATGCGCAGGCTGCCATCGAACCGCGCATCAGCGCGCCCGTCGAAAAGTTCTACGTCCAGCGTGGAGCCCACGTAAAGCAGGGCGAGTTGCTGGCCACTCTCGAAAACAAGGACCTCGCCGCCGCTGCGCAGGACAACAAAGGATCCTTTCTCGCCGCGCAAGCGGCTTACGCAACCGCAACCCGCGCACAGGTGCCTGAAGATGCCCAGAAGGCGGAACTCGATTTCGCCCAGGCCAAGGCCAATCTCGACCTGAACCAGAGCATCGTGACAAGCCGCAAGGAACTCTTCGCCCAGGGCGCCATTCCCGGCCGCGATCTCGATACTGCGCAGGCAGCTCTGGTGCAGGCCCAGGCTGCTTACGATGCGGCGAGCAAGCACCTCGAATCCATGCAAAGGGTGAGCCGCGAAGCCGCGCTCCAATCTGCCAAAGGCCAGCTTGCCTCGGCAGAAGGCAAGTACAACGGAGCCGAAGCGCAACTGAGCTACACTGAGATTCGCAGCCCCATCAACGGCGTTATCACCGATCGTCCTCTCTACGCTGGCGAAACGGCGGCCGCGGGCGCGCCGCTCATCACGGTCATGGATACCTCGTCGCTCGTCGCCAAGGCTCACATCGCGCAGAGTCTCGCGCAGCAGATGAAAATCGGCGACACAGCTTCGGTCAGCGTGCCCGGCCTCGATGATCCGGCTGATGCCAGGGTCGCCCTCATCAGCCCGGCCCTCGATCCCGGCAGCACCACCGTCGAAGTCTGGCTGCGCATCAACAACAAGGCAGGGACTCTCAAGGTCGGCACCCCCGTCCATGTTTCTGTCACCGGCCGCACCGTCGCGAAGGCCTGGAAAGTTCCCTCTTCAGCCATCCTCACCGCGCAGGACGGCTCGAAATCCGTGCTCCTGATCGGCGGCGATGGCAAGGCGCACCGCAAGCCCGTTACCGTCGGCATCGCCGATGAACACGATGTGCAGGTCACCGGCCTCGCTCCCAATGACATGGTGATCACCGGGGGATCCTACGGTCTTGACGAGGGCACCAAGGTCAAGGTCGGCCCCGCCGACGAAGACGAATCCAAGCCAGCGGCCGGCAAAGGTGGAGAGGACAACTGATGGCGATCGCACCGGCCGAGTTGAGCACAAGCGAAAAGCCATTCTGGCTGTCGCGCTCCACTCGCACCATCTTCTTCTTCGCGATCATCCTCACTGTCGCGGGCGTCTATCTCGCGTTCCAGGTCCCCATCTCCGTTTTTCCTGAAACCAATTTTCCCCGCGTCGTCATCGGCATCGACAACGGCGTGATGCCCGTCGAGCAGATGGAAGTCACCATCACCAAGCCCGTCGAAGACGCCGTCAATTCCGTTCCCGGTCTCGAAACCGTGCGCTCCACCACCAGCCGCGGTTCAGCCGAGGTCAGCCTGTTCTTCAATTGGAACGTGGACATGGTGCGCCAGCTCCTGCTCGTCGAATCCGCACTTGGCAAGGTGCGGCAAACGCTGCCATCCACGGCGGTGATCACCATCAATCGCCTCACCTTCGCTACCTTCCCCATCCTCGGCTACAGCCTCACCTCCGACACCGTTCCGCAAACACGGCTCTGGGAAATCGCCACCTACGATCTCAAGCCTCCGATCAATCGTGTTTCCGGCGTCAGCACCGTTCTCGTGCAGGGCGGACAGGTTCCCGAATTTCACGTCGTTCCCAATCTCGCCCAGCTCGCCGCCACTGGAGTCACTATCACCGACCTCGTCAATGCCATCCAGGCCTCCAATATCGTGGATTCGCCTGGCCTGTACGAATCCAATCACGAGCTCATTCTGGGACTCGTTGGCGCGCAGGTACATGACGCCGACCAGCTGCGCCAGCTCGTCGTGAAAACCACCGCCGCGGGCGCGCCCGTGCGCGTGGCCGATGTAGCCCAGGTGGAGCAATCGACCAAGCCCGTCTATACCAAGGTGACAGCCGACGGAAAAGATGCGGTCCTGATCACCATCGCCCGTCAACCCTCCAGCAACACCGTCGCCGTGGCCGATGCGGCTGCCGCCCAGGTTGCTCAGCTCCGTCAAAAACTGCCCCGCGGCGTCCGACTCGAACCTTTCTACGATCAGTCGCAGCTCGTGCGCGACGCCATCGCCAGCGTGCGCGATGCGATTTTCATCGGGCTCATCCTTGCCTGCGGCGTGCTCTTTCTCTTCCTGCGCGACTGGAGCACCTCGCTCGTCGCCGGCCTCGTCATCCCCGTCACCATCGCCATCACCATCGTTTCTCTTTGGATCATCGGCGAGAGCTTCAACCTGATGACCCTGGGCGGTCTCGCTGCCGCCATCGGCCTCGTCATCGACGACGCCATCGTGGTCGTCGAAAACATCGTGCTCCATCGCGACTCCGGCGAAGACCGCGTCAACGCCGTCCGCAAGGCCCTCGGCGAAATTACCACGCCGCTCATCGGTTCCACTATCACGCCTGTGGTCGTTTTCCTTCCGCTCGTCGCAACCACCGGCGTCACAGGCAGCTTCTTCCGCGCGCTCGCCATCACCATGGCCGCGGCATTGCTCACTTCGCTTCTTCTCGCGCTTACCTGGACTCCCGGCCTTAGCCTCACCCTTCTGCGACCCACCCGACACAATGGGAAATCTACCGACCACGCCGTCGGACGCTTCCTCGACCGCATACTGCGCGTCCACCGCCGCCTGCTCGACTGGTCCCTGGCCAAGCCCCTATGGCTCTTGCTCGCATGCCTGCTGCTCGTCATCGCGACGTGGACCGGCTACAAGTTTCTCGGCTCCGATCTCCTGCCCGAAATGGACGAAGGCGGTTTCGTGCTCGACTACATCATGCCGGCCGGCAGTTCGCTCACCGAGACCAACCGCGTTCTCGATCACGTCGAGCGCATTCTGCGCGCCACTCCTGAAGTCGAAAGCACATCGCGTCGCACCGGCCTGCAGATGGGTCTCGCGGCCGTCACCGAAGCCAACACCGGCGACATAACAGTCAAGCTCAAGTCCAAACGCAGCCGCGACATCGACGACGTAATCTCCGATGTGCGAGCGCAGATTCATGCCACCGAGCCGGAACTCGACATTGAGTTCACGCAGGTTCTTCAAGACATGATTGGCGATCTCTCCAACGCGCCCGAGCCAATCCAGATCAAGATCTTCTCAAACGATCCCCTGATGCTCAACCAGCTCGGCCCCCGCGTTGCCGGTGCCATGGGAAAAATCAAGGGCGTTGTCGATATCCAGGACGGGATCGAGAACACCATCAGCGGCCCCGCTACCAACTTCCAGGTCAATCCTGTCATCACCGCGCGCCTCGGATTCACGCCCACCGAAGTTTCAGAAGACGCTACGTCCATCCTCGACGGCCTGCCTGCCAACGATCCCCTCATCGCGAACGGCCGCCCCTACACCATCCGTGTGCGCCTCGGCCCTGAGCATCGCGGTTCGCTCGACGATATCACCAACACCGTCTTCAACAGCGCCTCAGGCCACAATGCCACTCTGGGCTCGCTCGCTGCCATCGAGCAGTTGCCACCCCAGAACGAAGTCATCAGCGAGAACCTCCAGCGCATGGTGGTCGTCACCGGCCGCCTCGAAGGTTCCGACCTCGGCACCGCGATGACCAAGGTTCAGCAGACCGTCGCCGGCCTGCATCTCCCTTCGTCCGTACGCGTCGTCTATGGAGGAACCTATCAGGAGCAGCAGAAGTCCTTCCACGATCTGCTGCGCGTCCTGCTGCTCGCCCTCGCTCTGGTCTTCGGCGTTCTTCTCACCGAATTCCGCAACTTCCCCGCCCCCACCGCGATTCTGATTTCATCGGTGCTTTCCATTTCGGGCGTCATCTTTGCCCTGCTCATCACCAGGACCACCTTCAACGTGGCTTCATTCATGGGCCTTATCATGGTCATTGGAATCGTGGCCAAGAACGGCATCCTTCTCCTCGATGCCGACGAGAAATTCCGCCTCGAGGGCGTTTCGGCCCGCGACGCCATGCTGCACGCCGCGCAGCGCCGCTTGCGTCCCATTGTGATGACGGCCATCGCTGCGATCTGCGGCATGCTGCCCCTGGCATTTGCACTCGGCGCCGGCTCGCAGATGCTGCAGCCGCTCGCCATCGCGGTCATCGGCGGCCTCACCGTTTCGATGGTGCTCAGCCTCGTTGTCACGCCGGTGGTTTACTTCCTGCTCACACGCAATCGCGCAGAACCTATAGCCTGACCGCGCACTCGCTTCGCGCTGGTTAGCGATAGCCGCGCGACCGGAATCGCGATACCGCTACATAGAGCTGGGATCGGACACTCCATCCCACGATTGATTCGGCGATGGTGTATGTCTTTTTGTTTCAGAATTCTGGAGGCTCTCGATATGGGATTGCGCGGGGCTCTGGGATGGCTCGGCAAGTTGGTCCCGATCTGCCGTCGCACTGCTCCTGATTGAGCTGCGAAGCTATTGGCTCAACGGTGCCAGGTGCTTCGTGTTCTGGTAGGTGTAGGTGATCCGATGAACCACCGTGATCGTGGAAAGCACGGCCAGAACCCATAGAACCGGCGCCATGACTCCCCAATGATTAAAGAGCGCACCGAGAATCACGAGCACGATTCGTTCGGGCCTCTCCATGAATCCCACCTTACATTGTCCTATGAGCGCCTCGGCCCGGGCGCGCGTGTAGCTAACCATCAGACTCGTAACCATCACAAACGCGACCAGCACCACGTAACGGAAGCGATTGATCCGGCCGTAATACACCAGCAGACCGAAAAACAGCACGACGTCGGAGTACCGGTCGATCACCGAGTCAAAAAAGGCTCCGAAGACCGTGACTTGGTTGGTCCGCCGGGCGACACGGCCATCAACCATGTCGAAGATCCCCGCCCCGATGATGACTAGGCCCCCGTAAAAGAACATCCGGCCCGCATTCGTCGCCGTGGCGTGGCCAAAGAACCAGGCAGCCCCAATGTTAATAATGAGGCCGATGAAGGTGAGGACGTTGGGCGAAATACGGGTCAGCGCCAGACCGTATACGATCCGATCAAGAAGCCAGCCGCAGGCGCGGCCAAAAGCACTGGTCCAGGTCATGCCATCTTCTTTCCTGTTGCATCTTCGAGCCACCGCCAACCGCGCGTCCTATGCGGAGCGGTCCCTTTGAATCTCGTCTCTTTTCTACCCGGAGATGCGCTCGCCTCTTCTACGACTCATTGGCGTTGCCGGAGTCCTCGTCGTCCTCGTCGGCTTCATCGTGGATCGTCGACAATTTCAGAATCTCAAGATCGCGTTTGCCATTGGGGGTCACTATCGTGGCTGTATCTCCGACCCTCTTTCCCACAAGCCCGCGTCCGATGGGTGAGGTGGTCGAAATCAGCCCCTTTGCCACATCCGACTCTTCACTGGTCACGAGCCGGTAAACAATCTCTTCATCCTTGGTGGCGTCATAGACCACCACGGTGGAACCGAATCCGGCTTTGTCTTTCGGGATATTCGACAGGTTGACCAAAGAAAGTTCTGCCATCCGGCGCTTCAACTGGCCGAGCCGAGCATTCACAAAGTCCTGGCGCTGCTTCGCCATGTGATACTCGGCATTTTCTGATAGATCGCCCATTGCGACTGCCTTCTTGATCTCCGCAGGCAATTCGTGGGCAAGCTCGTGCTCAAGGACGGCAATCTCTTTGAGCAGCTGTTTCTTAATGTGATCAGGCATCGGGAATCCGTGGCGGGGAGCATCTCGCTCAGGCCGCGAGTGATCGAAGAACCAGAAACTTCATTATACGCGGCCAACTTGGGGACCAGAACCGAGAGCATGTGGCTGGAGAAAGACGGCTCTCGAACTATAAGCTCCTGCCACTCACTATTTTAAAGGCGCGTTCATAGGATCCGAGGACAAATACGTTCTTGTATCCCAGCGCCTCTAGGCGCGCTTTTGCTGTCCGGGCGCGAAAGCCGCTCTGACAATGGAGCAGCATGACCTTTCCTCGGTCTCGCACCTTGTTGGATACCAGGTTTTCAACCTCATCGAGCGGCATGTTGTATGCCTGCGATAAATGGCCGGAATAAAATTCCGCAGGAGTGCGCACGTCGATCACGAGCGCACCCTTCTTCAGCAGATCAGCTGCGTCCTTTTTGGGGATCAGGCCGGTGCGCCTGTAAACGAGGTAAAGGATAGTGATGCCAAGTACGATGAGAAAATAGGTCAATCTCATGGCAGCATTCCTATTTTACCTGCCTGAGCCCACTTCGGGCACTCATTCCTCACATAAGTCAGGACCGCGGGACTCATCTTACCGCGTCTTCCTCGCTACTTCTACTAGCACCGAATAAAATGTCGCGCCGGCCCCGAGATCCGTGAGCCGCTCGCTCGTCAGAACATTCACGTTTGATGCATTCTTGTCCAGCTTGGCCCAGTCCAGTTGACCGCTAACTACCCCTTCCGGAACGCTCCGGCTTATCTGCGCCGTAAGTTCAATGGATCCGCGATCATTCCAGACTCGCACGCCATCTCCATCCAGAATCCTGCGGGCTTGGGCGTCCGAGGGATGAATCTCTAGTTTCTCCCGCCGGGGAGCCTCCATCTTGCGATGCCCTTCGAGGTTGGCAAAGGTCGAGTTCATGTAGTTGTCGGCCTTGCGGCCCAGGAATTCCAGCGGATACTGCTCGGATTTCTCTCCCCACCGCGATTCGATGGCAGGCTGAAAGGCGGGAAGCGGGTCGAGTCCCTGCGCCGCGAGCTTCTCCGAAAAGAACTCGACCTTCCCCGAGGGCGTCGCCAACCGTCCTGAAGCGAATGGCAGGAACGGCTGCGATGCCGGATCCCGATGGAACCCCAGCGCGATATGTCCCTCCCGCTTCAGATCGTCAAGGGTGATATGCTGCATCCCCGGATTCGTCGAGTGACAATTTGTTCGTTTCCCGTCGCCATCCGGCACACCGATCCCGAGCGCCTGCTGAATGATCTGTTCTGGCGTATCCCGGAAGCACTCCTCCTCAAACCCCATGCGCTGGCCGAGTTGACCGAAAAGCCACACGTTCGATCGAGCTTCACCCGGCGGTTCGATCGCCTGCTGCGACAACTGCACAAAGTAGTGGCCGTATGCCCCCTGGATCTCGGTGTGTTCCAGGAAAGTAGTCGCCGGCAGCACGTAGTCGGCATAATCCGTGGTGTCGGTAAAGAACAGGTCGTGCACTACGGTGAAGAGGTCGGGCCGAGCGAGTCCGCGCGCCACCGCATTGTGGTTTGGCGCTACGGCGCCCGGGTTCGAGTTGTAGACAAATAGGGCATACACCGGCGGGCCGCCGCTGAGAACATCGGCCGCCAATTCGTTCTCCGGTCCTGCGTTCAGCGCTTCGCCAAGAGAGCACATATTGACCACCCGAGCCAGGCGGCCGATTGGAGAAGCCAGCGCAAGATCGGGTCTGCGCACTGCCGCCTCATTCCACGAAAACCCTCCTGAGGTCGATAACTGTGCGCCGCCGCCGCGAGTCCTCCATCCACCCGTCAGGGCCGGCAGCATGGCAACCGCTCTCACCGCAGTCCCACCGTGCTCGGCCCGCTGGATGCCATAGTTCAGCCTGATCGCCGCAGGCCTCGTGGTCGCGTACTCGCGCGCCAGTTGCTCCACTTCCCTGGCGGTCATGCCCGTCCATTGTGAGACCCGCTCGGGGGTGTAGTCCCGCACCCGCTCAGCCAGTTGCTCGAAGCCGTGCGTCATGTCCGCGATGTAGGCCCGATCCTCGAGGCCCTCGCGGAGAATCACGTGCATCATCCCCAGCGCCAATGCGGTGTCGGTTCCCGGCCGGATCGCGATGTGCCAGTCTGCCAACGCCGCCGTCCGGGTTTTATACGGATCGATGACAATGAGCCGGGCCCCTTTACGCCGAGCTTCGACGATCATCGGCCACAAATGGACGTTGTTGCCATGAACGTTGGCCCCCCAGGCGATGATCAACTTCGAGAGCGCGAAGTCCTCGGTCGGCGTTCCCACCTTCTTCCCGTAAACCAGGTTCCACGCAACTCCACCGGCTTCAGAACAGATGGTGCGATTGAGCTGGCTCGCGCCGAGGCGATGAAAGAACCGCCGATCCATCGACCCGTAGCCCAGCACCCCGATCGTCCCGGCATAGCTGTAAGGAAGAATCGACTCGGGGCCGAACTCTTCGCTGATCTGCTTCAGGCGCTCGGCAATTCCGTTCAGCGCTTCATCCCAGCTGACGCGCTCAAAGGCTTCGTGTTCCCTGCCGCGCACGAGGGATTGTTTTGGAACTCCGGGCTTGCGCTTTAGCGGGTACAGAATTCGATCCGGCGCGTAGACGCGGTCAAGATATTTCGCCACCTTGCCGCACAAAAAGCCCTGCGTCACCGGATGCTTTGGGTCGCCCTGGAGCTTGACTGCGCGGCCGGATGCATCCACTGTCACCAGTACGCCGCAGGAATCCGGGCAGTCGTGAGAGCAGACCGTGTGGACGACGCGAAATGGTGAAGCCGCAGGGGAGGCCATGTGCTCATTGTAAGCTGAACCCGTATCGCCAGACTCCGGAGGCCGGCCCATGAAACGCGCTCTCTCGCTGTATTCCGTCGCTCTCCTCCTTTCCGTTCCAACCCTTCATGGGCAGCCCGCGCCAAAGGCGGAGTCAGCCTCAAAGGTGGCCATCCGCAGGGCCATCGACGCCCAGGTGGCTGCCTGGAATCGCGCCGACATCCCCGGGTTTATGCAGACCTACGAGGACTCAGCCGAAACCACGTTCATCGGGCTCACGTTGCGCAAGGGCTACCGGCCGATCCTTGAGCGCTATGAGCAGAGCTACACAAACCGGGAGCAGATGGGGAAACTCACCTTCAACGACATCGAGATTCGATTGCTTCCGGCGGCATGTGGTGAAACACAGTATGCAATTGTGACCGGCAAGTTCCACCTCGACCGCACAACCCGCGGAGAGGCAAAGAAGGATGACGGCATCTTCTCGCTTGTCTGGCGCAAAGACCCCCAGGGATGGAAGATCATCCTCGATCACACCAGCTAGCCGTTCAGGGCGAAGCGCTCGCGCACGACGTACTTCGATCCGCTCGATCCCAGGAAGCTCTCGTAAAGGCAAAACTCGTGAGCCACAAAGCCTGAGAACTTCGCCTCATTGCGCAATTTTGGCTTGAGATTGATCACCGCCCTCCGATCTCCCTTACCGGCGCGAGCCAGCGTTATATGGGGATGATAATCCCGCTCCTCCGGCGCAAACCCGCATTGAGCCGTTGCGGCTGTGACCTGTTGTTGCAGAGAAGACAGCTTCGGAGTTACTTTCACACTCGCGAAGAAGACCCCCGCCCGATCAAAGGAATCCAACCCCTCCAGCGAAACCGGAACCGGCACTGCGCGAATCGATTGCAATCCAACGACGATGCCGTCGTATTGCTCTTCGCGCGTGCTGCCCAGGAACTGCAGAGTGATGTGCCACGATTCGGCGCTCGACCATCGCAGCGTATCTCCATTCGATTTGAGACGCGCGCAGATTGAGGAGAGTTCCTCCTTCACTTCCGGCGCCAGCGGAATCCCAATGAAGAGCCGCATACGTGATCAGTCTAAGTCCATTCAACAGTGTTGCCTCGGTCCCGCTATTCCTGCTTGCACTCCACACGGAGTTGATGTATACACTGTATACATGCCGTCATCGACCGCATCGAAAATCGCCGCCGCCGCCCGGCACATTCTCATCAAGGAGGGCGCCGACGCGGTTACCATGCGCCGCGTGGCCGCAGCCGTCGGCATCACGGCTATGGCCCTTTACCGCCACTATCCCGATCGTGCCGGTCTGCTGAATTCGATCGCCGACGAAGGATTCGAGGAATTGGCTGGGCGCATTTCAGCCTTGCGCCTTTCCGGCGATCTTGAGGCGCGCTTGACTGCGGTTCTCGATATCTACATCGATCACGCGCTCGAAAATCCGAAGCTCTTCGAACTCATGTTTCTCAAGCCGCGTGCCGGTGCCCGGCGTTTTCCTCGCGATTTCAAAGCTGGCGCATCACCGACGGCCAATCTCGCTTCGGCGCTGATCGAACAGGGCATGAAATCTGGCTACTTCCGCAAAGACGACCCGTGGGAAATCACCTTCGAACTGGGCGCCTTGCTCGAAGGCATGATCATGCTCTATCTCGGCGACCGTACCACTCTATCCGCCGCACAGTTTCGTGCACTTTGCTATCGCTCATTCAGGAGGTATTTCCATGGCATTCGCTCGTAATCTCAAGCGAATCCTCATTGCGCTGCTCGTCATTGCAGCCACCGCCGTGCTGGTGTACTTCGGCGATGGGCTAAATCCGGTTTGGCCGCTCATGTGGTTCGCGCCTCTTCCCGTGCTGTGGTTCGCCGCACACAGTTCCTGGTGGGAGGCGGCAATCGCCGCATATGTCGCTTGGCTGCTTGGATTCCTCAACATGTATCACTATTTCCATCTACTGGACTCGCTCTGGTTCCGCGTCTATCCCTTCGTGGCGCTGTTGGTGACCATCGGCGTCCTCCTCTTTCGGTTGATGGTTCGGCGCAGAGCAGCTTGGAACGCCCTCGTTGCTTTTCCTGCGGTATGGGTTTCATTCGAATACCTGCTCAATCGAACTACATCCGGGGGCACCGCGGGCAGCCTGGCCTACACGCAACTGCACTTTCTGCCATTCCTGCAACTCGCTTCCATCACCGGTCCCTGGGGCATGAGTTTTCTCATGCTGCTCTTTCCGTCAGCCATCGCGATCTGGATTCATCTCCGTAAGAGCGATCCCGGCCCGGCGCGGCGCGTCCTCGTACTGACCATCGCACTCCTAAGCGCCGTTCTCGGCTTCGGCGCCGCTCGTCTTTCCGAGCCTCCGCCGGATCACGAAGCAAACGTGGGCCTGATCGCTTCCGATCAATCAGACAACGTCGATACCGCTTCGGCCGGCCCCGATGCCGAACGATTGCTCCGGGCGTACGCGGAAGTCGCCCAGAACCTTGCGGCCGAGGGCGCACAGATCCTCGTGTTGCCCGAAAAGATCGCCGTCGCTGCCGATCCCGGTACCGCATCCGTCGACGCGATCTTCCAATCGCTGGCCGAAAAGACCGGCGCGACAATCGTCGTCGGTCTCCTCCACGTGGTTCCACCCGACAAGTACAATGAGGCCCGCGTCTATACGTCCGGCGCGGCACCTCTCAGTTACGACAAAGAGCATATGCTGCCGCCGTTTGAATCGAATCTCAAGCCTGGCGTCACGCGCACCCTGCTGCGTAAACCTTCCGGGACCTGGGGCGTCGCCATTTGCAAGGACATGGATTTCACCCAGCTCTCACGCAGCTACGGTCAGGCGGATACCGGCCTCATGCTAGTGCCTGCATGGGACTTCAATCTGGATCGGTCGTGGCACGGACATATCGCCGTCATGCGCGGCGTTGAGAACGGGTTCAGCATTGTTCGCGTCGCCAAAAACGGCTACCTGACGGTCAGCGATGATCGCGGCCGCATTGTCGCTGAAACTCGCAGCGATGCTGCGCCCTTTGCGACGCTTATCGCGGCCGTTCCGACGGTGCATGACGAAACTCTTTACCTGAAATGGGGCGACTGGTTCGCTTGGCTCACCGTCGGCATTCTTGCCGTGTCCCTTCTGCGCGCATTGTTCACACGACCTGAAGCTTCTGCCGGTAGTTGAGGCCCTCCTGTACACTGTTGCGGTCATGAGCTGTCTCTTCTGCCGCATCATCGAAGGAAGCATCCCCTCCACGGCGGTTTTTCAGGACGACAAATGCTACGCCTTCGCGGACGTTCGCCCGCAAGCTACGGTTCACGTGCTCGTCGTTCCTCGCCAGCACATTGTGTCGATCGCTGAGTGCGAGGCCAGCCACTCCGGCCTGCTCGGCCATCTGCTTTGGACGGCGGCCGAGATTGCCCGCATTAAGAACCTCACCAGGGGCTATCGCATCGTCATCAACACAGGCGAAGACGGCGGCCAGACGGTCGATCATCTCCATGTTCACCTGATTGGCGGACGCGCCATGACCTGGCCTCCTAGATAAGCGCCGCAGCTCTCCCCGTTCCGTCCAATTCGTTCCCGTCGATTTCCGGCCGCTAATCGAGCGCTTTCTTCAATGCGGCTTCTACGTCGACGATCTCGCGCGTGCGTTCCAGAATGCTGGCAAGCATGATGTTCATGATGCCGATGCTGCCGACGAGAGCCCGCAACCTACATGAGACAGATGAAACTAAATGACCTGTCTATGTCAGACGCTTTAAATACCGTTTTTTGCTCAAGCCATTCCAATTCGTCACAGAAACAAACACCCCGGCAAAATCGCCGGGGCGTTCGCAGAAGGTGATCTACTCGCCGAAATCAAGTCGCGTCCGCAGGTTTAGACAGGCTGCGGCACGTACTCGTCCTCTTCTTCCATGCCATACCGGCGCAGGAGATTCGGCAAAGTCTGCGAGAATGCCGAACGCGGCATCACCGTGTCGCAACCCGCTTCGGTCGCCTTGATTTTCAAATCCCCTTGCAGATGATTCAAGAAACCGATGATCGACGTCGCCTTCTTGAATTTCGATTTGAATTTCGGAATCAGCGTCAGCGGCTTGGCGTTCACGTTGTTGAGATCAAAGACCACGAGGGTTGGCCGCTCCGCGTCGGGTACATCGAAAACGCGCGAAACGCCTTCCTTGTCGCCCTTCACAAATCCAACCTTCACGCCGAGCTTCTTCGCCGTCTCCTGGATCTTCGCCTGAAAGAACAGGTCTTCAATGAAACAGAAGATCCGAGTCGGCGCACCTTCACGTACCGGAGCGGCTGGCGTCGAGTGATAAAGATCGGGGTAATAGGCGCCGTGCCCGTTGCCCCCGGTCGGAATGGTCGATTGCGCACCATCATCCACGTTGCCGTTCACAGCACGATAGCTATGATCCATTGGGCCGACGAAGGTTCGCGGACCGCGCTGCTTCTCTTTGCGCCGCCCTTGCGGCTGCGACGAGATGCTGTTTCCCGGCTGCGGCTGGGATGCCGAGCCTTTCTGGAAGAATTTCTTCTTCTTCCGCCCCTGGTGATGGTGCTGCTGTTGGGGCGGCTTGGCCTGCACAGGTTGCGGTGGCGCCTGTTGCGGTTGCGCCTGCTGCATGGGCTGCTGCCCACCCTGTTGCTGGCTTCCCTTATTTTTGCGGCGGCGCCGGCGGCGCCGATGTCCGTGCGACTGTCCCTGGCCGTTGGCCTGGGCTGGCCCCAGCTCCGGCTGAGGCTGCGTCGGTTCTGTCGTCATGCGTGCACTTCCTGGCACATTACTCTACTGTGCATTGTTCTGCTTGTTTCAGCTTTCCCCTTGGCGGGCGCTGAACACTTCATGCCCGCTGCGCTCGCTAGGCTGCCGCAGCGAACATAGTTCTGTATGACCAACGAAAAGTAAGCTGGCGCGGACCTGCGTTCGCACGCTCGTTACCACGCTCCCCCTGAATCCCTTGGACGAACAACTGCTTTTCTTCTTCTTTTTTCGCCAAGTGTACGGCGGGCCTTCCCTCAGGCAAATACCACTCAAGTAAGACCGCTCCGCGACACGACCCTCTAAGAATGACCCGGCTTCGTCGAACGCCCAATATCTCGAACCGGCTCTCTAGGATCGGCAGATGCAGCCGGCGCTCTCTTTGGGTAATGTCGTCCTATTAGGAGCTTCACCGCTCGCGACAATTTGGATGCTGGCAGGCTGGCGAAGGTTCTCTCTTGTGCGGCGAGCTCTTCCGACCCCGGAAAGGGCGAAATTCACATCAGCCGCCCGATAGGCAATTTCGATACTACAGCCTCACGAATCGGCTGGCAAGTCGCCCTGCTGCAGAAATTCAAATCCAAAGGAATCAACTCCGGCAGCCCCGGCATTGGTCAGATCGACTCTAAACGCGCAAAGCGCCACTTCCTATGAAGTGGCGCTTTGCGTTCCCGTGCTGGTCACTGGCCTCCCAGCAAATGATGGCCGGTGGTGTGTTCCACCGCGCCTTTCGCAGACATTTCCGGCCGGTCTTCCCTTTTCCAGGGCCGCTCGGTTGGCGGATGCTCTTGCCGGAGTCTGCTGTTTTGTGGGCTGGCCGGATTCCTCCAGCAGCCGGTACATCACTGGCACCCTCCATATAGCAATCAGCGTGCCGTTCTAGCAATCTCATGTTTTCAACTACTTACACCCATCTCGATCGGGGGCGCGTTTGGAATCCAATAGCCCCGGACCTCAAAATCTTCTAAAAATCGTAGAGACAGCTCAGCGCTGGCACTTTGGACAGTAGTGGGTGCTACGCCCTGCAACCACCAGCCGCCGGATCGGCGTGCGACACACCAGGCACGGCTCTCCCGTCCTCTGGTACACCCGGTGCTCCAGTTGAAAGAACCCGCGCACGCCATCGGCATCCACATAGTCAGATACAGACGAACCGCCGCGACGGATCGCCCGCTGAAGCACCTCGACGAGTGCAAGGCGCAGGCGTTCCAGTTCCGGGCGAGTCAGCTTTCCGGCAGCCCGCCGCGGCCGGATTCCAGCGCGAAACAGGCTTTCATCCGCATAGATGTTTCCTACACCCGCCAGGAGGGTTTGGTTCAGCAGAGCTGCTTTGATGGCGAGTTTTCTGCCGCGAAACAGCACAGCAAATTCCGCGGCGGCGATCGCCAGAGGCTCGGCACCCGGCGCATGGAAACGCCGTCCCTTCTTCAGATCCCGGAACTCCAGCCTCCCAAACCTCCGCGGATCGACAAAACGGACTTCGCGTCCGCTCGCCATCGTGAGCCGCGCGTGCGTGTGCACCTCCACCGGATTGGAAGGGGTTGTTACAAGCAGGCGTCCCGTCATTCCAAGGTGCACGATCCACTCCGCCTCGACTTGGCCGTCCCGCCCGCGAGCGGCTTGCGAGCCGCTCACGACCGAACCCAGCTCGCAAACGATGTGCTTACCGGCTCGGTGAACCTCGAGGATCGTTCGGCCTTCCAGGCCTTTCGCCTGCCGCGCAGGCGAGTTCTTGAAAGGCTCGCGATGCGAGCCAAACCAGGCTTCAACGATCTGATCGCCGCGCACACGCGCATTCACGCCCCGCGCGATAGTTTCCACTTCTGGCAACTCGGGCATCGATTCAATTGTAAGTGGATCGACCTGAGAGTAACGGTCCCGCCCTACCCTGAAGCTTCAGTGAACGTCGCGTTCGCGGATACGGCTCGCTTCGAAGCTGACAATGTGCCATGCACCGCGGTCATCGCGAACGTAAACGCGGGTATACCGATAGCCTCCAGAAAGTGCGCCTTCGGGACTCGTGCCTGCAACCTCGGCCCGGGAGGTCACAAGTGCAGTCTTTCCATAGAACCGCACCTTTCGATCCGAGAACTCAATTGAAGTCAGATGCAAAGCTCCGCTGCGCAAACTGGCCAGCGTCTCATCCTTCGATTGCAGCATCCCGGCTGCGGTGATGCCGATGTAGTCGTCGGAAAGCAGGGAACTGAGGACGGCGACATTCCTCTGCAAAATCGCGGTCCTCCAGTTGTCCTCGAGCTGGTCAATTTCCCGGCGGCTCTCATGCCGTTCGCCGCGCTTCATTCCCGTCTGCTGCGCCATGGCAGCGGCAGCAAACAGGAGCAGCAGGCATGCCGCTAAGCCGCGCTGCCAACCGGCGATTCGGTGCCCCCGCAATGCGCACATAGGCGTAACGCATGGTATTCCTTCGACATGGCAGGGGTCAATTCGCGCCGGTGAAAAATGAGCCAATTTCCGCGCCGCCCCGGTAATTTCTTTCAGGGTTTCTGCTGTCGCGCCCGGCCCGGCCCGATCAGATTCCAGCGCTGATGGCAGCGCCTCATCCCGCATTCCGTCAATTCAATCAACGCCTTCGCAACATGGTTGATGTGGCCCGGGCAGAACCTGCTGCTACGCTTCTCATTCAATAGAAGGGCTCGCCTTCACGCCACTGCGATCAGATCCTCACGGTTCCGGTCCAGCATCTTCTGGAAAAGGCCGCCCACTGCGTACTTCCTGAAATGCGCAGTCTGGCGATGCGCTTCCTCCGCCTTCTGATCGGCATATTGCTCGTAAATCAAAACCGTATCAGGATCTTCCTGCATGCGATGTGGAATATAGCTCATGCAGCCAGGCTCCTCGCGCGAGGCGCGCGTCAGTTCGCGAAGAATATCGTCGATCTCGATCCGGTCTTCCTGCGCAAATCTCATCCTGACAGTGAAACTGATCATCGAGAGCTATCCCTTCCTGACGGCAACCGGCCGCAGCGAATTTCATCAGCGCGACTGGAGCGAATCTATGCCGCACTAGTGTACCCCGAAGGTAGGAACCCATCGTTCAATGCAATTCGAAATGTGACGTGCGACAAATCCGGCACCCGCAAAATTGGATGGGGCGCCCCCGGAAGGTTCTGCCGCGTCTTTGCCAGTTTACCTGTGGATCTCGTCGAGCGCTGCTGCAAATTCCGGAAGGACGATGGTCTGATCACGATCAGGCCCAGTCGAGACCATCCCGATTTTCGCGCCGCTCTCCTTTTCCTGGAATTTCAAATACTCCCGCGCAGCCTGCGGCAGCTCATCAAAATCTGTGATTCCCTCAGTCGACGCACACCAACCCTTGAGCGTGGTGTACACCGGCTTGATCTGCTCCAGGCCTCGCACATCCGCGGGGATCTCATCCGTGACCGTGCCCCCAATTTCGTAGCCCGTACACACCGGAATCTCCTCCAGTTCATCGAGCACGTCCATCTTGGTCACCACCAGCCATTGCGCGCCATTGACTTGGTTTGCATAGCGCAGCAGGGGAATATCAAGCCATCCGCAGCGGCGAGGCCGCCCCGTGACCGCACCATATTCGTTGCCCCGCGCCCGCAGCCGCTCGCCCACCGGCTCGTGAATCTCGGTGGGGAACGGGCCTTCGCCCACGCGCGTCACATAGGCCTTGGTTACATTGATCACATGCGAAATGAATGTCGGGCCCACGCCCGTACCGGTGGCCGCTCCGCCTGCCGTTGCACTCGATGACGTGACGAACGGATAAGTTCCATGGTCGATATCGAGCATCGTGCCCTGCGCACCCTCGAACATTACCGATCCGCCCTCGGCCAGGATCTTGTGCAGCAGCCGGCCAGTGTCAGCGACAAACGGCCTGACTTGTTCGGCTGCCGCCGCGTATTCCTCGTACATCTTCTTCGAATCGAGAGGGTCGGTTCCGAAAAGCGCGTGCGCAATCGCATTCTTCTCGGCACAAGCCGCCTCAATGTGGGCCTTCAGGAGCGACGTGTTCAGCAGATCCACAATGCGCAAACCGCTGCGCGCCATCTTGTCTTCATATGCTGGCCCGATGCCTCGGCTCGTCGTCCCGATTTTCTTCCGCCCCGGCGCGCTTTCCGCGGCCAGTTCGATCATGCGATGGTAAGGCAGAATCACTTGCGCGCGATTCGAAACGAAGAGCTGGTCGTCCACCTTGATTCCCAATTCGCGCAGCTTGGCAACTTCTTTAAGGAAGGCGATGGGATCGAGCACGACTCCGTTGCCGATTACGCCCTTGCACCCCGGGCGCAACACGCCGCAGGGAATCAACTGCAGCACAAACTTCTGGTCTCCGTGGATGACCGTGTGTCCCGCGTTGTGCCCGCCCGCATACCGCGCCACCGCGCTGAACCGCTCGCTCAGCACGTCCACGATCTTTCCCTTGCCTTCGTCGCCCCACTGGGCGCCCAGCACTACTGCTGTCTTCGCTCGCATCTCGACCCGATTCCACACAAATGCCCGCCACAGCCTCATCTCCTTCGGCTATGCGCAGGCAAAACTTTGGCGCAGCTCGAACTCTGCGCCCCAATTGATCATAAACCTAACTGCGCCGTGATGAATTCTCCGATGTAGGTAGTGTCTCAGTTTGAAATCTTGTGAACCCGCTTGAGGAACGCCACAGGGTCTGTCCCATGTTTTCTGAACATCTCGACGAAGTAGGGGTCGCACACATGGTCTTTCTCGTTTAGGAGCAAGCCAGATTCCTCCTTCGCCATCGCTACTTGTTTCGCACATAAGCGACAGTAGGAGTCATAGTAAGGCTCTCGATAGCGATGGACGAATTGATCAGGAATCGGCATGGGCTGTAGACTGCCCTATTCTACTCAGCCAGATTCGCGATTTCCTCAAGACTCCAAACATGAGCAGCAATCCCCCCCGCCATTGCTGGAGTGATCCTGAGCGTCTTATGAATCCTGGCGAAATTGTAGTGCAGGAAATGAATCGCCACAGCGTAGGCGTGATTCTCAAACTTCTTTGAAAAGCCGTTGGTGAGCCGAGTGAAACGACGCATCCCCATGCGCATCGTGAGGTTCTGGCGCTCGACAAAAGATGTGCTGACATGGTCGGGGTCGGGATTGCCGCTTACAACCTTCATGTCAGACCCGATGCATTTTGCAGGACTGTACCGGCGCTGCTCGGCATCGGACGGAGCGCCGTATATCTTCTGCAATTGAGCGTAGTCCACATCCATTCCCCACGCGCCTTCCACTGCTTCCAAATAGGCCCGATGCCCATCTGTTGTGACCTGTATGCGCCCATCGATACGGCTGGCGCAGTCTTCCATGAAGTCCTTGGCCCATCCAGCATCACGGCCACCGACAAGATAGCTCACACATAGCTTTGAATCGGCATCGATGGCCGTCCACGTCCAAACGTCTCCCCACCCTTCAGGGGATTTTCCATGGTTCACGTTCTTCTGCTTCGCTCCCACAAACGCCCAGATTTCGTCGCACTGTAACCGCTTCACCTGAAGACCGCGAACGTTCTTATGGTGGAACTCCATCGCGGCATTGCCCAGATCGACTAGCAGCTTGCTAACTGTGTTTATGGATACGTCGCACATGCGGCTGATTGCCCGGAGACTGTTTCCTTCGACCATCATCCCGACGATCTTGGCGCGGGTTTCAAGTGGGAGCCGGTTCATGGTTCAAGGGTACTGATCTTTTCCGTATTTGTCAAGCATAAAGTTCAGTTTAGTCATTTTCCACAATTCGGTGAGTCCGCGAAGTGCTAGACTATTGCCATGGCCACCACAGGGTTTGTTACACCCGCGCAGATGATCGAAAGCCACCTTCGCGAACGAGGCTGGACACAAAGAACGCTGGCGAAAGTCCTTGGAATTTCAGAGCAAAGCGTCAGCCTACTGATGAACGGGAAAAAGATTAGCACCGAACTCGCTCTCCAGTTGCGCGAGGCTCTGGGGATTGACGCTGATCAACTTCTGAAGTTGCAGGCATCATTCGAATTGAAAAAAGCCGAGCTGGAATTCAGGCCCGACCCTGCTCTCAACACAAGAGCAATGGTATTCGGCGGCGTTCCGGTGGGCGACATGATCGCCAGGGGATGGCTGAAGGGGGTTGACGGTCTATGGGATTCGCACCTTGATGTAGCGCTCTGTCGTTTCTTCGGAGTTTCTGACATCGATGAAATCGAAGTGCTTCCTCATGCCGCAAAGAAGACGGACGTGATGGGAGAAGCAACACCAGCTCAAATTGCATGGCTCTATCGCGTCAAGCAGATCGCTCAGCAAACGCTAGTCGGCAAGTATTCGCCTGCTGCGGTGGTCACTGCCGCCAGAGAACTAAAGCCGCTCCTGAACTCCGCTGAGGGAGCGCGCAAGGTCCCGCGCCTTCTATCCCAAGCAGGGATTCGATATGCGATTGTGGAGTCCCTTCCGCACACGAAGATTGATGGCGCGTGCATGTGGCTGAGCGACAAGTCGCCGGTGATCGGCATGACTCTACGCTTTGACCGCATCGACAATTTCTGGTTTGTTCTGCGCCACGAACTTGAACACGTGATTCAAAAGCACGGTCAATCCGCCGTGATGCTTGACGTCGAGCTTGAGGGTGAGCGCGCAGGCACCGGCGCTGACATTCCAAAAGAAGAGCGAGTGGCGAATGAGGCCGCCGCAGAGTTTTGCACGCCCCAAAGGCAGTTGAAACACTTCATTCAGGTAAAATCTCCGTTTTTTGCAGAGCGCGACATTCGGGGTTTTGCTGCGACGTACAAGATCCATCCGGGTATCGTCGCAGGTCAGTTGCAGCACAAAACGAAGCGTTATGAGTTGTTTCGCAATCATCTAGTGAAAATTAGGTCAGTCGTATCACCGAGCGCGATGGTGGACGGCTGGGGGGATGTAGCTCCGGTTGGTTGAAAGGATCAGAAATGACAAAACACGAAGAGATGCAAGCGTTTGTGAGGCACTACAAGCGCGAAAACAAAAAGACAACGGTAACGATGGCAGAAGTTGCCGCCGCCGCAATCAAGATGGGTTGGAAAGCTCCCCTGCCGGTAACGGCTGAGGAACGTCTAGCCAAGCAGTTCGCGGCGGCAGAGCGCGAAGAGACGAAGGTCGATAAAAAGACCAATCGCCCCTATCGCGCCAACTTGGCGTACTCGGTCACAAACAAAACGGGAGAACAGACTTCATTCTGGGTCGAGACGGATGACGCCACGCGACCGCAAGCGGAAATGTGGATGGCTAAGTACCGCGAACAAATGCTCGGCGAGGCTTCCATCGGCACAGACACGATTGAACACTGGAACAGCCACAACCCGACGGAAGAGCCGCTCCAATTCAACCTTGATTTCAGAGATGAGGTAGAGTGGCGGCGCAACACCCCAGCGGAAGAGGAAGAGCTTGTCTAGCCCTTTTTCTTCCATCGGGCTGTTGCAGCAATTCGGGCAATCTCGGCTCGCTCGGCAGCGTTAAGAGTTTTCGCCCTTGCTTTTCCACCCTTTAGACCGCCGCTTCTGCCCTTAACGGAAGCGGCTCTCTTTTGGGGCGACACCACGTCCTCAGCTTCACCCGTGGCAATATCCAAGATAAGCTTTGCCAACTGGTTAGGATCGCGAGGGCGTTTCGGCATGACTTAAGTATGTAACCGTGGCGTTACCAGACGCAATGGGGTCAAGAGCCAAACTGAGACACTACCCCGATGTAAGCGCACTGCTTTAAGATGGACTCTCCGGCTACAATGCCAGCGAAACAAAATCGCGCGAATCGCCGCTCAGCGCCTTCGCTTGCACCGCTGCATCGTCAGACACTGAAGCTGCGCGAGAATTGAGAGATCATGAAATCTGCCTTCCTTTGTGCCTTGCTCGCACTTTCTTCGTCCGCTGTGATTGCTGCACAGCAGCCCAGACAGCCGGTTGATTACGTGTCGCCCAATATTGGCGGAATCGGCCAACTTCTTACTGCGACAATTCCCTACGTGCAATATCCGCACGGAATGGCGCGCCTTGCGCCGATCACCACGCCTGGCATCACAGACCGTTATCTCGCCGACCAGATCTATGGCTTTCCCGCTGGTCCGGCAACGCTGATGGCATCGACTGGACCCGCCCGCACAGAACTTGCTGGCTATGCCTCGGACTTTGACCACGACTTCGAAGTCTCCACGCCGTACTACTACAGTGTCGATCTTCGGACCTGGGGCATCAAGGCCGAGCTCACTTCAACGCGCCAGGCAGCATACTATCGCTTCGCGTTTCCGACAAATGCGCACCGACATCTTATGTTGAGTCTCGCGGAAAGCGCTGAGCTCACCGTGATCGGCAACAACGCAGTTGCCGGAAGCAAACGCGTCGAAGGCACCGTTGCCGAACTCGCCGTGCCCGGCAAGGAGACCCGCGAGTACTTCTACGCCGAGTTCTCCGCGCCCTTCGCTTCCTGGCAAACCTGGCGCGGCACTGATCTGGGTCACGCGCAAACGCAATCGGGCGACAACATCGGCTTCGTCACGGACTCCAAAGCAACAATCCAGCCGACCGAAGTCCGAGTCGGCATTTCTTATATCAGTTCCGAGCAGGCCAGGCGCAATCTCGAGCGCGAAATCCCGTCATGGGGTTTCGAAAAGGTGAAGTCCGACGCGCGCGCCGAATGGAACCGCGCATTGGGAGCGATTCATGTGGAAGGCGGCACAGACCGCCAGCGCACGATCTTTTATACGGCACTGTACCGCTCGCTCGGCCGCATGACCGACATCACCGAAGACGGCAAATACTTCAGCGGCTATGACCACGCGGTCCACGACGCCGGCGAACATGACTTCTACATCGACGATGGTCTCTGGGATACCTACCGCTCCCTGCACCCGCTACAACTGCTGCTCGACGCAAAAGGGCAGGAGGACATGGTGCGCTCCTATCTGCGCATGTACGAGCAGAGCGGGTGGATGCCGTCATTCCCATCGGTCGCCGGGGAGCAGGCGGTCATGATCGGACACCATGCGGCAGAGTTCATTCTTGACACCTACGCTAAGGGCTATCGAGATTTCGATGCCGGCCAGGCCTTCGCGGCCATGCGCAAGAATGCAACCGAAGCGACTCTGCTTCCCTGGAGCCGTGCCCCGCTGACTCCGCTCGATCACACCTATTTCGACAAGGGCTTTTTCCCGGCGCTCAAATGGGGCGAGAAGGAAACCGAACCCGCTGTCACCGGGGAGCGTCGCCAGGCTGTCTCAGTGACCATCGAAAACAGCTATGACGACTGGGCGGTGGCGCAGCTTGCGGCTGCCCTGAACAAGCCGCAGGATGCGGCTTACTTCACCAAGCTCGCCCACAATTATCAGAACCTTTTCAATCCCGACATTGATTTCATGGCGCCGAAAAGCTCTGACGGCGCGTGGGTCGAGCACTTCGATCCCAAGCTCGGCGGCGGACAGGGCGGACGCGACTATTTCACCGAAGTGAACGCCTGGCTCTACACCTTTGGCATCCAGCACGATGTGGCGGGCATGATCCATCTCTTTGGAGGGCGCGACAAATTCAATGCGAAGCTCGATCGGCTCTTCGTCGAACAGTACGATACCTCGAAGTTCGCGTTCCTCGGCCAGTTCCCCGATGCAACCGGGCTGGTGGGGCAGTATGCGCAGGGGAACGAGCCCAGCTTCCATATTCCCTATCTCTATGACTTTTCAGGCCAGCCCTGGAAAACCCAGTTCCGCGTGCGCCAGCTGATGGATGTCTGGTACGGCGACGGCCCACTCGGCATTCCGGGAGATGATGATGGAGGCGAGACCTCGTCCTGGTACGTTCTGAGCGCGATGGGTTTCTACCCGGTTTGCCCCGGCAGCCCGGTATACGAGATCGGCAGCCCGATCTTCACCCGGACTGACCTGCGCATGGGAAACAGCAAGGTCTTCACCATCGTTGCACACGGAGCATCCGTGCAAAATAAGTACATCCAGTCGGCCACGCTGAACGGCAAGCCGCTCGACAAGCCTTGGTTCCGGCATTCCGACATCGCCAATGGAGGCGAACTGGTGCTCGAGATGGGGGATCATCCAAATACTCAATGGGGAAGCGGCCTCGAAGCCGCTCCTCCGTCCATGTCCTCCGAATCCGGCAACTAATTCCCGGACAGCTGTTAACCATTCCTTCCCCTCGATCGTTCTATGGGCAGAAATCGCCTGATTTCTGATCGAGGGGAATGAACATGCAAAGCCGTTTCGCATCCCGGCTCTTCGCCGTTATCGCCACATCCGCACTGCTTTCGGGAACTTTCGCCCTGGCCCAGGACCGGCCTGCACCGCCCAAGCAACCGGCTTCGCCCGTGCAGCTTCAGGCTGTGCCTACTGAGTCAGACGTCGCCGCTACGCAAAGTGAACTCATCAAGCTCCTGCGCCTCAGCCCGACGCTTACATCGGTCATTTCTCGTGACCCTTCCCTGCTCTCGAATCAGGAGTACGTGACTCACAACAATCCGCAGCTCGCGGCCTTCCTCGCCTCGCATCCTGAGGTTGCGCGGAATCCCGAGTTCTATCTCTTCTCGCACTTGAACCACGCCGATGGCAGCCCCGGCGATGCCCTGGAGCGCCAAGTCTGGCCGGGTGATTTTCACGAAGAAAGCCGGCCGGCGCCCTTCGGGGAATTCCTCAACAACCTATCGCCCCTTCTTGCCTTTGCGGCCTTCCTCGTCGCAGTTCTCTGGTTCACCCGTGTATTTCTCGAAAATCGGCGCTGGGGCCGCATCTTCAAGCTGCAAAGCGAGGTTCACGGCCGGCTGATCGACAAATTCGGCTCGAATCAAGAGCTTGCGTCCTATATGGAAACCGAGGCCGGCAAACGATTCCTTGAAGCCGCGCCCATTCCCGTGAACATCGAGTCGGGCCAGCGCGTACCCAATGCAGTGGCCCGCGTGCTCACACCGTTGCAGATCGGCGTGGTGCTCGTCCTGCTCGGCATCGGCCTGCTGCTGCTTCGTCACTCGAGTGCCGACATGGAAATTCCCATGCTTGTGTTCGGCACCGTCGTGCTGATGCCCGGCATCGGATTTATCATCAGCGCAGGGCTTACCTGGGTTTTGGCCGCCCGTCTCGGCCTGATGCCCGATAACTCCGGGCACGATTCTCCGTACAGCTCATCCATCGCCTCAAAGGGCCGGTAATGCGCCACGGAGACAAAGATGGTGAGGAGGCGTCGACTCATGTCGCTCGAATCCACGATTCCGCAGGTTCTTGCCGGCGAAGCCGCGCTCGCCACTGCCTCGCCGGCATGCCTGGAAATGGATAACGAGGCGTTCGGCGGGTTCTACCAGCGGTCGGCCCGTCCTCTCTGGGCATATCTCGCGCGCATTTCCTCTGATCCGGCGCTCGCTGATGACCTGATGCAGGAAAGCTACGTGCGTTTCCTGTGCTCGACCCATCCAAATGACGGCGAAGTGGCTGACCGGCGCTACCTGTTCAAAATTGCAACCAATTTGTTGCGCGATTACTGGCGGCGTCCGCGCCTCGCCTCAGTCCACGAGGTGCCGGAAGAGTTTTTCGCGGCCGCCGACCACTCGGCCCAGTCGGATTCGCATGCCATGCTGGGCCCGGTCTTTGCCCAGCTTCGCCCGCGCGACCGGCAACTGCTCTGGCTGGCCTACGCGGAGGGCTACTCTCACCGCGAGATCGCCGAGATCACCGGCCTTGCCTCGGCGAGTATTCGCCTGCTCCTGTTTCGGGCTCGACGCAAAGCCGCTCAGCTGCTGCGCAACGGATCGGGGAGGGACTCATGAGCCCCTTCTCCTGTCCCCGTGAGAAAGAGGTTGCCGAGTCGCTTCGTCTCGGCCAATGGCCTGACGGCGTGGCGGCAGAGTTGCGCGATCATGTCCGCGGCTGCCGCACCTGTTCTGACCTCGCGCTGGTCACGCAGACATTCCAGCAGGCAAGGACAGTGACCGCTCCTGCCGTGCCCATGCAGGCGCCCGGCGCGCTCTGGTGGCGCGCACAATTGCGACGGCGCAATTCAGCGATCGAACGAGTGAGCCGGCCCATCGTCGGGGCACAGATCTTCGCCTTCGCCATCACGATGCTGGTTGCAGTGGGCGCGCTGGCCTGGGCTATGCGCAATGGGTTCCACCTCACGGCGTGGGCGACCTCGATTCTGGCGGAACTGCATCTGGACGCGCTGCTGCCCGCTGCGTGGCCCGGCATGACCGGCAATCTCGTGCTTCTGCTCCCGATCCTCGCGACTCTTGTCCTTGTCAGCGGAGTCGTCGTCTATCTCGTTTCTGAAAAGCAGTAGCGTCGTCCAGGCTGTGGGCCAACGAGCAGTTCGCAATCGGGGCGTCCAGCCCGGGACCCTCGTTGCCTGCCTTCGGTCCCTTCAGCCCTTGTTCTTCGCTTTGACACTGCCAATCCTTATTTCCTATAGTGGCCCCGCCAGCGCCCAGCGATTGAACCACGGGTCCAACCTCGGCGCTGCGCACTCATTCGAGAGGAGACTCCGCATTCATGAATTGGACGGGAAGTTCTCGGCGGTCTTTTATCAAGCAACTCGGTGCTGCGGGCGCATTGGCAGTATCAGCCGCAAATGCACGCGCCGTGAGAATCGCCTCCGGCGTCAACGTTTCGCAGGAGTCGTCCGGCAACTCGCCTATTGAACAGAAGATGGCCGAGACCCGCGCCCAGCGCATGGCCTGGTGGCATCAGGCCACCTTCGGCATGTTCATCCACTGGGGCCTCTACAGCGTGATTGGCCAGCACGAGTGGGCTCTCGAAGTCGAAAGCGTTCCCATTCCCCAATACGAGAAGCTCGCCAGGCATTTCACTCCCAGGCCGCATGCCGCGCGCGAGTGGGCTCGACTCGCCAAACGTGCCGGCCAAAAGTACATGGTGATGACGACCAAGCACCACGAGGGCTTCTGCCACTGGGATACCAAGCTCACCGACTATTGCTCGCCCAAGCAGGGCCCGGGCCGCGACCTTGTCCGCGAATTCGTCGATGCCGCTCGCGAAGAAGGGTTGCGCGTTGGCTTCTACTACTCGCTCATGGACTGGCATCATCCCGACGGAGCCAAATGCAAGACTGACGAAGCTGCGCGCCGCCGCTTTGTCGACTACACACACGGCCTCGTCCGCGAACTCATGTCGAACTACGGCAAGATCGACGTGCTCTGGTACGACGTCGATTGGCCGCTCTCGCCCGCAGAATGGGAATCAGAAAAAATGAACCAGATGGTCTTCGAGCTTCAGCCTGAGATCGTCGTGAACAACCGTAACGGCCTTGAAGGCGACTTCTCTACGCCCGAGCAGGAAGTTCGCGCTGCGAAATCGGGGCGCGCATGGGAAAGCTGCATGACCCTCAACGACAGCTGGGGCTTCAATCGCCACGATGATGCGTGGAAGTCGCCGAAGACCATCGTTGCCAACCTCGCCAACTGCGCGCGCGGTGGCGGCAACTACCTGCTCAATATCGGCCCCGAGCCCGATGGCTCCATTCCGCCCGAGTCCATCACCTGCCTCGAAGCGGTTGGCCAATGGCTCGAGACCAATGGCAAGGCAATCTACGGCTGCGATCGCGGTGAGTTCAGCTGGAACACGAATGCCAACTACACGCGCCGGGGCAATACCCTATACCTTCATCAGCAATACTGGCCTGGCCATACTCCGGCAGCCGACTGGGTCAGCTACTTCCAGCCGCAAGCCGTCATTGCAATTGGCGGGCTGAAACCCAAGGTCCTCTCTGCGCGATTGCTCAAGACCGGCCAGAAAATCGAATTCACGCAGAACGAATTCTCTTTGCGGCTCACCGGCCTGCCCCTCGAAGCACCGGATCAGCCGGCCACCGTCATTGAAATGGAGTGCGACGGCGAACCGGCGATCGACCACGAAGCCATCCGCTCGCTCTGGCCGCGTTACAACGTGGGGATCAGCTAGAAACCATGCCAAAGTATGTCGTTCTTTTGCGCGCCGTGAACGTGGGCGGTTATGGAAAGCTCGCGATGGCCGACTTTCGCAGAATTCTTGCGGATCTCGGCTATCGCAACGTGCAAACCTACATCCAGAGCGGCAATGCAGTCTTCGACGCGCCCGATCAGCCGCCGAAAGTCACAAAGGCCGTTGCCTCCGCGCTCGAGAAATTCACGCGCGCACCCGCAAGTGTGCTCATCCGTACTCATGAAGAATTGACCCGGGTCATCAACGCAAATCCCTTTGCGGCGGAAGCCGCGGCCGATGGGGCAAGGGTGCACGTGGCCTTTCTCTCCGGATCTCCGCCCGCGAGCGCTGCCGCCGGACTCGAGCGTATCGTGACCCAGTATCCTGAGCGGCGCGACCGTTATCACCTCAGCGGCGACACACTCTATCTGCACCTGCCCGATGGCGCCGCCGAAACCAGGTTCACCCCGGACCGCGTACATCGTGCGCTGGGTTTCAATGGCACGGCCCGCAACTGGAACACCGTGCTGAAACTGCACGCCATGTCAGCACCATGAGCGCTGGGTACTCCGTGTCTCGATTTTTGAGACATCGGATGACCGTGAATCATCGATCTGCTTCGAGCACCGCATCGGCGATCCGCACCGCCTCCAGCGCCGGCCGCACCTCGTGCACGCGCACCAGGGACGCGCCTTGCAGAATCGCCGCAACCATCGCCGCAACACTGGCCGTCTCACGCGCTGCGACGGGTGCGCTTTGCCCGCCGGAGAATGCTGCCAGCGTACGACCGAGAAATGACTTCCGGCTCAACCCGGCCAGCAGTGGCCGCCCCAGCGACAACAACGCATCCTGCCGCGCCAGCAGTGCATAGTTCTCATCGAACTTCTTGCCAAACCCGTAGCCTGGATCGAGCACCACAGCGTCCGACTCAATTCCCGTTCCGGTCGCCTTCTCTAAACTCGCCGCGAGTCCGGCCCGGACCAGCTCCAACACATCATCCGGCGGAAGCTGCGCCTGCTTCTTCCAGTCTTCAGGCCGGTTTCGCGTATGCATCAGTACCACGCCGCAACGCGCTCCTGCGCAGATGCCCGCCATCTCTGCGTCCCACATCAGGCCGCTCACGTCGTTAATAATCTCTGCCCCCGAAGCGAGGGCAGCCCGCGCGGTTGCTGCCTTATAGGTATCGACAGACAACACCGCATCGGGCCGCGCACTTCGGATACCCTCGAGCACCGGCCGCAGCCGGCTCCATTCTTCTTCAGCGCTCACCGCAGGGTGATCACCGCCAGCTCTCGATCCAGGCCGTGTGCTTTCCGCGCCCAGGTCCAGCAAGTCGGCGCCCTCGTCGAGCAGTCGCATTCCTCGCTCCACCGCGACATCCGGATCAAGAAACAGTCCGCCATCGCTAAACGAGTCCGGCGTTACGTTCACCACCCCCATCACCACCGTCCGCCTCCCCAATTCCAGTGATCGGGTGCGAAGCCTCCAGGTGCAGACTGTGCGGTGCAAATTCATCCCTTGATCCTCCACGCTCGCTGCGGGAGCACCTTCGATTCTAAGAGTTCCGGTTGGCGATTCTCCGGCCATGCCCTGCTACACTCCGGCCATGGCCCTCATTCGGCGCGTCGTGGCGCTTCTTCTTGCGTCTCTTCTCGTTCCGTTCCCGATTCTTTACGCCCAATCGCGCCAGGTTCCGCGTCAGGCGCGACCAGCACTCCCGAAAGGTTCGATTGCCGACCGCGTCAACGCCATCCTCTCTGACCCGGCTCTCAGCCATGCTGAGTTCGGCATCAGCGTTACCACACTCGACGGCCATCCGCTTTACGAACTTAACGAAGGCCGGCTCTTCACGCCGGCATCCAACGCCAAGCTCCTGACGACAGCGGCGGCGTTTGCGCTTTTGCCAGTCGACACGCTGACCTATACCACGAATGTAGTGGCCACCGGCGACATCGATGCATCGGGAAAGCTTCAAGGCGATCTCGTGATTGAAGGCGTTGGCGATCCTACGCTCAGTATCCGCAAGTATCCTTATGAGCCTCCGCCGGCGACACCGCAGCCAGCGCCAAACGCGCCTGCGGCCGCCGCCCAGAAGCCCGGTCAGCCACCACCACCCGCCACGCCGCCGGTCGCAACTGCGCCCGAGACACCGGTCAAGCCGAACCCGAATGCGGTGCTGGAGCTGCTGGCCGAGCAGGTAGAACAGGCGGGCGTGCGAACGATCACCGGCAATATCATCGGCGACGATAGCTTCTTTCTCGACGAGCCTTATGGCATCTCCTGGTCGTGGGACGACCTGCAGTGGGACTATGGTGCTCCCGCCTCGGCCTTATCGTTCAACGAGAACTCGATTCAGCTCGACGTGACCCCGGACGCCTCGGTGCCCGGCGGGCTCGATACCTTGTGGCTCCCAAACATCGAGTTCTACACACTCGAAAACAGCATGACCGTCGCGCCCGCGGGTGAAGAAGCACACCCGGGATTACAGCGGATGCCGGGTAGCCTTCTCGTTCGGGCCTGGGGCACCGTGCCGCCACAGGGCCTTCAGGCCGATCTGGCGGTCGACGATCCGGCTGAATTCACGGCAGCGGCATTCAAGCAGGCGCTGCTCACGCGCGGCATAACCGTCAATGGCTCACCCGTCGCAGGACATCGCTTTCCCACCAGCACCGGAGATTTTGGCGCCGAACGAGGCGATCCTCTGAAGCTCACACCGGTTGTCAGCCTGCAAACTGTCACGGCGCCCGTCACTGGCCGCCGCGTCCTCGCCACGCATATCTCGGTTCCGCTCATCCAAGACATCACGCTCACCAACAAGATCAGCCAAAACCTTCACGCCGAGTTGCTCCTCCGCCTGCTCGGAAAACTCTGCGCAAAAGACGGCAGCCTGGAAGAAGGAACGCGCGTCGTGCGCCAGTTCGTGGTGAATGCCGGCGTCAGCGACAACGACTTCTTCTTCTACGACGGCTCCGGCATGAGCATGGATGATCGCATCGCGCCCCGCGCCTACACGCAACTGCTCACCTATGCCGCGCGCCAGCCATGGGGCCCCGGATGGCGTGCAACATTTCCGGTGGCCGGCGTCGATGGCACGCTCATCGGACGCTTCCGGAATTCGCCCCTCAAAGGCAAGCTGTGGGCCAAGACTGGCACCTTAAATGAGTCCAACGCGCTCTCAGGCTATCTCGTGGCTGCCAGCGGTAAAACCATCGCGTTCTCCATCATGGTGAACGGCCATCGCCCCGGCAGCAATGTCGAATCGCATGCCATCGAGCGCCTGTGCGAAGCCATCGCCGCTTCGGAATGAGGTCTTGCGAGTACCAGCCGTGCGCGACGAAACTAGCTCCGCAATGCGCTTCTCATGTCTCAACCTTTTCGCTGCTGGTCTCCTCGTCACCCTTCCGGCGTCCGCGACCAATCTCGTCACCGGCAACGGCTTCGGATTCGCCGTGGTCTCGCCGGAAACCGCGACGGTGACGAAGTTCTATGCCCATCCTTACAGCTTCACGCAGCCCGATCCCAGGAACCCTCTGACTGAAGGAATTGAAACCACCAACTTCCTGACCAGTCTCGGCTGGAATGGTGCTGCGTCAGATACATCCACCGCATACCTCGACGATTCACACTTAATCCGGATTCACTCGTCGCAGGGCGACTTGCTTGTCTTCATGCCGTTTGGATTCAGCCATGCCGCGCTGATTGTGGCCGGAACGCCCGTTTCTCCGAAAGCTGCTCTCGCATTGAAGTATGGCCATCCTGTCAGCTCGGAACAGGACCTGCAGTTCGCTGCGATTCGCGCGACGTTGCTTCATTTCAATGGAGTCCCAGAGTCGCTGCTTCTCATTCCCCTCGCTCCGGTGCGGCAGGCACAGTCCCAGCGGTCCATTCCCGCAGCCACATCCTTCGTTCTTGTTTCGCTCGAGCGGGATGACGATCCGCGGCGCGTCGGGCAGGAGTTCATGCAATGGGCTTCGGGCCTTTCGTCGGACGCGCTCGCCAGGCGCGAGATCGACCAGCTCGAACATTGGCGGGTCAAGCCCAACGTGCAATTTGCGAGTGAAACCGAACGGCATCTGTGGCGCCAGAGCGAAGTGATGCTCCGCATCGCGCAGAGTCGGGAACCGAACCGCCCGGGCCGCTATGGAAACGGGCTCATCGTAGCCAGCCTGCCCGACGGAGTATGGTTCACGCCGTGGGTGCGCGACATGGCGTGGGCAACCGTAGCGCTCATTCGCATGGGACACCGAAATGAGGCCCGAGCGGCCTTGCTCGCCTATTTCAATGCCCGGCCGACCGGCAAAATGCGCGAGCAGACCGCCGGTGCTGACTACCAGGTCTCCGTCGTGCGCTATTTCGGCGACGGATCCGAAGAGCCATTCTTCACCGGGGAAGGCAACACGAATATCGAATTCGACGATTGGGGCGAAGTCCTCTGGGTGCTCGGCGAGTACCTGCGGAAATATCACGACCCCGGGCTGCTCCGCTCAACCACTTATCGCGGACCACTCTATGAAAGCGCGCGCGACTACGTGGCGAAGCCTCTTCTCGCCAACACCGAAAGGTACGGCGACGGCCTGATCGTTGATGCCGACACCTCAATCTGGGAAGAGCACCAGAAAGACAAAAAGCACTTCGCCTTCTCGACCGCGATGGCGATTGTCGGGCTCAAAGACTTTGAGGAAATTGCCAAACAGGCGGGCGATACGCCCACACGCACCAACATGTTGAAGCAGGTCCGCCTGCTCGAAAAGGGATTCAACGCGGCCTTCATTCGCGATGGCACACTGCATGGGACACTTGAGCCTGAAGAAAAAAATGATATTGATGGTGCGCTGCTTGCAATCATTCACTTCGGCGTCGTCACGGACCCCGCCGTGATCCGCACCACCGTGGAACGCATGCAACTCCTCAAAGTCGCTTCAGGCGGCTATCGGCGCGTCCGCAGCAACTATACCGACCCGGCGATTTTTGAGTACTGGTATGAACGGCAGGAGTTCCTTTTCGTCGAATTCAGCCTGGTCGAAGTCGACCGGCAGCTGAAAAGGCGAGGCGAAGCTGCCGCCATCGTGACGCGTATCGTCGGTAAGGCAGCGGCCGATCACGACATCATCCCGGAGATGTATGTAGCACTCCCGTGCCGGCTCTTTCCCGGAAGCATCGGCGACCCAACCGGCGCCCGGCCAATGGTCGGCTACGGTGCTGGCGAATTCATCCTCGACATTCTCGATCGCGAGCGGTTACAAGCCAAACAATAAGACGGGGTGCTGTTTTGAACGTGTATCATCAGGAAAGAACATGCGCGCTCGTTTATTTCTCTTCGCCGTGATGGCCGCAGCCGGCATCGCGCCACTCGTCCTCACCGGCTGCCGCACACTGCCACCCTCCAAGCCATCTTCCGAGTGGACACCCCAGGAAGCGCGCGGCGCAGCAGTCTACCAGGCCGCGTGTGCCCGCTGCCATTACCCCACCACCACCGCTGGACTCCATGGTCCCGGCCTGCAGGCGATCACCAAAATCAAAGCCATGCCATCGGGTGCTCCGCCCACCGACGAGCGCCTCACCGACGTCATCCTTCACGGGCGCGGCATGATGCCCGCCACCCGGCTCGATGACCCGCAGCTTCAGGACCTGCTCGATTACCTCCACACCCTATGACAGAGGAGCAACAAAACAAGCGGCCCGCGAAGCAGGTCGTTCAAGGCCCGTCGCGGCGCGATCTGATCAGCCTCCCCGGGCTCGTTGCGATCGCTCTCTACCTGCTTGTGCTCGCCGCCGTCATCATCCTCGGAGTCGTCACCGGACACTATCCCGCGCTGTTTCTGCTTCTCTCTATTGCCTTCATCACTGCCAGCGCCGGCCTTCTCTTCCTGCTTCGCTGGGCCTGGGCGCTTGCGCTCTCCGCGGTTTTCCTGCTCGCCAGCTACTGCTTGTGGATCTTCTCGCGCACCCACCTGCCTCCTCAGCTCGTGCAAGGACTACTGAATCTCATCTTCTTCCTGTACATGGTCCGGCCCGAAGTTCGCTCTAAGCTCCGTTGAGTTCGCCGAAAACAGTGCCGCCCCCGCACCCCCGGTGTTAATCTTTTGCGCATGCTGAGCAGCCTGCTGAAATCTTCCCTCTGCCTTGGAGTCCTGCTTCCACTTTTCGCCACGGCCCACGCCGCCGATGCTCCGCAAAAGCGCGCCATCAATCTCGACGATCTTGCCCGCATACAACGCGTCGGCCAGCCCGTGGTTTCGCCCGACGGCGAATGGATCCTTTACACCGTCAGCCAAGTCGACACCAAGGAAGACAAGGGCCAGACCCACCTCTGGATGGTGAACTGGGACGGATCGGTTCACCTTCAGCTCACATTCGACAAGGAAGGCGTATCGCAGCCCAGGTTCAGCCCCGACGGCCGTTTCATCAGCTTCATGTCCTCGCGTCCCGGTCCCGCGAAAGGCGACCAAGTCTGGATCATGGACCGCCGCGGCGGTGAAGCCGAACAGCTTACCGGCATCACCGATGAGAACATCCACGGCTACACCTGGTCACCGGATTCGAAAAAACTGCTGCTCACGCTCCACCCCAAGCACGAGCCGGAGCCGGAAGAAGGAAAAAAGCCTGAGCCGCCCAAGCCCATCGTGATTGATCGCTACCACTTCAAGCAGGATGTCCAGGGCTATATTCGCGACAACGACTGGGACGCGCTCTACCTCTACGACATCGCAACAAAGAAATCAGAGAAGCTGACCAACAGCAAAGACGTGAACGAAGAGGGCGCCGAGTGGTCGCCTGATGGCAACTGGATCGCGTTCGTCAGCAACCATGAAACCGATCCCGACCGCACCGACAACACGGACGTGTTTGTCGTCGAACCCAAGGCCGGATCCACTCCGCGTAAACTCACTACCTGGGAAGGTCCCGACGGCGGCCGCCTCGCATGGTCGCCCGATTCCAAATCGATCGCCTACACCCAGGGCGCTCCACTCAAGCTGCTCGAATACTCTCAGGCAAAACCCGCCCTCGTTACGCTCGACGGAAAGGTGAGTTATCCCGCTGCCAAGTTCGACCGCAGTGTCCGCAATCCGGTCTTCTCGCCCGACGGCCACCTCAGCTACCTCGTCGAAGATGACCGCAATGTGTATCCCGCCGACGTTGATCTTTCCGGCGATGGCGAGAAGCGATTGCTCGACCAGCCGGGCTCCATCATGGGTTGGGACTCGGCCGGCGGCCACACCGCCGTCCTCTACACCAGCGACACCGCCATCCCTGAAATCTATGCCTTCGAGAACAGTTCGCTGCGCAAGCTCACCTCGCACAACGACGCGCTGCTGGCCGAGCTCAACCTCGTTCCCACCGAAGGTATCGAGTTCAAGAGCAAGGATGGCACCGATGTCCACGGCCTCCTCACCAGGCCGGCCGATTTCAAGGCAGGCTCACCCGTGCCGACGATTCTCTTCATCCACGGAGGGCCCAATGGACAGGATGAGCACAGCTTCGACTTCCTGCGTCAGTGGCTCGCCACAAAAGGCTACGCCGAGCTCAATGTGAATTATCGCGGTAGCGCCGGCCGCGGCCAGGACTATGCCAAGTCCATCGCCGGTGATTGGGGCGATCTGGAAGTGCAGGATCTGCTCGCCGGTGTCGACAAGGCTGTCTCCATGGGTGTGGCAGATCCAAACCGGCTCTGCGTCACGGGCTGGAGCTACGGCGGCATCCTTACCGACTACACCACCGCCAGCACCGATCGCTTCAAATGCGCCATCAGCGGAGCCGGCGTCGCCGCTCCCATGACGTTCTACGGCGTCGACCAATACATTCTCCAGTACGACAACGAAATCGGCCCGCCGTGGAAAGACTTGAAGACTTACATCAAGATCAGTTATCCGTTCCTCGAGATCGACAAGCGCGTCCACACGCCCATGATGTTCATGGGCGGCACCTCCGACATGAATGTGCCACTGATCGGCGGCGAGCAGATGTACGAGGCTCTCAAATCTCTCGGCCGCCCCACGGAACTCGTCGTCTACCCCAACCAGTTCCACGGATTCACGCGCCCCAGCTACATCAAGGACCGCTATGAGCGCTGGCTTGCGTGGTGGGACAAGTATCTTAAGCCCACTGCACCCGCAGCAGCATCCGGCAAACAGCGATCAGCAGAATAGAGTCGAAGGCAACGAAACGAGGGTCGGAGAAAAGGCAGGCGAGGAGTTACTCGAACAGTCTCTCCGGCCCACGGCTCTCACCCGCAATAGATCTGAGCTGTACGAAGATAGCTACCAGCACAGACCAGACCAGCAGCACCGCGCCCACAGCAGTCAGCACGATTCCGCCCAGGGCGGCGGGGCCGCTCGTCGTCAGCGAGAAATGAATCGTCGAACTCGAAACAGGAAATCCGGCGCTTAAGCCTGCCGTTCCCTGGCAATACCAGAAGGTCATGCAAAGACCCGCCGCAAGGAAGAGGATCGATGCAATCAGGGGTCGATCGGGTTTCATCGTTACCTCCTGCGCGGGTTAGATGCATCTTTTCGTATCGGAATCGCATCGCGCCGCGTAGGGTCTCGCGTAAGTATCGGCAACAATGGCTCTTCGCGCGGGTTTGGACAGGTCTTGCGCCTTCTGCCGCTGCCCAGACGGCTACAATAAAACCGTGATCGATCTCGTGCAGATTGCTCCAGCGCGGCGTGCGCCCGTCCCTAAGCCCGAGTGGCTTAAAGCCCGCGCTCCCGTGGGCGAGAACTATCACTCGCTCAAGCAGCTGGCCCGATCGCTCGGCCTGCACACCGTGTGCGAAAGCGCTCAGTGCCCCAACATCGGCGAGTGCTGGCACCACAAGACCGCCACCTTCATGATGCTCGGCAACCTCTGCACGCGCCGCTGCGGATTCTGCGCCGTCCCCAAGGACCGCCCCGAGCCCATCGACTACGACGAGCCGCGCCGCGTCGCTGAAGCCGTCGCCACCCTCGGCCTGCAGCACGCTGTGATCACCAGCGTCAACCGCGACGACGACCTCCTCGGCGGCGCCCGCATCTTCGCCATGGTCATCGACGAGATTCGGCGCCAGGCGCCCGGCTGCCGCGTCGAGGTTCTCATTCCCGACTTCCAGGGCGATCGCGAATCGATTCGCACCGTCGTCGAAGCGCAGCCTGAAGTGCTGAATCACAACACCGAATCGGTTCCGCGCCTCTATCGCGTGGTGCGCTCTGGCGCGCGCTACGAGCGGACGCTCGAACTACTCCGCTACGCCAAAGAACTGCGGCCCGAAGCCGTGACCAAATCCGGCGTCATGGTCGGCCTCGGCGAAGAGACGCACGAACTGCTCCAGGTCTTTCGTGATCTCGCCGAAGTCGGCTGCGATATTCTCACCATTGGCCAGTATCTGCGTCCATCGCGCGATCACCTGCCGATGGCGCGCCTCTACACGCCGCGCGAATTCGCCGAACTGAAAACCGAAGCGCTCAAGATGGGCTTCCGCCACGTCGAATCCGGCCCGCTCGTGCGCTCTAGCTATCACGCACACGAACAAGCCGTCTCCACCGGGCTGCCTGTCGTTGCGTGACGGTCATTCATCTGGGACGCAGGTCGAACAACCTGCGGGTGCCCCCTCGTCTCAAACTTGGGCCTTGATATACCAGACTCAGTGAGGTGAGGGGTATGTCGATCCGTCTGACGGTGGAAGCAAGCGATACCGAAGTTGAAAACCTGCTGAAATACTTGGATACCCGTGTTAAAGAAGGCACACCGACAGCTATTTCACATGGCAAGATTGCGCTCTTGCAGAGAACGCTCGATTGGTTAAAACCAACCGCGTATCTATATGGCGTTAATAAGGGGAAGGTAAATCTCCCAACTGCCTCAGTGTGTCTAGTGCCCCCTTCTCCAACTCCCTCCACGTATACCGATCCCGCGTCCGAGGCTATTGCTTTGGCAGGAGAGTCGTTAGATCGGGCGGTTCGACTCCGAGATGCTTAGAGGCGGCTTGCGCATAGAGAGTTAATGCGCGAAGTGACGCAGCGATGCTCACCAGCGCGGCAATAACCTGTTCGGCTTGTTTTTCCGTCATGGTATCTCCCTTGGAGGAATGGTAAATGACCTCGCTTACGGCTCTGTCCACGCCCCCGCCCAAGGCTTCACTCAAACTCAACACTCTTCAGCAGGCGATGGACCATTTCTCTGTCTCCCAGAACGCAATCGACTACATGATCCGGTTGCGCTGGCCTGAAGGGAAGGTGGCCTGTCCCGCGTGTGGATCGGAGGAAGTAACGTGGATGCCGACTCGGTTGCTGTTCCAGTGCAAGGGGAAGCATCCGAGGAAACAGTTCTCGGTAAAGGTCGGCACGATATTTGAAGACTCCTCCTTGCCGCTCGGCAAGTGGCTGATTGTCGCGTGGATGATCGGGAATTGCAGAAATGGGATCAGCAGTCACGAGGTCGCGCGGACGATAGGGATTACGCAGAAGTCTGCTTGGTTCATGCTGCATCGGCTGAGGACGGCGGCAGAGGATAAGCCGGAAGGAAGACTGACTGGCGAAGTCGAAGCGGACGAGACCTACGTAGGCGGGAAGGCCGGGAACATGCACCAGTGGAAGCGAGCACAGAGGATTACGCGACCGGGAGTTCACGATAAGACTCCAGTGATGGGGTTGCTGGAACGGGGCGAGGGAGGGCGAGGCGCTGAGGTCCGCGCAATGGTCGTCAGCAATCACCGCAGGCCCCAGTTACATGCCGAAATCAGGAAGCACGTAGAACCCGGCTCTACTCTCTACACGGACGATCTGCATTCTTACCGTGGCCTGCCTGACTATACGCACCAGTTTGTTGATCATGCGACGCGGTACGTGTCAGGGAAAGTGCATACGAACGGGCTGGAGAACTTCTGGAGCTTGCTGAAGAGGTGTATTAAAGGGACGTATGTTCAAGTCAGGCCGGAACATTTGCAAGGGTATGTGGCCGAGCAGGTTTTCAGGTTCAATTCGCGCAAAAGGCTGGGGGTGTCGGAGGAACAGAGATTTCAGAGGTTGCTCGAAGGGACAACAGGAAAGAGGCTGACTTATCGGGAATTGATTAGTCGCTAGGAGAGGTCAGACTTGAGGGCAGACTTGAGGTCAGACTTGATTGATTCCGTGGAAGCCCCGAACCAAAGCCTCTGTTTGCCGGGCGGCGTAGGCTTTCAACCTTGCTTTCTTGGTTTCAGTCAGGGCAGCGATTAAAGCGGAATAGTCAAGGATTGGTTTCGTGGAGAGTTCGGGCAGGAGTTGGGTAGGAGGACCGACAGCTAAGCAATCTTCACCGGAAATTTGGACGGCGGAATCACGATCCAGAACGTCGGCGATCTCGCGCAGATTGGCAGCAAGACGGCGTTCCTCGGCCCGGCGGAAAGTAAGTTCGCGTTCGGCACGATCTACGTCAAGAGAGAGGCTAAGGCGGATCGAGTTTTCTTCTTGTGCGGTCATCGCGATGGCAGTCTAGAACAGGTTCGCTGGTAAGTCCACTCTCGTGAAAGTGCCGCAGCCACACGAAATCTGTAAAACGTGTTATTATCTTTGTCCTTTTCTGGGTAGAATCTCTCCTATGAGCGCGAAGCAGACGACTGAAGGACAAGCGGGGAGACAGGCCGCTGAAAGACAAACGGGCAAACAGAATCTCGACAACCTGATGCGAAAGGTGATTAAGGTTTCGCCGGAGGAGTTGAAGCGAAGGATGGCAGCGGAGAAGCAGGCGAAGCGAGAAGAAGTCAGCAGAGAAGCGAGCTAAAGAATCACCGAAATTGTAGTTGCCTGTTGTGTCCGTTGTCACGTTGTCCTGTTGATTCCCTAACCCGTAAGTTCCCTTACCGCACAACCTAGCGTATCCTCTGCCGGACAACAAGGTGACGGGAAGAGGCTCTACACCTCTTCCCGTCTTTCCTGATGTCAAATCCATTCCCGAGAGGAACGCGCTATGACACCAGAAACTCTTCAATCCTTGAAAGACGTATTGATTCGACTCCACAGCGACAGCGTTTTCGCGTTTAACCGCGTGAAGGCAGTTGAGATTGTTCTGAACAAGCACGCAGATTTGCGGGGAGATTACGTAGATGCGCTCCGCTTTGTGCAAGAGCAAGATGTTCATCGAGACTTCGGCACATTGCTCGACAAAATTCAATGAAGTCGTGGTCTGCCCGGTCTGCTTCTTCCTCTGCGGGGGACGGGGCGGACGCGGCGGGCGACTGGGCAGGCGGGAGCGAGGGCGACTGAGTTTCTTGAAGGCGATCAGAGCATAACCGAGGGAACCGATTACTGACACCGACCCGGCCCCGGAAACCTTCCGTGCGTCCGTTAGTGTACATTCGGAACTCGCGGCCTTCGGCGTAGACGGCAAAGAGCAATTCGTTGTGGGCTAGAGTGTCGAGGGACGGGCACTGAGTCTGGTATGTCGATGCCCAAACTTGAGACCGGGGATACAAGCACCTTCCCCCTCACCCGCCGTCCCAAAATTATTCAAAATTATTCTAGGGTCCGAGTGGCCGGTCACTCACCCAGAACCCAAGGAGAAACTGAGGACGGCCTCGCTGCTACAGCTTTTTCAGGCTGTCCTCGATTTGTTTTATGTCGTCCGATCGCCGCTCGTCATCCAGCTTCTGTGCTTCCGTTTCGGCTGCTCGATATGCTGCGCGGGCCTCATCCTTTTTTCCATTTGCAGCGGCCGCATCGCCTAGGCTCCATTCGGTAAACAGGTTGCCTGGAGAGAGTTGCACCGACTCTTCAGCCAGATTCAGCGCATCCTGATTATGCCCCGCCTCCAGCTTATCTTCCGATTGGAATGCACGACTGACACCACGCACCGCATCCATGTGCCAGTCACCCTTGTAGACAAGCACGCCGTAATCTATCTCTTCCTCCGGCTCGCGCTTTGCGAATTCGCGATAGGGGTTAAGTTCGAGACTGGGCCAACCGGTTCCATCCACTTCAGAGGCACTTAAGAGCACATACCCGTGGATCACGGGCGGAACAAGTTCGTCTCCAGCGCCGGATCCCCAACCATTGGGCAAGATGTGGCAATGGACTCCATAGGTTTCCGGTCGAATATTGGGCCGCGCCGTATAGTCAAACCAGCAGTCCTCGCCCGAATGCCGGTCCTGCCATGCCTTGACCTGATACAACTGCCGGGCCCAGTCGACATTTGAGTCATTTAGCAGTTTGTGCACATTGCGTGGCCCTCCCCAAGCCTCGTTGGCGTATGCGAGCGAGTTAGGGAAGACAATTAGCGAGGAGACGATGTGAGCCCCAATCAGCCCGATGCATGCAGCCTTCCAAGTGCGGGAACGCGAAATCATGACTGCGACGCCAGCGCCTGCAAGGACTGTGCTGAGCGCATAGAGCGGCAAAATGTGACGCACACCGATGTTAAGGCCGCTCACCATTGCAATGCCCAGGTAAGCCACCCAGACGAACAGCACATACACCAGAATGCGCCTGTGCCGGGGCTGCCTGAGCTCGCCGGTTGAGATGGCGAAGGCGGCGATAAGCATCAGAGCCAACATTCCAAGAGTGGTTTTTATCATCAAGGTCACGGGGAAGTACCACCACACGCTATGGGGGTACCATGTTCCCAGGACATTGGTGGCCATTTGCCGCGCGGCGATCCGGACGTCAGCCATGCCCATCAGGTACGATTCGGGCAAAAGCCGCATCTGCGCCATCGTCAAGATCACAGTGTGTCCGGCCCCGCTCAGGTACTGACAGTAATCATCGAGACTCGGATTGAGTTTCAGACCAGAAGGACGCGCCGAGTAGCGAAATCCATAGAACGACCACAGAACTGCAACGGCGATCAGCACCATCATCGCGAGGCCGCCGCCGAGACGGACGAGCTTCTCGCTGCGGGCTCCCCGCGGCCCGGCCACAATCTCGCCGATGACCAGCGCCAGCAGCATAGGGCCAAGCAACACGCCCGAATGCTTTGTCGCCAGCAGCAGGCCGAAGGTGATTCCAGCGATTCCCAGGCGCATCCATGATGGCTCTATGACGTAGCGCCAGAATCCATACACGGCGGCGAGAAAGAAGAGCGTTGCTCCCACATCGGTCGTCACAAGCCCCGAGTGCGCGAGAATATTTGGCTCGAAAACAATGAGGGTTAGAGCCACCAGCGCCGCTGTGGTGCCGAACCACTCCCGGGTCGCGTAGAAAACCGTCAATGATAGTGCAATGGCCAGCAGTCCAGCCGCAAGCCGCATGCGAAACACCAAACGCTGCCCAACGCCGTCATTATGTTCCAGCCAGTCTCTTCCGCCCAAGTAAGCGTCTTCTTTAAAGAAGGCGCCCTTCAGCGGAGGAGTCCAGAGTTTCTCGTTCAGAACCGGCAAAGTGGCAAGCAACTTAACTAGCGGTGGATGTTCAGGATTGAGGCCGTAGTCGCCGTTCTTCCACATGCGGTAGCCCGCATACATGTGGTCCCCTTCATCCCACGTCAATGATTCGCGATGCACGGTGAACGCGATCTGAAGAGATTGCACGGCGAGCAGTGCCACCACGGCTACGTTGACCCAGCGATGACTCACTTGCATTTAAGGTCGACCTCTAGGGTACCGATTGGGGATGAGGGGTAATTGTAGCCCAACTCCATGCACACCTGACCTACAGGACCCTTGACTCATGCACGACCCTGGAATCTCTGTCGAATTCGGGGTGTGTCGTCGCCCTCGGACCTATGCCACATTTTCGCCGCTTGCCGTCTCCAAGCGCCTTTCCCCACACCCGCCGTTCCAAAACTCTCTAGGGTCCGAGTGGCCGGTGACCCGCTCCGAGCGCGTTTTTTCATTGCCCGCGCGATCGCCTTGCGCGAGTCCTATCGCGGCTCCAGAACGACAAACTGGCCGGAGTAGCTGATGAACACAGCACGGAAGAGATTCATCGTCAAGAGACCATCAAATTTGCTGGTGCTCGATTTTTTCCGGGGGTATGCGAGCGTAAGAAACGTGATCTCGGGGAGTTCGAGTGAGCCGATTTTCACCTTCTGCGGCGGCAAAGCAGAGAAGACCTTGTGATCTCCATCGGCGCCGCTCCCCACCAGCGACCTGCCCCCGAATGATGTCGCTTGTGGCGCCAGCCGCTGAGAGGTGTTGTAGAGGTAGGGAATATTCGCGCCGGAGTCGAGCATCAGCCGAACAGGCCCTGTCTCGCCAGAGAGACGGGCCTCGATGATGAGCAATCTGGGCAAAGTTGCCTCGTTTTCTGCTTGAGCCGGTGTGACCAGCGGGATATGCAGTCCTTTTATCCGCGCGCCCATGGAGCCCGAGTCATCGAGACAAAGCCGCTTGTGCGCGTGGTCTATGAGCACATCGAAATGCTCCAGGAAATCCTCGCCGAGGATGCCGCGAATGCGGGAATCGACAGAACGAAGGTTCAGGAGACGGTACACAAGCGCCTTCTGATTGGATACGGCGTAGGAGCCCGCTTCGAGCAGTTCGAGTTTGGCGGGAGAAGCGGATTGCTGAAATCCGGCACCTTCGACCACAGCGGCGCCCTCGGCGTTCAGATGGAGTTCGTCGGCCAGAGAAGGAGCCAATATGGTCATCTGGGTACCCGTGTCCAGGAGAAAATCGTAGGGGCCGGAATGGTTGATGGAAACAGGAACGACAATCTGGTAGCCGTTCACAAGCCGGAAGGATAAACTGGCGGCGTTTCCGGGACAATGCGATTCCGCCAGCAGCGGAACGACGATGGTTAGAGTGGGAACGAGGGAAGCGATCCACCTGAAAGTTGTCATCCGAGAGCTCCTCAGCCGGGTTGGCTGAGGTCACTCTGGGCGGGTGGTTCTGCTTGGTCTCGATGGCCTTGTCATCAATTTCTCGGCGCTGATCAGGAATTTCTTAGGGAGTTCTTATGGACACTAAGCCCTTTGTTTTCCGCTTTGCTGACGTGGAGGTTCGGGAGCGAGAGTTCACGCTCATCAAGGCGGGCAAGGTGTTGGCGGTTGAGCCAAAGGCGTTTCGCGTGCTGGTGTTCCTGCTGCGCAATCCCCAAAGGTTGGTCTCAAAGGAAGAACTGCTCAATTCGGTATGGAGTGATGTCGCTGTCGCCGATGGTTCTCTCTCGCGCTGCATCTGGCTGTTGCGCCGTCTGCTGGAAGACGGCATCCGCGAGCCGCGTTACATAGAGACGGTGGCAACGGTCGGGTACCGGTGGTTATGCCCGGTCGAAGTCTCGGAGGATGTCAGAATCGAGAGCGAATCGGCGCTTGAAAGCGCTGACACGGGAGACAGCGCGATTCCATGTAAGCCCCGAAGCCCAAGGCGATGGTGGCTGGTAGGCTTGGCAGTTTTCGCGATTGGGTTCGTTTTTGCAATTTGGACCCTCCGTCGCCCGCTGCCACCGCCGCGGATCACGGCTTACACCCAGCTCACTCACGACGGTCGCCTGAAAGCCACGGGCGGCACGGATGGGGTCAGGGTTTACTTCACTCAGGGCGAGCCTCAATCGCCACAATCCATTGCCCAGGTAGCGGTATCGGGCGGAGATGTCGCACAGATCCCGGTTGCTGTGCCGGCCCCCTCCCTGGTTGACGTTTCTCCAGACGGTTCTAGTTTTCTCCTTACCTCGATCCGAGGGGACCCCAATCCAGCATCGCTATGGAATGTTCGCATCCCGGGAGGCACGATTCGCGGCCTGGGTGACGCTGAAGCCGCGACGTTCTCGCCCGATGGGAACTCCATCGCCTATTCCACGAAGGCCGGCGACATCTACATAGCGCGGAGTGACGGGACAGAAGCTCACAGACTCGCCCATGTGGGTTTTCCCGCGGATTTCCTCGCCTGGTCGCCGGACGGCCGCACCTTACGATTTTCCGGGTCCGAATGGGACCGGCTTTGGGAGATTTCGTCGAGCGGTTCGGGTTTTCATCAGATGCTTCCCGGTTGGCACGTCTCGGAGGTCCAATGCTGCGGCAGGTGGACTCCCGACGGGACGTTCTTCATATTTCAGTCCGGGCCACCGGTTCAGGCCAAGAACGAGCTTTGGGCACTCGATGAGCGGCGAGGCGTGTTCCTGCAGCCAGTGAAGGAGCCCGTTCAATTGACATCGGGCGGAATCGATTGGGAAGGGCCAGTTCCTGGCAAGGACGGAAAGAGAATCTTCGCAACGGGGCTTACCTCTCACGGCGAGCTTTTCCGATTCGACGCGAAGACCCAACAACTTCAGCCCTTTCTCGGCGGCATTTCCGCCGTTTATGTTTCCTTTTCGCATGACGGCAAGTCAGTCGCCTATGTCTCCTATCCCGACGCTACGCTCTGGAAAGCCAACCGGGACGGAAGCGACCCAGTGGAACTGAGTCATCAGCCAATAGGTGCGTTGCTGCCCCGATGGTCCCCGGAAGACAAACGCATCGTGTTCGCGAACTATTTATCGCCTACAGTTGAGAGTTACGTCGTCTCCTCAGAAGGCGGCACTCCGCAGCGGCTTCTCCCCGAAGACAATGAACAGCAGAGTGATCCGAACTGGTCGCCCGACGGAAGCAAAATCACCTTCGGAGGGTTTGCGGGCGACGACGCGAAGAGCGTCATACGTATTCTCGATCTCGGCAGCCGCAAGGTCACTACACTTCCCGGATCGCTTGGCCTTTGGGGCGCTCGCTGGTCTCCTGATGGCCGATCTATTGCAGCGCAGGCGCACGGCATACCCAACCTGAGGATCTTCGACATTAAGACGCAGAAATGGTCGGTTCTTGCGGATAAGGGGGATGTGTCGTTTCCGGCCTGGTCCAGGGATAGCCAGTTTCTTTACTACTCGAGGTGGACGGGGCGCAATTTCGCCTTGTTTCGAATTCGGGTCAAAGGTGGCAAAGAGGAGCTCATCGCTGACCTGAAGGATTGGAGTACCGTGTTTGGCTGGATGGGGCTGGATCCGAGCGACGCGCCTCTGGTGCTCCGCGATTACAGCTTCGTTGATATTTACGCTCTGGCTCTGGGAGAGAAATAGAAAAACAGACTTCCGATTGGCTGAACCAGATGACATGCTCGGTGCTACTGCATGACGACTCTCACCCACGCTGAAGCTTACCAATTTCGCCTTGTTGGTGTGTCGTCGCCCACTCGGACCTATGCCACATTTTCGCCGCTTGCCGTCTCCAAGCGCCTTCCCCACACCCGCCGTTCCAAAACTCTTTGGGGTCCGAGTGGCCGGTGATTGACTCTCGACCATGAATTGCGGGAGTTCCGAATTATTTCTCGTAACCGCGCACACACAGCGCACGCCTGAAGCTATATGGATAAGGCCATCCGGTCGGATCATCATTTGATTTGCCCTTATTGAAGTCGAAGTAATACACATACCCGCTGAACTTTCCGCGGTCATCCTGTCTATAGTTGCTGCTCCATTCGTAGGCGGTTAGAAACAGATTCCCCTTCACGTGCCACGTATCTGGCCCTAGAGCACTTTCGTCGTCACATCGCTCAGCACTGCATCGGCGGCGGCCCGGCTCCAGCCAATGCGAAAACCGTTCACGCTGCGCAGAGCAAATGCGCCCTCGGTTCCACGGGGAGCCGTGATGGCGAAGAAGTCCGCCCGCTCCACATTATCGAGATGAAACGCGGGCCGCGCGTCTGGAACTGCATGCGCAATCTCCACGTGGCTCATCTCGAGGTTGCGCATGTGGCGAAGATAGAACCCGGACGACGGCGTGGGCCCAAACATGTTTGGCTCGGGATACTTGCTCTCATTCTCCGCAAGCGGAACCTGCCCGGTCCCAACCGTGGCTCCTCCTGCCGTCTCCACAAAAACATTCGCGAGCTTCACATCTTCAATCGCGTGTCCGGGAATGCCGCTCAGGATCGAACTGATCCCGGATGGAGCGTTGTGACATTCCAGGTTGCTGAGGACGATGCGCTTCATGGTGCCAACCTGCGTGCTCTCCTTTGGACCGCGCAGGCGCGCGCCCAGCCGCATGAACAGCGGAGGCGAAGACAAATCGCGCATCACCGTGTTGGTAATCGCGAAATCCTCGAGCGTTGCACCGTCCACTGACTCCAGGGCAAACCCGTTGCAGCCTTCAAACACGCAGTTCGAAACCGCCACGTTGATGAAGCCGCCATTCGATTCGGTCCCGAACTTGATGCGCCCGGTGCGGTTGACGCCGCGCGCATTGGGCGAAAATTTCCTGAACGTTCCATCCAGCACGGAGCCGAGCTCATAGCAGCCGGTGAGGTAGCAATTCGCGATCGTCAGGTTGCGCGTCACGCGAGCATGCCCCAGCGCGAAACTGGACTTCGGGCAGATGCCGTCGTCCCACGGCGAGTTCACCGTGCAGTTCGAGACGCGCACGTTCTGGCAGCAATCGATGTCCATGCCGTCGCGATCGGTATCGATGCGCAGGTTGTCGATCGTGAGGTTATCGACGCCCGTGAGCAGCAGTCCGAAATGACCTGCCTTCAGGATCGAGAAGTCGCGCAGCAGGACGTTCCGGCAGTTCTTGAGCGCGATGGCTTTGTTGCCCACACCTGCCTGCTCGGCAACAAATCCCGGCCCGACTGCCGCGCTCCTGCTGCCACGCGAAAGCCCCTTGCCCCAGATCAAGCCGGGTCCGGTGATGCTGAAGTCGTGGATGCCCTCGCCCCAGATCAGCGAGTTGTGCCAGTGATTGTGTCCGTAATCCTGGTAGTTCTCCCACGGCGTATTCGGCTCGGCAGCATCGTAGGTTCCGCCGTTGTAGCCGGTCTGCTGGCCGGGCAGCGGCGAATCGGCGGCCACGATCGTGCATCCCTGCTGGAGCACGAGGTGAACCTGGCTCCTCAGGTGGATCGAGAAGCAGAGAAATTGACCCGCAGGAAACACGACTGTGCCTCCGCCCCCCGCAGCCGCCGCATCGATCGCTCGATTCACGGCATCGGTGTCGAGCGTCTTGCCGTCTCCCATCGCGCCATACTTGCGCACATCAAGGTTGGTCCCGCCGGAAGTCGCGCCTTCCGCCTGCGTGCCCCTGGCCCCAAGCGAAGCAGCAGGCACGGCAGCTATCGCAGCTCCAATACCGCCCGCACGAAGCAAATCACGCCTCAACCAATGAGACTCCGTCATATCAATCGCCTCCGTGAACGCCGGCGGACTCTCTGCATCCTCGCGCAGCCGTCCCTCGCGCACACCCATCCTAATAGGGACCGTCACCGCATTTCACCTCAAGCGTGAAGACCGCCGGGCAGTTGTAAAATAGCCGTTGGCAAATCCGAACTTGCGAGGGACCTTATGGCAGTCTCCACCATGGCCGGCATTCCGGCCCTCAAAGACCTCTCAGCCGACCTGAAGCGTCGCATGGACCAGGCGGTTTCCGGCTTTCAGGCGAACCTGGGTTCGACGCGCACCGGCCGGGCCAGCGTCCACATGCTCGATCAGGTCAAGGTCGACTACTACGGCACCCATACGCCGATCAATCAGCTTGCCCAGGTCTCCGCCCCTGAGCCGCACCTCATCATCATCCAGCCGTGGGACATGGCCCTTGTGAAAGAAATCGAGAAGGCCATTCAAACCGCCGACCTCGGGCTGAATCCGCTATCGGATGGCAAGCTGCTCCGCGTGCCGATCCCGCCGATGACTGAGGAGCGCCGCCGCGAGGTTTGCAAGCACATCAACAAGGTTCTTGAAGAGCACCGCACGGCCGTGCGTAACGTCCGCCGCGATGGCAACGACGCTCTGAAGAAACTTGCCAAGGAAAAAAAGATCAGCGAAGACGAGGAAAAGCGGGCGCTCGAAGAAGTACAGAAGATGACAGACGAAGAAATTCGCCGCATGGAAGAGCTGAGCCGCAAGAAAGAAGCGGAAGTCATGCAGGTTTGAGTGACCCTGAAACCCGCCGAATTACAGCATCGCGGTTGGCCCGCATCATGGCTGTTCACCATCCTCATCATGGCTGCTTACGCGGCTTTGATGATTGCAACGAATACCCATTTCACTCTGCTCGATGATGAAGCGTCCAGCATCGCAATCGCGGGCCGTCCCATCATCCCGACGTTGACAGGTTTCTTCACCGGCCAAGGATTGCCGGAAGAACATCCTCCAACGTCAAACATCCTGTTGCACCTCTGGCTGGTGGCAACACATCACTCGTTTTTCTTCCTCCGCGTGTTCGCGAACATCTTCTTTGCGTTGGCAGCGGTTTTCACAGCGGCATCTGCAAAGAAAACGAGCGGACAGCGGACCTACTGGACAGTTCTTGTCCTGATGCTCATCTGGCCGTTTGCGTTCCAATATGGACGGATCGACGGCTGGTACACGCTCTCCACGTTTCTCGTCGCCTGGCTCACATGGAACTACGTGCGCCTCCTCGATGGGCAAAAAGTTGGTATTTGGGTGGCGTTCGCGGTGTCGAGCATCTTTCTGGTCTGGACAAACTACTTCGGATTTACCTTCCTCTTCTTGTTGCTCGCGGACCTCCTGCTTTTTCATCAGCAGATTGCCCGACAAAGCATCCGGGCGCTTCTTGCGGTCGGAGCGGCCATTGCGGCCGCGTTTCTACCACTGCTCGCAATTGCATCCCACAACCTGGCCTTCCACGCAGTTCCGTTCGCGTCCCGCTTGAACTGGAGGAACGAACTTGCCACCGCCGCGTATCCCGGATTCGCCATCTTCGGTTCGGCCGCGGTTGCGCCATGGTATCTGCCTCTCAGCCTGCCGATTTTCACGGCGATCCTGGTTCTCTTCTACGCGATCTGGCACAGTCAGGGCAGGAGGTGGCTCGTCTATTTCCTGGTATTGATGGCCGCTCTTCAGATCAGCGGACAGATGGACATCAAGCGGGTTCTTTTTCTCCTGCCGTGGCTTTTCGTGTCGATGGGGATTGCTGCCACGAGCAAGACCTGTTCGAGGACGGCCGTTATTGCGCTTTCGGTGATTCTCACTTGCGGCTGGCTTGGCATCCTCTCAGGCCGGCATTACGCGACAGCAAACCTCTACGAGCCATGGAACAAAGTTGCGGAAGTAGTAGCGCAGGATGCGAGAAACAGAGCAACGGTCATCAGCTCAAATCCTTCCTTTTTCCTCTACCTCGATTACCAGCTTGGGCTTATGTCTGACACCACCCATGCAGAGGGAGCGGATCTGGGACCGGCTCTCTACGCGTCCCATGGCTACCGCATCCTCGCACCCGATGAGGATCCCCACTTCTCTGATTTGTTACGCGGCAAGGTCGTCCTGGTTACGGGAACCTCCGACCTCGACACCCTCCGCGCGGTGGGAACCCTTAGATCAGCTCTGAGCAGGCGCTGCCAGATCCTTGGACACTATCGCGCTGCGCCCGATCCTGCCGCCAGGTGGAAGCGCAATTTTGCCACGAACGCGCCCGTTCTCCCGTACCGGACTGAGGTGCTCTGGCTGGATTGCCCGTGATTCCCTCCCCATTTCCGAACGCGCCAGATCAGCCCTTTCGCCCCCACCCTGTGGCGCTATGGAAAGCCGGCGGATGGTCCGGCATGGAAGAGTTCTGTCTCTCCGCCGGACAGCCTGATGCAATGATCGCGCATCCAAGCTAGCTGAACGTCCGCCAGCAAATCCCTGCCCCGATATGACTACAAATATGACGGACCACGAGATTCAGGATCACAGAGCCGCCGTCTTGCTTCGCTGTGCCGAACTAGAGACGCATTTGGCGACAACCAAAGAACGCCTTAATCTGGCCGTCGTTCAATTATCAGAGCTGGCGGAATCGCTGCTGCCTTCGGCCCAATCCGAAGTCGAGGCCGCCCCCCACCCCGAGTGGAACGATACTGCCTTCCGGCGGATTATCGCCGATGTTGCCCGGGCAGAACTCGAGCTGGCAGAGGCAAGGAAGCTTGCCGTGAGTCTCGAGGAAGTCGAAGCTGGCTAGACGAGCCCGCTACGACTGCTTCTTCGGCCTCTTGTAGAACGGCAGCGGTACCTGCTTGGCTCGCACCCTGCTACCCCGAACTTCCACAAGTACATCTTCGCCGCCAGCCGCCGCCACCGGCAGCAACGCCATGGCAATGTTTGTCTTGAGGAATGGGGCCGGCGATCCCGACGTCACTTGCCCCAGGAGCTCTCCATGCAACGAAAGCACGGGGTAGCCGTCCCGCGCGATGCCCCGCTCGACCATCTCAAGCCCGACGATTTTGCGGTTCGGTCCCCCCGCTTCCTGCACCGCCATCAATGCAGCCCGCCCAATGAATTCTCCTTTGTCGAGTTTCAGCCAGTGGGTCAGCCCGCCTTCGAAGACGTTGATCTCCTCTGAGATCTCGTGGCCGTAGAGGCTCATGCCTGCTTCAAGCCGAAGCGTGTTCCGTGCACCGAGGCCGCACGGGCGAATCCCAAATTCCGCTCCCGCATCGAGCACCGCATCCCATACTTTCACCGTGGTCGCCTCATCGGACGGAATATAGACTTCGAATCCGTCCTCACCTGAATACCCCGTCCTTGCAATCAGCGTGTTGCGGACGCCGGCAACAGTTCCCCACGCAAACCAATAATTCTTGATCCCCGACAAATCTGTAGCTGTCAATTTCTTCAGTGTCTCGAGGGCTCGCGGGCCTTGCAGAGCCAGTTGCGAATAGTAGCTCGAGTAGTCGTTGAGGTGGATACCCGGCCAGCCGCCTACCTGTTGGCGAATCCACGCAAAATCCTTGTCCTTCGTCCCTGCATTCACGACGAGAAGATAGTCATTCTCGGCCAGCCGATGAACCAGAATGTCGTCGACGAAGGTTCCCTGCGGCGTTAGCAGGGCCGAATAGTGAGCCTGTCCGTCTTTCAGGCGCGATGCATCGTTCATCGTTATGTGCTGCACGGCAGCAAGCGATCCTTTGCCGCGAAACTGGATTTCACCCATGTGGCTCACGTCGAAAAGCCCCACCGCGGTACGCACGGCAATGTGTTCCGCAATCAGGCCACCGCCCGGACACGGATATTCCACCGGCATATCCCATCCGCCAAAATCCACCATCTTGGCTTTCATCGCGCGGTGCGTAGCGTTGAGAGCTGTCTTCTTAAGCGCGGATGCGGCTGGTGCCATCTGAGTACTCATAAGCTGTCCTTCCCAAGCTTCTGTTCTACCCTAACGATAGGTCGGCGGAGTTAAGCGGTCAAACAAGCGCGAGGTAAACGCGACCGACCGGCTCGGTGGAAAGCATGAATCGGTTTCGCGGAATGCTGATGCTGGTCGCGGCGGTCCTCGCCATGTATCGCGGATGGAGATTCCATGGCGGCCACAATGCTTTGTGGGCTTATGGGTTGGGAGCTCTTGCTCTGGCGATGGCCGCCTGGCACTTCACTCGCCCTCCGTTGCAATAGCAGCAGCGCACAGCTCAGGAGACAAACACGGCAGATGCTCACACTCTATAACCGCATCCAGGGCCGCAATCTCGACCGGCTCGCCGCACTCAGCGACGGCATCTTTGCGGTTGCCATGACGCTGCTGGTCCTCGATCTCCATGTTCCATCTGCGGCGCAAGTGCATGGCGAACGGGAATTAGTCGCGGCACTCGGCGCTCTAGGGCCGCAATGGGTCGCCTACTGCATGAGCTTTCTCACGCTCGGTATCTTCTGGGCGGGGCAACAAACGCAGCTAAACCATATCGCAGAGGGAACACGCGATCTGACCTGGATCCATCTCGGGTTCCTGTTTGCGATCACCTTCATGCCGCTCTCGACGCGCTTGTTGGCTGAGTTCATCACCTATCGGGGGGCGCTGATTATCTACTGGCTCAATATCCTGCTGTTGGGTGCAATGCTCTACTGGAGCTGGGCGTATGCAGCCCACCGCAACCTGATCAAGCAGGACACCCCCGACGAAGTTCGGAACAGCATTTGCCGCCGGATCCTCATTGCGCAGTCCCTCTACGCGGCCGGAGCAGTCCTCTGCGTCATCAACACATGGGTGAGTATTGTGGTGATTGTAGTAGTTCAGTTGAACTACGCTACGGCACCGCGCCTCTGGCGGAAACAAAGATAAGAGCGGCTGCTGCGTGGATGCTTGCCGCTCACCTTGACAGAATGAAAATCGTCAAGCCGCGCAAGCCTACTTCCGTTGTGCCCGCCAGAACGAGCTGACGCTGAGATAGAGAAACAACAGCATCACGCCCGCCGTGACGAGGAATTTGGCGTGGTCAGGCCCATGTGCCCAGCTGACCCGGGTTCGCCACAGGGTAGGCGCAAACACGACTACCGGAAGCAGAAAGAACACGCTCATCACTTCAAGCCAAAGAATGCTGCCAACGCGGCCAAAGGGACGCAGGAATCCCGCGACCCCATGACCGAGGTTTCCGCTCGCTCTGCCGGCCGATCGACCGCGGTCTCTTGCGTTTTCTGGAATTGTCCTGACCGGCCCGCTAACCGGCTGCGACACTGGTGCTTGTCCATTTCCACTGATGCGCTGGCCCGCCACACGGCCCGCCACGCGCAACCCGATTCCCAGTACCCGGCCAATAGTCTGCGGTCTCACTTCGTTATGATGGTATCAGCGACTGTGGGAGCGCCGCTCCCAGCCTGGTATGTACATTGCCAGTTGCCCTAATGCGGTCGTGGAAGTAAGGTAGTACAAACTCAAGCCGCTTCCCGCGCTCAATCCGCGCTGGCCGCTGCACTGGAGGTAATCCGTGACATCCCGCCTGCGCGAACTCATCCAACAACTCGGTGAGGCTATCCACGAATCGGTCATCGAGAGCGAGCAGATTGCCGGCGTGGTCCAGGATATCCGGCGCCACGGATTCGACGTGCTGTTGATGCTTGAGGCGACGATCGGCCTCAACGAGGTTACCGCAAAGGAATCGGAAGCTGAGCCCGGCGCCGAGGGCAGCGCCGAAGAGGGCACCTTCACCCGCAACGACCTCAACTTTCTCCGCTCCCTACGCATTTCGGTTGAAGGAGATACCGATACTGATACCGACGACACCCAGGGCGAATAAGTCCATTCCATAGTTCGAGCAATCTCTGGTTGCCGTACAATCAGCAGCGCATGAGGAAGCTTCCCTTTGTACTTCTGTTGCTGGCCGGCGCTGGTGTGGTGCGCGCAGAGGTTGATTCGGCGCAAGCACCAAGGGAATCAATTCTCATCGATCGTCCCCATGCACAGGACTGGATGACTGACATCAATCAGGGCTGGCGCGTTCACGAGGGCGATAACCTCGCCTACGCCAGCCCCGCTTTCGACGACAGCGCTTGGCAGTCCGTCAGTATCGACGATCTCGGAGCCGCAAAGCCCGGTTGGCGTTGGTTTCGATTGCATGTTCAGCTCCACGAGAACCATCCTCAGCTCGCCCTGCTCGTCGCTGGGGGCGAAGACACTTACGAGATCTACTTAAATGGAGTACCGCTGCCCGGCGCGCGCCTCAAATCGCCCCTCGCGGTGCGGCGACCCGTCGAACGTGTGTTTCCTATCGACACTCCCTCAACGGATGTCACCTTCGCTCTGCGCACCTATATTCCTCCGGGTTACGTCTCCTGGCATCTGCCCCAATTCATGACCGCTGCAATCGGAACGCCGGATGCCATCGAGACCGAACGCCAGGCGTTCCTCAGCACACGCCTCTATGCTGCGATCCCTGCCATAGCCATCAATTTGCTGCTGATCATCGCCGGCATCGCCGCCTTCGCTCTCTGGCGCTGGCAGCCCGATCATCTGGAATACATGTGGCTGGGAATCTATCTCTTCCTTACAGGTCTAGCGCCCCTGCTGTGGGATTCTGCGAACTTCGGACTCTTGCCCGTCTCAGCGAATTCTCTCCTCGGCGATCCGATGATTTATTTGTTCACCATCGCCCAGATCGAGTTCACCTTTTGTTTTGGCAGCCGCCGCGTCACTCGGCCCTGGCGCATCTACGAATCCCTGCTCCTCGCACCGCTGCTCCTGGTTTGGCTGTCGTGGCGGGGAATCGCTTCAGGCACTACTTACCTTTTGATCGAGGGCCTCATCGTTTTGCCGGCCGCCTTTGGTATTCCGGTCCTCCTGACGGTCTGGTACCGGCGGGGCAACCATGAAGCGGGATGGCTGATTCTGCCAAGCCTTCTGCCCGCAGCCAACATCGCCGTTACCGATCTCGGCTCAATCTCCATCTACTTCGGCTGGCAGCGGCTTGACTTCCTTGCCAATCCCGTCCCCATCGGCGCAGTGCAGCTTCAGACACCCGATATCGCCGCTCTTCTGTTTCTCTTCGCCATTGCGATCGTCATGTTTTTCCGGTTTACGCGGGTGAGTCGTGAGCAGGCACGTGCGGCCGCGGAACTCGATGCAGCCCGTGAGATCCAGCGTCGGCTCGTGCCGGAGGTTCTCCCGCAAATCCGCGGCTTGCGCGTTGAAGCTGCCTATCGCCCCGCCCAGGAAGTCGGAGGGGATTTTTACCAGGTGATGGAACTCCCCGATGGCGCCGCCCTGATTGTTGTCGGAGACGTGAGCGGCAAAGGATTGAAGGCAGCTATGACGGGAACCCTCGCCATTGGAGCCCTGCGGATCCTTGCCGCGGAGGACCTCAGCCCCGCTACCATCCTTTCGCGCATGAATCAACAAATCATCGAAGCGCGGTGCGATGGATTCATTACCTGTCTCTGCATGCGCCTTGAATCAGACGGCACCACAACCGTCGCGAATGCCGGACATCTCGCTCCATACCGGAATGCCGAGGAGATCACGCTGGATCCATTTCTGCCTCTCGGCCTCACGATGGACGTGCATTATACCCAGACGATGATCCAGATCGAACCGGGTGATACACTCACGCTCCTTTCTGACGGGATCATCGAAGCAAGAAACGTGCACGGACACTTGTTTGGATTCGATCGGACGCGCTCCATCAGTGCCAAGTCCGCGGAGCGGATTGCCGATGCTGCGCAGGAATTCGGACAGGAAGACGACATCACCGTGCTGACGCTGGCGAGAGTACCGCAAACCGTGACCGTTTAGCTGAAGACAATGCTCAGCTTCGCCAGTGCAGTTCCACCGGCCCGTCCATCGGGTGCTTTGGCGAGGCTCCCTGGGCAGCATCCAGGCGCGCCTGTTTCAGCGCGAAATACCACTTGGCCGGTTTGTCCGCATCGTCAATCAGCATGAGGCTCGGGTTATGACGGAGTCCTTCGGCCTGCTGGATCATGGTTTCCTGATCCTGCCGCACAAACTTTGCACCGAAAAATTTCGCGATCGGCGTAAGGAACGGCACATGATAGAACACGTTCCACGCTGCCACCACATCAATGCGGCATGTCGAAGCGGTCACTGGAGTCACGGTTGTCAGGCTCGAAAACCACTTGTCGCCGCAGCGAATGATCTCGGTGCGCCGGTTCGGCAATGTGAAATCGATCGTCGTCTCCACCGGCTGACCGTAAACACCAAGGAGTTTGTATGGTGCTGAGTTTGCGCTCGGCGCGTGGGCGCTCATCCTGAATCCTTCCGGGATGGGCTCAAAGCGCTTCGACTTTTCACGGATGCTGGAACGGCTGCGCCACCACCACGCCTGATGCACGAATGGCCCGTGTGCCGGATCCATGAGCCCGATGATCCCGTGGTCGACGTTGCACGGCAGATCGGCAGTGAGAAAAGCTGTGCGGTAGCGCGGACTGAACTTCTGCACTTCAGGCACGGGGCGCAGATCGGCCTCGCTGCTCTTCCGCCCGCTGCCGGGGCCCGGCACATATACCCACGCATGGCCGTCCCGCTCTTCACATCGGAATGCGGTCGCATAGATGCGAGTCGCGTCGAGGTGATCCTTCCCGGTGAGCGACGGAATCAGCTCGCATTGTCCGCTGCATGGTTCGAATTCCCAGCCGTGATAACGGCATGTTACGCGCCGCCCATCGAACCATCCCACGCTCAGCGGAATGCCCCGGTGCGGGCAACTGTCACGCATCGCAAAGATCCGTCCATCCTCGCGGCGGCCCAGCACCAGCGGAATCCCAAGCAGCATGGCCTTCCCCAGTTTGCGCGTCCGCAAAGTATTGGCGCGCAGGGCCGGATACCAATCGTCGTAGATCAGCGTGGCACTTGGTCCCTGGAGGGGAGCACCCGATTCTGTTGTCGTCACCAGGGGCATGTGGCACTCACCATAGCATTCTCGCCGCGAGGATTGCCAACGCACAGCGATCCCGCGAAATCAGATCGCGGAAGGAACACTAAGCTCTTTTGGAATATGCGCGAAGGCTCACCGCATGAGCGGGCGCCGCCGAGAAATCGTCCTACTGCCCGCCGGCGTCCTTTTCGACAAGCTGCTCTTAACTGGAATGTCCAAATCGTGCCTTCAGCTGACCAATAGCAGCTCCTCGCGAAGCCGATTTGCGGTACCATCCGGCATGGGTCGCTCCACCTCGTCGTGGGTGCTTTTCCACACGGGCACGGCCTGGGCAAGCAGGCGGCGTCCCTTGACAGTAAGCTTGAGGATGCGGCTGCGGCGGTCCGCCGGGTCTGGCGATACCTCTACCAGCCCCCGTCGCTCCAGCGGTTTCAGTGCGGCTGTTAGCGTGGTTCGATCCATCGCCAGCAACGATGCGACGGGTGCCATGGATGGAGGTGCAGGTCGATTGAGCGACATGAGCAGAGAAAATTGGCCGTTGGTCAGCTCGAATGGCCGCAGCGCCTCGTCAAAGCGCCTTGCCAACGCGCGCGCTGCGCGCTGCACGTGGAGGCAGAGACAGGTGTCCCTGACGAGCAGCGTGGTTTCAAACGGTAGTACATTCGGACTTGACACGACTTCAGATTAGTTGATATCAACGTAATTGTCAAAACGGATTCCCCTCCGGAGGGCTTTCTCATGGCATTCCTTCGCGACCTCAGAATTGCGGTTCGTTCCCTGTCTCGCGTTCCCGCTCTTTGGATCACCGTCGCACTGACGCTTGCGTTGGGCATCGGCGCCAACGCGGCAATCTTCAGCGTTGTGCGCGCCGTGCTTTTGCGCCCCTTGGCAAATCGTGACGAAGATCAGCTTCTCTATCTGCGCCAGAGCGCTTCGGGCCTCGGCGCGCCGAACACGACCTTTTCCGTTCCGGAGATCACGGACATCGGTACCAGTCTGAAGACCATCAAGGAGCTGGGCACATTCTCCGAAATGGATTTCACGGTAGTCGGTCTGGGTACGCCGCGCCAGATTCCCGGCGGTGTAGTCGACGGGAATTACTTTGACGTGATGGGGCTGCGGCCGGTTCTCGGCCGGCTTCTGGGCCCGAAAGACGACGGACCCAACGCGGCTGGTGCGATTGTCTTGACCTATGGATTCTGGCGGGACCAGTTGCACTCCGATCCCAGCGTGCTTGGCAAGTCGGTGCGCCTTGAAAGCTTCAGCGGCGCACGCGGTGCAACCGTTGTTGGGGTACTCGAACCGTCGGTTCCCTATCCCGTGGCGACTGAGATTATCGCCAACGTGGTGACCAGCCCACACCACCTTTCCGCAACGATGGTGCAGGGCCGCGAACACCGCATGACCGAGGTCTTCGCGCGCCTCGCTCCGGGAGCGACTCTCGATGCTGCGCGTGCCGAACTGAACACTGTTTACTCAGCCATGGTCGCTGCGCATCCAGAGACGTATAAGCAAGGCGATCACTTCCAGATCTCAGTCACGCGCATGCACGACCAGATCAATTCGCGCGCCAACACGATCCTGTGGATCTTGTTTGCCGCCTCCGGTTTGCTTTTTGTGATTGCCAGTTCGAATGTCGCCAATCTCGTCCTCGCACGGACGGTCCGGCGCGAATCGGAATTAGCGGTGCGCTCGGCGCTTGGCGCGAGTACGGCGGCATTACGCCGGTCTCTGCTTGCGGAAAGCCTCGTGCTCTGCGGAACTGGTGCCATCGCCGCAGTTCTGCTTGCGATTCCGATGGTGGAGATTCTGGGACGCTATGCGGCTCGATTCTCGGTGCGCGCTGAGGAGCTGACACTCGACTTCAGCCTGGTGTGGTTTGGCGTGGCCTTGGCGCTGCTTGCAGCTGTGTTCCTGGCCTTTGTTCCCAGGCTTCCCTCGCCCAACGCCGGCAACAGCGGCTTAACCGGACGTGGAACGCGAGTTGCGGGCGGCAGCACGCAGCGGCTGCGCATGTTCGCGGTCACGCAGATCGCCGCTTCGTTCCTGCTTCTGGCCGGAGCTTGCGTGCTGATGAAGACGCTGTACGTGCTCGAACAGACGCGGCCTCCCTTTGACTCTGCCCGTGTGCTTGCCGTGAATTTGCCTATCATGTCGTACGGTAAAACGCCGACACAGATTTCGGAATTTTATCGCGAGATTGAGCGCAACGTTGCCGGGCTGCCCGGGGTGGAAAGAGTGGCACAAGGATTCAGCGTGCCCTGGCGCGATAGCCGCGAGCAGTCGATCAATTTCATGTTTGCGGCGCAGGGGGCGCACCGACCCGATGGCCAGGATTTCCGGGCTCGGTTCCGATCGGTTGGACCGGGTTTCTTCGCCACCATGGGCATGCCCATCCTGGAAGGCCGCGACTTCAACGACGGCGACAAGGAGGGCAGCGAGCGCGTGGTAATCGTCAGCAAGAGCTTCGCCGATACGCTCTACCCGGGCCAGGATGCAGTGAATCGCAAGATGTGGTGGACCGACCCCGTGATCAAGTTCATCGGCATTAGTCCCGAGTTGCGCCGGATTATTGCGGTGGTGCCGGACATCGATGACGAGAGTATTATTCCCGCACCGGCGATGACCGTCTATCAGCCCATTGATCAGGAATGGGCGGGCGGGCGCCTGTTTATACGGGCCCATCAAGATCCATATACTCTGGTTCCGGCAATCACGCGAACGATTCACCGAATGTCGCAGGACCAGCCCGTGGAGAAGGCGGCAACGCTGGGTGACGTGCGCGCCGAGGTCCTCGCGCCGGATCGTCTGAATGCGATTGTCTTCGGGGGATTCGCGGCCGTGGCATTGCTGATCTCGGTGGTCGGTGTTGCAGGCGTCCTGGCATTCTCGGTCAGCGGACGCACCCGGGAATTCGGAATCCGCATGGCGCTTGGCGCTCTTCCCCGCCACATTCTTACAGACGTGCTATCCGAGGGGCTTGTAATGGCAAGCATTGGGGTGGCGAGCGGCCTGGTGATTGGATTTGTGGTTTCGAAGGCGATCAGCCACTCCATTATTGCCATCGACCAGCCCGGGCCGCTGGCGTTTGTGCTCTCGGCGGTGGTGATTCTGGCAGCGGCGCTCATCGCAGCGGCGGTGCCGGCCGCGCGCGCAGCCAGGGTCAACGCAGTGGAAGCCTTGCGCTCGGAGTAAATCCTCACTCGGACCGCAGCGCGGTCATTGGATCGATGTGCGAGGCGCGCCGGGCAGGCAAGTAGCACGCGGCGAGGGCCACTCCGACTAGCAGAAGCGATACCGTCGCAAACGTGGCGGGGTCGGTGGGCGCCGTTTCGAAAAGGAACGACGAGATCAGGCGAGAGAGGAAGAAGCTGGCAACCACGCCCAGGCTAATTCCGATCAGCGCGAGAATGCCTCCATCCAGAATGACCATCCGGGTCACACCGGGCCGCGGCGCGCCGAGGGCCATGCGAATGCCGATCTCACGCTGGCGCTGGGTCACGGAATAGGAGACGACTCCGTAGATTCCGACCGAGGCGAGAATCAGCGCCAGTGCGGCAAACGTGGAGAGCAGAAGCGAATTAAAACGCGGCTGAGACACCGACTTCGCTATGAGATCGTCCATCGATGCTGCATCGAAGACCGGGATGTCGGGATCGACCGACTGCACAGCCGCTCGAGCCGCGCGAATCACGCTAACCGGGCTGCCCTCGGTGCGAATCACGATCGTCATGAAGCTCGTTAGAAATGTCAGGTCCTTTGGAGCCTGGGCGTAGGGCATGTAGATCGCGAGTGGCGCGTCGCTGCCCAGTCCTTGCTGCTTCACATCGCCGACGATCCCGACGATGGTGCACCCTTCCATTCCCCGGAAAAGGTGACCGATGCGTTTCCCAATGGCCTGCTGGCCGGGCCAGAAGCGCTCGGCGAAACTCCGGCTTACGATCACGACCGGCACCGTATTTGTTGTGTCGGTGCGATCGAAGGCGCGGCCAGCAATGAGAGGGATACTGAGGGCGCGAAAATAATCGGGGCTGATGACGAGTTTGCTCGCCATGTCGGCAGGGGCCTTGGCGAATCCCTCGACGGTGAAGTCGCCTTCGATGCCGCCATTGCCAAACGGCAGTCCGAATCCCACCGTTCCTGCCGCGCGAACACCGGGCAGAGCGCTGATCCGATCGATCACGGCTGTGTGAAACTGCTTCATCTGGACATCAGTCTTGTATTTGGATTCGGGCAGTTCGAGATTCACGACCGCAACGTTGCGTGGCTCAAGTCCCGGCTTCACATCCAGCAGGCGCACGAAGCTCTTGAGGAGCAGGCTCGCTCCGATCAAGAGAACGACGGTGAGAGCGAATTGGCCCATCACAAGCCCGGCCCTGATTCGCCGGGTTCCTGTGTCACCGGTCTGCGTATTGCCCGACGCTCTCGCGGATGAATGAAGAGCGGATTTGGAGACGCTGAGCGCCGGAACAAGCCCGAACAAGACCCCCGTACCTACTGCGATGAGGACAGAAAAGAACAGTACCCATGCATCGATTTGGGATGTGACCACTCCCTGGAGGACGCCGGGCGAGCCCGTGCTTTGCGGCGTGAGATCAAGAAGCACCTTGCGTGTCACCACGGCAATCAGCAATCCCAACGCTCCGCTGGTGCCCGCAAGCAGCATGCTCTCGGTAAGCAACTGGCGCACAATGCGCATCCTGCTTGCACCCAATGCGCGGCGCATCACAATCTCCTGCTGGCGCGAGGTGGCCCGGGTGAGGAAAAGATTTGCCGCATTCCCGCACGCGATGAGCAAGACCAGCGCTACGGCCGACAGAAGGACGATCAGGGCCGGGCGGATATTTGCGACCAGCTTGTCTTTTAAGAACGCAAAGGTGTAATGAATCTCGTCGTGCCGATGGGCCGGATCGAGACGGTGCTGGAGAACCGTAATCTCCTGGGTAGCGCGGTCGAGCGTGATTCCAGGCTTGAGGCGCGCAGCCACCTGGTTCGTTGCATTGGAACGATCCGCGGTTGGAACCATTGGGATCCAGAAGTCCGCAGGGTATGGGAACTGAAATCCGACCGGCATCACGCCGATGACGGTGAAGTTCTTCCCATCAAGCTTGATCACCTGCCCCAGAAGTCCCCGGTCGGATGCGAATCGGCGGGACCATAACTGATGGCTGATCAGGACCACATTTTCACGGCCTGGGTTCTGGTTCTCGCGTGAGAATGGCTGGCCGATTTCAGGCGCTACGCCCAGCAACGGAAAGAGGCTGGCAGAGCATGTGACCCCAAGCAGGCGCTCGGGAATTCCGCTGCCGGTAAGATTCGATGTCTGCCCGCGGAACGCGGCCAGTTCCTCAAAGACCTGGTTCTGCCGCTCCCATTCCACGTAGTCGGGATCGGTCAGCGCGCCGGGCCCCGAGAATCCGAATACCGGCATCGTCGACCAGAGGATGACCAGCCGGTCGGGATATCTGTAGGGCAAGGGCCGCAGCAGTGTTGCGTTGACGATGGAGAAGATGGATGTGGTGGCTCCAATGCCGAGCGCGAGTGTCAACACCGTGGTCGCGGCAAAGCCTGGATTTCTTCTCAGTTGGCGAAACGCATACCGAATGTCCTGCAGAAGGCGTTCAAAACCCGCCCAACCCCACGCTTCATGCATCTGTTCGCGAATCAACGTGGTGTTGCCGAGAGCGCGGCGCGCGGCATAGCGGGCCTCTTCTGCTGAGAAGCCCTTCTCGCGCTGCTCTTCTCTCTCTAACTCAAGATCGGAATCGAGCTCGCGCTCGAGATCCGCATCCCGCTTGCTCAGCTGCCACCATCGCATCTCAGCTCTCCTCGGCGGTTGGCCACATCACGCGAGCGACGGCATCGGCCATCTGCTTCCACTGCGACTCTTCTACAACAAGCTGTTTTTTGCCCTTGTCAGTGAGCCGGTAATACTTGAACTCGCGGTTGCGGTCCGGCGCCACCTCCCACTTCGAGGAAACCCAGCCGCGCCGTTCAAGGCGGTGCAACGCCGGATAGAGCGATCCATGCTGCATCTGCAAGAAGTCATTGGTGGTGCGTTGGATATGCTTGCCAATCTGGTGCCCATGCGCTGGCCCGTAGAGGAGGGTGCGCAGGATCAGCATGTCCAGCGTTCCCTGCAAAAGGCCAATGCGTTGCTGTGTTTCTTTCGTCATGGAAGACATTCTACCTTCATCTTGGCGATGATGGTAGACATTCGACTATCGGTTGTCAAGTGCTTCGTGCTTTAGCGGTAATTTGCTCGCGCGGGATGCGCTGATCGGAATCGGTTCACGGCTTCCATTGGACATTCCATAGGAGGCATGCTATCTTCTTTGCGATGTCCAAAGGAGCGTGGGATGGGCGAGAAGAAGTCTGAGGTGTTGCAAGGGACGCTCGACCTGATGGTGCTGAAGACCTTGCACGCGATGGGGCCGCTGCATGGTTTCGGGATTGCGCGGCGGTTGGAACAACTGAGCGAAGACGTCCTGCAGTTGAATGAAGGCACGGTCTACACTTCGCTTCTCCGCCTGCAACAGCAAGGGTGGATTGTCTCAGAGTGGGGCACGTCAGAGAACAACCGCAAAGCGCGCTATTACTCGATCACCAGGCAGGGTGCGAAGCAGCTTGAGCGCGAGACCGAAAACTGGGAGCGCGTCGCGGGCGTGATTGAGCGGGTATTGCGGCTGGAAAGGCAGGGCTAATCGGATGGGAATGAAACGGTGGCTCGCGAGGGCAAAGGGCTCGCTCATGCAAAGACAAGAAGAGAAGCAGCTCGAGGATGAGATCTCAGCGCACCTGGACCTGCTGAAAGAGCGCTTTATCGCGCGAGGCATGTCGCCGGAGCAGGCCGATCGCACTGCAAGAGCGCAATTCGGCAACGTCACCCATCTCAAGGAGCGGCAGCGAGCGCAGCGCGGTTTCCTGTCACCCGTGGAATGGTGGAGAGACGTTCGATTCGGATTGCGCATGCTGAAGAAGCGAAGCGCGTCGAACCTGGCGGTCGTGTTGGCGCTGGCGCTTGGCATTGGGATGAACGTGGCGGTCTTCACATTCGCGAATGCCTTGCTGCTGCGACCCCCGGGCGCGGTGCCGGGCATGGGAAACCTGCTCGAAGTGTGGTTGCACTCGAAAGGCGCTACCGGCTTCCGAAGCTACGTGCCTTTTAACTATCCCGACTACATCTACTACCGGGATCACGCACAATCGCTTGACGGTCTGCTGGCGTTTGATGGCGACACGCAAGATGCAATCTGGAATCGCAAAGGAACGGGCCAGATTATCCACGGGCAACTGGTGTCGGGCAATTACTTCTCGTTGCTGGCAGTCAATGCGGAACTGGGGCGGGACCTCTCAAAGGACGATGACCAGCTCACGAATCCTCGGCACGCGATCGTGCTGAGCCACTCGTTCTGGCAGAGGCAGATGAACGGCGATCGGTCTGTCGTCGGGCAAACCATCATTTTGAACGGCGCCGCGTTTCAGGTGGCCGGCGTGGCGCCCGCCGAGTTCACGGGTGTGCTGGTGGCAACCGCCCCGGACTTCTGGGCTCCGCTGGCAACGCAGGAGATCTTCACACACGACAAGGACATGTTCACTGATCGCGATGGCTTCTGGCTGGTCACGGCCGGCCGCATGAAACAAGGAGAAGACAGAGCCAAGGTGCAGGCCGAGATGCAGGTGCTGGGAAACCAGCTGGAACAATTGCATCCGAATGCTAATAATCACATGGAACCGCTCGTGTATCGGGCCACGCTGGTGCCGGGTCCCTATCGCGGTTATGTGGGCACCTTCACCGGCCTTCTGCTCGCGGTATTCCTGCTTGTGCTGCTGATTGCGTGCACGAATGCTGCCAGCCTGCTGCTGGCGCGATCCACGGGCCGGACGCGAGAGATGGCCATTCGTTCGGCGCTTGGAGCGGGACGCGCTCGGCTGATCCGCCAGATGCTCGTGGAGAGCCTGCTCCTGTCGCTGATCGCCGGCGCAGCGGCGGTCCTGATCGCGTGGATTATGGCCCGCCTCCTGCTGCAACTGAAACCTGCAAGCCTTCCGATTACGCTCGAGCTTCCGCTGGACTGGCGCGTGCTCGCGTTTACCCTGTTCATTTCGATCGTCACCGGTCTGCTTTTCGGAATGATTCCTGCGCTGCGCAGCTCTGCGGTCGACGCGGCTCCAGTATTGAAAGAGGAAACGCAGACTGCGGGACTGAAGAAGTCGCGGATGCGCAATCTCTTGCTGGTCGGGGAGATGGCGGCTTGTGTCGTGTTGCTTACGGGGGCGAGTCTTTGCGTGCGCAGCCTGATGCATGCCAACGCGATCGATCCGGGCTTTGAGCCGCACCAGATCGCGATGGCGACTCTGAACCCGGCGAGTCTTGGTTATCGGCCGGAGAAGATCAACGCTTTTTACGCTGAGCTTCTCGAGCGCGTTCGTCATCTGCCCAATGTTGCGTCGGCGAGCTACATCGATTTCATGCCGCTCGGAACGTCGCAATCCCAGACAGCGGCCGGGAAACAGATTGGCGAAGACACCGTGAGTGTTCATGTGTTCCGGGTCGATCCGGGATTCTTCGCAACAATGAGGATCGGCCTGCTGGCCGGGCGCGACTTTACGCAGAATGAAGCTGATACTGAGTCGCCTGATGTGACCGTCGTGAACGAATACCTTGCAGCGAGGCTCTGGCCCGGCGAAAACCCGATCGGAAAACGGCTGGCATTGCATGGCGAAAAGAAGACAACGGAAGTGATCGGCGTCGTACGAACTGGCAGATACGAATCTCTGGGCGAGCGGCCGTTGGCGGCTCTATATCTCGGGCATTTGCCGCCGCAGCGAACACTTCTGATTCGTACGGCCGGCAATGACCGTCCCATGCTTGAGACCCTGCGCCGCGAGGTGCAGCTTGTCGATCCCATCATGGCGGCGACCGATCTGCAGACCATTGAAGATTACATGGCGTTTCCTCTGTTTCCGGCGCGGACGACGGGGCTGCTGCTGGGAGCATCAGGAATTCTGGCGGTCGTGCTCACGACCATCGGATTGTTCGGCGTGATTGCCTATATCGTTTCGCAACGGACACACGAGATTGGAGTGCGGGTCGCACTGGGCGCGCGGCAGAGCGATGTGTTGAAGCTGGTGATGCGACAAGGCCTCTACGTGACCGCAGTGGGCGTTGGAATCGGCCTCGTGCTTGCTTGTCTAGCCGCGCGGCTGCTCTCGCCGCTCCTGTACGGGATCGGCGCGAATGATCCGGCAACGATGGCAGGAGTGGCGCTTGGATTGACCTGCGTGGCCATGCTCGCGTGCTTTCTTCCGGCACGACGAGCGATGCGCGTCGATCCAGCCAAAGCACTTCGCTACGAATGACGGAGGTCTGCAAGTTCAGGCATGCCCGCCGCGTTCGGTCATGCGGCAGGCGGTGACGAGCCGCGGCCAACTGGGAAGGCCATAGCTGTGGGCAAGCGCCAACTGCGCAGCCGACAGAGTGACGGATGCCGGATCAACCGGCTTGGGGTGAAATTGACGGAACTCTACGACAGCAGCCGGGGTCGCCGCATGCGGATCGCATGCAGAAAATCCTTGGATTTGTATAGGTGGACTCGGTCCTGCCCGCGGACGGCTAGCGCCCTGCGCGCCGAGGCCAGTGTATCGCGATTCGATGATTTTCGGCGAAGAATGCTCTGAACCAGACACAACGTGTGCTGATCCTCGGCAACAGCCAGCAGGAGATCGGCCTGCGGCTATTGGCTCTGCATCTTGTAGTCGGAAGCCGACGCCTTGACGGAAATCTGAGATGGCGATGCAAGTTGCGTCCGATCCCATCCCCCACCCAGCGCTTCAACCAGCTGCACCGTCGATAGCATTTCCTGAACCTGAAGCGAATTGAGCGTTTCCTGATTCCCGAGAAGCGATGTCTGCGCGGTCACCACATCCACATAAGGGTCGACGCCGCTGTTGTAGCGCTGCATCTCGAGATCGAGGAATTCCTGTGACGATTTCACTGCCTCCTGCTGACGGAGGATCTGCTGCGAAAAAATGCGAGTCGCCGCCAGATAATCCTCAACCTGCTGGAAAGCAGTCAGAACGGTCTGCCGGTAGTTGGCGAGATCGGCATTGTAGATCGCCTCATACTGATGCAATTGTGCGCGGTATAGTCCGCCATTAAAGATGGTTTGCGCAGCCGAGGGGCCGATCGCCCAGAAGCGGCTGGGCCAGTCAAACAGGTGCTTCAGAGTCGAGCTCTCAAATCCAGCCTGCGCCGAAATGCTCACTTGGGGAAAGAAGGCGCCGTATCCAATGCCAATGGTGGCGTTGGCAGCAGCCAAGGTGCGCTCCGCCGCTGCTACGTCTGGCCGGCGCTCAGCGAGTTGCGAGGGAATTCCGGTTGGGATCGGCGGCGGGTTGTAAAGCATTGGCCTGATCGGGATCGAGAAGTCGGTCGCGACCTTGCCCAGCAGCATCGCGATCGCGTGTTCGTATTGGGCGCGGGACAGGCCGGCGTTGATGGCAGATGATTGCGCGGCTTTGAGCGTCGCCCGTGCCTCGACCACGGAGATATAGTCACCCGTCCCCGCTTCAAATGCACCCTGTGCGGCGTCAAGTGCTTTTTGATCGGCGTCTACCGTGTCATTCAGGATTCTCTGGAGCATGTCCTGGCCGCGAATCTCGAAGTAGAACTGCGCCAGGCTCGCCTGCTCGGTGAGCTTTTCCAACTCCAGATCGGCAGCGCTGGCCTGCGCGCTGTACTGTGCTTCGCGGACCTGGTTGCGGATCTTTCCCCATAGATCCGGGGTCCACGACACATCAAGCGGAGCAGTCCAGAGAGTGGATGCCTGCCCGGTGTTCGCCTGCGAAGAGTTGCGAAGGTTCGCAGAACTGCGCGAGCGGTTCCACGACGGATTCAGGGAAATGGTCGGCCAGAATTGTGCGCGAGCCTCGGCGACCACGGCGCGAGCTTGCATGAAGTTCTCGAACGAAGCCTTGATGTTCTGATTATTGACGTTGAGCTGCTCTTCGAGAGCGTTGAGTTCCGGCTCATTAAAAATCTCCCACCACTTACCGCGAATCATGGCGTCCTGCGGGCTGGCAACTTTCCAACCGTCCGCATCGCTGAAATTCACCGTGGATTCCTTGTAATTTGGCGCTGTGATGGACGGGGGTGCAGGCGCATGGTAGGGGGGACCAAGCCGGCATCCCGTCACGAACGCGCAGAAGGCGAACCCAAGGGAGGCTATCGCGATGGTTGCAAGTTTTCCCGGCAGAACCATAAGTCTTTCTCCTACTGGAATCATGACGCGGCACCCGCGGTGCGATGCGTGGGCGCATCCGTGTCTCTGCCCAAAGCCATAAGACGCAGGCGGTCCATGGCCAGGTAGACGACTGGGGTTGTGTACAGAGTCAGTAATTGGCTGAGCATCAGGCCGCCCACGATCGTGATGCCGAGAGGCTGGCGCAATTCAGAACCCGTGCCGGTACCGAAAGCTAGTGGAAGGGCACCGAAAATAGCGGCCATGGTGGTCATGAGAATCGGCCGGAAGCGCAACATACAGGCTTCGAAGATGGAATCGTAGGTGCTCTTTCCATCCTCACGTTCCCGCATCAGGGCAAAATCGATCATCATGATGGCGTTTTTCTTCACGATGCCGATGAGAAGGATGATACCGATGATCGAGATTACGTTGAGATCAATGTGGAACAGCATGAGAGCGAGCATCGCACCCACGCTTGCCGAGGGCAGCGTCGAGATGATCGTGAGCGGATGGATGAGGCTTTCATAGAGGATGCCGAGCACGATGTAAACCGCGAACAAAGCGGTCGCGACAAGGTACTTCTCGCTGGCCAGCGATTGCTGGTAAGCCTCGGCGGTACCAGCGAAGAAGCCATGAACCGTAGAGGGCATGCCCAGTTTGGCTTCCATGTCAGTCACTTCACGCGTGGCATCGCTCAATGACATTCCGGGCGCCATGTTGAATGACACCGTGACGGATGGGAATAGCCCGGTGTGATTGATCTGAAGAGGTGTGGTGCTGGTCTGGGTCTTCACCACGCCAAGCAGTGGAGCAACTGAATTGGCCCCGGCGATTCCCGTCGCTGTTCCGGGGGGCTTGAAGTAAATATTGCTGAGCCCGGATGGATCCTGCCAGTACTGCGGCGCGACTTCCATCACGACGTAATACTGGTTGAGCTGTGTATAGATAACTGAAACTTCTGACTGCCCGAATGCGCTATAGAGCGACTGGTCGAGTGACTGCGCGGTCTGGCCCAGCCGTGCGGCTGTCACACGATCGTAATCGAGCAGTTCGCGAAGCCCGCCATTCTGCTGATCGGTGTTGACATCGAGCAGGCCAGGCAATTTTTTCATGTTTGCCAGCAGAATCGGTCCCCAGTGGAAGAGGTCCGTGATGTTGTCGGCCTGGATGGTGTACTGATACAAAGCCGCACTGGAACGTCCGCCAATTCTGAGATCCTGCACAGGCTGCAGAAATGCCGAGGCGACAGGAAGACGGCTCAACTTTGGCCGAAGGCGGTTGATAATTTCCGTGGCGGTCTCTTTGCGCTCCGGTCCGAGCGGTTTGAGCGCGATGTATATGAATCCGCCGTTGCTGGCGCCGTTTCCGCCGGTGTAGGCGTTCACATGGTCAACCCCGGAATCCGCTTTGATGATGGCGACTAAATGCTGAATCGAGAAATTCATGAGGGGAAATGAAGCATCCTGCGGGCCTTGAACCAGGCCAACAGCTGCACCGGTGTCCTGCGTGGGAAAGAACCCCTTGGGAATACGGACGACGACAACCACATTCAATGCAACCGTGAGCGCCAGCACAATCAGAATCAGCAACGGGTTATCCAGCGCCCAGGTAAGCGAATGACGATAAACCGATAGCAATCCGTTAAAGACTCGCTCGCTGGTCCGATAGAGAATGTTGTGCTGTTTCCCCTCCGGCTCAGTCTTGAGCAGATGGGCGCACATGGTGGGCGTGGTCGTCAGTGAAATGACCATCGACACGATGATTGCCGTGGACAATGTGACCGCGAATTCACGGAACAGGCGGCCAACGATGCCACCCATCATGAGAATCGGAATGAACACGGCGATGAGCGACATGCTGATCGAGAAAACGGTGAACCCGATCTCCTTTGCCCCGCGCAATGCCGCATCAAAGGCATTCATTCCACCCTCGATGTAGCGCGTGATGTTCTCCATCACCACGATGGCATCGTCAACAACAAATCCGGTCGCAATGGTGAGCGCCATCAGCGACAGGTTATCGAGGCTGTAATCGAACAGGTACATCGCCGCGAATGTAGCGATGAGCGATACCGGCACGGCCACAGTGGGGATGAGAGTGGCGCGCGGACTGCGCAGAAAAATGAAGACAACCAGGACGACAAGGATGACCGAGCCGACCAGCGTGCGTTCAACGTTGCTGACTGACGCGCGAATCGTGGTGGTGCGATCCAGTACGATTGTGGTCGTGATGCCTTCGGGCAGAACGGCCTTCAGGAAAGGCAGCGCGGCTCGCACGCGGTCAACGGTTTGAATGATATTGGCGCCGGGCTGGCGGAAAATGATGATGAAGACCGCGCGAGTGCCGTCCATGTAGCCGGCAGTTCGAACGTTCTGCGTCGAGTTGCTGACGTCGGCAACATCGGAAAGACGAACGGCGGCGCCGTTCCGATACGCGATAATCAGGGGCTTGTACTGGTCGGCAAGTGAGATCTGATCGTTGGTGATGATGTCTTCCGAAATCTGCCCATCATAGAGCTGGCCGCGCGGCTCGTGCGAGTTTTGCGAGCTCAGGATAGATTGAACATTACCCAGCGTAAGGCCAAAGCTCTCGAGCTTCTTGGGATCGACCTCAACGCGTACCGAGGGCGTCGCTCCGCCGCCGACATTCACCTGCCCGACGCCCTGGATCTGCGAGAGCTTCTGCGCCAGAACTGTAGAAGCGAGATCGTAGATCTTGGTTACGTCGTATTTGTTCGAGGTGAGTCCGAGGATCATGATGGGTGCGTCAGCCGGATTCACCTTGCGATACGAAGGGTTGGCCGGAAGATTGATCGGAAGATAGGTCCGCGCCTGATTGATGGCGGATTCAACGTCGCGCGCAGCTCCATCAATGTTGCGGCTCAGATCGAATTGCAGCGTAACGGAGCACGAGCCGAGGGAACTGGAAGAGGTCATCTCCGTCACCCCGGCAATATGACTGAACTGGCGCTCAAGCGGCGTGGCGACCGAAGCCGCCATGATCTCCGCGCTGCCTCCGGGAAGGCTGGCATTCACGCTGATAGTCGGAAAATCGACCTGCGGCAACGGCGAAACCGGCAAAGCATAAAACGCGATGGCGCCCGCGATTGCCACTGCGATGGTGAGCAGGGTCGTGGCAATCGGCCGGCGGATGAATGGGGCGGACAGAATCATGCGCGCCCCGTTGCGGCCTGTGGCCCATCGTCGACCCGCCCGCCCGACGGCCTCTTGTGGGTCAGACGTTGAGCAAGGCGATCAAAGAACACATAAATGACCGGCGTCGTGTAGAGGGTGAGAATCTGGCTTAACAGCAGCCCGCCAACCATGGCGATGCCCAGAGGACGGCGCAGTTCCGAGCCGAGCCCCGTTCCGAGAGCCAGTGGCAGACCACCGAGCAGCGCAGCCATGGTCGTCATCATGATGGGCCGGAAGCGTAGCAGGCTCGCTTCAAAGATTGCTTCCGTCGAAGACTTGCCTTCGTTGCGCTCCGCCTCAAGAGCGAAATCGACAATCATGATGCCGTTCTTCTTAACAATGCCAATCAGCAGGATGATTCCGATGATGGCCACCACCGAAAGGTCTTGGCGGCAAATGATGAGCGCGAGGAGCGCACCGACGCCCGCAGACGGCAGCGTCGAAAGAATCGTGATTGGATGGATGAAGCTCTCATACAGAACGCCTAAGACGATATACACGGTGACGAGTGCGGCAAGAATCAGCAGTGCCTCGTTTGAAAGCGAGTTTTCAAAGGATGCCGCGGTTCCTTGAAAACTGGCCTGGAGGCTTGCGGGGAAATTCAAGTTCTTCGCAACTTTGTTGATGTCGGTGATCGCCGTGCCCAGCGAAGCGTTCGAAGCCAGGTTGAATGAAACGGTGACTGAAGGGAACTGGCCCTGGTGATTGATCGAGAGTGCTTCCGTGATGGGGTATGCCTTGGTGAACGCGCCGAGCGGGACCGCGTTGGCTCCAGAGGACGCAGTAGATGCGTTGAGGGTAGTCCCGGCGATCGTCCCAGTGCTCGGCGACGATGTACCGGATGCGGCAACGCGCGGTAACGCGCTAACCGGAGCCGTAAGCACGGATGAGGAAGGTGTGTAGCGCACAGATGTTGTGAGTGCGTTCGAACCGGCTGCCGCGGAGGCCGAGGTTGAGAAAGAACTGACTGGTCCCGCACCGCTGGTTCCCGAAGAAGCGCTCGACTGAATGTAGAGGTCATTCAGCTTCGACGGATTCCGCTGCCATTCCGGTTGGGCTTCGAGGATCACGTGATACTGATTGGTCTGCGTGTAGAGGGTGCTGATCTCGCGCTGGCCAAATGCGTCGTAGAGCGTGTTGTCGATGGTGGTGGGCGCGATGCCGAGGCGCGACGCGGTAACGCGATCAATGACCAGCGAAACGGCCCGCGCACCCGTTTGCTGATCCGTCGCCACGTCTTCCAGTTGCGGCATTTTATTGAGTTCAGAGACAAACTTCCCTGTCCACTCGCCCAGTTCGTTCGTGTCCGGATCTTCGAGCGTGTACTGGTATTGCGTGCGGCTCACGCGGTCGTCGACTGTGATGTCTTGAACCGGCTGCATGTAGAGATGCATCCCGGACACCTGCTGTAGCGACTTCTGCAGCCGGCGAATCACGTCGGAAGCGCTTTCATGGCGCTGGTTGATGGGCCTCAAGTTGATGGAAAAACGTCCCGAATTCAGCGTGGTGTTAACGCCATCGGCGCCGATGAAGGATGTGAGGCTCTCCACCGCCGGGTCGTCCAGAATGATGCGTGCCAGTGCCTGCTGGTGCTCAGACATGTCGTTATAAGAAATGGACTGTTGCGCCTGCGAGATGCCTTGGATGACGCCGGTATCTTGCACCGGGAAGAAGCCCTTGGGGATATAGATGTAGAGCAGAATCGTCAGAACCAGCGTTCCTAACGCTACCAGCAGCGTGATCGTCTGATAGCGCAAGACGACGCGCAGCGTGCGTCCGTAGAACGCGATCATGCGTTTGAACATCTGTTCCGAGGCGTGATAAAAGCGCGACTGCTGCTCCTCCGGGGTATGGCGCAGGATGCGCGAACTCATCATGGGCGTGAGAGTGAGCGATACCACGGCCGAAATGATGATGGTAACGGCGAGCGTCACGGCAAATTCGCGGAACAGGCGCCCCACCACATCGCCCATGAAGAGCAGCGGGATCAGCACCGCGATCAATGACACGGTCAGCGAAACGATGGTGAACCCGATCTGGCCGGCGCCCTTGAGCGCTGCTTCCAGCGGAGCCATGCCCTCCTCGAGAAAACGCGAGATGTTCTCGATCATGACGATGGCGTCGTCGACCACGAATCCAGTCGAGATCGTGAGCGCCATGAGCGAGAGATTGTCGAGGCTGTATCCCAGAAGGTACATCACGCCGAATGTGCCTACCAGGGAGAGCGGAACAGCAACGCTGGGAATAACGGTCGCGCGCAGGCTGCGCAGGAAAAGGAAAATGACCATCACCACGAGGGCAATGGTCAGCCCTAGCTCGAATTCCACGTCGTTGACCGAAGCCTGAATGCTCGTGGTCATATCGGTCATGGTGTGGACCTGAATGGAAGCAGGCAGATTGGCCTCGAGCTGCGGCAAAATCTGGCGAATTCGCTTGACTACGGCGATCGTATTTGCGCCCGGCTGGCGCTGAATGTTGAGAATCACGGCAGGTGTCTCGTTCATCCATGCCGCCTCTTTCGAGTTCTCGACGCCATTCACGACATTCGCGATATTGTGCACGAACACTGGCGCGCCATTCGAGTAGGCGACCACGACGTTCTTGTATCCCGCGGCATCCGTGATCTGGTCGTTGGCGTCGATCTGATAATCCTGCCGCGGCCCGTCGAAGTTCCCTTTGGCGGAGTTCGCGCTTGCCTGCGTCAGCGCGGTGCGAACGTCCTCCATGTTCAAGCCGTACGAGGCCAACTGGGTTGGATTCACCTGGATGCGCACAGCAGGTTTCTGGCCGCCACTGATGCTCACCAGTCCTACCCCGGCCAACTGCGAAATCCGCGGCGCCAGGCGCGTGTCGACCAGGTCCTCCACATCCGAAAGCGGCATGGAATCGGAGGTGATCGCGAGCGTGAGCACCGGCGCATCCGCGGGATTGGTCTTGTTGTACACCGGAGGAGTCGGCAGGTCGGAAGGAAGGTAACTCTGCGACCCGTTGATGGCTGACTGTACCTCTTCTTCTGCCACGTCAAGATCAAGCGAAAGGTCAAACTGCAAAACAATGACCGAGACTCCGCCGGCGCTGGTAGAGGTCATCTGGCTGAGACCTTGCATCGCTCCGAACTGACGTTCTAGGGGCGCCGTGATCGTGGTTGCCGTTACGTCAGGGCTGGCGCCCGGATAAAACGTCAGCACCTGGATGGTCGGATAGTCGACCTCAGGCAGTGCCGAGATCGGCAGCTGGGTATACGCCACCACACCAACCAGAAGAATCGCCACCATCAGCAAAGCTGTAGCAACGGGCCTGAGGATAAAAATCCGGGACGGATTCATGGAGCGTTGCTCCCTGAAGTCTCGGATGCCGTCGGAAGCTTCACTTTGGAAATGGTGACCTGCGAGCCGCTTTGAAGCTTCTCAAAGCTGCTATTGGCTACGACGTCGCCCGGCTGAATTCCCTGAACGCTCGTATTGCCTGCATCAGAGTTTCCGGATTTGACTTGGCGCATCGATGCCTTGCCATCGCTGATCACATACACAAAATCCTGATTCCCATTGTGTTGAACCGCAGAAGAAGGGACGAGCGTCTGATTCTCGAGCGTATTCACGAGAAGCCGGGCATTCACGAATTGATTGGGAAAGAGGATCCCGCTCTTGTTGTCGAACTCGGCTCGCAGCTTGATCGTGCCGGTGGTGGTATCGATCAGATTATCCGTGGTCGCGAGGGTGCCCGTGGAAAGAAGACTTTGCTGCGTCCGGTTATAGACGTCGACCTGGAGCCGTTTGCCGCCCTTCTGATGCTGGATGACCTCCGGCAAATCGTCTTCGTTAATGGTGAAGATAACCGTAATCGGCTGCACCTGCGTGACCACGACCAGCGTTGTAGTCGAGTTGGCGGTAACAAGATTTCCGGGATCGACGAGACGAAGTCCCGCGCGCCCGTTGATCGGCGACGTGATGTGGCAGTAGGAGAGCTGCACCTCGTCGTATTGGACGGTGCCTTCGTCGTTCTTCACGGTCCCCTGGTCCTGAAGGACGACCTTCTCCTGATCCTCGAGCGTTTGGCGCGGAATCGCATTCTTCTTCCACGCCTCCTGGTATCGTTCCAGGTCCATTTTGGCTTCGGCCAGAAGGTTCTGGTCGCGTTCGAGCAGGCCCTGTGCCTCGGCAAGCTGCGCGGCATACTGCCGGGGATCGATGTCGATCAGCGGATCGCCCTTCTTGACGTACTGGCCCTCGCGGTAGTGAACCGCAGTAATCACGCCGGTCACTTGCGCCGTAATCGACGCCATATAGACAGGAGTGACCGTGCCAATCGAGCCAAGATACACGTTGATCGACCCGGTGCGCGCTGTTGCCGTCGTCACCGGCACGGGGCCGGTGACACCGCGACGTCCACCCCCGGTCACAGCGGCTTGAGCCTTGTTGTGCTGGGTGATCACCCAGTAAAACAGCAACCCAAAGGCGGCGAGCACGACTACCCAAACCCAGGCGTGCCGGCGGTGTTTGTGCTGAGGGGGAACAATGGCCGGGTTTGGCCTTGGAGAAAATGAGCCTGAAGGCGGTTCTTGATTCATGTTCACTCTCGTTCTGTCGAATTCCAATGCGAACTTTTCTTTACGCGAAGGTGATGACTACAAGGCATTTAGCCCGGGGATAAGGGAAGCGGTATCAATGAGACCGAACGTGTTATATGACGGGTATTTACGACGATTTGTCTCAATGCGGGGCCGATTGAGAACGGGCTACCAAAGAATATCCGGTTCACGTTGAGATGGCACCGGAATCGGATAAATTCCAATCCGCTCGCAGGTGTAACTCCTCTGATCTGATGCGGAGCCGACTGCTCCAGGCTGCCAACCAGTCAGCGGGAGCGAATGGTCGCGAATTGCCTCTCGATGAACTGACTGATGCGGGAAACGATGACCCTGCCCGAGAAGGCGGGGCATAATCGAAAAAGAAACTGTGCAAGCCGGCACCTGGACAAGGAGGAACTCATCACAATTGTGGGAAAAATCAGGTCGGACTCAAGGATTGCGGGCCGTCAGAGCCCGGTCCGGCTCGGTGGTTTGCTTCTCTTCTTAACCTTTCTTGGAGCCTGGCAGGTCCCTGCGCAGAGTCCTGGTGCCAACGCAGCGGCGAATTCGGAACGCGCAGGCCTTGATGCAATCGACTCCATCATGGAACAGGAAATCGCGGATGGACGCATTCCAGGCGGTGTGGTGCTGGTCGGCCACAACGGGCACGTCATCTACCGCAAGGCGTTCGGATCGCGATCGCTTGAGCCCACACGCGAGCGCATGACCGTCGACACCGTCTTCGACATGGCGTCGCTGACCAAATGCATCGCCACCACGACGGCCGTGATGCAACTGATGGAGCGAGGAAAAATCCGGCTCAACGATCCGGTGGCCGCGTACCTTCCGGATTTCGCGCAAAACGGGAAAGCGGAGATCACGATTCGCGAGTTGATGACCCACTATTCCGGCCTTGCTCCGGATCTCGATCTGAAGCACCCATGGCAGGGACGCGCCGCAGCGTACATGATGGTGATGCAGCAGACGCCGCAGTCGCCGCCGGGCGCTCGCTTCGTCTATAGCGATATCAATTTCGAAACACTCGGCTTCCTGGTCGAGAAAATGACCGGCATGCCTCTGAATGAGTACGCGACCAAGCACATCTTTGAGCCGCTAGGAATGAGCCACACGCGGTTTCTCCCGCCTGCCAGTTGGATTCCTCGAATTGCGCCGACACAGTATGACGAAAACGGAAAGATGCTTCGTGGAGTCGTCCATGATCCGACGGCACGGCGGATGGGAGGTGTCGCCGGGCACGCCGGACTGTTTTCGACGGCCGATGATATGGCGATCTTTGCGCAGGAACTGCTCAATGGCTCGACCATCCTGAGCCGGTTGGCAATCGAGAAGATGTCGACACCGCAACAGGCGGCGAATGCGGCCAGCCTGCGCGGACTGGGTTGGGACATCGATTCGCCGTTTGCCACCAATCGCGGCGAACTGCTGCCGGTTGGCTCCTACGGCCATACAGGATTTACTGGCACGTCTTTGTGGATCGACCCGGTCACTGACACTTACATCGTCATTCTTACGAATCGGGTTCATCCCAACGGCGGCCACTCCATCGTCTCGCTGCGTTCGCGCATTGCGGATGCCGTGGCCCAGGCTCTCGAATTGACCGTTCCGGAAAAGGATCAGCTACGTCTCGCGCGCATTACCGGCTACAACGAATCACTCATGGCCGACCGGCGCTTCACGGTGCGCAACGGCGATGTGAAGACAGGCATTGACGTGCTCGAAGAACACGCGTTCAGCGATTTGCGTCCGGACCCGAATCATCCCGTTCGCATCGGGCTCGTGACCAACCAGACAGCGTTCGATTCGCATGGCCGCCGAACCGCCGACATACTGGCACACACACCGGGGCTGAAACTTGCTGCGATCTTCAGTCCCGAACACGGGATTGCCGGCAAACTCGATACGACCGACATCCCCGACTCACAGGACCCAGACACCGGCGCTCCCATCTACAGCGTCTATGGAGACACCGATGCGAAGCGGCGTCCGACAGAGAACGAAATGTCTGGCATCGACGCAATTGTCTACGACATACAGGACGCCGGCGTGCGCTTCTATACATACGAGAGCACCATGGGCTATTTTCTCGAGGCGGCCGCGAAATCGGGCAAGACGATCATTGTTCTTGATCGCCCGGATCCGATCAACGGCGTTTACGTACAGGGCCCGATTGCCGACAGCGGGCGTGAGGCATTTGTCAGCTACTGGCAAACGCCGGTTCGCCACGGAATGACTATGGGAGAGCTGGCGAGAATGTTCAACGCCGAACGCCACATCGGAGCAGATCTGACCGTCGTGAAAATGGAAGGGTGGATGCGCGGCGACTGGTTCGACTCCACCGGCAGGCTGTGGATTGACCCTTCTCCGAACCTGCGCAATCTGACGGAGGCCACGCTTTACCCCGGAATCGGCATGGTTGAGGGCACCAACGTTTCCGTGGGACGAGGTACCGACACGCCGTTTGAGCTGATCGGCGCGCCATGGATCGATGCGCCAGGGCTCGCCGCCTACTTAAATACGCGGGAGATCGATGGGGTTCGCTTTGTCCCCATATCGTTTAGGCCAAGCGCGTCAGTCTACGAGGGACAAAGATGCCTGGGCGTGAATATCGTTGTGACGGATCGTGAATCCCTGGACGCGCCGGAACTGGGCCTCGAGATCGCCGCCGCTCTATATCACCTGTATCCAAATCAATACAAAATCGCTGCCATAGATGGCCTCATGCGCAATCAAGCCTCGCTTGATGCGGTGATGAATGGCGAAGATCCGCGGCGCATTGCGGAAAACTGGCAGGATGCGATCGAGGGTTTCAAAAGCCTTCGCGCAAAATACCTGCTGTATTAAATGACGCCCGGTTGATCCGCCCAACCCCCTTTCTTCAGCCCATTTAGATGAGCATTTATGCGGCAAGTGGTCATTGTAGACTTGCTATGCGTGTTTCGATCCATTCGAATTCGAGTCTCGCCGAATGCAGCCGCGTTGTCTTGCGGGCCAATTCTCGGCAGATCAGCTCGTCGCAAGAGGCCAACCCGTGACAATCATTGAAGGCTCCGTCGATTCTTCCGCCAAGCGCGGTTACAACTTGTTTCTACAGCTGGTTGCCGGACTGGGCGGGCTGCTCTACGGAATCGACGTGGGAATCATCGGCGGCGCATTGCCATACCTAGAGGCGACGTCGCACCTGACTGCGGCGCAGCTCTCTGTGATCGTGGCCGCCGTCTTGTTGGGAAGCGTTCTCTCGACCTTGTTTGCGGGACTGCTCGCCGACTGGATGGGACGCAAGCCCCTGATGATTCTCAGCGGGCTTGCGTTCATCATCAGCATTCCTGTGATCGCTCTTTCGCACGGCTATGTCGCGCTGTTCTTTGGCCGCTTGCTTCAGGGCATGAGCGGCGGATTCATCGGAGTCGTGGTGCCGCTGTATCTCGCTGAATGCCTCTCTGCGTCGACGCGCGGCAGAGGGACTGGCATCTTTCAATGGCTGCTCACGCTGGGAATCGTTGTGGCTGCGCTCATTGGCATTTACTACAGCTATCGCGTTCAAGCAGTCTCGAAGATCGCCGATGCCGCAGCACTGTTTGCCTTCAAGAATCAGGCCTGGCGCCGTATCTTCTGGGTCTCGTTGCCTCCGGCCGTGCTGTTTGTTGCCGGAAGCCTGATGGTAAGCGAATCGCCACGCTGGCTGTTTCGCCGCGGGCGCAAAGAGAAGGCGCACACAGCCTTGTTGCGCTCGCGGACGACAGAACAGGCTGCCAGGGAACTGGCCGAGATGGAAGAGACGGCCCGGAGCCAGTCTGTCGAGCGCGCAACGGGCGAAAAGGTTCGCGAGTCGCTGCTGCGCCGGAAATACGTGGTTCCCTTTTTGCTGGCCTGCCTCATTCTTTCCTGCAACACGGCAACCGGCATCAACTCCCTGGTCGGATACAACGCTGGAATCCTGTTGCAAAGCGGGCTCTCGGACTTGCAGGCGCATTGGGGATACGTCGTGTTTACCTGCATGAATTTCCTGATGACCATGGTGGGCATGAACCTTGTCGATCGCAAGGGCCGCCGTTTCCTGATGGTCCTCGGCACCGGCGGCATTATCGCGTCAATGGTTACGACGGGAGTGCTTTTCCTCGCCACAGAAAAGTCCAGCGTCGACTGTGCACGCCTGTTGCAGGCACGGGTGGGACCCAATCAAGACCTGGCGATTCATTTCACGCCCAAGGAAGCAGAACAGTTGCTCGCCGGGGTGGGACAGGCGGGCGGTCCGATCCATCCCGATCGCGCCTCATTCGCCATCATCTATTCCTATGGGGACTTCACATCGTCGACGACCTTCGTCCGCTCTGACGATCCGGCGGCAGCGCCGCTGAGCGTCACGCGGGCGGATGGAGTGCCTGTGGGCAGAGTGCAGGCATTTTTCCAGGATCCCTTCGCGAACTTCAATGCTGCCCACACGGCGCCACTCGTGATCAAGAAGGCAGTCATAGGCGCCGTGCCCGGCTCCGGTCATGGCTGGCTCATCGCGTTCTGTCTCTACACGTTCGTCGCGTTCTACGCCATGGGGCCGGGGGTGTGCGTGTGGCTCGCCTTATCAGAGCTAATGCCGACCCGCATCCGCTCGAACGGAATGAGCATCGCGCTGGTCATCAATCAGCTCGTCTCCGCGGTGCTGCTTGCGATCTTCCTGCCGTTTGTGAGCAAGTACGGCTACTCGTCGATGTTCTTCCTCTTCGCAGGATTCACGGCAATTTACTTCCTCACAGTTGCATTCCTCTTGCCGGAGACAAAGGGCAAGACACTCGAGGAGATCGAAGCACACTTCGCAAAGCGGGCGACGGCATAGCTGGGTCTGCTTCGAGATCAGGGCTCGATGACGGCCTTCGAAAGATTCCTGAGCCGTTCCACGTCCACCCCGTGCTCGAGCGCCATGAAATAGGCGAACATCTGCAGGGGAATGATCTCGGCAATCGGCATCAGGTATTCCGTTGTCGGGGCCAACTCGACGCAATCGCTCACCAAGCCCGCGACTTCTTTGTCGTCGGTATTCGCGAGCGCGACCACTCTGGCTCCCTGAGCCTTCATGTCCTCAAGCAACTGCACCGTCTTCTCATAGCGCACCACTGACGCCGGCAGCGAACGGTCCACCGTGGCCATTACCACGAGTGGGACTTCGTCGCTGACCAGCGCATTCGGTCCATGCTTCAGCTCGCCTGTTGGATAGCCCTCCGCGTGCACGTACGAGGTTTCCTTCATCTTGAGGCCGCCTTCGCGCGCGATGGCATAGTGAATGCCGCGTCCCAGATACAAGAAGCTGCTTGCCGCTGTGTACTTGTGTGCCAAACCGGCCATCGCGTGCTGCCAGCCATCGAGCTGTCCTTTGATCTCGGCAGGCAATGCCCGCAGCCGGTCAAGATTGCCATCGAGGGTTGCGGCATCCATCGTACCCAGGCGCTTCGCCTCGTAAAGTGCAATCAAGAACAAGACAGCCAACTGGCATGTGAAGCTCTTCGTTGCGGGGATCGCTTTCTCGAATCCCGCGCCCAAGGGCATAGAGAACTGGGCCTCCCGAGCCATAGTCGACGTAGCCGCATTGGTAATGGCGATCGTTGCCTGACCTCGAGCACGCACCTCGCGCAGCGCGGCGAGCGTGTCAGACGTCTCGCCCGATTGCGAAATCACGATAACTGCGGGGCGGCGCTGGTCGATTCCACCCCGCAGGCTGTATTCGCTCGAATACTCGACATCAACGGCAAATCCGCATAAATCCTCAAGCAGGATTTCGCCTGCTAGGCCGCAATGGCGGCTGGTACCGCTCGCGCAGATCAGGACTTCACCGGAAGGATTGCTCCATGCGGCAATCGACTTCGCCACGTCCGGGTTGAGGACCCCATCTTTCAGGTAAAGGTCAAAAGTGCGTGCGAGCGCCTCGGGCTGCTCGTAGATCTCGCGTAACATCTCGTGCTCAAAACGTGCCATGCGATCCGTCCTGCGGCCAAATCGGCTGGTTCCGATCGGGTTGATAATCTCGATCATATCGCGCTCGATCGATCAAGGAGTTGGCATATTCAACGAGATCCTCGGCGAAAGCGCTCAAAAATGTTGCAAAACGCTGCCATTTTGATCACTGAAAGGGATAGAATCGGGTGCGATATGAGTGAAGCGCTCGACCGACGCTCCGAACAAATCATCAAATTCCTTCTTAGAACAGGCAGCGCAACGGTGGACGAGATCCTGGCAGTGGCCGGCTCATCCGCACCCAGCATACGCCGTGATCTGGCCAGGTTGGAAAGCCGTGGGCTCATTCGGCGCACGCACGGCGGAGCAACTCTGGTCGAGCCTCTTCTCTATGAGCCGTTCCGCTACGACAGCTCGTTTATCGCCCGCGAACAGCGTTTTGCCGAAGAAAAGCGCCGCATCGGGCTGGCCGCAGCGGAGCTGGTCCAGGCGAATGAGACAGTCGGGCTCACGGCCGGTACAACCACGACTCACATCGGCCGAAGCTTGCGGCACCGTGGAAAAATCCAGGTAATTACGAACGCGATCAACATCGGCATGGAGCTCTGCAACCAGCCCGGCATTCGAACGTTTCTCACTGGAGGCGTTGTTCCCTGGGCGTGGTCCTTCTCGCTCACCGGTAGCGCAGCACTCGCGTTTCTCGATGACGTCTACATGGACAAGGTATTTCTGAGCGTGACCGGATTGGAGCCGGAACGCGGAGCCACTACCCTCGAAACCGATGAAGCCTTGGTCTTTCGCAAGATGCTGAAGCAAGCCAAGGAAATCATCGTGGTGGCCGACTCCAGCAAACTCGCCAAAGTCAGTCCTGCTTTTATATGCCCCGCGAGCGAAATTCATCTGCTGATCACCGACACTGGAGCTTCCAATGAGGTGATTGCGCCATTTGAGCGCCAGGGTGTCCGCGTAACTCGAGTCTGAGTCCTGCTCGGCAAGCCTCACTCATCAGCGTTGTGAATGTAGCACTCGTGGATCGCGCCGAGCGGTGCATTGGGCCATTTTGCCTGAACTAAGTCGGCTTCATTTAGCTCATGCAGCGTGAAGGCAATGGTCCCGTCAGCGTGCACGGTCCCGCGGAGATATCCATAGAAATGCGTTTTCGCGCCAGGCTTCGCATCCTTGGGCAGCCGATAACGATGTGCTCCTGCGGCTCCGATAATCCATCCCGGCACGACATCAGTGGCATGATCCCTCCAATACGGAGTGTCGAAAATATCCGGCGAATAATAGTGCGAATGGCTGGCAATGAAATACACATGCAATCCCAAAGCCTGGGCGTCCCATAACCATCGATAGACCTGCTCGCCCGTGTGCATGCCTGCTGCCCAATCGTCCATTGCATGCTCTGCGCCCGTCGAGTGGGGCAAGGCCTCGTGCATGCCAGCCACGACCGCGCGTATCCCGGAGTGAGGCGCCTCATCGTGTTCCAGTAAGCTGCGAAGCCAGTGGAGTTGCGCCTCCGTGAATTCATCGTGCGTGGCGTTATCGAGGGTGATGAAATCAACACCGTTGTGACTCCAGTGATACCAGGGTCCGATTGGCGCCCCGCTCGCGCCATCGGCGGAGCGTTGCGCCGCGATCTCCGGACGATCGAGGAATTGTGAGAACTTCTGGATGTAAGCTTCACGGGTCATGGGACTGACTGCATCATGATTGCCGCGGCCGAGGAAGACTGGCACGGATCCAAAGGACGCTATCTGGTGAACCAGAAAATCATCCCATGCGCGCTGCTGATATTCCTGGTTCGATAGGTGAGTATCGGCAGGCAACATCGCGAGCATGTCCTGGTCCGGCTGGCTCATCCAGCGGAAATCGCCAAGGTGCCAGTAGAAATCGTCGTTCTCGGTCTTTACCTTCGCTGCGATGGCAGGCATCACGAAATCGCCGCAATTCCGGCTGTCGCCCGAGACGGCAAACGACCAGTCAGATTTATTGTTCTGAGCCGGAGCGCTCATCGAAAAGGTGACGAGAAAAACCGCAGGTCCGGCAATCACCAGAAATCGAAAAGCCCTGAGCATGCTCCCAGCATAAACTGCGGACTGTTCCCTTGCCGCTGGATCGCTACAGCGCCGTTTCGGATTGGACATCGCGCGCGCCGCGGAATAGAAGGGCCCCGGCAATCGCAAAGGGGCGAATCGCGAAGCCGGCAATGTGACGCGGCATCCGCCGCATGTCGTGCACGTGCGCGCAGCCGCGACCGCTGAAATAGCGCAGTGTTCGACCGAAACGGTTCGAAGTTGCGGAAGTCATGTTTCGATGGTGGCTGCAGTCCTGCGAATAGAGTGTCAATTCGAGATAAATCGAGCGTTGCAACCCGCAATCCGAAGTAATCAACTCGATTCCTCGCGTTTGTGATTCGGGTCACGGAACCACATCGGGACAGACAGATAACCTCGGCTTGTTGGGATCTGCAGTTGAGCCTCCCATGAACAAGGAATTCTTATGGCTTATGTAATTACTGACGCTTGCTCCAAGGACTTTGTATGTGCCGCAGAGTGCGCCACTGCTGCGATTTCGCCTCAATCAACTGACCCGGACGCGGATTCCGTCCCTCATCTCTTCATCAACCCGGATGAGTGCATTGACTGCGGGAACTGCGCGTCGATTTGTCCGCAGCACGCAATCTTTTCCGAGTTCGACTTGCCGCAGGACAAGGCTCAATTCGCAGAAGAGAATCGCGCGCACTTCCGCTGAGCGATCACGATCCGGCCTCACGCAGAAGGTGTGTTCTTTCGCGCGCCGCTGCTTGGACCCGAGGCCGGAACATCAGGTTGTGAATGAGGCGCGTTAGGCTGGGCGGTCTGTCCACCCGCAGGCCGCGTTTGAATCTCCGGCCCGTTCGGGGTGGTGCCTGCCGGCTGGCTCGGTTCCAGTTTTGCAGGGGGCGCGGTGCCCGGAGGCATCGGCAGCACCGGCAAAAGTAGCGTTTGCACCGTCGCGGGATCATCACGCAACTTCAGATAAAGATTTCCCCCCGTCGGATGAGGCACAGCGAGTTCGGTGCCGGTAAAGTCTGGCGGTATATCGATCGGATTATCGAATTCGGGCGTTGCAGAAAGACTCGTTGCCAGAAAGAGATTGCTGCCGGTCAGCAAGCACGGTCTTGAGATGGCCCGCGGGCAGCGTAACTCCTTGAATCCGGGGAGTCGCACGAGTGTCCCAAGCGGCAGCCAGTCACCCGCAACGTTATTTGCTGAAACGGCGCGTGCCTCCACCGGGCCGAAAGCGGATGATCCAAACCGCGAAAGTGGTTCGACCACGCCCAACGCAGTCTTCGCGTCTTCGAGCATCAAGCTTCCATCGGAGAGGGAAAGCACAGTGTGGAAGCTGCCATCCACGGCGGCGATTTCAACCTTCTCCGTTCGCGGAAAATTCGCCGGGGTTTTGGATTTTAGAAAGAAAACCAGCCGCCGTTCCACGGGCAGGTCATCCGTGCTTCCCAGTTTGACCGATGAAGGCGCATCCGATGGCTGATCCTGCGTGCCCTTGCTGAGAAGGGCAATCTGCGGACGTGGCGCCTCGACCGTGACAGGTACTTTCAGTTCCCTGCCGTCACGCAATTGCACGCTGGCGGAATAGGGGGTACCGGGCTCGATGGCTTCGGTAGAACTGTCAGCCTTCATGGCCAGCTTGTCAGAATCCTGAACGCGGGTCAGGCCGGCAGGCGTCCAATTAACTCCCTTCAAGGTCGCTTTTGCCACTTCGTCGAGCCGGGTGCCGGTCAACTCCGCTTCCGCATCGCCCGAGCTGAATGACAGCCGGTTGAGCGAGGCGGCCTCCGAATATGCGGTAAGTGTCAAAGTGTCGGGCTTGTCCAAACCGTATTGCCTGATCGCGATCTTGACCGCTCCCGGGGACGCGTCTTTCATCGGCACCGAGATTTCGAGACGATTCTCTTTCTCTGATTTCCAGGTAAGCGGCATTTGTTCGCCCCCGCTCATCACCTGCTTGATGTCCTGGACGCACAGAGTGCTCACTCCCTCAACGTGCAGCGAGTCATCGCGTCCCACGACAAGCGCCAGTTCATCGCTGGAAAGCACTTTCCATTTTCCGGGCAACGATGAGCGAAGCAGGTAGTGCGGCCCGTCCCATTCATCGAATCCCCATTTGCCCCGTACCACACCAGTCACTTCATCGACTGGAAAAATGGGCGCGGGATGCTCGACAACAAGACCACCCTCGGCTGGATCCGCCGTTAGCGGCAGATCCACAGATTTGCCCTTCGTCTCGATGTGCAGCCTCAAATCATGCGCGAGCCGAGTCGAGAGCGCGAGCGGCGCTCCTTCGGCCGGAAGAACCAGGCCGGGCTTCTGTGCGCAAAATGTCTCCGATGGATTTACAGGGTGCAGTTGAGGCAACTGCGCAGACCCGATCGCCGGCAGAGCGACCACCACCACCGATTTCGGATCGCGGAACGATGGTGGCACGCTAAGGCGAAGATTCAAAGTGTCCTGTGTCGGTAGGGCGAGGGCCGGAATGTACTGGTAATGCGCGGTATGAAGCGAGGAAAGGATCTTCGCCGTATCTACGATTGCGCCGATGTAAGGGCTATATGCGCCGGCGCCCCCGACGGTCGAATAGCTCAGCTGGTTCATCAGGTCGCCCGCTGAACCGCCGGTTAACTGCGCAACACGGGTTTGAGCGTTGCTATCATCCATCACCAGTCCTTCGGTATGCGCCGAAAGGCAGGAAGCCTGCTCTTCGATGGGCTTATAGAAACAATCCTGGTTGACCTTGATCCCCAGGCTTCGAGCCGAGGTTTCGGCACGCTCTTTGAATAACTTGGGATCGGATTGGGAACTGTTCTTAACGTCGTCGAGGTACGCATCCAGACGCATACGATCCCAGCTGGCGATTTGGAGGTCCTGATCCGCACGAACGAACATCCCCGGACGCCCTCGGACCGTGTTTCGGAGCGTACTGAAATCGCCTCCTGTGGCCGGTGCAAGGAATAAGATCGCCTGTTGCGCCTCATTGGGCACAACCACGAATACGCCTTCCTCGCGAGCTTCGCGCGTCCAGGTTTCCACACGGGTGAACCATTCGGGTGGAGGCGGATTGGTCACCCCCCGAAGAAACGCAACCACCAGCACATAATGCGCGGATTGGCTCTCAGGCAGGTCAGGATGGATCCAAAGCCGATCCCCAGGCAGAAGATTCGGCACTTCACCTATTGGAAGCGTTAGTTCACCCCGTTTGACGTGAACATCAACTTTGGGACCCGCCAGATCAAACGCCTGGGCAAAGGAGCACCGTCCCGGCACGATCGTGAGCCAGAACAGCACCAAAACAAAACAGCGCCGCATAAACACATTGTACGGAGTCCTGAGCAACCTGAAAATCACCCAGGTAATGCAACTTTTCCGATTCCCGCACGTCATGACCGGGTAACCATGGGTCGGCCCCGGACCCAAAAAAGCTTGAAGATCGGGTCTTTTCATTTGCCATGGAAGGGGTTAGCCTAGATAGGCGAAAATATTGTTCCGAATCCCCCGTGTGAAACAACAAGAGAATGCATCCTTCTCGCTGGAATTGGCTCGCGCCGGCCGGGTCCACCGCACGTTAATTTGAAATTCAGATCCATCGGGCAGTGCGGCAAGACTAAAGAGAAGCTATACGGAGATCGAAGATGAAATCGACAAGAGCTGCGAACAGCAGCGTAGATGTAGGCAATCTGAGCATCCCCGACGCCGAAGAGATTATCGAAGAAGCCCTGAACGAATTGGCATTCTCCAGTGATCCTGGACTCGCTCGCGCCCTGCAGTTCCTTGCTCCGCTCGGATACCAGGCGATTGTGGAATTGTGCAGCGAAAACGGGCGCAGCAAACGGCGCAGCGCTTCGGCCGGCTCCTGGTCGCCCGAAGAGGATGAGGTGCGCATCTATTTTGAAAAAATCGATAACGCGGAATCGGTTTCGCGCCAAAGTCGCGTGCAGCGCGCTTCCCTGCACGATTCGCTCGAAGACGAGGACAGCCAGGAAACAATTATCCCTGCGGACCTGGATTCGAGAGTAAAGGAATTGTGCGGCGCACTTGCCGAAGCGGAACGCGGTGGACACGCCTTCATCGCGCTTAAGTGGTTCCGCGATTCATTTCTACCGCGCAAGACTTTCCGCTGGAACCAACACCCCGAATCGCGGCAGGCCGTCCTTGCTGAAGCGATTCAACGCGGTGTCGTGCTGACGAGCAAAATCGCCAACCCGAAAACCCCTGCGTATCCGACGACGACGATTCGTCTGAACCGAGCTGAGGCAGGCGTCCCGGAGGAAGCGCAAAGGTTTCATCCGGTTGCGGTGCATGATGGCTCCATCGCCGAAGCGATCCAGGAAGAACGGGGAAGCCTTTGAGCTGCTATTTCCTCGAGTCCACGGCGTTTGGCAAGCTCTTCGTACAGGAGCCGGGCACGGACGAGCTGATCCGTCTGCTCGAGACTGTGGAGGATAATCGCAAGCTGATTGCCGCTTCGGCTCCGCTTGAGGTGTACTCCGCAATTCGCCGCCGGGAACGCACGGGCAGCATCAGCCCAGAAGATGCTGCTGCAGCACTCGAGACCTTGCGACTCGAAGCATCGCGCATTGTGCAGGAACCGCTGAATCCGGCGGTTCTTGAAGCCGCACGTCAGTTGCTCGACCGGTCCACCCTGCGCTGGCCTGATGCTTTGCAACTTGGCGCCGCCAAAGTGGCTCGCGACATGTTCCAGGGGACCGAAATCATTTTTGTCTCGGCCTCGGAGCATCTGCTTGCCGCAGCGAAAAATGAAGGCTTCCAGACGCTCGATCCCACGCGCGAAGCAGCGCTCGTTGCAGGCGCCTGATCTGAGCTCATTTCTCGCCCGTCGGAGCATTTGTTCCCCGCGCTCCCTGGGCCTCATTCTGACCTCCTCCAACTCGGTACCGAGCGCAGATCTCTGTTGCGAAATTCGCCCGGCCGGAAGTGTGAAGATTTTCAACGAAAAGGAATCTGCATGACGGTGACTAAATGGATTCTGGCAATGCTCGTCCTCGCAACATCGCCTGGCTCAGCGCTTGCGCAATCCACTACAGCACCTGCATTGCTCGCGCCCGACTCGCGCTACAAAGCCGACGTGCTGCTCGTTGTCGCGCACCCCGATGATGACGTTGTGATCGGCGCATACTTGGCGCGCATTGCCCTCGATGAACACAAGCGCGTCGCTGTTGTTTATTGCACGAACGGTGATGGCGGCGGCAACAGCGTTGGCTATGTGGCTGGCCATGCACTCGGGCAGATCCGTGAAATTGAGGCTCGCCGAGCGCTCGCGGCATGGGGCATTCACAACGTGTGGTTTCTCCCCGGCCACGATACGCCCGGTCAGAATGTCTTGCGCTCGCTCGACCACTGGAACCATGGCCTCGCTCTCGATGAAGTCGTGCGACTGGTGCGCATTACCAGGCCCGACGTAATCCTCACCTGGCTGCCCGATCGCGTGGTTGGTGAAAATCACGAGGACCACCAGGCTTCCGGCGTGCTTGCGGTGGAAGCATTCGATGCAGCGGGAGACCCCACCCGCTTTCCTGAGCAGATCTCCCCGGCACTGGGCAATATGGCCAATCTGACCGAAGCAATGCTGCCCTGGCAGCCGAAGAAGCTCTACTTTTTCACCGACGCATTCGAAGACTTCGGCCCCTATTGGCACGATCCGGCAGTGAAGTCTCCATATCGCAAGAGCTTTCTCGATGGGACCGGGCCAACGTATGACGCGACGACCATTTCGACCTCAGAGCACAAGTCGTATGGGCAGTTAATGGCAGAGCAGCAGTCGTTCTATCAAACACAAGAAGGCGATATTGGCGATCGAGCGCTGAAGTCAGGCAAGTTTTCCGAGTTCGAGTATCCCATGCATCTGATCTTCGGAAAATCTCTTGTGGGCGGAGCAGCGACCGGAGACGTATTCGAAGGCATCACTCCGGGATCGATTCCGTTTGCGCGCGTCCGCGGTTACAGCGTTGAGCAACGGGACGCGGTCACATTCGCAATCGGCGACTCATGGCATTTCTATTCGCTGTTCTGGAAAGCTCACGATCTTGATCGGCTCGCTACGCTGATTCCCATACCCGAAATCCAGGCTGATCCGGGCGAGCGAATGACGATTCCGTTATCGATCTGCAACCACACTTCCGTCAAAACAGACGTCGCGCTCAAGAGCACGCTGCCGCCCGAATGGAAAGATGATTCGAAATCTACGGTGTTCCCCGTCGCGCCCGGCGAATGCTATCAGATTGGAGCGCAAATCACTCCATCAAATGCGGAGAAAACCCGCTGGCACGAGGTCACCTGGACGGCAACGAGTGGTTCGCAAACGATCGGCAGCGTCAAGGTGCACGTGTATGTGGGGCAGGGCGGAGGCCTGCCGCAGTAAGTAACATCGGTTCGCTGCCTTGGCGGCTAACATCCCTGTTTTGAGCATCGATATCTGAATCATGCAGCCGACGATGCGGATGAGCCCACCGCACCGGGCTAAAACGCATCTTAGTCTCTGCATGGTAGATAGGTTATATAGAGCTGGAATATACATTCTTGTCATCTGTGTTGGTCTGATCGCGCATTGCGTCAGAGCAAGCGCACAGAGTGATTCTGTGCAGACAAGCGTGAAGAGTCCGCCGCCAACGCCGATTGCGCTCAAGAAAGTTCAACTCGGCGAACCATCGTGGAATCCCGAGTGGGATCGCATCATCGAAGAAGGTCTGCCCAGTGATCTTCTTTCATCACATCTCGCGAAAGATGTGCGGCCCTTCTGTCCGGCGTTCAAGAGGATGGACGTTGACGACAAGCGCGAGTTCTGGGCCTACTTCTTTCAGGCGCTCGCGGGTGCAGAAGCAGGATTGGAGCCGACCGCAGATGTACGCCATACACAGCCGCAAGTGGCCGTTGTCGATCGTGTGACACATCGCATGGTTCGTGCCGAGGGCCTCTTGCAATTGACTTACATGGATGCGAATCGCTACGACTGCAATTTCGATTGGGACAGCGATCGCCATTTGCCGGAGAAGGACCCAGCCAAAACAATTCTGCAGCCGGAGAACAATCTCGCGTGCGGCATCACGATTCTCGAAAATCAATTGGTCACACGGCACGAGCACCTGATCAGCCGCAAAAGCTACTGGGAAACGCTGCGTCCCGGCACCGCCGGTTTTCCGAATTTCATTCGCCAAATGAGGAACGTGCCAGGCGCATGCCGGGTTCCGAAGCGGCACACGCAATTCGACGAAGCAGAAACAGGATCGCGCCCAAAGGTCGCGGTGTCTTCAGCGTTTGTGAGCAGTGGCAGGTCGACAGGCGCGCAATAGCTGCGGACTGGTTCTTGGCGTCCTGCAGTTCGTATCAGTTCTCACGCCGAAAATGATTGGCCTTTTCGAATTCGTCGCGCAGTTCGGGGTTGCGTAGGTTTTCGCGAATGTGCGCGATGCGCTGTTCGAGAGCCAGCAGAGCAGCTTCGATTTGATCCGCGTTGGTGTGCGCGATATCGCGCCACATGCTGAATGGACTCGCACCAAGGCGGGTCATTTCGCGCAGCGCCCGCCCGCCAACATTCTTGAGTTCAGGCGCGTTGCCTAATTCCTCTTCAAGGATCGCGCTCAAGGCTGTCGCAGTGAATTGCGGAAGATGGCTGACCCATGCGACTAGCTCATCGTGACGCGCGGCATCGAGGTCAACAATCCTCGCGCTCATCTCGACGACAAGCTCGCGCCAGTTTTTCGCCAGTTCGGCCGATTGCGGTGATCGTTGCCACGCCGGATCATCGGTAAATAGCCAGACTGCGCCGCGAAAGAGATTCGCATCCCCAAGAGACGCTCCGCCACGCTCTTTGCCCGCCATCGGATGGCCAGGAAGAAACCCTGCGCGATCGACGGTGTTGAATAAACTGCCGGCGGCTGCGGTGATCTGTCCCTTTGTGCTGCCAACGTCTGTCACAAGATGTTTTGTATCCAAGGCATCCGCCAGTTGCACCATTAGATCGAGCGTTGGGTAGATCGGCACGGCCAATAACACAACTTGGCTGGCCTTTGCAGCGGCGATCGCGTCGCTCTCCACCGCGTCGATCGCGCCCATCCGCAGCGCCAGTTGTGCCTGCTCCGGGCTTCGATTCCATCCGGTGATCGCACCGCGATATCCCGATGCGCGCAGCGCCAGACCAACGGACGTGCCGAGCAGACCAGTGCCAAGGATCGCGATGCGTTCGATCATGCAATCATCCTGTATGCACTCAGATGTTGCGCCCCACAGCCAAAGCAATCACACGCAGCTGGCCCATCAGTTCCTCAAACTGCTCAAGGTAGAGTGTCTGCGCCGCGTCGGATGCAGCCTTGTCTGCGTTCGGATGCACTTCGACGAGGATCGCGTCGGCTCCGGCAGCCACGGCAGCGCGGGCCATGGGAGCCACCATGTCCCGGCGGCCCGTCCCGTGCGATGGGTCGCCGACGATTGGCAGGTGCGAGAGCTTTTTCACCACCGGAATTGCGGAAAGGTCCATGGTGTTGCGCGTCGCGGTTTCGTAGGTACGGATGCCGCGCTCGCAGAGAATCACGTCGTAGTTTCCACCGGAGAGGATGTATTCAGCCGAAAGCAACAACTCCTCGATGGTCGCCGCGATGCCACGTTTCAGCAGAACCGGCTTTCGCACCTGGCCAAGCTCGCGCAGCAAATTGAAATTCTGCATGTTACGTGCGCCCACCTGGAAGAGATCGACATAAGGAAGCATCGGCTCAATCTGCGAAATCTCCATCACCTCGCTCACCGCCAGCAGGTCATTCGCTTGCGCCGCCTCGCACATCAATTTCAAGCCAGGAATGCCGAGTCCCTGAAATGCGTAAGGCGAACTGCGCGGCTTGAATGCGCCTCCACGCAGGAACGTTCCCCCTGCGGCTTTCACGCGAGCGGCGGTTTCGAAGATCTGGTCGCGATTCTCGATCGAGCACGGCCCGGCCATCACGACGACCTGCTCGCCTCCCACTTTGACGCCGTTTCGGAACTCAACCACCGTGCCTTCGGGCCGAAAGCCCCGTCCCGCAAGCTTGTAAGGCGAGCTGATGCGATGCACGTGCAGCACGCCCGGCAATATCTCAAATTTACTGAGGTCAACGCTCGCCGTGGGCCCTACGCCTGCCAGTATGGTTTGTGTGGCCCCGGTGGTGCGATGCACGCCGACGCCCGCCTCTACCATGGCGTCGATCACGGCATCGATCTGCTCTTCAGTTGCCTTCTCCTGCATTGCTACGATCATTGCTTGTTCCCTGTCTCGGGCTTCTCTGCGCCCGGGGCTTGGGCCTGCGAATCCTTCCCGGCGGGCTCACTCGCCGCCTGGGCCTGCGAGGCATTCGCAAGGGCATTCCTCTCCGATGCCAACTCGTTCCGCTGCAGGGCTCGCATCACGTCGATGATGCGCTCGTAGATATGCGTAAGCTCCATATCCGGCAGGGGCCCCTTGTTGGCCGCGCGCACGTTGGCATAGATCACCTTTTCGCGCGCCGGTTCATAAACCGGCAGCGAGGTGGCCACCTTGAGATGGCCGATCATCAACGCGGCGCGGGCCCGCTCGCTCAGCAACTCAACGAGCTGGCGGTCCAGGATATCGATTTGGGCTCGCAATTCTTCCAGCGTCATTCCATCCTCGTGTTGCGCTCTGTTCCAGAACCGCCTTGACACCGACAGTCCCGGCCCAGATGCACCAGAACTAGAGTTGAATCCGTTTCGCAGTCCGCCAAAGCGAACGCGGTGCGTATCGATTAACGGGCCAGCGCCGCCTGGGGCAGCCGCAGGCCCTTGATAAATCGCGCCACCGCACCGGGTGCTGACTCGGGCGTGGACCGCTCGATCAACTCCACAATGGCGCTGCCGACTACCGCGGCATCCGCAAACTCCGCCACCTTAGCGACGTGTTCCGCGTTGGAGATGCCAAATCCCACGGCCACCGGCAGCCGGGACCATCGCCGAATGCGTTCGACCAGCGCCGCTGCATCCGCAGCCAGGCTCTGTTGCTTGCCAGTGATGCCCGTGCGCGAAATGGCATACACAAAACCCCTGCTGTAATTGGCAATCGCCTGAAGCCGGTCGTCGGGACTGGTAGGTGCAGCCAGAAAAACAGGCGCCAATTTCACGCGCTCCATTTCGGCGAGATATTCTCCCGCCTCTTCGACAATCATGTCGGTCAGCAGCACACCATCCGCGCCAGCGTTCGCCGCATCATCCGCAAACTTTCGCAGCCCATAGCGCAAAACGGGATTGAAATAAGTAAAGATGATCAGACCAGCCTGCGGACGTGCTGCTCGGATCTCCCGTGCAAGCTCGAGCACATCCTTGAGGCTCGTTCCACGCGCCAATGCGCGTTCGCTTGCTCGCTGAATCACCGGTCCGTCGGCCAGAGGATCGCTGAACGGCACACCCAGCTCGATCACATCCGCGCCGGCATCGATTGCTTCGAGAGCGATGGCGCGCGTGGAATCAAGGCTCGGATCGCCGGCCGTCAGATACACTACGAGGCCCGGTTTGTGATCGAAACGGATCATCGAAGATTTGGATCACGCTCCCTGGATGCTGAGTTCACGGGCCAGAATGCCCATATCCTTATCGCCGCGTCCAGAGAGGTTCACTACCAGTATGTCATGCGGACCAAGCGTCGGCGCCATGCGAATGCACTCGGCGACTGCGTGCGCGCTTTCGAGAGCAGGCAGAATTCCTTCGGTGCGCGCCAGCTTCACCACGGCGCCAAGCGCGGCTTGGTCATCCTGCGAAACATATTCGGCTCGGCCGGAATCATGCAACGCGGCGTGCTCAGGACCGATGGAGGCGTAGTCCAGCCCCGCGGACACGGAATGCGTGGAAGCGATCTGGCCATTTTCATCCTGAAGGACGTAAGAAAACGTGCCTTGCAGCACGCCCGGTGCTCCGCCCTGGAACCGTGCCGCGTGCTGGCCCAGTTCCTTGCCGCATCCGCCGGCTTCGACGCCGATCAGGCGCACGCTGCGATCGGGAATGAACTCGTAAAATGCGCCAATGGCATTCGAGCCACCGCCGACACAGGCGATAACCCCGTTCGGCAACCTGCCCTCCTTCTCGAGGATCTGCTCTTTCATTTCCTGGCTGATGACGCGATGGAAGTCGCGCACCATGCTCGGGTAGGGATGCGCGCCGAGCGCGCTGCCAAGCAGATAGTAAGTGGTTCTCACATTGGTGACCCAGTCGCGCATCGCTTCGCTGATCGCGTCCTTCAGCGTCTTCGATCCAGAGGAGACGCCCCGCACCTCGGCGCCGAGCAGGCGCATGCGAATCACGTTCAGTTCCTGGCGCGCCATGTCGACGTCGCCCATGTAGATCACGCATTCCAACCCAAGCAATGCGCACACAGTTGCCGTCGCTACGCCGTGCTGTCCCGCACCGGTCTCCGCGATGATGCGATTCTTCCCCATTCGCTTGGCCAGCAAACCCTGGCCCAATGCGTTGTTGATCTTGTGCGCGCCCGTGTGCAACAGGTCCTCGCGCTTGAGATAGATCTTTGCCCCGCCCAGCTCGGCAGTGAGCCGTTTGCAAAAATAAAGCGGAGTCGGCCGGCCCGCATAATCATGCAGCAGCGTGGACAATTCTGACTGGAAGGCTGCGTCATCTTTGGCCGCGTTGTAGGCCTGCTCCAGCTCGACGAGAGCGGCCATCAACGTCTCCGGCACATAGCGGCCGCCGTAAATGCCGAAGCGCCCGGGCCGCGACTCGGAGGGTGCTGCCGGATGAATGATGGACGTCATGGGTGCTCCTGGAACGGGAAACCGCAGGATGCGGAACTTTTAGTGTACTAGTAACCAGTGATTGAAATCCTAAAAGTACCTTCTCACGCGGGCAGAGTAATCAAAGTACTCCTGCCCGTAATGCTTCCTCAGGAATTCTTCTTCGCGCAAAACCTGGCGATGAATGAGGCAAACAGCGCCGACCATATAGATCAATAGAATCCAATTTGAAAACACCAGGAATTCGCCAAGCCACACAAGTCCAAATGCCACATAAATAGGATTCCGGCTGAATTCAAATATACCTGTGGTCACGAGCTTGTCCGGATGGTCCTGGTCGATGCCGACCCTGAAACTCTTGCCAAAGGAGGCCAGGCTCAGCACAAACACGATTAGTCCCGTCAGGCAAAGAAGCGCCCCGGTCCACGAGACGCTATCGGAGCGAAAAAATTCCCCTCTGGCCGGGGTGGGGAAGCCAAATGCCGCTGCAAACACGATGTAGAAATAAAAAAAGGCGAACGGAGGAATGAGAAAGTCCTTTTTGTCGATCTCGCCGAATCGGATCGCTTTGATCCCTTCCTTCCTCATCCATAGCGCGCGGCCCCACACCAAACCGACCAGCAGCAATAATGTCAGGGCCGCGAAGTACCGTTGCATTGGCTTGCTCTCCCGGTATTCCAGGTTGCATGCTACGAGGCTGCTTTCTTCCTGCTTATATCGCACAACATATCAGAATGAATGTTGAGGCCAATATTCGTCACGTTGTAGAAATGCTCGCTGGCCACCAGCCACACAATCTCGCAGATCGCTCGCGCGGAATAGTGCTTCGCCATCTGTGCGAAAGTGTCGGGATTCACCTGCTTGTCCCGCGTCAACTCGGTCACGTAGTCCAAGACAGTCCGCTCCGCCTCGCTGAAAAGCGGATTCGTCCGATAGTCGGCAAGTGCGTCGAATTTCTCTTCATTCATGGAAGCTTTGATCGCAAACGCGCGGCCAATATCCACACAGAATTCGCAAACATTGATGCGAGCAACTTGTTCGCGAATCAGCATCGCAAGCTCCGGCGAGAGGGTCAGTTTTTTATCAAGCTTAGCGATCTTCGAGACGAACATGCCGAAAGCCACCGGCATGCGCGAGTACACAACCTTAACCGGTGTCAGCACTTTGCCGAACTGACGCCGCGTCATGGCGTAGGCAAGTTTCGTCATGGGTGACTGGGGCGTCTCAATAGGGGGAAGAAAGGTTGCCATGAATTCACCTCTAGACTTGAGATGTCCCAGATCTCGCAAGGAAACATCAAAAGAGCCCCTTAATCACGATCCGAAATCAGCTCCGATTTTGCGTAAGCCGGGACACACCGGTTCACAACATTCTTGATCGTGGCAACCCGATCTGTAACGCAACCTGGTCCAACGTCGACAATCTCAAATCCATAGCGCCGGTATGTCTCCTCGTGGATGCGCTCGAACCGCAGTGCCTCGTCCAGCGTGATGCGCCGCGCGTCGGTGTTATGAACAAAACCCAGGCTCCGAACCAGAAAAACAGAAGATTGAAAAGTTTCATCCGCGCGCGTTGCGTCGAGCCGTTCCCCAAAGCCTTTCGAGATCGGATACCCGAGATAGTTGGCAAGCGCCGCCGTGCAGAAGATGGAGCGATCGTGGAATTGAATTCCATCCGCGTTACGATCTGCGCGACGCTGTCTCTGGTCTTGCAGGTCGACAATCGTTTCGATGAACGACGGATCCTTCCATGGTTCCGCAAATCCCTTGGCGTGGCACAACGCGATCACGTCGGTGGCGGCTTCTTCCACCACGTCAAATCCGTCTGCCTCCAGTTGGCGAATGATGGCCGTCTTTCCTGCGCCCGGGGTTCCGGTCACGATGAATCGTTTCATTGAATTGTCCTTGACGATGTTTGATGACGCCGACAGTCGGCCGGGGAGCCTATGTGCGGGCAGCCGCGCGGGCATGGTCGATAAAGGCCCGCACCTTTTCCGGATCCTTGCGTCCCGGTGCTGCTTCCACGCCGGAAACCACATCCACTCCCCAAGGACGGAGGACCTTGATGGCCTGCACCACGTTGGCAGGGCTGAGCCCTCCGGCGGCGATAAGCTTCTGCCCGTTTGCACGGCAGAATAACGTGTCGCGTGCCGCATCCCAGTCAAATACCTTGCCAGTGCCGCCGACAGCCGCCTCCGTGCGCGAGTCCACCAGAATTGCATCCGTGTTCGGATCGCCAGCCAGCGCCCCAGCTTCTGCCGCGGAGCAGGTGTTGAAATGGATTACGCGCAGAATGCGCAATGAAGGCCCGAAACGAGCCCGCAGCTCGCAAGACGTGTTGGCGGTCGATTCGCCATGAAGCTGTACCCCGGTCAATACGCACGCGTCGACGGTCCTGCAGATTTCGTCGAAGTTCGCGTCCACGAATACGCCAATTTTCTCGACGCTCGGCGACAGGCTCGGCACAATGCCCGCCACTTGTTCAGCCGTCACCCGGCGCGGACTCGCGGCGAACACGAACCCTAAGGCATCGGCTCCGCAATCAGCTGCCAGTTTCGCGTCGGCCAGCGACGTGTTGCCACAAATCTTAATCCAGAGACTCATCGGGTTAGAACTGTTTCTGCCAGCAACGATGCCAGCGCTGCACCTGGATCGGCCTGGCGCATCAGGCTTTCGCCAATCAGGAACGCGTCGAAACCGGCTTCGCGCAGGGTACGCAGATGATCGGGCGTCGAAATTCCGCTCTCGGCCACCTTCACAACGCTCGACGGAATGCGAGAAGCCAGTTCCAGCGAAGTTTCCAGCCGTACCTCGAATGTCTTGAGGTCGCGGTTGTTCACGCCGATCGCATCCGCTCCGTCCGCTCCGAGCGCATTGAGCACGCGGTCCAGCTCAACCGTGGTGTGTACCTCGACGAACACATCCAGGTCGACTTCCCGTGCCTTCGCTGCGAATCGCACCATCTCGGCATCGGTCAGCGCAGCAGCAATAAGCAGAATCGCATCAGCACGATGCGCGCGCGCCTCGATGATCTGGTATTCGTCCACCATGAAGTCTTTGCGCAAGCAGGGAAGCCTAGCCGCGGTCGAAGCGAGATACAGGTTCCGCAGGCTGCCTTGAAAGTAGGGCTCATCCGTAAGCACCGAGAGAACGGCCGCACCCCCCACCTCATAGCGCCGGGCCAGCCACTCAACGTCAAAGTCGCCGCGAATCAGACCCTTTGAGGGCGAAGCCTTTTTTAACTCGGCGATAATCGCGGCTCCATTTGCGGCGCATTTACGCAACGCGGCCGCCCAAGCGCGCGGCTGATGATGTGAAGCCTGGCGCTCGAGATCCGAGACAGGAAGCCGTCTTTTTGCCTCCGCCACCGTGGCACGAGTCGAAGCGAGGATTGCGTCAAGGAGAACCGGCATTGGCTTGAGTATACGAGGCGGAGCTTGCCGAGAAATGTGGTGGGCCCGGAGGGATTCGAACCCCCAACCAAGGGATTATGAGTCCCCTGCTCTAACCGTTGAGCTACAGGCCCAAGTCATCATTATCCAATTTATAGATCAGCTATTTAAGGATCATGAGAGACGTCGTTCCACATCCTCATTTTGGCTTGGTGCCGGTTCTGGTGCCGGTTTGAATTCCAAGGTCATTCGGATAATGAGTGGTCCTCTCGATGGTATAGCAGCCCAGTCAGATATGCGTGCAGACCTTTTAGATCGTGAAGCCGGTCTTTGAGGGCCGGTTGCAGTTCAGGTTGTTTCGTAGTTGTTGCAGTTGAGGTTTGTTTCGTACTTGCTTCGCCCGATCGTGCTGAAATTCAGGAATGCGGCCTCGAAGCCTCAAGCTGTCGAGAGACACGCCGAATTCAATTCACTACGTGCTTCGTGAGACCAGAGGTGTCGCAGGCGAACTTGGAGACCTTCTTGACCAGGAATTCCTTGCCCAAGATTTGCCCAAGTTGTCACCAGAAGCAGAAACGGCCTCCGAACTCATATCGGAAGCCGTTTCGATTCATCAGAACTTTGGTTGCGGGGGCTGGATTTGAACCAGCGACCTTTGGGTTATGAGCCCAACGAGCTACCGGGCTGCTCCACCCCGCAGTTACAGTCTAGCAATACCAACTTTGAGGGTCAATCGGCCCCTTGCCAAAGTGACCTGGAAAACGCCCGCGCCCGCTTTCATCCCTTCGCCGCTCCTTCCCTGCAAAATCGCAACCCCACACTGAAAACTCATTCCCTTTCTGCTTCCGCCGGCGTCATTCTGTGAATGACGTCCGTTCGCGGGCGATCGCCTTCCCCTCTGAGGTCGCAAGATGAGCCTGCTTGCTGCGTTCCCAGCGCACCCCGATCGGTCCCGGGATGCGACCGAATCGACACTCCGTACCGGCCCCGCCCGCGGATCCCTGCGCGGCCAGCTCTTCATCGGCTCCGCTTCCCTCATCCTGGCGTGCGCTACCGCCCAGGAATGTCACTCCGTCGCCCACCTTCCATCGCTCCTCTACGGCCTCTTCCTCTGGGGATGGTGGGGCATCATCGCCGGCGCACTCTGGCAGATCGGACCGCGCCTCTCTTCGCTCCTGCGCCTCACCCTTCCAAATCTCGGGCTGCATGTCATCGCCGCATGCGCCGCCGCCACCGTGCACCTCATGCTCCTCGGCAGTCTCGGACTCTGGGTGGCGGAGTGGAAGGTCAACGCGCCCGCATTCCGCATCCTCACAGGCCTCATCAATATCAACCGCTTTGGCTTCGAACTCCTCATCTACGGATTCGTCTTCGGCCTCATCGGCACGATTCAGGCCCAGGTTCGCGCTCAGCGGGACGCCCTCCGCTCCCTCGAACTGCAGCGCCAACTCTCTGCCGCGCAGCTCAAGGCGCTCCAGATGCAGCTCGAGCCGCACTTCCTTTTCAACTCCCTGAACGCCATCACCACGCTTGTTGAACTCGGCCGCCACGATCAGGCCGCCGAAATGCTCGGCCATCTCAATGTCATTCTCAAGCGCACCCTCGACCGCTCCGCTCCGGAAAAGGTCCCCCTCTCGCAGGAGCTCGAAATCGTAGAAAACTATCTCGCCATCGAGCAGGTTCGTTTTGCTGATCGCCTCCGCGTCGATATCAAGGTCGATCCCGCTGCACTGCACAGCCTGGTGCCATGCTTCCTGCTGCAGCCCATTGTCGAGAACGCCATCCGCCATGGCATCGCGAATTGCGAAGGCGAAGGCACGGTGGAAGCTTCGGCCCGGCGCGAAGGCAACCGGCTGTGCATCGCGGTTCGCAACAGCGGCCCTCGCACCGCCGGCCGCGCCACCCCCGGCAACGGCATCGGACTCAAGAACACCCGGGAACGCCTCGCCTATTTCTACCCGCAACAACACGCAATGCATGCCGGTCCATCCGGTTCAGGTGGGTTCGAGGTCGCCATCGACGTTCCCTGCGAGTTTGCCGGATGAAACTCAACGCGGTCATCGCCGATGATGAGCCGCTCGCCCGCGAGCGCCTCCGATTCCTGCTCTCCGTCGATCCCGAGGTCGAAATTGCGGGCGAATGCCGCAATGGCCGCGAAGTCATCCAGGCCCTGCGCAACAAACCAGTGGATGTCCTCTTTCTCGATATCCAGATGCCGGCTTCGAGCGGCTTCGACGTGATCGAGCGAATCGGCGCGGCGCAGATGCCGGTCACCATTTTTGTCACCGCGCACAATCACTACGCCCTCAAGGCTTTTGAAGTTCACGCGCTCGACTACCTCACCAAGCCCGTCGAGCCGGAACGCCTCCAGGCCACCCTCGCGCGAGTGAAAGAGCGCATCGCTTCCAAATCCGCGCTCATGGCGCAGGAGCAGCTCAAATCCATCTTCGAAACCATCCATGCGGCCGCACAGCCGCCGGCCAAAACCTATCCCGCCCGCATTCTCGTCCACAACGGCACGCGCGACGTGCTCGTTTCCGTTGATGAAGTGGAATGGATCGAAGCCGCCGACTACTATTCCTGCCTTCACGTCGGCGCAAAGAACTACCTGCTTCGCGAGCCCATCAAGCAGCTTGCCGCGACACTCGATCCGGACCGATTCGTGCGCGTCCACCGCTCCGCCATCGTTAACATCGGCCAGGTCCGTGAAATCGTCCGCGAAGGCCGCAGCGAAGGCGCCGTGATCCTTAAGAATGGCCAGAGGCTCAGGATGAGCAAGGCCGGTTGGCAAACCCTGATCTCCGCAACCCGCTCCTGAGTCCGCCGGCGGTCACCGCCGCTCCGCCAGTTTCCCTGCAAAACCTCGACCGCTCCCTGCACTTTGCTGGCCTCGTTCGCCCGCGTGGTCCAGCCTGATGATGAGGTCGCCCATGCCCCAGTTCACTCTCCAGCTCAATGGCCAGCCGCGGACCGTCGACGCCGACCCCGACATGCCCCTCCTCTGGGTCTTGCGCGATCTTCTCCAGATGACCGGCACCAAGTACGGCTGCGGTATCGGCATGTGCGGCGCGTGCACTGTCCACGTCAACGGCGAAGCAGCGCGGTCCTGTCTCACGTCCGTTTCGAGCGCCGCCGGAAAACAGATTGTCACCATCGAGGGCCTGGGCGGCAGCGGCCTTCACCCCGTGCAAAAGGCCTGGATCGCCGAACAGGTTCCGCAATGCGGCTACTGCCAGTCCGGCCAGATCATGTCCGCCGCCGCGTTCCTCGCCACGCACCCATCGCCTTCCGATGCGCAGATCAATGACGCGATGTCCGGCAACATCTGCCGTTGCGGAACCTACGGCCGCATCCGCAAGGCCATCCACCGCGCCGCACAGGAGATGCACTCGTGAGAGTCAGCCGCCGCGCATTTCTCAGCACTTCCGCGATAGCCGCCGGTGGCGCGCTCGTCATCGGCTTCAGTTTCCGCGACCGCCTGTTTCATCACGGCGCGCGGACCCCTGAGAATCCATTCGATGCGTGGATTCGCATCAACCCCGACAGCACCGCGCAGCTCGTCTTCGCCAAGTCGGAAATGGGCCAGGGAGTCTACACCTCGCTGCCCATGATTCTCGCCGACGAGGCAGACATAGACTGGGAACGCACCGAGATTGTTCAATCCGATTTCTCGCTCGGCACCGGCGGCAGCGGAAGCGTCCAGGGAAATTACCTTCCGCTCCGTCGCGCCGGCGCAACCGTCCGCACCCTCATGATCGCCGCCGCAGCCCGTCGCTGGAGCGTCCCGGAATCAGAGTGCGCAACAGCCAAGAGCGCAGTGCTCCATTCGTCATCCGGCCGCAGCCTCAGCTACGGCGAACTCGTGCCGGACGCGCGCCGTCTGCCTCTGCCCGATCCTGCGCACCTCGCTCTCAAGGACCCATCGCGATACCTGCTCATCGGCCGCGACATTCCCCACCGCGATATCCCCGCCAAGTGCTCAGGTACCGCCGTCTTCGGTCTCGATGTTCGCCGTCCCGGCATGGTCCACGCCGTCATCGCGCGCTGTCCCACCTTCGGCGGAAGCCCGGCTCGATTCGATGCGGCGCGCGCGCTTGCCACGCCCGGCGTTCTCCAGGTTTTTGAAGTTCCCGCCCGCGGACACCGCGTCTTCACCGCCGGCGGCATCGTTGTGGTCGCCAAAAACACCTGGGCCGCGATCCAGGGTCGCAAAATGCTCGACATTACGTGGAACCATGGCCCTCACGTGTCTGAAACGACCGAATCGCTGCACACCCAGATGCGCGATCTTCTCGGCAAGCCGCCCCAGTGGTCTTCCGAAATCCACGGCCCCGATCCCGATACGGTAGCCGGCGCAAAACGTATCGAGACCGTCTACGAGTTTCCCTTCCTCTCCCACGCGTGCATGGAACCGATGAACATCACGGTCCACGTCCACGACGGCATGTGCGAAGCGTGGTGTCCGTCGCAATGCGCCGACATGAGCCGAACCCTTTTGGCGAATGAACTTGGCATGTCAGAGAGCAACGTCACTGTCCACACCACATTCATGGGCGGCGGATTCGGCCGGCGCTATCAATACGACTTCCAGACGGAAGCAGCACAGATCGCCCGCCACGTCTCATCGCCGGTGCAACTTGTCTGGACGCGTGAAGACGACATGACGCACGACTTCTATCGCCCCGCCGGCATGCGCCGCATGCGCGGAGCCGTCGACGCCAGCGGCAATATTCTCGCCTGGTCAGACTTTCTCGTCGACCCCTCCATCAACGCGCAGTGGAATCCTCAAAAGGGAATCAACGGCGATGAACTGCCCGGCCGCCTCATCTATCCCATCCCCCACATCCGCACGCACTTCTCATTAGCCGAAAGCGCTGTTCCCCGCGCCTGGTGGCGATCCGTCGAAAACTCCTTCAACGGCTTCTCGGTCGAATCCTTCGTTGACGAACTCGCCCACGCCGCCAACATGGATCCCTATCAGTTTCGGCGCCGCCTCCTGCAGCAGCCTCAGATCCCGGAACCAAAGCCGTCTCCCGATGAGCGCCCTTTCGACCCGCAGCGCCTCATTGCCGTTCTTGATCTCGCCACACAGAAAGCCGGCTGGGGCAAGCCGCTCGGTCCGCATCGCGGCCGCGGCATCTCGTGCACCGCCACATATGCCTATCTTGCACAGGTCGCCGAGGTCACCGTCGAGCGCGACACCATTCGTGTCGATCGCCTCGTCACCGCCGTCGATTGCGGGCAAGTGATCAACCCCTGCGGCGCGCGCTCTCAGCTCGAAGGCGGCGCGGTCTTCACCCTGAGCTCCATCCTCGATGAAGCCATCACCATTCAGAACGGCGCAGCGAAAGAACAAAACTTCGACGACTACCAGGTCATTCGCATGCCCGAAGTCCCAACCCTCGAAACCTGGTTCATCGAAAGCCACGAAGATCCCCACGGTCTCGGTGAAGCCGCCGTCGGCCTCACAGGTCCCGCCGTAGCCAATGCCATCTTCGCCGCCACCGGCAAGCGCATGCACAAAATGCCCTTCCGCATGGACGAACCGGCCGCCTGATTAACGCACCGATTCCAATCCCACCCAGGTTCGAATTTTCACTATCTTTTGCCGCCGAGGCTGGGTACTATGGCTGCCGCCGAGCCATCGGAGTCGGCCATCCCCCGAGCATCGAGGTGCCGCATGCGATTCACCCCTGATACCGTTCCAGTCATTCCCGTCTCCTCAAGCCCCTCCCAAACCTCCCTCCGACTTCGCTCCATCCTCTGCGTCGCAGCGATGCTGGTTTTCAGCCTCGGCACCGCACTCGCGCAGGCCGGCGGCTACACCACGATCGTCGTCTTCGGCGATTCGCTCTCCGACACCGGCAACGTTACCCACCTGACCTTCTATAAATACGGAATCCCCGTTCCCGGCCCATACGCCGACTACACTCTCGGCAGCTTCACCGACGGGCCCGACACAACTCCGGCTGCACAGAACTATTTCGGCGTCTGGGTGCAACAGCTCGCCGCGGCCATGCCCGGCCAGCCCGAGATCATCGATTCCCTCGATGGTGGCACCAACTACGCCTATGGATATGCCACCACCGGCAGCGGCACCTCGACCCTGACCTTTCCCGACGGAACCCCCAACCCGCCATTCGTCCAGATCCACAACATCGGCCAGCAGATCACCGACTACCTCGCGACCCACCCCAAAATCGACAGCCACACGCTCTTCATCATCTGGGGAGGCGCCATCGATCTCCTCGACGCTAAGTCCGCCACAGATGTCATCAACGCCGCCATCCGTCAGACACTCAACATTCAGCGCCTCGTCAACGCGGGCGCCACGCAGTTCCTCGTACCCAACCTGCCGCCCCTCGGACTCACGCCGCGCTTGAACGGATCGCTCGCCACATCGGTCCCGGCCAACGCCGCTGCCCTCCTCTTCAACGCCTACCTCGCGACGGGCCTCGCCGTGCTGCACGACTTCTATCCCTTCCGGCGCCTCGTGTTCATGCAGCTCGACGTATTCTCGCTGTTCAAAAAGGTGGTGTCGACGCCGGGCGCATTCTCCCTGGCCAACGTCACTCAGCCATCGCAGGGCAATCCTCTCGCCGATCCCGATCAATACCTCTTCTGGGATGATCTTCACCCCACCACGCGCGGCCACAACATCCTTGCCGAAACGGCAGGCGCTCTCGTCGCGCAACATCTCGCCGCCGTCCGATAGTCGCGCGAAGACGGGGAGGGTTGGGCTTTGGCCCGTACCTCATCATCTCCAATAGAGGCGGCCTTCAGCCCATCAGTGTTATCCCTGCATCACTGAGCCATCACTGAGCGCAGCGAAGGATTCTCTTTTGTACTTGAAGGAAATGGCAGCTAGAGGCTCGTCTGGATCTTTACCAGCTCGCCCTGCCCCGGCGATATGGTCTTGTCCTGCGGCGCCCGCCAGTGATCGATGTGCGAAATCCGGTGCACGCACCCGATCGTGCAATGCGGAGCGCAGCTCTTCGCGGTCCGGAACTCCCGTTTCACGTCCTCGGTCGTATACTCGGCCAGCGGAACCCCGGGGTATCCCCGTTGCTGGCTGCAATAGTGCACCAGCCCGTCCTCGCAGATGTAGAGGTACCGCGACCCAGCCCGGCAACGCCAGTCGTTCGGCCGCCCCTCGGCAATCGCCCCCTGGAACTTGTCAAACTGCGCGTAGTTGGTCTTCTTCCGGTTGGTCATCTCGAAGTAGACCTTTGCCTCATCAGGCTGGAGCGGCTTCAACTGCCCGTCCCCGTCGTGAATGATCCCGATCGTCGATTCGAACCCGAGCTCCAGCGCCCGCCGCCCGATCACCAGCGCATCATGCGGGTCGCGGATGCCCCCGCCCACTACCGAATTGATGTTCACGTGGAACTCGGCATGATCGGCCAGCATCTGCAGCTTCTTGTCCAGAACCTTCAGGCTCTTTTTCGACACGTCGTCCGGTTCCAGATTGTCAATCGAGATCTGCATGTGATCGAGGCCGGCCCGGTTCAGCCGCTCGATCCTCTCCACATTCAGCAGATAGCCGTTCGTGATCATGCCGGCAATCGCGCCCGTCCGCCGCATCCGCCGGATAATGTCGTCGAGCTGGGGATGAGTCAACGGCTCGCCGCCCGAGATGCCGATCATCGCCGTGCCCAGCCGCCCCAGGTGATCGATGCGCCGATACATCTCTTCCAGCGGGACAGGCTCGCTCACCTTGTCATACTCATTGCAATAGGAGCAGCTCAGGTTACAGAAGCGCGCCGGAATGATCTGCGCCAGAACAGGGTGCGACGTATCGGCCAGCGCACGGGCCACCATGGCGTACTCACGCGCCTTCCTCTTCGCCCAGATCAGCCGCCCCCGCGCCGTGTCCCGCCGCCGAATAGCCATCTCCTCTATTGAAACACAACGTCCAGTCAGCGGACCTCTCATCACACTGGGTGCCCCAGGTCTCGATTCTGAGACCTGGGAGTCTGCGACCTGGGTGACTGTGGGCCGGTGGCCCAGGTCTCGATAACCGCAAAATCTGGGTGCCCCAGGTCTCGAATTTGACCGGGGTCCCCAACGACAGGTCTTCGTCGTTGGGGTGGCTGTGACCTGGGAGTCTGCGACCTGGGTGACTCGCTGATATCATCTCCTCGAATCGTCCTCAGAAGGACACTTCCCTCGATGAAAAATCTCTGGCAGCCCGAGACGGTCCAGGAGCTGAAAGACCGCCTCGCGCGCCTCACTCCCGACAGCCCGCGCCAATGGGGCAAGATGACGCCCGCGCAAACCATGGCCCATTGCGCCATGGGCATGGAACTGGCCCTCGGCGACCGGCGTCCGCCGCGCATGCTGATCGGCCGCCTCATCGGGGCCGTGATCAAGCCGATGGCATTCAAAGAGGAAGAACCCATGCGCCGCAACTCTCCCACCATCCCCGGCATGGAGGTGAGCGACGACCGCGACTTTGCCTCCGAGCGCGATATCCTCCGCGCACTCATCGACCGCTTCGCGAGCGCCGGCCCCGGCGGCTGCACCAGCCATCCTCACAGCTTCTTCGGCCGGCTCACCCCCGAGGAGTGGTCCTTCTGGATGTACAAGCACATCGACCACCACCTTCAGCAATTCGGCGCTTAGCAGGCGCCCGGGTTCCAGTCCTCACACTTCTGCCCTGAACGTCTTGCCCAGTTCCGGCCCCAGCCCGAGATCGGGGCAAGGTTCGCGCTGCCATCCTCGTTCATCGAGCTGACAATGGCAACGGGCGTTCCAAAGTAGAGAATCTTGGGTTCGATGGTGGCAAATTCCGAGGCGGTCTCACTGATAGGCTCCATCGCCTACCAGATGCGCTCGCTCCGCTTCCGGATGCATTCGGAACACCTGTGCCCTGGTCGCCTTCCTAGATCAATTCGTACCCCGCGAACCAGTAGCCGATTTCAAAGGCAGCCGTCTCTTCCGCATCCGAGCCATGGATTGCGTTTTCCTGGATCGACTCGGCAAACTTCTTGCGAATCGTGCCCTCAGCCGCGTTCGCGGGATTGGTCGCTCCCATCAGCTGCCGAAGGTCGGCAATCGCATTGTTCTTTTCCAGCACCATGAGAAACAGCGGTCCCGACGACATGAATTCGCAAAGACCTTCAAAGAACGGCCGTTGCGCGTGAACGTAATAGAAACCCTTGGCTTGGTCCTTTGAAATCGAAGCCTTCTTGATAGCCACAATCTTGAAACCAGCCTTGTCCAACTCGGCCAGGATTGCTCCCGTGTGTCCATTGCGGACCGCGTCGGGCTTGATGATGCTGAACGTGCGCTGCGCCACTCATTCGCTCCTTGCAGGCTTCTGCCCTCCCTATTGTACGGGCCGGCTCGCCGCTTCAGGCCCGACCCCGAATGCACCGGAGCCCCACCCGGAAGAGGCTCGAAGAGAAGCGATCAGACCCCCTGCCGACTTCGGCAGCCTGTCCGTACCGGCCCAGGGCAACTCAGCCCCACCGCTCCCCCATCCAACAACAGAGCTCAAGGGGCCTCGTGTGCAGTCCGGGTGCGGACAATCAAGGTACTGCATTGTCTCCGGTTAGGGTGACGAATGAATGCAGTTGCTCTCGGCAATGTCTGCAAGACGCGTGTCCGGCAAGTCGTGTGCCTCCTGATTGCCCTGGAGTTCGTTGGTCCGATCTGTCTCGCCCAATCGAACGCCGATCTCGCTCCCAGCGATATCGAGGCTTCCTATCTATACAACTTCGGCAAATTCGTGCGTTGGCCGAATGCCGCCTCATCAGCTCAACCATTTTTCGTCTGCATTCTCGGTCAGGATGTGTTCGGGCGCAAGCTCGATGATCTTGTTGCCCGCGATACCATCCAGAACCGCAAGATCGTCGCCAAGCGCATTGCTTCGCCCAGCGATGCCGCGGACTGCCAGATCATCTTCATTCCGCTCTCTGAGGATGCGCGCCTCAAGGACGATCTCGACGCCCTTGCGGGGAAACCGATCCTGACCGTCAGCGACAATCCGCAATTCCTTGATCGCGGAGGCATGATTCAGTTTGTGTTGCAGGACCGCAGAGTGCGCTTCCTCGTCAATCTCGCGGCCGCGCAGCGCAACGGTCTCGCCTTGGATTCGGAGCTCCTGAAGGTCGCCATGCACGTTATCACGGAGCCGGTCGGGGAAGCGCAGCCATGAGCAAGACGCCGCGCCGCCGCTCCATCTCCTCAATCCTCACGTGGATGAATGTGCTTGTCAGCGGCATCGGGCTCCTGCTGGCTTACATCTCCTTTCTTGGCTATAACCTTTACGCCTACCGCCAGGCCGCCGTCGTCACCCTGTCTGGAGAAGCGCAGATCATCGCGTCCAACAGTGCCTCGGCCATCATCTTCAACGATCCCGTTTCGGCGCAGCAGACCCTGTCATCCGTCGCGAGCTCAAGCGATGTGCTCGCGGCCGCGGTCTATACCGGCGCCGGAACGCCGTTCGCTCAGTATGTGCGCGCCGGCGCTCCGCTGCTCGCGCCGCGCGATCTCGCACCCGGCGAATCAAAGAAAACCTGGGTTGATGGTCTTGACCTTCTCACTGCCTCCCGGGTCGTCATGCAGGGCAAGCCGCTCGGAACGGTGTACATCTGGGCTCATCTGAGCCACATGCGCCGGCAGGCCACGCGATACGGCACCATCGCCGGCTCCATCCTTCTGGTTTGTCTTGGCGCCGCACTCGTCGTCGGTGCGGTCTTCCGCCGTGTCCTTGCGAACCCAGTCGTCGCATTTGCTGACACCGCCCGCCTCGTCACCCGCTATCGCGACTACAGCATCCGCTTCACCCCGAACCGCCGCTACAAGGAACTTTTGCTGCTCACCGATGCTTTCAACGAGATGCTGGCCGAAATCCAGGAACGCGACGCCGCTCTCGGCCAGGCGAAGACAGAACTCGAAGTCCGTGTCGAGGACCGCACTGCCCAGTTGCAGTCGGCCAATCGCGAGCTCGAAGCCTTCTCCTACACCGTCGCGCACGATCTGCGCGGACCGCTCCAGGCCATCCAGAATATCTGCCACCTGATTGTCGAGGACGAACGCCGGCACCCCTCCGAAGCCAAGAGTCCCATGCTTTCCCAGCTGGGAGCATCGATCACAGCGATGTCGAATACCATTGACGACCTGCTCGACCTCTCGCGCTCTTCGAGCGCCGCCCTGCATCTCGCGCGGCTCGATCTCAGCATGCTCGTTACATCCATTCTCGACATGCTTGCAAAGGCCGATCCGAAGCGTCAGGTCATCACCGTCGTGCAGCCCAGGTGTTTCATCAACGGCGATCCGGGGCTCATCCAGATTGCCCTGCAGAATCTCCTGCGCAATGCATGGAAATTCACGGGCCACGTCGATCCCGCCACCATCGAATTCGGCGCCACCGAGAAAAACGGCGAAACCATCTTCTATGTGCGCGACAATGGCGCCGGATTCGATCCGCGCAAGGCCGACCGCCTTTTCAAACCATTCCAGCGCCTCCATCCCACCACCGAATTTCCCGGCACCGGCATCGGTCTTGCCACGGTGCAGCGCATCATTCGCCGCCACGGCGGAGAAGTGTGGGCCGAAGGTGGAGTCGAAAAAGGCGCTACATTCTACTTCACCCTTGACGTGCCCAAGTGATGGCAATCTGCTTGGAACAGCGCCTGTCATCCTGAGCGGAGCACGCCCGAGCCCCCAGGAACGGCCTCACCTGCGCATGGGGCAAGCGGAGCGAAGGCTCCGCTTTTGCTTCCTGCATGCCTGCACTTGGGTGCCCCTGTCCTGTCTCTGCCAGGGCGCGCCTCTGGAGCAATCGGGCCCGCCTCCTGCGACAGTAAGGACATGCTCACCTGCCGCGACCCGCACCATCTCGGCTTCCCACCATCGCTTCGAGCAAGTTGTCCTCATGCCCGCCTCTGAAGCTGTTCAGCCAGCGCTCGTACTCTTCGCGACGGAGCTTGATCTTCAGCGTCGCGCCATCTGCCGTGTTCGCCGCCACCCGCACCAGGCGCGCACCTCCTCCAAAGATCGAGTTGCTCAGGCAGGCCGCAGTCTCTGCCGCGCCTTGTTTCGCTGTTGTCTTCATGTCGATCTCCACCGTCGATCCCGGGTCGATCCCCAGCATAAATTCTCCCGTCGAACCGAGGCAGCGCCCTACTCTCGATGCATCCTCTGCGAGTTGCGGCCGCACTTGCGCCGGCCCAATCGCGATGGATGACCACGCCGCATCACGTCGCGGAACATGGATGAGCCGCCCCTCGATGCGCGGATCCGCTTCCGCGTTCTCGATCGAACGGTCCAGCGCCTGGGCAACCGCTTCCGCAGTGCCCACCATCGCCACATCGCGCTTCGGCACTGCAAACCACCGCGGCCCCTGCGCGCTGTTATGCGGCGCTTCCATCACAAGAACCGGAACGCCACGATACTCGATCTCTTTGGCTCCATGCGCCCGCTCCTCTGTGGCAATCACCCCGTAGTCGAATCTTCCCTTTGCCAGCAGCAGGTGATTGCCGAGGCTCTCGGTCCGAGACGCGAAATCCGTTGCGATCACCTCGTCCAACTTCCGCCCCGGATCGACGCCCGTCACCTCCACTAGCTGCGACAGATCCGCGGCATTGTTCTTCGTTGCCAGCCACATCAGGTTTCCCCTCTCATCCGGGGGAACCGCACGCATACCGGCAAGCACCGGCGTTTCAGGCGCAATGTACCGCGCCAGCTCGCTCTGCGCAAAACACGCCGAGCCGCCCAAAACAAATGCGGAGATCGCAGCCACGCGCAGGAATCCCCGCTGATCGGTTGAGTGTGCCTTCCCATTCGTCATCGCAAAGAATGTCATTGTCGTTGCTCCTTGATCCGCTTTGAAGTGCCGGCCGCCTGCGTGTCTCTTCATGAACGCAGCGTACAAACGGGTGAATACCTTGACGAGCGAAACGTGGCGAAACGGACAGCAATGTTTTCGGCCGGTCTCGTCCGTGGCTCAAGCCGCTTGCCGGTGATCCTAGTGAACCAACGCATCGACTCCAGTGCGATAAAGATTGGTCAAGGGGTGTAAAGAATTGTTAAGGAGACGCGCAAGGTCTTCCCGGCGGCGTCACAATCATCATCGGGAGTATTGGTGGAACGAATCCTCATCGTCGACGACGACGTTGCTTTGTGCGAGATGCTTTCGCAGCGCCTCGGGCAAGACGAATTCGTCACCGAGTTTGTGCACGACGGCGTGCGCGGCCTCGAGCGCGCTCGCTCCGGTGAGCACGGCCTCATCGTCCTCGACCTCATGCTGCCCGGCATGAGCGGCATCGAATTGCTGCGCCAGTTGCGCCAGCACTCCGATGTTCCAGTCCTCATCCTCACCGCGAAAGGGGAAGATGTGGAACGCATCCTTGGCCTGGAAATCGGAGCCGACGATTATCTGCCCAAGCCATTCAATCCCCGCGAACTCATCGCCCGCATTCGCGCCATCCTGCGCCGCAGCCTTCGCGTCACAGGCGAAGAGCGGCCGCTCTTCGTGGGCGACCTGCAACTGCATGCCGCCGCGCGCGAGGTCTATCTGGAAGAGCGGCCCATCGTCCTTACCAGCGTCGAGTTCACGCTGCTCGAAGCACTTGTACGCGAAGCAGGCCGGACCGTTTCGCGCGAGCGTCTCACCGAGATCGTGCTGGGTCGCGAACTGCGCCCCTTCGATCGCGTCATCGACGTACACGTCAGCAATCTGCGCCGCAAGCTGGGCAATGAACGAATCAAGACCGTGCGTGGCTCCGGCTATCTCTTCGTCGTCCGCGCTCCGGCGCGGCATGGGTGAAATGTGAACAGGCTATTTCTTAAGATCTTTTTCTGGTTCTGGGCCACCGTGCTTTCCATCGGAATTGCCGTGGTGCTTAGCTTTGTGCTCAGCCCCAGGGGAAGCTACATGCCCTGGCAGAACATGAACGCCATCGGCTCCAGCGTCGCGAAGGAACTGGACCGAAACGGCGCTCCTGGCGCGGCTAGCCTCCTTGACGGTCTCGAGCGAAACCAGAACCTTCAGGCCTGCCTTTACGACCAGAACGGCAACCCGATCACCGGCAACCACTGCTCGTCGTTTCAGGATCTGGCGAAGAAGGCCGCGGACCAGCCCTTCGGCCCCGAACCGCATACCAGCGTATATCGCAATATTCTCCGCATCCGTGGCCGCGACGGCAAACGCTACCTGCTCGCCACTGAAATGCCCTTCGGCCCGGCCGCAGTCAACAAGACGGTCCTGAGCTTCGTGCTCCACTGGATTCTTGTGCTAACCGTGTCAGCTTGCATCTGCTATCTGCTCACGCGCTGGCTCACCAGGCCGATCCTTCATCTGCGTGCGGCCTCCATGCAGATCGCGGAAGGAAACCTCGGCGCGCGCGTCGAATCAAAGGTTGAAAAACGCGGCGACGAGTTCGGCGATCTCGCCCGCGACTTCAACGCCATGGCCGGCCGCATCGAAACACTGCTCTCCAGTCAGCGCCAGCTCATCTCCGATGTGTCCCACGAATTGCGCTCGCCTCTTACGCGCATCAACCTCGCGCTTGACCTTGCGCGGCGGCGTCTCGGCAATGCCGACGAGTTTGACCGGATAAGCACCGACCTCGAGAAACTCAACGAGATGATCGGCCGCCTGCTCACCGTCGCGCGTCTCGAAAGCGGCGCCGTCCCGGTTGCCTCCGATCTCCTTGACCTCGGCTCCCTGGTTGGCGACATTGCCGATGATGCCCAGCTCGAAGCTGCGCGTCGTCCCTGCAACCTCGTCTGCGATTGCACGGGCGAGTTCCCGGTTCGCGGCGACGAAAACCTCCTGCGCAGCGCCATCGAAAACATCATCCGCAACGCCATCTACTACACCCATCCCGACACCGAGATCCGCGTCGCTCTCACGCATGCCAACGTTGCCGGTTTGCGGTCAATTCAGCTAACCGTATCCGATCGCGGACCCGGCGTTCCCGCCTCCGACCTCGAGCAAATCTTCAAGCCCTTCTATCGTGTCGCCGACGCACGAGATCGCCAATCAGGAGGCGCCGGCCTCGGCCTCGCCATCGCCTCCCGCGTCGTCGCACTGCACCACGGCACCATCCGTGCTGCCAACCGCGAAGGCGGCGGCCTTGAAATCACGTTCCAGCTGCCCGCGGCCTGATGCCTCGCTGCACCGGTCGCGGCTCTTGAAACTCCTCTTCGAAAGATTCTTCTTCTTCTCCTTGAGCTTTAGCGTATCGTGAGGGTCAGTTCCCCCCGACTCAACCATCCTTCCGGATCTCGGGCCTTGGACCATCCTGGTTTCATGCTCGAACCGGGCAGTGCCTAAGAAAGAAGAGGTTTCCTGATGAAGCTCGTCCATCTGTTCCTGTGCGGCGCCGCGGCTGCCGCACTGGCTATGCCTTCATTCCCGCAGCAGACATCTCCCGGTTATCACGCTGTCGCTTGCTTCAAGGTCAAGCCCGACAGCGCCGCCGCATTCCGCGAATTCGCGGCTGGCGAAACCCACAAGATCGCCCAGGGCCGCGTCGATGACGGCGAACTGACTGCCTGGTATCTCCTGCGCGCCGTCTATCCTCAGGGCGAATCCTCCGATTGCGATTACCTCGTGATTTCCATTTTCCCCAAACTGCCGCACACCCTGGGCACCGAACAACTCGATGCGGCCATCAAGAAAGCAGGGCTCAAAATCACGCCCGAGGATTACATCAAGCACCGCGACGCAGTCACCCGGCTCGTGTCGGTTGCCATCTTCCAGAACCGCGCTTCCGCTGGCTCACCCAAAAAAGGCGACTACTTCCAGGTGAACTACATGAAGGTCTCCGAGGCCAACATCGACGATTGGGTCGTCTTCGAAAAGACGATATGGCAGCCGATTGCCGAGGCATTGGTGAAAGACGGAAAGGAAAACGGCTGGTCGCTGAACGTTGCGGCGATGCCATTCGGGACCGATTTGCCCTACCAGGGCGTAACCGTCGATGTCTTTCCCAGCATGGATGCGGTATTTGCGGATGACCCGCAGTTTGCTGACCGGTTCAGAAAAGTCCACCCCGATATGGAGCTGGGAACCACCTTCGAGCGGGCTGAAAAGCTGAGAAGCCGGTCCTTGGTTCGCCTGTTTGTTCTCGATGACATCGTCACCGCGCAATAGAAACTGCCTGCGCGACCTCGAGTTCCACCCGGCCTTGGAATCCACCTCCAAGGCCGCATCTTTTCCCAGCCTGGACCTTTCGTTCATTCCACCCTCTTCAAACCGTGACAAAATCCTGACAATTCCCTCCACCCCTTCCCGGTATGATCGTGGGCAACGCCAGGTGTGAGGAGAATCCCATGCGCAAACTGAGCCTGATGCTGGTCCTGATGGTCGCGGCTGCCGTTGGAGCCGCCGAGGCACACAGCATCTACGACTTCACTCTTAAATCAATCGACGGAGATCCAGTCAGCCTCAAGAGCTATCACGGGAAAGTCGTGTTGCTGGTCAACGTCGCCAGCAAATGCGGATTCACGCCCCAGTACGCCGGCCTCGAAGCCGTCTACGAAAAGTACAAGGATCGCGGCCTGGTAATCGTCGGCATCCCGGCCAACAACTTCGGCCAGCAGGAGCCGGGCACGAACGAAGAGATCAAGACCTTCTGCTCGCGTAAATACAACGTCACGTTCCCCATGATGTCCAAGGTCTCGGTGCTTGGCGATGACGAAACACCTCTATATCGCTTCCTCACCGACAAGTCCTCTGACCCTCAATACAGCGGCGACATCAAGTGGAATTTCACCAAGTTTCTCTTCGACCGCAATGGCCATCTCGTGGCGCGCTTCGAGCCTCCAGTCAAGCCCGATTCCCCTGAAGTGACTTCGGCAATCGAATCGACGCTGGGCAAGTAAGGCCACGGCATTCCATATCTTCCGGTCGATCACCGAATTGCCCACATCCAGATAACCCCCGAATACCGCTGACAGATCAGGCTCTGCCATCGCAGAGCCTGATCGCTAACCGGGCTACTCGCTGTCCCGTCGCCCTCATTGCGCAGGCAGCTTCTCCTTCGCCTTCCGAATCCCGTATTGCAGCCAGCCGTCCTCGACCACGTTCTCGCAGCGTTCCCGCAGGTTCTGGAGCGCCTTGATCCTCGCGTTCAGCGCAGCTTCGTTCTTCGCGTCGGCGGCCAGCGCAACATCGGTCAGATGCAGTGCCTCGACCGGCTTGCCGGCTTCCAGCTTTTCGAGCGCCAGTTGCGCCACGCGGTCCGGTCCCCCGGCTAGCTTCACCAGGTCCGGATACACCGCCGATGGAGGCACTTCATACATTGATGTCGGATTGCCGTCGTACCAGCCCGCATATCCGTCATAGATTCCACGTACTGACCAGCTCACCTTCCCGAAAATCTCGCTCAGGTTGTATCGCGCGGGGAGCTTGATTTCCTGCATCAGCGTGTAGACGTCCTTTCCTTCATTCATTCCCTTGACCGTTTCGTCATGCACATACTGAATCGCATCCCGATAACGCGTGAGTCTCCTCGTAATTTCCTCTTGCCCGATAATGGGGTCGCCGTGGCCATTCAGCACGATTTCCGGCTTGAGTGCGAGCACCGTGTCGATGGATTTGATCCAATCCAGCGCCGGCCGCGGCTTGGTGCCGCGGATCGCATAGATGTTCGGAAACGACATCGGCTCTGGCATGCCCGCCCCGGCGTAGTTGTCCCCGATGAACGCAATCCTGGATTCGGGCAGCCACACCGTCAGGTGATCCGGCGTCTCCCCTGGCGTGCTGAACAGCTCAAATTTCACGCCGCCCAGCGTGAACTCATATTTCTCGTCGAACAAAATCGTCGGGTCGATCGTGGCACCATAGTTGCCGGCCCACGCACCTGCTTGCTGTACAGGCCGGTTGAATGCCACGGCATTCCGCGGGGCAAAGAAGCCGTCGAGGCGGGCCACGTAGTTCACCAGCTCCACATAATTCCGTTGCGCGATAATCTGCGTTCCTGGCTGCTTCCATAGCCCGATTCCGCCAATGTGATCGGCGTGACCGTGCGTCAGGAGGATGTACTTCACCGGCGCGTTGCTGACCGCCGTGAGCAGGTCTTTTGCCTTCTGGGCGTCTCGTTCCGGCGCGGTATCGATCACCACATTTCCATCCGGCGTCATCACCAGGTAGACATTCGACGCCATCTCGGCCATGTAAATCGAGTCGGTAATCTTCACGGCCTTCGCCGTGTCCTGCGCGGCCGCCGGAACCATCACGGTGCAGATTGCGAGAACTGCTGTTGTCATACGGAGCATCGCGTCTTCGCCTCAGTCCTGAATGGGCACCTGGAGTGTAGTGCCACCCCGCCCCGTACCCTAAGGATTTGGGACGAGCGGCGCGTTGCCGGTGACGCAATACGGGTTTTTGAAGGGGCACGGCTTGCTGGCTTGCTGACTCGCTGACTGAATCACCTTGTGGCGCGCAGCGCAGTCGGCCCCGCCGCAGGTGGCTGTCAGAAGTGGAGCTTCGAGCACGCTACGATGAAGGCGGTTGTGGCTGTCTTCCACGGACCCCAGAAGTAGAGCAGCGTCTCCACACACTCAATCCCCACCAGGCCTAGCGCGCCTAGTAAAAACTGTTTCATGAGCCGCCCGCGCCACCAGTCCCAGGCGACCATGAGAGCGATGATCAAGACGCTGCCGTAGCACTCCCACAGGAACCACAACATTCTTGAGGTCGGCTCATTAGGCCAAATCCACGCGGAAAATCGTCCGGATCCTGCATCGACCAGTGCGATCGTCGAAAGAATCATCATTCTCTTGTGGGCCGCCGAATTCTTCCTCAGAGTGATTCCCACCACAACAAACAGCAGAAAGCTGGCAACGCCACCCAACTGCACCGCAAGAAATGCCGGGGCGAGCCCTCCGCCATGCAGGTGACGTATCTGAGATACGATTGCCGCCCACGGCCCCAACACTGCCATCAGGCATGCCCACCCCGCAGTCACCCAGCCCATCGTCCTGTGCCATGCCACGCGATTGCCCACCACGAGCAGGACCTGCGCCGTCAGCAGAATCATCCACCCGGTGAAGACAATCGCATGCACATCCGCCACCAACGACGCCGACGGTGTTTGATGCAGAAACCTCCCCATGTCGACGCCGAACCCGGCAAGAATGCCCGACCACAGCAATGCCAGCCACACCACCGAAGGCAGCCTGTCTTCGCGCGGGTTCCAGGTCCCGCGCGCGTGTACCATGAATCCCGGTTTGCGCATCGCGGATGCTGTCGCCATTCGAGGACCTCCAGTTGTCGATTTGAGCGCCCGACACGCGTTTTCTCCCGGCGCGGATGGCCCGTAGTCCTGCAAACGCATTGCGTACAGGGTGGGGAAAAGACGCGGCAAGTATAGCAAGCCATGTGGGACGCAGACGACCAAAGGGCCTCGAAGGGCGAGGCCTCGTCTGACTTGCTGACCCGCTGACTTGCTGACTCGCTGGCCTGCTGACTCGCTAACCGCCTGTTGTCCGGCCGCCGCTCACTCCGCAAACAAAACAGGCTCTGCGCTCGCAGAGCCCGTTCTCTGACAACTGACCACTTGCCCTTACGCCATCGCTTCCCGTCCCATTGGCTCAAAGTGCAGCTGGTTCGATTTGCGATCCACGTCGACCCGCACGTGCGATCCGTGCAGCACCTCGCCGTTCAGGATCTTGATCGCCAGCGGATCCTGCACCATTCTCTGCAGCGCTCGCTTCAACGGACGCGCTCCGTACGCCGCATCCGATCCCGATGCCAGAATCAACTGCCGCGCCGGCTCTGTCAGTTCCAGCGAAATCTGCCGGTCCTCGAGCAACTTCTGCACTTCGTTCAACCGCATGTCCAGAATCCTGCTCATCTGCGCCACGCCCAGCGAGTGGAAGATCACGATGTCGTCCACGCGGTTCAGAAATTCCGGCCTGAAGTGCTCGCGCAATACGCGCATCACGCTCTCCCGCGCCATCTCCATGTCATGATCGCTCTTGTGTCCGTCGCCGGCCAAAAACGCTGCGCCCAGATTCGACGTCATGATCAGCACCGTGTTCTTGAAGTCCACCGTGCGCCCCTTCGAGTCCGTCAGCCTGCCATCGTCCATCACCTGCAGCAGGATGTTGAACGCATCCGGATGCGCCTTCTCGATCTCATCAAACAGAATCACCGCGTACGGCCTGCGCCGCACCGCCTCGGTCAACTGCCCGCCTTCATCGAACCCGATATAGCCCGGAGGCGCGCCAATCAACCGCGCCACCGCATGCTTCTCCATGTATTCGCTCATGTCGATGCGTATCATGGCCTGCTCGTCATCGAAGAGGAACTCTGCGAGCGCGCGCGCCGTCTCCGTCTTGCCTACGCCCGTCGGCCCGAGGAAGATAAATGACCCGATCGGCCGCTTCGGATCGCTCAGGCCCGCACGCGACCGCCGGATCGCGTTCGCCACAATGCTCAACGCATCGTCCTGCCCCACCACGCGCTCGCGGAGCCGGTCTTCCATCGTAACCAGCTTCTTCACTTCGCCTTCGAGCATCCGCGATACAGGGATCCCCGTCCACTTGCTCACGATCTTCGCGATATCTTCCTCGTCCACTTCTTCCTTCAGCATCCGCAGAGCGTCTTTCCCCGCTCCGTCCTGCGCCGCGTTCAGCTGCTTCAGCTCCGCTTCCAGCCTGGGCAATTCTCCATATTGGATCTGCGCTGCCCGGTCGAGCATGCCCTTGCGCGTCTGCTCCTCGGCCTCAAACCGCAGCGCCTCGATTTTCTTCTTCAGCTCGGCAACCCGGCTGATCGCCTCGCGCTCCTTGGTCCAGCGAGCCCGCAGAGCCGTCGTCTTCTCCTTGAGTGCCGCCAACTCGCGTTCCACTTCCTCCAGGCGCTCGCGGCTGTTCTTGTCGTTCTCGCGCTTCAATGCGGCCCGCTCAATTTCGAGAGAAGTCGCTTCGCGATCCAGTTGGTCGATCTCCGTCGGAACCGAGCCAATTTGAATCGCCAGCGCTGCCGCCGCTTCATCCACCAGGTCAATCGCCTTGTCCGGCAAGAACCGGTCGCTGATGTAGCGATGCGACAACGTCGCTGCCGCCACAATGGCCGCATCCTTGATGCGCACGTTGTGGTGCGATTCGTAGCGGTCCTTCAGTCCGCGCAGAATCGCAATCGTGTCCTCCACGTTGGGCTCGCCCACGTACACGATCTGGAATCGCCGCTCCAGCGCCGCGTCCTTCTCGATGTACTTGCGGTATTCGTTCAGCGTGGTTGCGCCAATCGCCCGCAATTCGCCGCGCGCCAGCGCCGGCTTCAGCATGTTGCTCGCGTCTATGGCGCCTTCGGCCGCGCCTGCCCCCACCAGAGTGTGCAGCTCGTCGATGAACAGCACGATCTGCCCGTTCGATTCCTCGATCTCCTTCAGCACCGCTTTCAAGCGGTCTTCAAACTCGCCGCGATACTTCGCGCCGGCAAGCATGGAGCCCAGGTCCAGCGAGATCACACGCTTGTCCTTCAAGCTCTCCGGCACATCGCCCGACACAATCCTCCGCGCCAGCCCTTCCACGATGGCGGTTTTTCCAACGCCGGGCTCGCCGATCAGCACAGGATTGTTCTTCGTTCTCCGGCTCAGCACCTGCACCACGCGCCGGATCTCTTCATCGCGCCCGATCACCGGGTCCAGCTTGCCGCGACGCGCCAGCTCCGTCAGGTCCTTCGCGTACTTCTCCAGCGCCTGGAATTTCCCCTCGGGATTCTGGTCGGTCACGCGCTGCGATCCCCGCACTGCGGTCAGCGCCTTCAGGATTGCTTCATGCGTCGCACCCAAGGCGGTCAGCGCCTCGCGCGCTGCGTCGCCCTTCTGGTGCGCCACGCCCAGCAACAAGTGCTCGGTCGAGACGTACTCGTCTTTGAAGTTCGCGGCCTCGCGAAATGCCTGTTCCACCACTTTGTTGAGCGCCTGGCCCACGCCCGGCTGCGCGCCCGAACCCGCCACGCGCGGCAGCTTCTGCTCCACCTGGTGCAGGTCATGCTCCAGCCGCTCCGTGGGCACGCCAATCTTTTCCAGAACCGCCGGAATCACGCCCTCGCGATCCTCCACCAGCGCCAGCAATAGGTGCACCGGCTGCATCTCGGGATTCCCGAGCTCCGCGGCGCGTTCCTGCGCCTGCTGCATCGCCTGCTGCGACTTCACCGTCAGTTTTTCCCAGCGAATTGCCATAAGTCCCTCAGTCGGTCAGTGAACGGTGGTCAGTGACCAGATTCTTCTATCCTTCTCATCATTCGCCGTGGAGTGACCACAAGCAAGTATTTCGAAACGAAAATAAACGGTCGGCAGCCACCGCCACCGACCGCAAAATTCCTGCCAGGACGCAGCTCTCAGCGTTCCCTGACAACTGATCAAAGCCCGCTGTCGTTCTTACGCCGCCAGCGTCCCGCCGACATTCACCTTGATCTGCTTCGGCTGGGCTTCCGGCTTCTTCTTGAGCTCCAGCTTCAGTACGCCCGCCTGGTAGCTTGCATCCACGTGCTCGGTGTCCACGGTCTGCGGCAGCGTGAACGCGCGATAGAAGCTGCCATAGCGCCGCTCGATCCGATGGAAGTTCTCTTCCTTCTCTTCCTTTTCGAACTTGCGCTCGCCCTTCACCGTCAGCGTCGCGTTCTCCACGCGAACGTCCAGGTCCTTCTCTTCGATTCCCGGAACCTCGAGCTTCAACACGACCTTCTGCGCATCCTCATAGATATCCACCGCCGGAACAAAGCTGGCCGTGGTCAATGCGCTATCGCCGCCGTCATTGAAATCACGAAACAGCGAGTTCACACGGTTTTGCAGTGCGATCACGTCCCGGAACGGATCCCAACGAGTAATTGTCATTTCCCTATACCTCCACGTATGGGTCAAAAGTTGCTGGACAGGGCGCTCGGCCCCGCCACTCAATTCGTTAGATAAGACTATAGCACAACCGATTCATAAAATATGAGCGTATTCGACTAATATTCTGCACAAACCAGCATTAATCTTTATTGTCAAAGGCTTAATGAAGATTCTTCTTCGCCCTTTCGCCAGGGATCTCGCCGCTATAGAGCAAACGCCACGGTCAACACCGTGATGTCGTCCTCCTGCCCAAACGCTTGGGCAGCCTTTGCGACCTCTTCTGCCCGCCCGGCCGAGATGGCCGTTACCCGCTCAAATCCAAACAACTCACCCGCTGCATTCCGTGCCTCCGGCACCCCGTCGGTGAGCAGCGTCAGCCGTGCCTCCGGCCGCAAATGAAAGGTCAGTTCCGGATACGAGGTTGCGCTATCGAGACCCAGCGGCAGCCCGTTTTCGATCTCGAGTTCCTTGCCATCGATATAAGGAGCAAGGTGTCCCGCATTCGCCGTGGTCAGAGTACCGTCCGCCCCCAGCCGCATCGCCAGGCAAGTCGTGAATCCCCCTCCGGAACGCGCCAGCATCCGCTGGTTCATCGCCGCCAGGATCTCCCCCGGAGACTGCGTGTAGTGAGCCAGCGTCCTCACCGTCCCTACCAGCAGCGACACCGTCATTGCCGCCGGCATCCCCTTGCCGCTTACGTCCCCAATCACGATCAGCGCGCCGCCATCCTCAATCGGCATCACCTGGAAGAAGTCGCCCCCCACTTGGCTGGCCGGGCGATACACCGTCTCCACTGTGAAGCCGGGAATGGCAGGCACCTCGTCCGGGATCAGAACCTTTTGCACAACCCGTGCGGCTTCAAACTCCGCCTCCAGCCGTTCTTCATCGGCGCTCGTCTTCACGTAGCTGCGCAGCAGGATGATCAGCACCGCGAACGTTTCGCATAACCCAATCACATCGAACACGCTCAGCCTGAACGGCCACTGGATCGATTCCTGCAGGAACTGGTGTATCCAGCGTGCCCAGGGAAATGAAAGGGCAGGAACGATCGCGTCGATGAATGTCACCGAAAGCATCACGCTGTTGGGAATCAGCAGCAGCGCTGCATCCACGCGATCCCTGCGCCCGCCGCGCCACAGCACGCCCACAAAGCACGCCTGGATCAGGATGCCGAGGGCGCTGGGTATCCACGCGAGTGACCCGTTCAACAGCCTTATGTTCACGTAACTTAACACCAGGTCGCTCGCAATGACAGCAATGCCGCCCCAGTAGAGCCAGTCCCGGCGCTGCCGAAGAAACGTGACATAAAACTCGAATTGAAAGTAGTACGCCAGCATCATCGCGATCAGCATGAGCAAACTGACGCTGAAATACGGCTCCACGCGGTAGATTCTGAGCAGCTCAATTGTGATGAACAGGGCCCAGAATGCCTGGCTCACGCCCCACCACAGGTAGCCTCGGTCCTTGGGGCGCAGCAGAAACAGGCCCAGACCCGCCAGCGCTGTGAGCAGGTTGCAAAAGAACTCCGCGACCGTGCCCACCAGCAACGAGGTCACATATCGGATCTGCATGTCCCGCCATCCGGCGATTGTCGCCGCATCGCCGATTCGCGGCGGGTACAGAATTCCGCCGCCGCTCACCCCTGCCACCAGCACATGCCACACGCGAACGGCAAGCACCACAGGCTTCCCAGGCGCGATCAGATTCGCCGGAATGCGAAAGTACGTGCGGGCCGCAATCACGATCGTATGCCCCGCAGGCGGCAGCTCTCCAGCGTGGCCGATCAGGTGCCCGTTGGCGTAGACCTCGAAATTCTCCTCGACGTAAGGGAAGTAAATACCCAGCGCTCCGGAATGCGCCGGAACCGTCACGCGCAACCGGTACCAGCCGATGCCCTGATATCCGCCGTACCCCTGCGCGCCCCACGGCTTGGTCGCCATCAGCAGCGACCAGTGCGAATCATCGAATTCCGGGTTCGCCCAGCCCGCGTCGTCGCCCGCATGAAACCGCCACGGTCCCACAAGATCCGCCATGTGCACACGATTTTGATCGAGATCGAAGCTTTGCGATCGCGCCAACGCAGCACACGCAAGCAAGATGAAAGCCGTGACAAGGATTCTTCGGTGCATGGCTGGCCACCTTTCCCGGCGCAATGCCAAACCTCAACGTCCATTGATTTGTCTGAAATTGCTGCGCGCTCAGCGCCCTCTGGAAACCTCGTCCATGACGGCAGCGCTTCCCCCGAGTCTCAGCCCCTACGCCTGCGCAAAATGCGGCGCCGACAGGTGCGACGACGACTGCTGCCCCTTGCCCAGCCGCGTCAGCGTGAGCACCGTAATATCGTCGTCCTGGCCGAAGTTCACCGCAGCTTCCGTCGCCTTGGCCGCGTCCGGCCGCGTCGCGAACAGCGCGTCAAGCCGGTCGAAGCTGAAGATTTCGCCGCTCTCGTTGCGCGCCTCCAGCAGCCCGTCGGTGTAAAGCGCAAAGTGATCGCCCTCGCGCAGATCGACCACCGTCTCCCCATACATCGCGGCCGGCAGAATCCCCAGCGGGAGCGCCCCCGCCATTTTGATCTCCTGCTTGTTCAGGAAAGGAGCCGGATGTCCCGCGCTGGCCATCACGCAGTGGCCTACAGAATCCAGGCGTACCGCCAGGCACGTCACGAATCCGCCCTGCAGCCGCCCAAACAGCCGCAGATTCAGCTCGGCCAGCATCTCGCCCGGATCCGGCGCAAACCGCGCCAGCGTCCGAGCCGCGCCCACAATCAAAGACACCGTCATGGCCGCCCGCAAACCCTTGCCGCTCACATCGCCCAGCAGGATCATCGTCGATCCTTCGTGCTCGCCCTCCAGCGGAATCACCTGGAAAAAGTCCCCGCCCACTTCCTGCGCCGGCTTGTACGAGCTGGTAAACGCGAAGCCGGGGAGCGCAGGCAGCGACTCCGGAATCAGTACCTGCTGCAGCTCGCGCGCGCTCTTGAACTCCTGCTCCATCGCATTTTGCCGCGTCGTCGTGTCCTGCAGGTAGCAATAAACCGCATATACGATCGCCAGCAGCAGCAGCGAATTCGCAAGCGTCTGCGGCGTAAACGCATTGCCATTCAGCGTAAACATCGGCGCGGCAATCTTGTCGCCCAACGTGAAATGCGTGAATCGGCTCCCTTGCTGGACGGCGATCCGCAGGACCGAGATCATGCCCGACAAGGTTGCCATGATGGCCACCAGCCAGCGCGCCCGATCGAGTTTCTTCGTGATCGCATGTGCAACCAACACCAGGGGATAGGCTTCTGCGGCGGTGAAGATCAGGGTCAGCACGCCGTCTGCGCCCTGCACCCATCCGGCAAGCAGCGGATTGCTCCAGTCCAGCAGCGTGAGGAATCCGTCCAAGCATGTCGCAATGATGCTGATCCATGCCAACTGCCGTGTCAGCCTCGCCAGTCGCGGGCTCTCATCCAAATCCAGCAGGTAAAGCAGCAGGAACCACAAACCGATGTCCGCAATGCTCAGCACCGGCTGAAGCCAGCCCAGAGCAAAGCTGAAGCTGAACGGAATACGCAGTCCCACCAGGATCAGAGCCAGCACCGGCGCGCCGCTGAACACGGCCATCCAGAACAACACGCGCTTTTTTCGGTCGCGCATCCACGCCAGCAAGCTGAGCATCATCACCAGCGCATACAGTGACTGCAAGCCAAAGTAGTATTGCCGGCTGCGCAGCCACGCGTAATCCAGCTCCGCTTTTTCTGCAGCAATCGCCGCCGGGCTGCCAAGGATGGGGGGCGAAGTGAACCCGCCCAGCTGATCCGAGTCAAACGACGTCAGCGGCGCCTTCCACACGCGGATAGCCAGCACGCCATCGCGCGCCGGTCCCAGCCCGAACGTCTGCGCCGGCGGGCTGTAAGGATACGAAGGATGAGGCGGCATGGTGCCATGATGACCGACGAGTACGCCGTTCCAATAGATCTCATACGCGTCGTCGATATGCCGGATCAGCATTGCGAGATTGGGTTCGGCTCCCTGCGCTGGCTCGATGTGCAGATGCTTGCGGTACCACGCAAAACCCGTATACGACGGATGCCCCTGCGCTCCCCATGTCTTGTCGGCGCTGATCTGCTCCCAGCCTACGTTGCTTGCATCGTCGCCGCTCTGCGGCAGCGCCCACGCCGCGTTGTCGCCGACGTGGAACTGCCATGGTCCATCGAGTGCCGCTGTGCCTTTTCCAACTTGGTCAATGGTCAGCACCGGCACAGGCGATTCGGCGATCGCCGGCCAGGAAAGCATCATCAAGCCAACAGCTACCCACCACGCTGGGCGCGGCAGGCGTGATCGGAGCTCGAGCATGCCATAGAGCATACGCTGCGTCTTTGCCGGGGGACAGCGATTTTTAGCAACGTGGCAGTCCTCCGCTTACCGCGCCCGGCGCGCCCTCTACAATGAACCCTGCATGACTGCGCTTCCCGCCCTGCCCCCTTACAGCTCATGGAGTTGGCTATGGCTCGTTGTCGCCGCGTTCATCGGCGGTACCCTCAATGCCGTGGCCGGAGGCGGATCGTTTCTCCTCTTTCCCGCGATCCTCGGCATGAATGTGCTCCCCGTCCAGGCCAATGCCACCAACACGGTCGCCCTCTGGCCCGGCCAGCTCACCTCCATCGCCGCCTACCGCACCGACGTAAGGAAAAATCTGCGCATTGCCGCACTCATGGCCGTCGCCGGCCTCATCGGCGGCACCGTCGGCGCCATTGTCCTCCTCAACACGCCGCAGATGATCTTCCTTCACCTCGTGCCCTGGCTTCTGCTTGTCGCCGCACTGATCTTCGCCGTCAGCGGACCCGTCTCGCGCTGGCTCGAACGCCGCAAATCCTCGATCGTCCAAACCCACACGCCGCGCCGCCTGCCCATCTTCCTCGCCACCGTCGTGGTCTGCTTCTACATCGGCTACTTCGGCGCGGGCGCAGGATTCCTCATCATCACCCTGCTCTCCCTCTTCGGCTTCCAGGACCTCAACGAGATCAACGCACTGAAGGTTGTCTCCACCACCATGGCCAACGGAGTCGCATTCCTGATCTTCGTCTTCGATCGCCAGGTCGTATGGCGCTACTGTCTGCTCGCCATGATCACCTGCGCGATCGGCGGATACACCTCCGCCAGCCTCGCCCGCAAGATTCCCCAGACCATCCTCCGCGCCTCCGTCGTCGCGATCGGCCTCGGCATGGCCGCCTGGTTTTTCTGGAAGCAAAGTTAACGCGCTGCGGGCGGATTTGCTCTTTCTTTGTCGGTGCCGGTGCCCGTCCGGCGCCACCACAAATTCGAGAAACTCTTTCATCCCTCTTTTAATCTGGATGGTACTTTGAACGCGAGGACAAGGTTCTCCATGAGGATCGCCGAACAGTCACTTCACGCCATCGAGGCGCTGCAAAAGTTACAAGACACATTCGAGCGCCAGCGAGGAAGCTTTCGCCAATGTGCTCCCCTCGGGCTGGGGAACAGGTTGGAAGCCCTGGACCTTCTTCTGCAGAGCGTCATCCATCACAAGGACGCGATCATTGATGCTGTCGCTGCGGACTTTGGTCAACGCTCCGCCCGGGAAACCCGGCTGCTGGAATTATTCCCTCTCGTGGATGAAATCCGGTATGTGAAACGCAATCTCCGCCGATGGATGCGGCCTCGCAGCGCATCGGCAAACTGGCAGTTCCTGCCGAGCCGCACAAAGATCATCTATCAGCCGCTGGGAGTAGTGGGAGTCATTGGCCCCTGGAACTATCCGGTGCTATTAACCCTTTCCCCGCTGGTGAACGCGATCGCGGCGGGCAATCATGTCCTCGTGAAACCGTCTGAGCGCGCACGCGGATCAGCCGAGGTCGTCCGTCAGATAGTCAGCAAAGTATTTCCAGAAGAATATGTAGCTGTCGTCATGGGGGGCCCGGAGATTGCGTCGGCTTTCTCTGCGCTGCCGTTCGATCATATTCTCTACACCGGCTCGGAACGCGTCGGCAAACTCGTGATGAAAGCGGCGGCAGAGAATCTGACGCCCGTCACCCTCGAATTGGGCGGAAAGTCGCCTGCCCTGGTACACGAATCCTACCCGATGTCGACCGCGGCGGATCGTATCTGCTCGGCAAAATTCTGGAATGCCGGGCAAACCTGCATTGCCCCGGACTACGTTCTCGTGTCTTCGAGCCGAGTGGACGATTTTGTAAGGGAATGTGAGACCGTCGTGGCGAAGCGATATCCTCGCGCGGCTTCCAATGCGGACTACACACACCTAATCAGCGAGTCGGCCTGCGAACAGATGCGGGATCTGGTCGATGACGCGCGAAGCAGAGGAGCGCGTGTTCTTCAGCTGGATGCAACGCAAAGCGATATCCCTGCCGGCAGCCGATTCTTTCCGCCTACCCTCATCCTTGACGCAAATGACTCAATGCGCGTCATGCAGGCAGAGATCTTTGGGCCGATCTTGCCGATCGTAACCTATTCCTCAATCGAAGATGCTTTAAGTTTCATCAATGCCAGGCCGCGCCCGCTCGCGTTTTACTACTTCGATCGAAACAAGTCTCGAGTCAGGAAGGTGCTGGACCAGACAGTCGCAGGTGGCGCTACGATCAATGACTGTATTTTTCATTTCGTCCAGCACCAACTGCCGTTCGGTGGCGCAGGACCAAGCGGGATGGGCGCCTACCATGGCTTTGAGGGGTTTTGCGCATTTTCACAAAAGAAGGGTGTATTGTTTCAAAACTCACTTGTCGGATCGCTTCTTAGCCTCGCATTGAAGCCCCCGTATACATCGCGGTCTGATCGTGCCATCAGTTTCCTGGTGGGGCAAAGCAAGGCGCGTCCAATCCGGAGGATGACGCTACCAGTGAAATGGAATCATGCGACGTCGAGCATGAAGGGCAGGGCGAGTGGCCCTGGTCCTTGTGCAGACTACGATGAGAACGCCTCCGGGGCTCCTCGCTTTTGAGGACCAGGGTGACGTAGTCAGCGAATCGGCGACAATCCGCAGGGAATGGACGGGATCCGCATTTCTGGTACCTTTTCTTCGTGACGGCGCATCGATGACCGAGATCGATCTCCTTGAACGGTTAGCGGGGCATAAAACCCTTGGCGCAGCTCCGCGTGAGGAGCTGGCCTGGCTGGCGGCTCATGCAACATTGCGTACTTTGAGCGCCGGCGAGGTGTTGTCAGCGAAAGGTGTCCCGGTGGAGGGCCTCCACATACTTTTATCCGGTCATGTGACGCACTGCGTAGACCGAGGCGCGGGACCAGTGAAAGTGATTGAATGGCGGGGCGGCGATGTGACGGGAGTGCTGCCCTACTCGAGACTCGTGACGCCTCCCGGAAATTCGATTGCGCAGGAGCAGACGGAGATACTTAGCCTTGCTCGCGGCCTGTTCCGCGACCTGACCCACGAGTGCTATGAAATTACCTCCATCCTGGTGCGTGCGATGCTCGATCGCGCGCGGGTCTTCACCTCAAACGACTTGTTGAACGAGAAAATGATCTCGCTGGGCAAACTGTCGGCGGGGTTGGCGCATGAATTGAACAATCCGGCATCTGCGATTGAGCGCTGCGCGGCCCAGCTGGATGGTCATCTGGATGCGGCGGAGGCCGCCACGCTCGCGCTCGGGGCAGCACGCCTTAGCGACGCTCAATTGGAAGCTGTTCGAGCGATCCGTGCGTCATGCGTTGCCAGGCAAGCGTGTGGAGTGCTGTCACCCATCGACCAGGCCGCCCGCGAAGACGCGATTTCGGATTGGCTTTTCGCCCACGGCCTCAACATCCAGGCCGCGTACGCACTTGCCAACACAGACGTGACACTCGACGCCCTGAATCAGCTTGCCGCAGTGGTGAGTGTACCCACGCTAGATGCAGTTGTTCGATGGGCTGCAGCCGGGTGTGGTGTCCGGAGCCTGGCCTCGGGTATTCAGGACTCGGCGATGCGCATCGCAGGGTTAGTGGCCGCGGTCAAGGGATTCACGCATATGGGGCAGGCGATGGCTGCCGAGGCGGTGGATCTTGGATCGGGACTCAACGACACGGTGAAGGTGCTCGGCTCGATGGCGCGGGCGAAGGGCGTTGCGGTTAGGGTCGATTTGGAGGTTGGCTTGCCCCGCGTGCGAGGATTTGCAGGTGAGCTGAACCAAGTTTGGGGAAACCTGATCGAAAATGCGCTGGATGCTGCTCCGCAAAGCGGTTGCGTTGACGTAGTGGTCAAGAGAGAAAACGAGCGCGTGGTGGTGCGCATTATCGACACTGGCGCCGGGATTCCGGCGCAAATTTGCCAGCGGATTTTTGATCCTTTCTTTACAACCAAGCCGCAAGGACAAGGCGTTGGTTTGGGGCTGGATATTGCCCGGCGGCTGGTTTGGCATAACGACGGTGTCATTGAATTCGAATCGCAGCCGGGCCGGACGGAGTTCCGAGTTACATTGCCGATATGGGATCAGTGAGGCTCTAAATTGTCACCGAAGCAATACGCGGAGTGGTCCGGGAACGATGGACCGCCGACAGCAGGTATATTTTGATCGCCACGAATGGGACGAGAAATTCGCGAACGACATTTGCACACTGGTGGACTCAGCGCTTGGCTACAACGTTCACAAATGACTAAACTGCATCGTTTATTGTTCGCGCCAGTGGAAATGCTTGTGCGTCATCTTCCACTCGCCGTTCCACTTCAATAAAGGGAAACACATCGGAGGCACGCATTCGAAACCGGCCAGTTTGCCTGAGAGGGCGTGAATGGCCAACCTCGGCCAAAGCCGGATGGCATCAGCCTTGCTTCGATCGTCCGAATGCCCAAGCCACCATCAGCGGGAACTCTTCCCGCCAGAATGCTCCACCATGCGATCCAACTCGTTCGTTCATGACGACATCCGCTCCTGCGCCGCGCAGGGCATTTGACCACCTTCTTGCATTCTCCAGGAAGAACGGCTCCTCGGTGCCTGCTACCAGGTAGGTGCGCGGTAGCGGATTCGGCAGAATCCCAGGCGGTTTGTAACCGCCTCCAGGCGAGGCGCAGAAGATAGCACCAAAGATCTCGGGATGCCGAAGCCCAAGAGCGAGTGCAAGCTCTCCGCCCGCCGAAACACCAAACACCGCGGTGCGCTCCGCGGGCAGGTCCACGTCGAATCGCGACTGCGTCCATCGGCGGACGTCCTCGACGAAGAACTTCTCATGTGCCGCGAACCGCTCTGGCGCAAAGCCGGGTGAGTACTCATGGATCCGCATCATCTCATCTGACAAGCGATGTACACCGACGAGCATTGTGGATCGCAGGTTCGACTTCTCAAGCAATCGACCCCATTTCGAAACTCCCTGCCCGTCACCCGCAAAGACGATCGATTCCCGTCGATCCGGTGGAACGTACACGGTGACCTGCCTTCCCCCGTCATAGTCGAACGTCTCGGTCACAAGCTCTCCCGAGACTGCATTGATGGGCTTCGCAGACGATTCTTCGGATTTACCTGGATCGGACACGACGCGATTGTCTGCATCTCTGTGCATGGGCCCTCTCATTCCTATCTAACTTTACGATCGCGCCGTTTGCCGTCTTGTGCTGGATGGCAGCCTGGACGCCGGTGGCGCAACGGCATCTACGCCGAAGTCCGGGGAAGATGCCGATACAAGGAACTGCCTCACGCGAAGGGTTCACCTCACGCGCTGTCAAGCCGCGTGCCGCGCGCCGTTCTCCTAATGCGCTGATTCTGCTCGCCAAAAATCTTCCGCGCGCGCTGCCGGTTAATTCTCGTAAGCGAGCAGAATGGATGTAGGCGAAAAGAAGCTCAGCCCCGCCCCCCTTCTGTCTCGAACCTGGCGAAAGGACCCTCGATGACCGAAACCATGCTGCAATCGCTTCACCTTAGGCACAAGACGCCATGCGTCCTCATGCCCTCGGTTGCAGTGTCGAACATCCGCCCGGTCTATTCTGTACGACATCCGCCCGTTCCAAGCCGGTAACATTACCACCCCCCCACCCCCCCTTGTTTATTTGCGGTTTTCCTCAAAATTCTTGCCGCAAATCCCAAGACAGAACCCCGACTGATCCGGTCGGTGAAACCCTCCTGCACTACGGTGCCCCCGCCGCCGCACCAGCTTCCCGGCCGCCTCTTAATTCGCGCATTTCCTTATCCTGAACTCAAAGGACCCCAATCACTGTTTTTCTGTTTCTCCGCTTTTCTGACCGCTAACTTCTGATCACTTACACCCGACTTCGACCGAGGACCATATGACCAAAAACATCACCATTGCCATTGACGCCGACATCTATCGCCGAGCTCGTGTCTGGGCCGCTCAACGTGGAACCTCTATTTCCCACGTCGTCAGCTTCATCCTTTCCGATTTGCCCCTCCTCCCGCGCGCCCAGGAAGCCTTTCCCGTCATCATTCCGGACTCTCAGCTGATCCCGCCTCGTCCCGAGAGCGTCGAGAACTGGTCAAGCCACGGAGCACACAAGAGCCACTGTGAAACTGCGAAGCCTCCTCGAACGCAAACCGCTTCTTATCAGATCGCTAGAGCCATCCGACAGCAAATTGCGAAACTGTGAAACTGTGAGAAGAGCGGCTTTACGTATCCCTGCTTCTCTGTTTTCTGTTTCTCTGCCTCTCAGTCCCTACGTCCCTCAGTCCCTCGCCGTTCGCAGTAAACTGGACACATGAGCCACGAAGGCATCCGCCTGATGACGCCCGAAGAGCAGGCCCGCGAAGCTGAGGAGAATCGGTCGCTCCCGCGCGCCGCCGTAACTCCGGCGAAGGTGCGTGTGCTGCTCACCGAGGGCAAGGGCCTCGAGATCGACTGGCAAGACGGGCATCGCAGCGCATGGACCTTTGCCTGGCTGCGCGACGCATGCCCCTGCGCCACCTGCGTGGATGAGCGCCTGCAGCAAGGCCGCAAGCCCGGCCAGCCCAAGCCGAAAGCCGCCGAGCTTTTGCCCATGTACAAGCCGCCGGCCAAGCCGGCAAGCGCCCACCCGGTGGGCCGCTACGCCCTGCAGTTCAACTGGCTCGACGGGCACTCGAGCGGCATCTACTCATGGGAATACCTGCGCCGCAATTGCTCATGCCCCGAGTGCGCCTTTCACTCCTCCCCGGCGCCCGGCACACCGAACTAGCGAGACCGCGTTAGGTTTTTCCGGCACGTCCGTGTGACTGCGCGCGCTGATTGCCTGGCACCGCCTCAATCTCGGAGATCAACTCGGTTAATTGTTCGCGCTTTCGAGGGCTCAGGTCGAGGAAGCGGATCCCGATGTGATGTGGATCGTGAACCACCTGAGTCACGCCCGCTAGCCGGATCGGCAGACCGTCCAGACGGAACTCGGTTTCGACGCGCCGAAAGATTCCCAGCCGAAATCTCTCGTCGGTGCGGAGGCAACAGCCCTCGACGCTGAGATCGACGATCTTGCCTTCCATCTGTGCTGCGAGATCAACGAGGTAAAGGACAGCTCGCGTATCCACTGCAAGGCGCGCTGTCGCACGTCGTTCGCGATCTACATCACTCTCATTTGCCGCCGTCATTTCGAGATCCTCAGAAGGCGTCATCGAGAGTCTCAATGTCCCTCGGTCAGTTCCCACGGTCGCACCGGGCGCTGCTTCGGCTCCGGCTCGCGGCCCTTCAGCCGGTCATAGAGATACACGTCGCTGGTTGTGCCCAGCGACTCGTTATAGAGGCTCTCGCCGCCTGCCCACTCCTTTACTTCTTCAGTGAACTGATGGATCGCGTGCAATTGCGCGGCCGAAGCCGGCAACTCATATTGGGAAGTCTTAATGAATTTCTGGTAGCCGCGGTCGACCACGCGCGCGATTTCATCGCGCACCAGCACGCCTGGTTCGACGGCCAACCGGACCGGAGTGAACTTGTCCGGCCCCGGCGCCAGCACTGTGGCAACTCCGTGCTTGCTCACCAGCATGCCGCCGGACAATCCGGCGTAAGGTGCCACATCAAATCCGTGAGCGCGAAGTGCGTCGAACGCCTCGTTCAAACTGATCTTGCGAATTTTGCGAGCCATATCGCTTTCCTGTCTGCGGATGGATTTCGAAACAGCAGCGAGCCCTATCCCTCCTTCCAATCTCGCACACCGGGGCATCGGCTGCAATGCGAGGGCCATGGCGAGCGCCTCGCAAAACCGCAGGCAGGTTCGCGAAATCGCTTCCGAATTGGCTGACAATTCTCTTTACACCCGCAGTCGCGTGTCAGTACCATGCGCGCAGGTCCCAGAGCACCTGCGTTTCCACTCCGGCTCGTTCCCCCCCGCCCGTGATCTCTGAGCAGTCCAAGGAGAATACCGATGAAATTCGGCCCAGTCCTGTTGTCTCTGTCCCTTGCGGTTGCGGGCAGTTCGATTGCCCCTGCGCAAGATGCGTCCACTGCTAACTCCACTCCCGTGCTGACGATCACGGTCGAATATCTGAAGCCCTACAAAAACGGCATGGCGCACGACAAGACGGAGAGCGCATTCGTTGCCGCCTACAGCAAGGCCAAGTATCCCGCCTATTACGTGGGCATGGATGCCCTGTCGGGAAAGTCGCGCGCCCTGTACATGACCCGCTATGCATCATTCGCCGAGTGGGAAAAGACGACCAAGATGCTGGCCGAAAATGCTGAACTGGCGAATGCCATTGAGAACGCAAGCATTGCTGACGGCGAGCTCCTCAGTGATCTGCATTCCGAGGTCTTCACGCTCGATACCGATCTCAGTTATCACTCGCATACCGACCTCCAGGACCACCATGTCTACCAGATTACGGTTTTCCAGGTCCGCCTGGGGCACCACAAAGAGTGGAACGAGGTGGTCAAGATGGTGAAAGACGCGCACGACAAGATGGGCGATAAAGCCCACTGGGGCATGTACGAGATCGCCTATGGCGGACCCGACGGCACCTATATCGCCGTGTCCGGCGATCCGTCCGCGTCCGTCATTGATGAAGCCATAGCCGGCAGCAAGAAGTTTGTCGAGGCCATCGGCGGGCCGGAAGGAATGGCGAAGCTCGACGAGCTCTACGGCCAGGCCGTGGAGAGCGCCCATTCTGAATTGTTCGCAGTCAATCCCCGGCAGAGCTACGTGAGCGACGAATGGATCCAGCATGATCCCGACTTCTGGAAGCCCAAGGCCCAGGAAGCCGAAACCAAGCCCGCCGAGAAGGCCGCGGCTCCCGTTTCCGGTTCGCGCTAGAGAACGACCGAACGCCAATCCAATCCTGGGGCGGCAATACGCACGGAATACGCACGGCCGCCCCGATTCTCTATGTACCCGTGCAGCCATAATTCCTTCATCCGATCCTGATTCCGGGTCATCCTTATCTATAGATCGATTTGCGGGACCCTGCTCCTTGATGAAGCGAGTCATTTTCGTTGTGTTCGTGGCCGCGAGCGTGAATGCGGCCGCACAGCAGCAGTCCGGCTTGTTCCGCGATCCCGACTCGGGCGTCACCTTCCGTTATCCGGCGGCCTGGGCAACGGCCGACCGGCAGCCTTTCATGTTTCCACTGCTTGTATCCGAGCCCGGCAAAATGCCTCGCATGCTGGTTTTCACCAGGACCATCCGAGGTGTATCGCACTGGCCGACCACCGAATTTGGCGGTGCTGCTTTTGGATACGACATACGCAGAGCCGCTTCGCCGGAAGAGTGTCATTCGCTTGCGCTTCCAGCGGTCAAACACGCGACCCGCAAAGGACAGGTAACGCTGCAGGGCTTGAACTACTGGCGCTCGACCTGCGGAGATGGCGGCATGAGCCAACAACTCACCGAAGATATTTACGCCACCTATGTCGCTTCCTCTAACTCCTGTCTGTTATTCGATTTCGGCCTTTCGACTGTGTTGGCGCCGGGAGCGGTTCCACCGCGCGCATTGAATGCAAGCGAACGGGGCATCCTTCAACGGCTCGAGATGAATATTCTCGCTTCAATCCGGGTTCCGAAGGCCGCCTCAGTACAATAAATTCATCGGAGAATCTGGAGATCATGCCCACCATCGCCGAAACCGCCGCACTCCCAGAACTGACGACTGACGATCTTGCCCGCTATTCGCGGCATCTGATCCTGCCCGAAGTGGGCATGGAAGGCCAGCAACGGCTGAAGGCTGCGAAGGTCCTTTGCGTGGGCACCGGGGGCCTGGGCTCGCCGCTGGCGTTTTATCTGGCCGCGGCCGGGGTTGGCACGCTCGGCCTTGTCGACTTCGATGTGGTGGACGCGAGCAACCTGCAGCGGCAGATCATCCACTCCACCAAGGACATCGGACGCAAGAAGCTTGACTCGGCCGCCGAGAAGCTCATCGCGCTCAACCCGGCGCTCAACGTGGTCAAGCACGAGACCATGCTCTCGAGCGGAAACGCACTCGATATCCTCAAGGACTACGACGTTGTTGCCGATGGCACCGATAATTTTCCGACGCGGTACCTGGTCAACGATGCCTGCGTGCTGCTGGGAAAGCCGAACGTTTACGGATCGATCTTCCGGTTTGAGGGCCAGGCCAGCGTCTTTGCAACCGAAGACGGGCCCTGCTATCGCTGCCTTTATCCGGAACCGCCACCGCCCGGACTCGTGCCCAGCTGTGCCGAGGGCGGGGTGCTTGGCATCCTCCCCGGACTGGTTGGCATCATCCAGGCGACGGAAGCGATCAAGCTGATCCTCGGCAAGGGCAGCCCGCTGATCGGCCGCCTGTTGCTGGTGGACGCGTTGAATATGCGCTTCCGCGAGCTTAAGCTGCGCAAGAATTCCGATTGCCCGGTCTGCGGCGAACATCCCACGGTGACGAAGCTGATCGACTATCAGCAGTTCTGCGGGATCGTGCCAGAAAGCAAGCAGGAAAAAGCGATGAAGAATGGCGTGCCTCAACTGACAGTCCAGGAGCTCAAACGCAAGCTAGACGCCGGCGAGAAGGTCCTCGTCATCGATGTGCGCGAACCCCACGAATACCAGATCGCCAATATTGGCGGAAAGCTGATTCCGCAGAACGAGGTACCCCAGCGGCTCGGCGAGATCGATCGCAATCGCGAGGTTGTCGTGCACTGCCTTTCGGGTGGCCGCAGCCAGCGGATTGCCGAGTTCCTCAAGCAATCCGGCTATGAAAACGTATCGAACCTGGCCGGCGGCATCCGGGCCTGGAGCAATGAGATTGACCCCTCTGTGCCCAAATACTGATTCGTTCGCACGCAAACCTGCAGCCTGCGCAAATAGGAATCTGCAATCCCTTTGAGCGATCGATCCCCGATCGACGCCGGCTTGCCTCCACCTCATTCCGAAGGCTATTTTGAGACTGTGACCGCTCAGCTCCTCACCCTGACTGGCCCGCACATTCGCCTCGAACCGCTCTCCATTTCCCATGCCGACGGACTGACGGCGGCATCTGCTGCAGATCCGACGCTTTACCAGTGGAGTCCGGTGCCACAGGGTAAAGCCGCTGTCGAGGCATACATCGAAAGGGCGCTTTCCTGGAGAGAAGCTCGAACTGCCGTACCATTCGCGATCGTTCGGCTCTCTGACGGGACCGTGGTCGGCTCAACGCGCTTCTGGAATATCGATTTCTGGGACTGGCCGGAAAAGCATGCGCGCCACGGCCGCGAACTGCCCGATGTTTGCGAAATCGGCTATACATGGCTCGCGCGCTCTGCGATCCGAACTGCGGCCAACACGGAATCGAAGCTGCTGATGCTCACGCACGCATTTGAGGCGTGGGGAGTGCTGCGCGTGAGCCTGCATACAGACGTCCGCAACGTCCGCTCGCAAGCGGCGATCGAGCGAATCGGCGGCAGGCGCGAAGGGATTCTGCGCTCCCATCGCCTGGCAGCGGACTTCACTCCGCGGGATTCGGTACGGTATTCGATCGTGGCAGCGGAATGGCCCGCGCTGAAGGCTCGTCTGCTGCGGCTGAATGCCTACCCCTAGAACGGTCTTGTGCTTCGTGCATCACTCGTTTGTTGGATCTCCTCGTTTCGAATCTCAGCGGGCTCTGGGCCCTGCGGAAACGCGCGGGGATCATGGCGGAGATGGCCGATTACGCAGATCATCATGGAAGCGAAGATCGGGCAACGATAGCAGCGATCCGATCGGACGCGCTCGTGATCCGGTGCTTGGCAGGGAAGCGGTTGCTCCTACGAAGACACACCTAACCATGAGTGCTCGACAAAGACCCGCGTCGCGACTCGCCAATAAAAAAGGGAGCCGGTGAAGGCTCCCAGGATGGTGTTTTGGTTTCAGCGTTAGGAATTGGACGTGGAGTGCTTGTCCGGCTTCACTTCGATCTCATTCACAACCTGCTGAACATCGGGCACCTTCTTGGCCAGCGATTCGGCTTCTCGCTTTTGCGCAGACGTCTTGACCGTGCCCTTCAGGACAAGCGTGCCGTTCTTGGCGGCGCAGTGAATGCTCTGGTCGTTCAGATTCTTGTGCTCCTTCAGCGAAGCTTCGAAGTTGTCTTCGATGGCGCTGTCGCGCTTTGAGGCAACGGATCCGGCATCGCTGTCGCCAGCAGGACGAACGCCGATTTCGTCGGCGACCGTGTAATCCGGAGCGGCCTGTTTGGCCAGCGATTCAGCCTGCATCTTTGCGGCATCGGAGTCCACATTGCCCTTGAGAGTCATGACTCCCTTGTCGCGATCCTGCCAGACATCGACGCTTCCGAGGTTGTTGTTCTTCAGCGAATCCTTGACTGCCGCCTTCTCATCGGGATGCGCAGTCTGGTTATGACAGCCCGAAACGGCCAGACCGCAGACCAGAAGGCTGACAGCGCCCGGCAGCAGATAGGTTCTACGACTAAGCTTCATCTAAGTATCTCCTTTAACTCTTACGACCCGTACACCTTCTACTTTGGTGCCTCAGTTGGGATGCCAATGGTTTTGTCGCAGTTGCATCTTCTGCCATGGCTAAGTGGGCGAGTACCCGAATCAAGCACGACTCAACTGAGAAAAATCGGCCGAGAGGATACAACCCCGCGATGCCCTTGAAAGGCGAAAGCCAGTCGGCGTCTCTCGAATCGCACCTGGCTTCTCCGCGTGAATTCCGAAATTATTGAGCCACTTCCACCGGTCCCGGACGGGGCAGTTCGCTGCTTCGCGAGGTTTCGTCGATTTTTCCGAAGATCATCTTTCCGCTCGCCGTTTGCAACACGCTGGTGACGGAGATGTCGACGGAACGGCCGATCATCTTGCGTGCGTGATCCACCACGACCATCGTTCCGTCGTCGAGATAACCGACCCCCTGGTTGTATTCCTTGCCTTCTTTTAGGATGAGCACCGTCATGCGTTCGCCGGGCAATACAACGGGCTTCAGGGCATTGGCAAGATCGTTGATGTTGAGGACCTCGACGTGATGCAGGTGCGCGACCTTATTGAGATTGAAGTCGTTGGTGACAACCTTGGCTTCCCACTTCTTGGCCAATTCGAGAAGCTTGAGATCCACTTCGCGAATGGATGGAAAATCGTCGGGCACGATCTGTACCTGGATATTGGTGTTCGATTGCATTCGCTGAAGCATGTCGAGCCCGCGGCGGCCGCGCTGGCGCTTGGAACCGTCGGTGGAATCGGCCACCACCTGCAACTCACGGAGAACGAATTCGGGCACGACCATCACGCCATCGATAAACCCTGCCTCAGCGATATCGGCGATGCGCCCATCAATAATGACGCTGGTATCGAGCACCTTGGCGCTGCGGCGTGAAGGCCGCTCGCCGCTGAACAACGTGCCGAGTGCCGCGGGATTGAGAAGGTCGCCCTTGTTCGCGCCGACCAGCAGCCCGACATAAGTCATCAAAAGTAGCACAAAGATCTGTAAAACAGCCGAGGTGGAACCGGGCAGAGGAGCCGAGCGCAGCACAAGGCAGAACAACGCCGCTCCGAAGATGCCGAGCACACTGCCGGCAACCGCGCCGATCAGGCGGCGCAAGGTGAGCGCGCGCACCCGAAGTTCAAAGACGATGACCGCGGCAGCCGCCACCGCCCCCGTCGCGGCCGCGATGGGACCGGGCATCCCAAATGGGTGGAGAAAGTAGCAAACAGCAGACAACAGGGCAACAAAAAGCAGACGGACAAGGATGAGGTCCATAAGAGCCTACTTCCGCTGAAGGGAAAGATATTGTTCAGCCGGCCTAGTTGGGGAGTATGCCTAGTGGCCCGTATGGCCGTCAAGAGCCGTAACTTCTGCACTGGTTCCCGTTTGGCTCAATCGCGGTTACCCTCCGCACACAGGTAATCACCGAATCAGGCGGCGACCGCCATCCGACTACCTGTGCGCTCTTGTTCTCCTGAGTAAAGATGGAGAGGGTAGTGGCGACCGGTTCGGCCGTCACGACGCAACGGCCAGTTCTGAGGGAGTGGCGAGTCGTTGCATCCCCTTGCGCGGCCCGCGCTTTCGCGCACTCATCACCTTGATGCGCTCCAGCAGTTCCAGGGGCGAGCATGTCTTCTTGGCAAGCACTGCATCGGCCCGGTGGATCCGGCCGTTCATCTGCTGCGGATCGCCCAAGATGATCATTGGGACATGCGAGCCGACCTGTTTCAAGCGGCTCACCAGTTGCTCCCCATCCATTGTGGGCATGGAAGCGTCTGACAGGACCAGGTCCACAAGGTTTTCAGAAAAGAGATGGATTGCCTCCTGGCCGGTGGTCGCGGACAAGACACGGTATCCGTTGGTTGAGAGCATGAACTTCATCACAGAGAGGTCTTGTTCGCTGTCGTCGACGCAGAGTATGACTTTCTTGGGCCGCATAGTAAGAATCACTCGCTCCTTCAAATTCAGAAAAGTTGTTGTCCGCTTCGGTGCCCACACTCATCCTGTCCCGCGCACGGTGGCAGGTATGAAGTAGAGCCCTAGGGAAGTGGTCTCGGGCACTCCGAATCAACGCACAGAATAGTGATCCAATTTCGCTGCGATCACCGTCACACTGCGATTAGATTGGGGAGATGCCTTGGGGCAAACCCGGGCGTAAAGTCCGGCAGAATTGTCTCAATGCTTCGCAAGAGTACGAGCAGTCGGGAAGGATGGAAAGAGAGAAAGACAAGCGAAAGTGCGAGTGAAAACTCTCATGTAACAAGTGGAAAACCGCTAGTGTGAACACACATCGTCACTTGCCAAGTTGAATAACTGTTGAAAGGGTGTGCATTACGGCAGGAAAAGCTGTCCTGTTGCAACAGGAACAGTGCTGCCCGCGACGCGCACATCGGTGACCTTTGCTGAATCGATTTTGGCGCGGAGAAACAGATCGCTCGTGCGGCCCACTTCTACGCCCTGCCGGACCAGGATTCTTTCATCGGAAGCCACGGCTCCGCGAGCCACGAGATAGCTGATTGCGCAGCCAGCTGCCGAGCCCGTTGCCGGATCCTCGCCGCCATAGAATTGCATTCTTGCTCGAAACGCAGGTTCCCGAACCCCGGTCGGCGCGAGGACGTAGAACCAGCGTCCCCCGCGATCGCGAAGCCATGCGCTCGATTCGTCGTGGCGCACGCGAAGGAGGCCGAGCGCCTGGAGATCCCGGGCGACGACGATGGCGAACCCATTTCCTGTTGAGACGACCTGCGGAGTGAAGCGGGGATGGAGATCGTTCACGGATAATCCGATGAGCCGTGCCACCTCGGCTGGATCGAGTTCCTGGCCGAACTCCGGATCGCGTTGCGTCATCTCTGCGAAGCTGTCGTCGGAATCAAAACGGACCTTGATGGGGCCGACATTCAGCGCAAGTGTGAGCTGATCCTTCGCTATCGTGTCGGGCGCGTTTGATCGCAGCACGCTCGCCGTGCCCAGCGTGGGATGACCTGCGAAGGGCAGTTCCTCCTGCGTTGTGAAGATGCGCACACGAACGCCCTCGGACCTCTCAATCTCAACCGGCCTGCGTTGGACGAATGTCGTTTCGGAGAGGTTGAACTCCCGCGCAATCGACTGCATGGTGTCGGTGCCAAGTCCGGCTGGATCCATGACTACTGCCAGCGCATTTCCGGTCATTGGCGTACGCGTGAAAACGTCGACGATGAAGTATTCGAGTTGGCGCACCGGTTTGACACTCCTTCCGTCTGGTTCTAGTCTACGAATACCGCTGGCCCGATCCTGAGCCCGGAGAGTTTGATGATCCGCATGACGGCACGCTCGATGAAAGTAATCTGCTGTTGCGGGAGCCTTGTACCTGCGCGTTCATCGGGCTGAGTTCGAGAGAGACAGCAGCGCCTGAACGCCCACCGCGATTGCGATGGGCTTTTCATTTGCAGTGGATTCTTTGGGGTGAGGTAAAGATTCTGTAGAGTGACCGAATTTCGGCACCGGTGGCGAAGTGGCTAACGCGCGGGTCTGCAAAACCTGTATTCGCGGGTTCAATTCCCGCCCGGTGCTCCAACTTTCATCTGACGCATCAACGGGCGCATATCCGCGTCTCCCCCTCCGTTTGCTTGCCCGCTGACGAAAAGCCTCGGGCGTTGCACTCATAGCTACAGAAAACCCGATGACTCGATGCGCTATCGTATGAGATTGAAAGCGAAGGGAGTCTCCTATGCCGAAGACCCTGACGCTGGAATTGGCGCTTCTCATCACGACAACCTGGCTCCCAGCTCAGACTTGTCCGGGGATCCGGTCGGCCCCAGCCGCGAGCCCGAGCGCTATCCAAAGCGGGCGGAAGGGAAAGGAGGTCGCGATCATGAGCGGCCGCGAATCGATTCAGACGCGGGCGACCTTGCCTGCTCGCGCACATGCAACAGCGAAGATCGCTGTTCACAGTTCCGAAGCTCAGCCCTTCGATGAGACCGTGAGCCCGAAACTTATCGAGATCCGTTTGCGGGAAACGTTCACAGGAGACATCGATGGCGAATCTCCGGTGCGGGCTCTTCAGGTTCAGCGCAACGATCGCTCCGCAAGCTTAGTCAGCATGCAGCGATTCAGCGGAAAGCTGGGCGGCCGCCAAGGGACTTTCGTTCTCCAAGGCTCGGAAACCGTCGAGCACGGAAAGATCAAAGCAAGTTGGTTTGTCGTCCCCGGATCGGGAACCGGCGAGCTTTCCGGCCTTCGCGGCGAAGGTGGATTTGAAGGCGAATTCGGAAAGGGCTCGGACGGAACCCTGGATTATTGGTTTGAATGACGACGCAGAGATCGGAACACCGAAACTGCCAGGGAACGGCAGCTTAGGGCTCGAAGACCGGACGTGGCAGGCGGATATGCGAGCGGTCGAGAAAAAGCCGCATGCGCAACGCCTCAGCACGTTCTGCCGCGACGAGGCGCATTTGGCGCCGGATATGGTCGGCATTTTCCAGGAGCGCGATCTGGGCTTCGTCCTGGGCGGCATCGCGCTCCAGTTGTGCGATTCTCTCTTCGATGGAGTGACGAAATCGTGCGCTGATCTCGAAGCCATCTTGTGCGGCGCAATCGGCAAACATGACAACTTCCTTCGGGGCGACACCCGATCTCTTGACGCCCCTCAAGTTTTTCATGAACTGCGCCGATATTAGCGAAGAGGCGATGCACGCGCCAGATTACTGGTAACGAGACTTCGGTAATTCTTTGTCCGAAAACAAAACAGGACCGGATCGCCCGGTCCTGCTATGTGCCTCGATCGATCATGACCGATCTGACGGGATCAATGCATGGCGCTGTTCGCGATGGCAAGGTCCACGGTAGTTCCGCTGCTGAGTTCGATATTTCGGTGTGCGCCGAGCAGAATGCCTGATGATCTGGCCATGCGGGGATCCTGGCCCTGATCGTTGTTTGCAATCAGCACGCCCGGGATCGCGGTTGTGCGGATAGCGATGTTTCCGCTTCGAGCAACAATGGTGCCAGGAGCAGGTGCTGCACTCGCGGAGGGTGAAGGCTGGCCCATGCCCGGCGATGCACTGCCTTGCGGTGTGCCGGCGCCTGCTGGTGCGCCCGGAGTGTTAGCCTGCGTTCCGCCCGATGGCGCCCCCGGGGCATTCGGCGCAGGCGCGCTGGGCGCCGCATCGGGACTCGTGAAGGCAGCGCCGGTATCTGCTTGCCCCACCGATTTGATAACGGTCTGTATCGGGACGGTTTGTCCGCCCTTCACTTCGGCATGGTCGAATTGAATCGCCACCTGGGAGTTTTGGCTCGATGCTCCCTGTGCCTGGACACCAAGCACGTGGCCTACCAGTTTCGATCCTTTGGGGATGACGGTACCATCCGCCATCTTCACTTCCGTTTCGGTTTTCACCACGATGCTGTCCCCGGTTTTCGCGGTGCTGGAATCCAGCTTGCTTTCCAGTTTGCCGCTCACAGGTTGCAGATCAGCAGCAGGCGCGGCGGGCTGAGCCTCCGGCGCGGCAGCCTGGCTCGGCTGCTGGGCGGCACCGGATTGGGCCGGCTGCTGGGTGTCGGGAGGCGGGGTTTGTTGCTGTGACGTGCTCGGCGGGGTCTGTTGCGGATTGGTCGCGGGCTGTTGCGATCTGAGCGGAAAGCTCGATACGGCAACGAGGATTGCCGCGACTACCAACGCAGATTTCATAGAATATTCCTCCAACTAATTGCTCCTGGGGCTGCCAGGGTCCGCGGGGCGGCGCACGGCATCGGTCAGATTTGCGGCATGCAGCGTGCCAAACATTCAGTTCGGCTGAAAATACTGCAAAGCGATTCAACTGAGCGCGGTTCGGCTTTCGAGGAGAGCGCGACCCTTTCGGGCAGCCAGGAGGAGGGTGAAATTTCTATGCAGAGCGTGCAAATTTTATCGAGTCACTGAAGCGGAGGTGCGACCAGCTGTCCTAATTGCCTTGATCTTCGGCCGATGGCGCAAAGTAGCCCTTGCGCACCTGCACCTTCAGCCCATCGCCCTTACATTCGACAGCGATGTGGCGGAATGTACCGTCCAATTTCGCGTTGATTGGCGTATAGGTGGCCACGTACTGGGTACGCAATTCGTCCTGGATCTGTTGAAATGCGTTCTCCAGTTTCTTGCCATTGCTGCCGACATTGATTACGCGGCCACCGGTTTCTTCGGTGATCTTCTTGGCCGCGGAGTATCCGTAGTAGCCCATTCCGAAGTTCCCATAGAAGCCGGTATCCGCGATCAGGATCACGTAGATAATCACGTTTGATTTTTGTGCCGCGGCGATCGCGTCCTGGATTTTCATACGGCTTCCCTGGTCGTCACCGTCGGTGAGGATGATGATCGCCTTGCGGCCCGTTTCCTCGCGCAGCTTGGTATTCGATGCCTCGTAAATCGCGTCGTAGAGGAGGGTGCCTTTCGGCGTTCCGCTCACCGGAACCGGTCCTCCGCCAAGTCCGGGGACGCCCGCCGCCCCATTGCCTCCGGCCGTATTGATCTCCGCCTTATCCATGGCCCGACTCAGGAGCCGTGGGCTGTTTGTGTAGTCCTGTAGCAGATCGATGTTCACATCGAAGGAGACAAGAAAGGCCTGGTCTTTTTTTCGCAGCACCTCATCAAGGAACTGGCTGCCGGCCTGCTTTTCGAGCGGAAGGACGTATTGCTGGCTGCCCGAGGTGTCGAGCAGGATACCGAGGGTGAGGGGCAAATCCGTTTCTGCCTGGAAATTTTTGAGGGTTTGCGGAACCTTGTCTTCTGCAACGCTGCAGTCATTTTTGGTGAGATGGGGAACCAGGATTCCGCTCTTATCCTTCACAGTGAAGAAAAGGTCGACGAGGTTCACCTGGAGTTTGAAGGTGGCGACGGATTGCTGCTGGTCATCCTGGGTTGCGGGGGCGGTGCTCACTGGCGGCGCGTCAGGAGACGGAGCCAACTGCGCCCAAAGCGATAGCGATAACATTGGCGCGGCGAGCAGAACTGCGGCGGCTCTCCAGGAAAAGCGCATACTGGTGAATAGACGAAGTCCTCCCCACGAAGAGAGCATAACCCAAGACATCGAAGGGACGGCAGGGCAACCTGAGGCGCGGTCGCGCGTCTGATACTCTGTCGAGTGCGACTTCCGACTGGGGAGGAGATCGCGGCAGTGCGGGAAAGAGCCGTCTCGGAGGATAATGGAGCTGTGACGTTTGTGCGAAATGGAATGACACCGCTAACGGCCATAGGTGCAAGCCTTTTGTTCGGCATTACTGTCTGGGCCGAGCAGCAACAGCAGCCTGTTCCAGACGCTCCCGCCCCGAATCCGCAACCGCTCAGCAACGTAAGCGGCCCGATCACGCCAGGCATTGGTTCCGGCCAGCCTTCTGCGGCGAAGGGAAACTCCACATCTTCGGATTTGCCGCCCGCGGCTGGCGAAGAACCGAATGTGCCCCAGACCCAAGCACCTCCGGCTCAGAACAATGAACCTACCCAGAAGACGCCGCCTGAAATTCCTCCGAGCGGGGAAGGTGTCGAGCGATTGGGGGCGCTAATCCATTTAAACGTGAACTTTGTCGAAGTACCGGTAACAGTGAAGGACTCAAAGGGGCGTCTCGTTTCGGGCCTCACCTGGCGTGAGTTCAAGGTCTATGAAAACGGGAAATACGAGCCTCTGCGCCTGTTCAGCGTCGACTCCGCACCGCTCTCGATTGCATTCGTGATCGACCAGAGCGTGACGAAAGACGTGATGGCGAAGGTGAACGACTCGCTCAACTCGATTCAAGGCGCGCTGACTCCTTACGACGAGGTATCAGTCTTTTCATACAGCAATGGAGCGCAGGAAAGGACCACGTTTACTGGAGCGCAAAGCGCTCGCTTGCCGATGGTATTGGCCATGACGAAGGCGGCAGGGACTGAGATGCTGGTTCCGGACAACGACAGCCCGTTCGCCAGCTGCAACATCCGAGTCAACGGCAACTGCGCCGATCCGAACATCCAAGCGGGCAGGTCGGCAGGCGACAGCACCTTTATTACGATTCCCAAAGAGATCCACACTCTGAATGATGCGATTCTAGCCGCGGCAAAGGAGCTCTCGAGCCGCCCCAAGGAGCGCCGCCGCATCATCTACGTGGTTTCAGACGGCAAGGAATATGGCAGCAAGGCAAAGTACGGCGATGTGCTGCGTTACCTTCAGACCAACAACATCGCCGTCTATGGAACGCTGGTGGGCGACTCAGCGCGCTGGGGCGAGGGGTACATTAGCAAGTTCCACCTTCCCTTCACGATGTACAACAACCTTCTCGCCAAGTACTCGTTTGCCACTGGTGGAACACTCGATTCAGAGAACGGCGTGAATGGGATGGAGACGAGTTACGCCAAGATCGCCGAAGAGGCTCGCACGCAATACACGCTTGGCTACCTGAGCCACCAGCCCATTATTGATGACAAGTACCGCAAGATTGACGTACGTGTCGATCGGCCCGGGCTCGATGTGATCGCCAAGCTCGGCTACTATCCGACGGCTGAGACCCTCAAGTAGGCTGCTTTGCGGCAGAATGCGAAAGGCCTGTGCCGATCGGCACAGGCCTTTGATTTTGCGCTAGTGGCGTACTTCGCGGTGCTGGAAAGACTTGACGGCCTTACTTTTGCTCGGTCGTAGCGGGCGGATTCGCCGGCGGAGGAGGGGCCGTGTTTTGCTGCGCGTTGGTCGGCGGCGTTCCCGGATCGCTGATCCCTTTCAACCCTTCTTTAAACCCTTTCAATCCTTCACCTAATCCTTTGCCCAGTTCCGGCAGCCGCTTGGCCCCGAACAGCAGGAAAGCCACAATGGCAAGCACAATCAGATGCCATGGCTGCAATAAATCGCCCATCTCTATATCCTCCGCGCGCTGCCACCCGGCCGCACGCTTTCATTCGCATCTATTGTCGCACAAACCCACTTTACTGCGGTGACCGATGCCACTCTGGAAGCCAAGCCCTTTCAGCATCACGGGGACGGAGGTCAGTTTGCGCCTAATTTACGTGCGAGGGGCTCCCGAGGCGCTCTGTCACCATCAGATAGAAGCTCCGCAAGTCCTCCTCCTCGCCCATGGTCAAGCGGCGGTACACCTTCATCAGCGGAAAGAGCCGTGAACCACGAACCTCGATCGCCGGCACGGCTGCGGCTCCCCCAGGATATTGCGTCATTTCCCAGGTGCCGGCGTATCGACGGCGCAGGACCTCGCCGAGATAGCTGCCCCATAGCCGAACCTCAAAGTCAAGATCGAGTTCGGGGCTTTCGCCAATGACGACCAGAATCTCGTCAAGGCCGTCGATCGAATCCGCACTGAAATCCAGTTGCTGGGAAAAAGACCCGCGGGCTAGGTCCGCCGCCGCCCGCGCGTACCCGTCCATCATGGCGCCGAGATCGGGGAACTCGTGTGATTCAAGGTGTTTACGAAGATCGGTCCGGTCGGTCATCTCTTCTTTAGCCTACTGCCGGTTCGTCGCTTCGCGACCGACAAACTGCGGCTGACTACCGGTTTGTGGCATCCTACTGTTCGGAGGCTTGCTGCCGTGAAAACGTTCAAAATCTCCGCCTTACTCGCCGGCTTCGTGCTCATTGCCGCAAGCGCCAGCCCAGCCGGCCGGGTGATTTATCCAGACGCCGGGCAGGCGAAGGCCGACTTGGCAGCCGCCATGAAAGCCGCAGCCGCTAGCCACAGGAGAGTGCTGATCGACTTTGGCGGCAACTGGTGCGGAGACTGCCAGGTGCTCGACATCTATCTCCATAACGACGCGAACCGGGCCATCCTGGAAGCGAACTTCGTACTTGTCCACGTGAACATTGGTCACATGGACGAGAATCTTGATCTCGCTGAAAAATACCACGTTCCACTGAGCAAGGGTGTGCCTGCTCTCGCGGTGCTAAGCGGGAACGGTAAGTTGCTGTATAGCCAGCGGAGTGGCGAGTTCGAGGCGATGGGGCGCATGGACCCTTCGTCCGTCACACAATTCTTGGTGCAATGGAAGCCGGTCAAGCCCGGCTGCTCTGCGGTCATGATGGCCTGCTGAGCAATCGCGAGACGGCCTCGCCACGGCAAGATGCCCGGTGATAGATGAGTGAAGGTCCGCGTGATTTCCGCGCTCCAGGGCACCGTCGGATAGGCGTGATAGCCGGTCGCGAAGAAACGATTTTCCGCGTTTTTTGTCAAGAAGCTAGCGCAGGGCCATTCGGCTGCAAGAAAGCTTGCGACGAACACCGGTCCGCTGACGAGCCCTGCAAGAAAAGTGCTCCCGTTCCCGACGCGCGACCTCCCCAGTGCGAAGCACACGGCGCGTTCTAATTGCCGCCGTGCCTCCAGTGAGGACGCTCGATGTGTTTGGCCCGCTGGAGGTGTTTGGAGATGCCAATCGCTCTCGAAGCGACGGGCCAACTTACGAAATCAATATCATCTCAGGCGGAACGGATCGGGATGTTCTGACTCATATCGGTACCACGCTCAGAACGGATCGGACCTACGACGAGCAGCGTGGCCCGGTTGATACCCTTCTTGTCGCCGGTTCGATGACGAAGTTTGAGTCGAATGTCAGCTTCAACATGGATCCGAGAGAGAGCGCTCTTGTCTTTGCGTCTCGCCTCGATCCCGCCACGAACAGAGATCACACCCCTAAATGGAAATGGAGGTCGGGCGGTGGCTGTTCTGGCATGCTATCTGCCGGCACTCGGGCCAGCAGGATGGAACCCCTGGGCGCATTGAAAAAGGGATAAGTGTTCAGCACAAACCGCGGCGCCAGACAATTAATTCCCCTCGCCAATGTTGCCGAAATTTTGCAAAACCAAAGCCCCGTTCGCTGCATCCTAGTTGCAAAGGAAGCTCGCTTGCCGCCCGATATTCAGCCAGGCAGTCCGGCCCCTAACTTGGCGCGCTTAATTCTCCAAAAATCCAAGATCGGAAAGACCAATGTCGGGACTATCTGTCAAATTTGCTGACCGCGCGATTCTTGTGTTTGAAACGGACGTGCGACTGAAAAAACTAAGCGCCTTCAACAAATCGAATCCCCCTTCCAAGCCTTTGACCGATGAAGACTTCGAGGAGCTGAGGCGTCTGCAGAGTGCGTGGGCCGAGGCGACGAATGCGCTTTTCGAATTCGACCATCCGGACTGCCTCTAGCATTCGATTCTCGACACCCCTCGCAGGAAGTTCTTTCCCTTCCAGTGCGGCTGCCTCGTGAACAGCCAGTTGAAAGTCAAAACGAAGACCGCGCAGTTTGCTCAATTCTTACGTGTGTTTAACGCGTTCTGGGCGTATCACCGGCAGCCCTGCGAGGCTGATCGATCAATCGGTAATCGGCTGAACGCTCTCGTGAATGGTGGTCTTTGAGGAGGGGTTGTCGAGCAGCCAGTTCCAGTTGTCAGTGGCTGCCATCAGGATGACTGCGGCGAGCATGATTAGACAGAACAGTATGCTGATGATCCAGATCGATCGATAGCGCCTGTAAAGAGACTTCCTCTTCCTCTGCCCCTTCACACTCGCGGACATTGCCCTCCCTCGTGCGGCGACGAATCCCTAGTTGGGGGCGACAAAATGGCCAGAGATTGCCGTGCAGCCTGTGGCAAGGTCGCTCGAATGCATACAAGTGGTTAGGTCTTCTGTGGAAATCATCGAGCGCAGGCGAAGAGGTTGGGAACTAGGAAAATTCCTAGGTATCTAAGTAGCAACGTTACCGGCCTGCCACGGCTTTGTTAATTCAAGGAAGGGTGCTCGACTTCAAAGCCGTTTCGAGGGGGTCGGCGCATGCCGTGCTGACATCATGCATCATGCGAATCGCACCTCCTCCCGTGTCGCGTTATGGAGATTGCGCGTCCTTGAGGGAGCCGGCCAGAGCCGCGAGCCGCGAGCGCTCTGCATCGCTGACAGCGATCATTTCAAGACTCGTTGTGGACACAGTGACCATCTGAAACCCGGAGCGTTCTGCCGCCGCCTCAGCGGGCTGATAGGGTTCGCGCTCCCCGATGAAAACAGAGACGCGATGATGCCCGATGCTGAAGATGAGCTGCGCGGCCGGCCGCTTGTCGAGATATGCAAGGTCCGCGCCAATGAGTTGTATATCCGAGGGCAAGTTCTCCGGCAGATTGAAGCTGAACGGCAGCTTTCCCTGGAACCACGGCTTGACGGTGTGCCGGTCAGAGGAAAGAACCTGTGGCTGATTCGCCGCAAGCATCGCGACGTGAAGATCCAATGCTTCATTCTGCTGGACTGAACTTTCAGTGGCCGTCCCTGAGGCTCGATCGAAACCGAAATGCACGACGGACCAGCCAAGCACGATGAAAAGCACTGCCGCGGCTGCTGCCCATCCGGAAAAACGAGACGAGCTGAAGTGCTTCCCCGAGCTATGAATGTCTCGATTCGCCGGCGGGGAACCGGGCGAAACTGGATTCCGCGCGATGAGGTCGAGCATCCTCTGCTCCGCCTGGGCGGGCATGGCATAGCGGCGGCCGGAACTGGCAACCGCGGCTTTCAGCAGCCACTCGTCGATCAGGCTCGAGGCGCAGGTGAGGCACGCATCCAGATGCTCTTTTGCCAACGCAACCTGCTCGGTTGACAGCTCCCCGTCGGCAAAAGCGCTGAGCAAAGCGGGAGAGAGATGGTCCGTCATGTTTCCACCCCCTTAGGCGTTTTCGAATGCTCCTCAAGCTTTTTCCGCAGGAAGGCGCGCGCTCTTGCGATGCGCGACATGACCGTGCCGATCGGGATTCCGATAATCACGGCAATCTCCCGGTATTTCATCTCTTCGACGTCGCAGAGCAGCAAAACCTCGAGAAGCGGCGGAGAGAGTTTTTCCATGGCGGCATGAAGCGCCTCGGCATCACGCATCCGGATCACTTGTGCTTCCGGAGTGCTGCGATTCACGATGCTTTCCGGATACGGCCGTGGTCCGTCTTCTCTGCCTTCGTCCAGCCCATCTTCCAGCATGACTGTGCGCATCGCAGCCAACCCGCTGCGCGAGGTGAGGTAGGTGTTGCGCAGAATGCGAAAGATCCACGCCTTGAAGTTGGTGCCAGGCTCGAAACTCGAGAATCCGCGCAAGGCCTTCAGCATCGTCTCCTGTACCAGGTCCTCTGCGTCGCCAGGGGAACGGGTCAGCCAAGTCGCGAGATTGTATAGAGCGGGCAGCAAGGGCAAAGCCAGATCGGAGAAAGACGATCCCGGGAGTTCCTGGTTGTCCTTATTCCGCCGCCAAGCCAATAGAACCATGATTCCTCAAGAGAAGAGAACTGCGGGAACGCGCAATTATTCCGCCACGCCAGAACTTTTTTGAAGTTCAACAATCGACGGGACGTGAGGCCGCGTATCTCTGCCGGTTTTAGCTCTTTTCCAATCATAACCACCCGCTGAAACGGATGACCGACTCCTCCTCGCCTGAGCCAAACGCAGAATGGAACAAAAAGAAAAGAAAACGAGCTGGGAATATTTTCCTCGCGAACCAGTTTGCAGGAGTGGAGGGACTATTCATGAAGAAGATTGATTCATCGCAGCAGCCTGTCGATGGGGAACCGAAGGATTCGGTTCCTGTGGACGGCATTGACCGCCGGGGATTCTTGAGTTGCATGGCCTGGGCGGGCACCGGTCTGGTGTGGACGATGGTTGGGGGAATCCCGACGTCAAGGCTGTTCGCTGCGGAGAGATCTGGCGGGGCGGCCTCGGGGAGCTTCAGCTTTGTGCAGATCAGCGACAGCCATATCGGTTTTAACAAGGCCGCAAACCAGGATGTGACGGGAACGCTGAAGCTGGCGATCGAAAAAATCAACCGCCTGGAAAAGCGGCCCGATTTTCTGCTGCATACCGGCGATATCACGCAGTCATCGAAAGCTGCGGAATTCGATATAGCGGTTGAGATCATCAAGGGCACCAAAGCGGGAGACGTCTTCTACGTTCCCGGGGAGCATGACACGGCGATCGACGATGGCGCGCAATACAAACAGCGATTCGGTCAGGGAACGCAGGGACGAGGTTGGTACAGCTATACGCACAAAGGAGTGCATTTCATCGGGCTGAACAATGTTTTGCAGATCGACGCGCTGGGCAGGCTGGGAGCGGACCAGCTTGCATGGCTGAAGAGCGACCTGGACGCGCAGTCGTCGTCCACGCCAATCGTGATCTTCGCGCACATTCCGCTATGGATGGTTTATCCGGATTGGGGCTGGGGAACCGAAGATGGCGCCCTCGCGTTGTCCTATTTGAAGAGATTCGGCTCGGTGACCGTGCTCAACGGGCACATCCATCAGGTGGTACAGAAAATCGAAGGCAATATCGCGTTCCATACGGCGAACTCGACGGCGTTTCCGCAGCCTGCACCGGGAGCCGCACCGCACGCCGGTCCCATGGTTGTACCCGCGGGAAAGCTGGAGAGTGTCCTGGGGATCACGCGCGTGTCGTACGTGGGCAGGCATAGCCATCTCGCGGTTGTGGACTCCTCGCTGGCGGACCGTACATGAAGCGCATGCGGATCGCCCTGATCCTGGCGGCTGCAGCGGTAGCAACCAGTGCATCGTTGTTGCTGGCGCAACTGCATCCGTTCGGAAACGCGGGGCTGTTTGCCTCGGGGGTAGCATCGTCCGCGATCCAGCCGGATGCATTGCCGGCAGACGTGAGGGAGATTCTCGACGCGAAATGCGCCGATTGCCACTCCCTGCACACGCGGGCGCCATTCTACGGACATTTCGCACCGGTTTCCTGGCTCCTCGAGCGGGACGTAGTCCGCGCGCGACGGGCGATGAATCTTTCAGAGTGGGACGGCCTCACATCGGACGAACAGGACAACTTAAAAGCCATGATCGCCCATGAAGTGAGCAACCGAGCGATGCCGCCTGCTCAGTTTCTTGCAATCCACTGGAAGGCACATCTCACGGATGAGGATCGCAATGTGCTGGCACGCTGGAGTGGAGCCCAGGAAGGTTCCGCTTCACTGCATGGGGACGCGATTCACGGTGACGCAAATCGCGGCCGCCTGGTTTTTGAGAAGAGATGCACCGGCTGCCATTCGTTGACGCAGGATCGCGAAGGACCGCATCTGGGAGACGTGTATGGACGGGTCTCGGGCACCGTGCCTCGCTTTGCATATTCTGACGAACTCAAGAAGGCGCACATCCAGTGGAATGAAACGACCCTCGACCATTGGCTCGCGGATCCTGACGCATTGGTTCCGGGAAACGCGATGGATTTTTCTGTTCCCCGGCCTGAGGAGCGCGCGGATCTGATCCGCTTCCTTGAGCTGCAGCGCGGCCGCTGATGCAGCGATTGCGGGATCATCGATGCTTCCGAGGGACTTCAAATGCTCTTCGATGTTTTTTTACTTCGGCCAGGAAGTCATGCCTCCGCGATGGTACGCCAAGTTGCCGATATGGCCCGCTCTCGCCGCGGCAATCCCTGTCTCGACGGGCGCATTCGGGTCTCTGCGGGTCTTGACGCACTCGAAGAAATTCCTCATATGCTGGTTTGTCCCGTCTTCGAAGCTTTCTTCCTTCAATATGGGATTTCGGTCGCCTTTTACGCCCTCCTGGAACACGCTCATTCCCGCGCGGTTGATCTTGAGGGTCGCCTCCGTACCGCGAAACTCGAGCCCACCATCGTCGATGGACGAACTCATCATGCCCTCATAGACCACGTCGAAAGCCGGATAGCGGAAGGCCGCCTGGATGGTGTCGGGGCATTCCCATTCCTCAAAGACGCGCTTATCACCCAGCATCAGCGCCATGCTTGGCTGGTCGGCTTTCATTGCCCACTGCGCGACATCAATCCAGTGTGTGAACAGGTCGGTCATGGCGCCACCGCCGAAACTCCAGAACCAGCGCCAGCGTTGGTACTTTTCCTGGGTGAAAGGCTGGTCCGGGGCTCCGCCGAGCCACTGTTTCCAATCAAGCTGCGCTGGGTCGATCGGCTTCGCGATCCAATTCGAGCCGTAGTTCTGCCACCAATAGGTCCGCACCTGCGTTACCTGTCCGAGCGCGCCGCCCTGGATTAGATCCACGGCATTGCGGAAGTGAGGCCAGCTTCTCTGCTGCATCCCGCACTGCAGGATTTGCCGGCTTGATCGGACGCTCTTGAGCAGAGTCTCGCCCTCATCGAGGGTGTGCGTCACCGGCTTCTCCAGGTACACATCTTTGCCTGCGGCAATCGCTGCCACGGCGACTCGAACATGCCAATGATCCGGGGTTGCAATGATCACCGCATCGATGCTTTTGTCGTCGAGCACCTGGTTGTAATCCATACAAGTGGTTGCATTCGCCGCGCTGGTGCGGGATTTGACCTCTTCCCGGTGCGGTGCATACACGTCGCTCACCGATACGATTTCGAATGGGACGCCGGTGCTATCGGCCGAGCTGAGCAGCTGGTGCATGCGGCCGCCAGCCCCGATCACCCCAATCCGAAGCTTGTCATTCGCGCCGAAAACTTTGGTGGAAGCAAGCGCTGTCACTCCTGCTGCGAAAACGAAACTACGGCGATTGGGCATGTAAGTCATGGCTCTCCTATGGATACTTCAGTCCGGAGGATGTTAACAAAGTCTGATCAGGCGAAGCATCCAAGGCGCGTTCATGAACTCATCAGCAATCAATTCCAGCCCTCAGCGGCAAAAGCCGCGTGCGTGCCTTGCAGGTCCCTTGGCGGCACGGCTGAAGCCGCTCCCTTTCAAAACAGGCAACTCATCCCGGCCGGTAAATCCGCGCGCTGGAAAACAGGCTCGTCACATCCGGGTTGAGGGGGAGATCTTCGGTCTGCTACACCTGAATTCCATGAATCGACTAACTTGGAGCCGCATAGTAATGCGGGTGAAGGTTCTCGCGGTCTTGTGGGTCGTCGCGTTGATGGGGCGCGCCGGATCGGCACAAAACCCCGAGCTGTTTCGTTTCACCCTGCCGCCTGGCCCGCATGTTGTGGGGCTGAAGGTGGTGGAACAGTACGACCGATCGCGCATTTATTTTCCGATGACTGACGATCTCGGCAAGCCGCGGGGCGGGGAGCGAGCGCGCCCTCTGCAAACGCTGATCTGGTATCCGGCAGAGAAAAGCGGCGGCAAACCGATGACCGTAGGCGACTACGCCAACCTGATGATGACTGAAACGCGCTTCGGCAAGCCCGACCCAGGCACAGGCGACGGCTGGAGAGCGGCGCTGAAGCCGGCGATCGGTGATCCGATGTGGGCGGTGCGCGATGCGCCGGCCGCTTCGGGGCGCTTTCCCGTGTTCATCTACGCACCGAGTTTCGGAGCAATGTCGTGGGAGAATGCGGATCTCTGCGAGTTCCTGGCCAGTCACGGCTATCTGGTGATCGCCAGTACCGCGCTCGGCGCCCACGGTCGCGATATGACGAACGATGTCGCTGGAATCAATGCCCAGGCGGCCGACATCTCGTTTCTGGTCGGCTTTGCGCAAACTCTGCCAGATGCCGACGTGTCTGAAGTGGCGGTTGGCGGGTTCAGTTGGGGCGGCATCGCCAATCTTTTTGCCGCCGCGCGCGACGATCGCATTGGCGCGCTCGTATGCCTTGATGGCAGCCTTCGCTATTATCCGGGACTGGTGAAGCAAGCGGGCGACGTGCATCCCGAGCAAATGACAATCCCATTGATCTTTTTCACGCAGGGCGAGTTTACGCTCGAGGACCAGGTTCGATATCTGAACGACGCGGCCAAGAACCAGGGGCCGAGCGTGCTGAATGAATGGACCCACGGAGACCTGTTTACGGTACACATGCTGGGAATGATGCATCAGGAGTTCGGCTCCATGCTTCAGCGCAATGAGGATGTCTGGAAGCATTCAAAGGGAGAACTGAAAGCCGATTACGACCGCGAGGACGGCATGTCGGGGTACGCGTGGATGGCTCGCTATACGCTCGCGTTTCTCAACGCCTATCTGAAACACGACGCAACAGCGATGGATTGGCTGAAGAAGACACCGGCCGAGAATGGAGTTCCGAAGCACCTCTTGTCGGTTGATTTTCGCCAGGCCGAGGGGCTGGCGCCAACGCTCGAAGCGTTTCGCGCGGAGGTGGGGCGGAAAGGATTCGATCACGCGAGCGAAATCTACGCAAGCCTCAAGAAGCAGGATGCGGATTTCAAGATCGAGGAGCAGGCCATGGAAGGTTGGGGTGACCGGCTGACAAGCGACAGGCATTTGCCCGAAGCCATCGCAATTCTCTCGCTCAATGTGTCGCTCTATCCTGACTCGAGCGACGCCTACGCATATCTCGGCGGCGCGTATGCGAAGGCGGGGCAGAAGCAGCAGGCAATCGATAGTTACCGGAAGGCGCTCGAAAAAAATCCGGAGAGCGAAGAGGCAAAAAAACGGCTCGCTGAACTCGAGAAGGCCGACTCAAACTGAAGGGCGAGCCAGTGAGCGTAACAAGGGCCGAATCACCGCACGCTCCGATCGGCGCCAGGACGCCATCGGGGCGGATCGGCCATGCTTGAATGACCGATCCGATCACTTACCGACGTCCTTGATTACGGAATTGAAACGCTGAATGTATTGGAAGGTGCACTTTGATTTCCTGCTCCGTCCACGCTCACCACGTAGTATTCGTAGCTTGCCCCGGCTTGGGCGGTGGAATCTGTGAACGCGGTTTGTGCGTCGAGCGACGAATTCATTTTTGCAAACGTCGTGCTGCCGCTCAGCGCGCGATAAACGTTGTAGCCCACGACCTTATCAGACGTTGGAGTCGGCGCAACCCAGGTCAAGTTGATGCTGTAGGCGAGGCCGGTTCCACTCAAACTGACTACGGAAGTCCCGCTTCCCGCACAATGACTCGAGATCGTGAGCTGGCCGGTCGCGGCACCCGCGGCCGTAGGATCAAACTGGGCATTCAGCGTGGCTGATTGGCCTGCCCCGAGAGTCAAAGGAAGGCTCACCGCGGCTAGCGAAAAGCTGCTACCCGAGGAGGCGATCGAATTGATCACCACGGTTCCACCGGAGGCGGTTACGGTGAACGACTGGGTTGCGAGCTGGCCAATTGCGACCTGGCCGAAAGAGATGCTCCCTGTGCTGATATTCAGCGTTCCTACTGACTGGGCTGACAGCTGCAGAGCGAACGACTTTGAGCTTCCGGCGGTGGCTGTGATGGTGACGGTCTGCGAAGAGGTCACGGCGGCCACGGTGGCATTGAAGGTGGCGCTGGTGGTGTTGTAAGGTACCGTCACCGAGGCCGGCACCGTCACCGCCGCGTTGTTGCTGGCCAGGCTGACAGCGAATCCGCCCCAGGGCGCCGCACCGTTCAGGTTTACGGTGCAAGCATCGCTGCCGGCGCCGGTCATCGAAGAAGAACTGCATGTAACTGAACTCGGAAGCGGAATTCCGGTTCCGCTCATGTTGACGGTGGCATTGCCGGTCGAAGAGTTGCCGGCGATGGTCAGAGTTCCAGTGAAGTTGCTTCCCCCGTTGGGGCTGAACGAGAGAGTAAGCGTGGCCGTCTGGCCGGGGTTGAGAGTCAGCGGAGTGGTGACGCCTGATGCACCGAACAAAGATCCCGCCACGGAAAGGCTCGAAATCGTCACCGGGCTGGTTCCGGTCGATGTCAGGGTGATGGTCTTGGTGGTGGACTGACCTACATTCACGTTCCCGAAGCTGACCGACGTCGAACTGACCGCCAGGGTACTTGACTGAGCAAATGAGAACTGAGCCGCAAGTGCGAAGACCAGGGCGATTACGAATCGAAAGAGGCCGGAGTTGCTGGTGGTGACGGTGGAAGCACTTGAATTCTTACCAAGGCCCGGAAAATTGGCATACGAATAGCTACAGAGTGCAGATGAAAACACTTTGGCCCTACCTCAAAAGTCGAGCGTTACCTCAGGCTTCTGGGCTGCAGTCCCTAATAACCGAAAGGAATACTTCGAATGTTGAACAGCTTTAATGGCAGGATCATGTAAGAGGGGGAATCATCAAAGTGACCACTATCACGTTCGGGTTATTTCCACTACCCTTTAGTCACTAACGATGCTTCGCACCTATGGGCAAAAAGCCCCTCACGATTGATAACTCGCAAAGCACTTGAGTTTGTGCTGCGGATGGAGTTGCGCCGCTGGTTGTTATGCTGCAGTCAGGCAAGTGTTGCTATCACAAAAGCAAGGAGCGCACGGCGACTTATCTAAAACGGGGCCCTGCGCATAGAAATCCACCTCCTCAGATCGTCAATGATTGCGCGGGAACCATCCATCAGGGGCCGGTGTCTAAAGCACAAGTAGCGGCAGTTTGGCTGACGGTGAATCTCCGACGGTTTTTCGGGGCCCGAGGAGGCGAGGAGGATATTGTCCTATGACGTTCGCGACGAGTCATGCTTCAGAGCAACTGCGGGATGACATCAATGTAACTCCGTTGATTGACGTGTTGTTCGTTCTGTTGATCCTCTTCATGGTCATTGCTCCGGTCCTGCCTCACGGCCTGGCTGCCGCGCTGCCACAGCGGCCGGTGACGCCGAATGCGAGGGCCGACGCTTCCATTGTCGTGCAGATTTTGAGCGGCCGCGATGGAGTGCGGCGCTTCAAGATCAATCAGGACAATGTGAGCATTCAAGAACTTGCCAGCCGCTTAAGTTCGATTCTCTGGCTTCGGGCGGACAAAGCGATGTTTGTCAAAGCGGACGGCGACCTTGATTTCTCAACGATCGTCATGGTGATGGATATTGGGAAAGGCGCGGGGGCAGAACATATTGGGCTGCTTACCTCAAAGGACTCCCTTTAGGCGAACCGTTCAAGCCTCGTGGCGGGTTTACGGTGACGAGCAGGCGCGGTCCATTGTCGAGACATCAGTGGACGTTTTCGAGGTAGTCCTTGCTGCCGGTCAGCCAGTCGAGAGTAAAACGCGCAAATTCGATTCGTTCGCAATCATCGTCGAACGTACCGAATATGGCCGTCTCAAAGCCATAGGGTCATCTGCAATGTTCGGTTGCGCAAAGATTCTGACTGAAAAAGGGGATCACGTGGTTCTGGAAGCGGTCGGCGACGGCGCTGGTGTGGGTGCCGTGATAAATCTCGAAACTGTTGTTGATTCCGTAGCTGTCAAGGATTTCGTGAAGCTTCTGCGTGTCGAAGCGAAGCCCATCCTGATCGCCGACGTCTTCAGCGATGGCGTGGTATTCCTTCAGGTTGTCGATGTACTGGTCGACGAAGGCAAGCGGCGCATTGGCGGTCCACCTGGCGAGGACGGCCGGCTGAGGAACCCCGTCTTTCATGGGAAGGTCGAGATAGAGCGGAGGGTTTTTCGGATCCGGTGACCACGCCGCGGCCGAAGCGAGTTGAGCACGCTGGAAGAAAGACATTCCGGCCGAGTCCGCGGCCGATTTCATTCCCGCAACCGCAGCTTCAAACGCTTTCTCAGCTTGCTCCCATTTCTCAGTATCCATGCCTGGCGGCGGACCGGATGGACGTGGAGAGAGACAGCATGGGCTCATGATGTAGAGGCTACCGAAGACGTCGGAATGTTTCATGCCGATGCGTGTTGCACCGTATCCACCCATGGAGTGGCCGACCAGGCCGCGGCTCTGGCGATCGGGGATGGTTCGGTAGTGCGCGTCGATATATGCGACGAGGTCGTGGTAGATGAACTTTTCGAAATCGCCGGTTGTCTCAGAGCTCGAATACATCGACCCGTTGTAGCCGTTTTTCGAGTCGGGTAGAACAACGATCATCTCCTTCGACCCCTGGGCAAAGGCGCCCTCGATGGTTTGCGGGACGTGGATTTCGTGGGACCATTGGTCCGCGCCAATGGAATACCCGTGCAGGGCATACACGACGGCGTAGCGGCGATGCCTGTCGTTGTTGTAGCTGGGCGGCAGGAAGACGATGACGTCGCGGTCTGCTGATTCTCCCGCGAGATTGCCCTCAATCGCGGGGGAGTGAACCTTGATATGCTCAACCGTCACCGGCCTGGCCCCGGGAACGACGGGCGGCACTTCCGTTTGCACCTGTGAGAAGAGCGGCCCGGACGCCGCGGAAGTCAGGCAAAAAAGAACAGGACAGATGAAGGAGAGCCTTGGATGAATCATTTGTGGTTCGCTCCGATTGATTCACTGCGTTGGCACGACAAATTTGTGATGCATCATGCAAACCGCTATGGTGCGGGCTGCGCGATAGAAAAGCGATAGACAGTTATGCTGATTGGCCCCACAGACAGGCCTGCGGGCGCCTCGCCGATTGCGCTTTCTTTAACTTCGACCTGAGGTATCTGGCCGACGTGGTTTGCGGCGTCCAGATCCTTGCCGGTCATTTGCCACACGGCTGTGTTGGCGAACAGCCTGACGCCACTGATGTCGAGGTCGAACTTCTGCTCGGAATTAGTCGCATTGACGACGGCGAGCGTGAGGTACTTGTGGTCCGCGCTGAGCGCTGCCACCATGTCCAGCGGATACGTGGGGCTGCCGGCGCTCGTGCGCGGCAGATCGCCGACGATGTGTTGCGTGGGAGCCGGCTGTGGAGAGTTGCCCGTGAGCGCGACGGGGATGGAGCCCGTGCCGAAGTGCTCGCCGTAGAGCTTGAAGAGCAGCCCGTTGGTGTTGAGCGTCGCGGCGGTCTGGTTGAAGTCGAGCGTCGAGACGCCCATGGTAAAGGCCGCCATTCGCAGGTAGTCGGTCTCGCGAAGCATTTCGTTGAAGACCATCGCATAGGCAAGAGCGAGCTTGAGATTCGTCTGGCCGCCGGTGTACGCGTATTCGTCATTCGACATGAAGATGTCTTTGGTCTTCATCTCGGGATAGCGCTTCTCATATTCCTGCCATTCTTCGCCTTTGAGGCGCACGCGATCGGAGGGACGGCGCACCCATTCGAGGTCTGTTTCCTGATCGGGAACCAAGCCGGCTTCGAGGCGGCCGACCTTCATTCCCTTCTCGGCACGCTCGCGGTCCCAGTGCGTACCGGCACGGGTGTACCAGTGCTCAGTGATGCCGTCGAAATTTCCCCAGTCATGTTGCAGGAACCCGCAGGTCCAGTCCGCATCGGAGCAGATTCCTGCCTGATCGATGGGAATATGCAAGTCGGCGGCAACGCCCTCAAGAATCGCCTCCTCCGGCATGGAGCCTGAGGCCAACAGAGTGATCGACGGATCCGCCTCGCGAATGGCTTTCGCGAATTCAATGTGTTTCAGAAGGTAGTACTTGAGGTCGGTGCGTCCAAGCTGCCATTGACCGTAGGGCTCATTGCCGATGTTCCAGAAGCGGACATGATACGGCTGAGGATGTCCGTTCCTCGCGCGCATGGCGCCCATCGGGGTGCTGGTCGCGCCATTCATGTATTCGACTTCCTGGGCGGCGGAGTGCGCGTCGCCAAAACCAGCGTTGACGGTGATGTAAGGTTCGACGCCGATGAGTCTGCACAATGTCATGAACTCATCCATGCCGACGTCGTTGGTCTGCATGGCATTCCACGCGTAGTCGAAATCCGGCGGCCTCTTGTCGCGCAGACCAACCGAGTGGTACCAGTTGAAATTCGAGATGAAGTTGCCTCCGGGAAGGCGCCAGAAGCCCGAGTGCAACTGCTTGAGCTGCGCGATAACTTCGGGGCGGAAACCATCGAGGTTGTCGGCGGGCATCAGAGAGACGGCGCCGATGTGGAAGTTGCCGGCGCCAGTCACCGTGATCTCGAATGCACCAGCGTCGGTGTCGGCTCCGGCAGTGAAGCTGAATGGATAGTCCTTGTATCGATCCGTGAGTGCGGGAAAAGCGAGCCTTTGGCGGTCATTCGCATCTTCGCCCCAGACCAGAGCGACGTTGACCTTCGCTCCGGGCGTGGCGCGGAGGCAAATGCGGCCGGTGTACTTCTTCCCTTTCACCAGAGCGAAGCCCGACTGGCGGATGCCGTGCGGTGTCGAGGCATTCAATTCGATACGGGGGCTCTGTTCGCCGACCCAAGGCTGGTCCTTGTCCATCACGACCTCTTCGGCGGGACCGACGGGGCGCCACTTTCGAAGTTGCATGTTGCGGAAAGGACCGGCTTGAGCAGGCGCGGCAGCCTGGGGTTCCTCGGGCTTGATCGGAAAGTAAAACTTGCGATCGTCGAGCATTTCGGACCAAAGGCTGCGGTAGATCAGCTGCCCAATGTGTTCGATGAACATACCGTATTCATAGGACGACACGGGCCGGGCGGTTTGACGGGCGTCAATCGTGACTATCAGCCTTTGCGGCGCTGTCGCAGTGTTCTGGCCGGTTGCGCCGGGCGCAAGCGTTCCACTCAGCAAGAGCGCGGCTGTTGCGATCATGGTTCTTCGATTTTTCATTCAATGCCCCCGCCTGGTGGCCGATGTGGGCTATCCATTGGAATGTCATGCGGCGCGCAATGCACACGCCGCGTGGTGAATACGAATGTTCGCGACACCCCGGACCAGAGCCTGTTTGGAAACCGACTTGTGCTGCCCTCGCCGATCAAGCGGCATCGTAATTCACTACCCGCTCTTTCATAAAGCGATTTATTGGATGGGGCACGTCCTCAATCGCACGGCGTCGCGAGTCATGAAAAGTAGCCGGGCAGCTTTTTGAATGCGCCTACCGGGGGCGAACTCCCTGTTCGCCGGTGGTGACCGCAGGTCGCCAGATCCAAATGTCGAATCCGGATTCAGCTAAGATGGACTCCGGATTCCGTTCAGCAGACGGCAATGCTTGCGAACCATTCGCTGGGTTCGAAGCCAGCCTCCGCCGGAGGGCCTGCGAGCGACCTACTTGGAATCGAATACTCGTATTTCATCACGAGGCAAATCTCGTTGGAGTTTCTTGACGGATCGCATCATGCCCTATCGTCCGCTGCAACCACTGGTTCTCTGTGCCGCCATTTTGGGTAGCGCGATCTGTGCCGCGCCTTTGCCGACGGTAGCCCAAACGATCCGAGTGGATGTGACGGCTGGGAAGGCGACCGCATTCGACCCCGATAAGGCGATGGGGACGACGATCGACATTCTTCCGGCGACGGAACTCGACAAAGTGTACTCGGAGCCGATCGTCAGAGCTGGACTTTCGGCCGGATGGGGACCCATCTCTTACCGGCAGAACACCGAATTGACCTATGACGCGTGGCACTGGAATCCGAACGGAACATGGAGCGATCCAAAGCACAAGAGCGGTTATTTCACTGGGAGTGACGAGCCCAAAGAGTTCCTGAGCAGATCGTACGGATACCGTCTCCCACATCGGGGAACAACACGAAGTGACTCGGGGCAGGATGAGTATTCGCGCATGACGGATGGAGATCTATCGACCTACTGGAAGAGTGATCCATACCTTTCGAGCAGGTTTACGGGCGAGCCCGACTCCGCGCATCCGCAGTGGGTGGTGATCGAATTTCCGCTGCCACAGGAGATTGATGCGATTCAGATCGCCTGGGCGAATCCATATGCGACGAACTATGCGGTCCAGTACTGGACGGGAAGGGAAGACGCGCTGAACAAGCAAGCTGATGGCTTGTGGGTCGAGTTCCCGTACGGAGAGGTGACGGCCGCCGCTGGTGGAAGCAAGGTACAGAGGCTCGCGGACCAACCTGTACTCACGCGGATTCTGCGGATATGGATGACCGCGTCGTCGAACACGTGCGACACGCACGGAGCGGATGATCCGCGCAATTGCGTGGGCTACGCGATCTCAGAGATCTCAGCCGGCGATTTCGACTCACTCGGCGAGTTTGTGGACGTGATGAAGCACGTGCCGAGCCAGGCTCAGACCATCACCCAGGCATCCTCGGTGGATTCCTGGCACACCGAAGACGGCATGGTATCGTCACGCGTTCAAACGGGTTTCGACCTGTTTTTCAGGAGCGGCTATCCGCATCATCTGCCGGCAATGATTCCGATTGCGATGTTGTATGCGACGCCGGAAGACAGTGCGGCAGAAATCGCGTACATCGAGAAAAGAGGCTACGCGATTTCCTACGTCGAAATGGGTGAAGAACCGGACGGAGCTTACATGCTTCCGGAGGACTACGCGTCACTTTATGTGCAGTGGGCCGCAGCACTGCACAAGGTCGATCCGAAATTGAAGCTGGGAGGCCCCATTTTCACTGGCGTGAACGCGGACATCAAGGCGTGGCCAGACGCTGAGGGACGCACCTCCTGGATGGGGCGATTCGTCGACTATCTCAAGACTCACGGGCGGATCGGCGACTTGGCGTTTGTTTCATTCGAGCATTACCCGCTCGATCCATGCCAGGTGAATTGGTCGGACTTATATCGTGAGCCGCAATTCGTGGAAGACATTGTGAAAGCCTGGCGCGAAGATGGAGTGCCGAACGACGTCCCTCTGATGATCACGGAGAGCAACGTGTCGTGGTCTCTGACGGATCCAATGCAGGATGTGTTTTCAGCCTTGTGGCTGGGAAACAGCGTCGGAACCTTCTTGACGTACGGCGGTCCGAACGCCGTCTACTATCACTCGCCGGTACAGCCGGAACCATTGCGGCCGGGATGCCAGTCCTGGAGCACGTACGGAAACTTTGTCGCGACCAAAGATCTCGAAATCAAGCAATACACGGCCCAGTATTTTGCCAGCCAGCTGTTGAATCTCGATTGGGTGGAACACGGCGGCGGAAGGCATTTCATCTACCCCGCGACGACAGATTTGCGGGACGATGCAAAGCGCGACCTGATTGAAGCTTATCCGGTCAAGCGGCCAGACGGACAATGGTCGATCCTGATCATCAACGATGACCCCAGCAATGCGCACAGCGTCGCGATTTCATTTGACGACGGTGAGAAGGGCACAAGTACGCGGTTTTCGGGTCCGGTGAAGATTGTGACATTTGGATCAAAGGAATATGTGTGGCACTGGTCGGGAGCGACGAGTCATGCCGATCCCGATGGACCACCCAGCCGGACGACTTTGGAGTGGAAAGAGGATCAGAAGGTGCTTCTTCCGAGCGCCTCGATGACCGTGCTGACCGGGAAAGTGAACGCAGAACCAGGCTCACTGAATTAAGGCTTGGGGGATTGCCTGTGCCAGCGAGAGCATCCAGTCATCGGAAATTCCGTTCCGCGTATTCCTTCTGCGCTGCCTGGAGGATTGGAATGTCCCGATCGGCATCTTTCCATCGGTTGAGAAAATCATCATAGCCGGACTTCGCCTGGGGGAGATTTCCTTGCAGGACGAAGGCACGAGCAATCTGCAATCGCGCCAGCGGACCAATCGGCGCATTCAACACGACGCCGGGACGATCCATGATCTTTCGAAACTCTTGGGCGGATTTGTCGCCGTCTCCTGACTGCAGGTACGCCACTCCGCGAATGTAGACCGGAAGCAAACCGCCTTCGATCCCGGCTTCGTATGCCCGAGCAGGCTCGAGCGATTTGATGGCGCGAGCCGGATCTTTTTCTCGAACTGCGATGGCGCCGCGAATTGTCGGCAGGAACAGGTACTGCACAAAGGTGTCGTCTGGGAATTCTTTGTCGAGCTGGCCGGCAATGGTTTCGGCTCGAGCGACTTCACCGCTGAAAGCAAAGGCCACAGCGGCTCCGTATCTGGTCTCGCGATCATTTGCAAGAGATAGAGCCAGACTGGCGGCTTTTTGGGCAACTGCGTCATTGCCGAAAAGGGCTTCACGCTGCGACTCGTTCACCTCGTAGGCGGCGGCCGTTTCCTTCTCATCGGCGCGCCTGGCGGCTTCGGCGGCGCGATCGGTCATCTCGCGTGCCTGGCGGAGCTGACCCATGCTTGCGAGGACGTTCGCGTGATCATCGAGAAATGCGTCCTCCACGCCCGGCTCGCCCGACGCCCAGTTCAACTGTTTCTGCATTTCGGCATTGTCGCGCTGCAGGTACGCGGCGTCATAAAGGTAGAGCCGAAGGATCGATGAATCGTGGTTCTCGGCCTGGGCCTGCCGGGCGATCGCCACCGCCTGATCAGGCTGATTCAGCGATATGTACGCATCAACGAGGTTGGCGTAGGTCTGGCCATCATGCATCGAGACGGCGTTTGCCTGCCTGGCGAGCTCCAGGCTGCGGTCAAACTTTCCCATTTCACTGTAAATGGCCGCGAGGTTGGTTTTGGGCGCCTCGTCATTGGGGTACGTTGCCGCCCAGGTCTCATAAACCTGGCTTGCCTTGACCAGGTCGCCGGTCACGAACTGGTAATAATGCGACTCGATGTAAAGCCGCTCGTGCTCGCTGACATGGGCGCGGAGTTCATAGGCTTTGCGGATGTTATCGGTGGCACGGCCGGTCGCGCCGACATCGGAATAGGCATTCCCCAGCGCGGCATACGCGATAGCGAAAGAAGGATCGACGCGGATTGCCTTCTCGAAGAACGGGATGCAGGCTGCCGGCTCGCCCTTTTGAACCATGATCTGTCGGCCGATGCTGTATGCCTGGAGAGCTTCAAGGGATGATGTAGTTGCCTCTTCAATCGGGGTATCGAATTTCTGGATCGTGGTGAGAGATTCTCCGAGCCGCGCCCGCAACTGACCGGTGATATCGCCGAGCGCCTTGAGCACGGTTTCCTTGGCAGTGGCGGTGGTCTGAAGGTCGGAGAGATGGTCCCCTGTCCTGCAGTTCACGGCGCGGACACCGATCACATACTGGCTGCCTAGTTTGGCGATCCAGCCGTCGATGACCGCCTCGCCGTCATTGCGCTGGCACAGCTCGCGAGCCAAATCGCCGGTCACGGGTTCGTCAGGCCGCTTTCCCATCAGCTTTATCGATGCCTGAAGCCGCGATTCGGGGATCAATGTGATGTAGGGAGACTGTTCAAGCTCGGTAATCATCGCCTCGTGAAGGGTTGTTTCGAAGACGGGGCCGCCCGTATTGTTGGCGATCTGGGCAAGGACGACCCCGTGCTTCGCCGAAGACAAGGGCGCCAGGTTGGAGGGAGGCGGCTGCTTTGTGCCCCGATTCTGACGAAGAGCGAGGAACGCGGCAGCGAGAACCACTAGCGTGACGAGACCGGCCAGGAGCCAGAGCAGAGTCGACTTCCTCGGCAAACTGGGTTTTGAGCTGGCTGCTGCAAGCTCAGGCAACGAATTTAGAGTCTCTTTAGATTCCTCAACGGGAGTGGCAAAGGGACGTAATGGAGGAGCCACAGCGGTCGATTCGCTCGAACCCATGCCGGAATCACCACGCTGAACCGTCCCGACAAACCGATATCCGCGGCGCGGGATTGTGTCGATGCGGTACCCATCTTCTGCTCCGAGAGTTTTCCGGAGTTGCGAGATATGGACCGCGACGTTGGACTCCTCCACGAACGCATCCGGCCATACGGTGCGCATAAGTTCTTCTTTTTCCACCAGCTGATCGTGCCGCTCGACGAGAAGAAGCAGGATTTCAACGGCTTTTCTGGACCGCGGCACAAGTTCTCCATGGCGAAACAAGAGGCGTTGCGCGGCGTCCAGCCGAAACGATCCGAACTCCCAACAGACATCTTCCGGGCGACTCATTGAGGCTGCCGATGCCGTTTTAGGGCTAATTAAGGGTTCCTTTAGGACTTTAAGACCCGGGGTGCGGTTTCATTCGCACATCGGTCAGGCCAAGCCGGGGGAAGACAGGCAAGTGGGGCAAGGATAGCACACAGCCGAACTTAGGACCGGCGGGGCAGGTATCCGAAATCGAATTGGTCGCGCAATCAACGCGAAGGAGGTTTCAAAATGTTTCGTTCTAGTTCACACAGTTTCAGACCGGCTTCGAACCTGCTGAGCATCGCCCTGGGCATGTCGTTGGCCGTCGCAACCTTGAGCCCGGCGGCACACGCGCAGGCCGGCCGCTTCAACATTCAGCAGGTCGGGGACGCTCTGACCTCGTACGGAAAGAACACGGTCAACAATAACGGACAGACCTATTACTCGGTCGTCTGCGGTCACGACTCGTGGAAGAGCAGCGTAATCGTCAGCCTTTCTCCGAATGCCAATGTGATCTGGCTTCAGCTCGATTTGGTGCAGATGCCGTCCAATCTCTCTCCGGCTGCCATGGCCAATCTTCTGAAAAAGAACACCGAGCTCGGTCCGGTTTTCTTCTCGATCAGCGATAATTGGCTGCGCATCTCCTCCCCATTGCCAAACAACGATATGAGCGAAGCCAAGATCAAGGGCTATCTCGAGCGCCTGGTCAATCTCGCCGTCGACAACCACGATCTGTGGGATTCGAAGATCCTCGCCATGGCGCCGGCTCCCGCTTCCCGGCCGGGCTCCGCGACCCATGCATCGTACATGAGGCGCTCCGTCGATGAGTTCGACGCCTCTTTCCGCCCAGTTCAGCGCTAGTCATCCGGCTACACCAGGCACCGACAGGACTACCAAATTCTTGCAGAGGAGAAAGACCATGAAGATCGCCCGGCTCGCCCCACCCATACTTACCCTGCTGCTGGCTGCAACCGGATGCCACGACGCCTCGGGCTCGCAGGTCACCATCGGCACACAGCTTAAGAGCAGCCAACCCAAAACGACCAACCCGGTAAAGCCGACCGGCAGCCCGCAGTGGGTCCGCTACACGGACAACGCAGAGGGAGCCTTCTCCATGGATGTTCCGGTGGGATGGCAAGTCGAAGGCGGCATGTATCGCTTCGGCTTCTTCGACGTGCGCTGGATGATGGACATCCGGTCGCTGGACGGCAAGGTGATCATCCGGATCAACGATCCGAACATTCCGCCTTATGTGCTGCCCGGTCCCCACTCCGGTCCTGCCGGCCACCCAGCCATTCGCCCCAACATGTTCCAGATGTTCGTCGACAACTATAAGGAAGCGAAGCCTTTCGGCGATTCGTATACGAGGCGCCGCTTTGCCTCGGTTTGCACATCGATGACGCCGACCCAGGCCGACTGGACGCCGACGATGCCAGCCGCATGGCACGAAGATCCGCCGCCGGTTCGGATCACAGACGCTTCGCTGGCATACAACTGCGAGACATCCGACGGTCCCCGCATCGCGAACGCCTATGCGGTCACCGCGATCCATGGCAACGACGGCTTGTGGATGGCTGATCTCATGATCACGCTGCTGGCGACCCCGGACAGATTGCAGCAGGCGCGTGCGATGACGCAGAAGATGATCGACAGCTGGGAAGAGACTCCGCAATGGAAGACCCATCAGGAAGAAATGACGCGGATGGGACTGGACCAGATGGGCCGAGATTTCCAAACCTTCATGCAGCAGATGGCTGTCTATCACCAGCAGCGTACGGAAGCGATGAACCAGCAGGTTGCCGGTTTCGAAAAGCGCATGCAGCAGCAGGCGGACCAGGTAACGAGCTTCGGAAATATCCTGACGGGCGTGACAAACCTGTATGACCCGCAAACGGGTATGCAGTTCCAGGAGTTCAGCGGGCCCAAGTCCAACTACTACATGAACGGCGCGGGCGTGAAGATCAACTCGAACCTTGATCCCGGAAATGGATTTCATCAAGTCGTCGACTTGGGACCGTAGCGAGGTTGCTGCCCCGACGGGTTCCAGGATTGACCGAACTTGTGGAGTCCCAAGTGTAGTTTGCCAGAGTGGGACTCCACGGTTGCCTGGCAATCTCTACAACTCAGCCCTCGGAATGTTGTTGCGCCGGGCTCTGCGAAGGCCTTTCAGAATATGCTTTCGGAAGGGTCCGGTCGGCCCTTCAGGGCGGAGGTTCAACATGGCGAACAACCGTTACATCGATCTGAGCCACACGATCGAGCATGGAATGATCACGTACAAGGGCTTTCCCGGGCCGGTGATCTGCGATTTTATGAGTCGAGAAGCTTCAAAGAAGTTTTATGCGGAAGGCACGTCATTCCAGATCGGCAAGATCGAAATGATCGCAAATACCGGAACCTATATCGATAGCCCATTTCACCGGTTTGAAAACGGCAAGGATATCTCGGAGATTCCTCTTGAGCGATTGGCAGACTTGCCGGCGGTTGTCGTTGATGCAAAGCCGGGTGCCGAAACTGCCATCGATCGCACGACCTTCGCCGGAGTCGATGTCCGAGGCAGGGCAGTACTGGTACACACCGGATGGGCTCGATACTGGAGAACTGATCACTATCTGATCGGACACCCATTTCTGACCGCCTCCGCTGCGGAATACCTGAGAGATGAAGGAGCGGCCCTCGTCGGGATCGATTCGATGAACATCGATGATACGTCGGGTGGGACCCGGCCGGTGCACACCGCGCTGCTCGGCGCGGAGATACCGATTGCCGAACATCTTTGCGGACTCGACCATCTGCCGCGGTCTGGATTTACGTTCACGGCGGTGCCGGTAAAAGTGAAAGGATTTGGCACCTTTCCGGTGCGGGCCTTTGCCCGCCTTTAAAGAAGCAGCTTGCGCTGAGTTCAGCCGGTTACGCGAGCGCGAACTTGATCGTCCATGCGGCCTGTTGCCGCAGATTCTCAGGAAGTTCAGGAAGATGGGCGAGGATGCCGCCATTACCATTTGTGATTTTCAAGGGTGATTCATAACCGATGAGGCTAGCCGCCTTCACTCCGGAAACTTCTTTGAGCTGGAAAGTGGATCCCGGCCAGTGTGGAAGAATCGCGAATAGCTCGCCATCCTTCGCGGTAAAGAAAGCTTCCGCGCTTGCCTGACCGGGCACGGCTTTTGCCGTCAGCTTGGAAACATCGTATGCATTGTTGAATTCGCCATTGTAATTGGCCTGTGGAACCTCGCCGCTGCTCCACTGCCGCGAGGACTTCCAGGGCTTGGTTCCATAGATTGCTTCGCCGTTGATCTTGAGCCAATCGCCGATCTGAGTGAGCCGTTCCTCCATAATCACCGGAATGGTTCCATCGGCGGCAGGACCGATATCAAGCAGTAGGTTTCCGCCACGGCTCACGGTGTCAATCAGGATATAAGTCAGTTCGCGTCCCGAGTGGTAGCCGTCGAGGCGTTCCGCGCGATTGAGTCCATAGCTCACCCCCATCCCCCTGCTTTCTTCCCAGGGATGGCTCATGCCGCTCATACCGGAGGTATATTCGGTCGTCCAATAGCCGCCGTGTTTGTGCCGGCAGTCTTTGCCCCAGCGGTCATTGATGACAACATCGTCTTTGACCGGGGATTCATTGAAGAGCCATGCGAGAAGTTCTGCGCTATGCCAGTCGGCGGAATCCATCTCCCATTCGCCATCACTGAAAATGATGGATGGCTGATAGCATGTGACCAGGTCTTTGAATTGGGGAAACATGTGCTCTCTTACATATCGCTCCCGGTTGCTCAACCACAGGGGGTTGTACCACTCATACAGCGAGTAGTAATAGCCCATGCGCAGATTCTTGCTGCGCACCGCCTCTGTCAAATCGCCCAGTACGTCGCGCCGCGGGCCGGTCTCGACTGCGTTCCAGGGGCGGCCCCACGTGGATGAAGCTTCCCTGCTGGGCCAGTGGGCAAATCCCTCATGATGTTTTGAAGTAAGGGCAATATATTTGGCTCCGGAATTCGCAAAGACATCGGCCCAATGATCGGGTTCGAACAGTTCCGCACGAAATTGCGGAGCAAAGTTCTGATAGGGATCGTCTGCGCCGAACCATTTCTTGTGAAACTCCCAAGTGCCTTTTTCGACTTCATCGGCCTTCGGATTATCCCTACCTTCTGTCATGTTGTGCCAATACCACTCGGCGTAAGCCAGCTTTCCCGGAATCACCGGTGCATACGCCGGAACGGAGTACACACCCCAGTGGATAAAGATGCCGAACTTGTCGTGGGCGAACCACGACGGGGTTGGGCGGGCGTCGATGCTGTCCCACTCGGGCCGATAGGCCTGGGCGTTCAGATTTCTCGCCATGCCGTTCATGCTTGCGGCGATCCCCGCCGCACCAGCCGCTTTCAGAAAGCTCCGCCTATCCAATGTTGGCCGCATGGAACATCCTTCTTCGTGTGCCGAGATACGGGCCCACGCTAAAGGGCTTGGCATCTTGTGTCAAGAGCAGGACGCAGGAATGCGATTGATTCGACAAAGCGGGGTATTCTTCGGAGCTCTGCGCCGATTCATAGAAAACGAGGAATGAAGCCGCTCCCCGGAGACACTCTTTACCACGGAGCACCTCTGAGAATGCCGATCGCCGCATCGCATACACTACTGCACGAGGCGGTTGCTGGTTTCTCTCTCCTCCTTTTTTGGCCTGGCTATCTCCTGTTTACATTCACTTCAACATATCGCGGCAGAATTGAAAGAGGTCCTATGTCACGCATCCTCGCGAAGCTTCTTCTTGCCTTCTGCTCTGTGGTCGCTTTTTCGCAATCAGCGCGGCCTCACTTGCCGTTCCCGGGGAGCCGCACCTTGATGGATGCGCACAATTGCTATCCCTACTATGAGTGGTGGTATGACCGGATTGACCGCGCGCTGTCGGGAGGAACTCCACTCGCGATCGAGCAGGATCTCTACTGGTACACCAATCCCGATACCGGCAAATCCCGGTCGATGGTCGCTCATGGCGAACCGATCAGCGGTGATGAACCCACCATGGAACACTACTTCTTCGATCGAGTTCGGCCCATCGTTGAACGCGCCCTCAAGGAAGGCAACCACGCCGATTGGCCTCTGATCACGCTCAATCTTGATTTCAAAACAGAGGAGCCCGAGCACCTGAGATCTGTATGGGACCTGCTATTGAAATACCAGGACTGGCTCACTACGGCGGCGAAAACTTCCGATGTCGCGAAGGTCGAGCCACTGAGGATTCGCCCGATTCTGGTTCTCACCGGCGAATCGGATGCTCAGCAAAAGGTCTTTTACGATGAGGTCCCGGACGATGGGCGCCTGCTGGTATTCGGCGCTGTTCATACCAATACAAAGGACCCGGCAGCTCCGCCTGAGGTGCTGGAGCCATCACCCGCGAGCAACTACAGGCGCTGGTGGAATAACCCCTGGCGAGTCGTAGAGAAGGAGGGGCAACAACATGCCGGCGCATGGGACAAGGAAAAGGAAGCGCGACTTCGCGCTCTTGTCAACCACGCGCACCAGAACGGCCTATGGATTCGTTTCTACACTCTCGATGGAGCAACCGAAAAAGAAGAAAGCTGCAATGGATGGTTTCATTCCTATAACTTCGGCTCGCTATCCGCCGCGGAGGACCGGTGGAGAGCGGCCCAGAAGGCGGGTGTCGACTACATAGCGAGCGATCAATATGAAAGGCTGGCAGCGTTTCTGAAGGGCCGGTGACATGGACCTAGGAAAATCCCCAATTTCATCCGCGAGATTCTCTTGCTAATCTGCCTTACCGGGGATAGGAGTGACTTCGGTGGGGAACACTTACACGCACCGATTCAATTCTGATGGCACGGTAGATTCGATTTGCCACAGCTGTTTCCAGACTGTCGCGATGGCTCGACGGGAGGCCGAACTGGAAGGCATCGAACGCGATCATGTTTGCGATCCGGAAGAGCGGCAATTCATCGATGAAGCTCGAAAGCCTGAGTTGGAACCGGCGAATCCTGGCTAACCCCAAAATGCCCTGGCGCGACTCTGCCGGCTTCGCGTCCTCTGGTTGTGTCTACGTGGTATGAAGCGCCTCAAGCCCTTTTTCGACGGGGGTCAACGCTCGTCGAGTTCGTTGGATACAGGTGGCCTGTCGTCCTTCGCAGAGGTGAACCGGCAATGAAGCCGATCTGCCGCTTCTACCGGATGCTGCTTTCTTTTGTGCGCCAGGAATTGTTCTGCAAACCAGAGAACGCGCTCCGCGGCCTGGGTCAGGTCATCTGATGGTTCCGGCATTTCCTGGCGACAGATGGAACACTTTGCCGACACGAGGGACGACCTCTCGTTATAGACGAAGACGAGTTCAGACCGCATGGACACGCATCAGCTTCGATGCGTTGCTGGTCTTGAAGGGCGGCATTTGACCCCAATTGAGGCCAAATTCAGGGGAATCTACGGGGCTTATCCGCCTTTGGGGCGGCATGATCGCGCCAGGATGCGTCATTGGTTCCGGATTCCAGCCGGCGTGCGCGCGACCGTCGTAATGGACCGAATGAGGCGTGGAGTGCGGGATGAGGGCGTCCATCGAAGCGGATAACGCTCGGTTTGTCTTTCGGCATCCAAGCCGCTATGGCGCTCGAAAAGAGGGTTTTAAACACTCCGTTAGACAGTCGGCCGAACGTCACGATCCAGGTTGACGGCGTGGCGCACGCGGCAATCGAGGGAGATGCTGGTCGAGGCAATCAATCGCTCGCTGCCTGAGCGGAAGCTTCCCCAGGTGTGCTATCACCCGCAGCTCGGCCCGATTAAAAGGCCGGCTCGCCGGGCGCCGCGTCGGACGACTCGCCGCCGTCACTTTGGCAGCTGTCGAAGAACATCGATCACCCGGATGTCCGGCGTGGTCTCTGCTTCATCCTGCACACGGTGGAGGCACTTGGCCGGGCCGTTAAACCGCGGCACGACGCAAGCGATCTCGTGCATTCCGATGACAATCCAATGGCTTGATGGTTAGCCTCGGAGATCACCGCGACGTATACCACGAAGCTGAGAGGCTCGAAACGAGCAGGGTGCCGGGTTTTCCTGAGCTGATCGCGATCTCGAAAGTGAGCGAGCTTCAGCCGCCGCTCGTGCCCCGACGCCGGCGGCCCTTGGTCGACTTTCGTGAGACAGCTTTTGGCAGGTTTTGCATTGACCTTCTGCTGCACGGCCGGGAAGGGTGGATCGAACGGCACCCCTCCTCCTCTGGTTATGCTGCTCGCAAAGCCTCTTCATTTACATTGCGGGAGACGCTGGTGAGCTTGCTGTCGGCCTTCTTTTCTTCTTCCAGGGTTTTCTCCAGGAGATTGACCATGTTTTCGCGGCCAAGCAACTGTGCGTAGGTGCGCACCGACCCGTAACCGGCCATTTCATAGTGCTCGACGCGCTGTGCGGCTGAGATCATTGCCGCATCCCGAACCGCTCCGCCCTCCGTTTCCTTGAGCATCTCCGAGCCTTCCTTCAGCAGCGCCTTCATTCCTTCGCAGGTCTTGCCCTTGGGGCTCATGTCGAGAATGCCGAATATTTTCTCGAGCCGTTCTACGTGCCCCTGCGTTTCCTTGAGATGGCTTTCGAAAGCCGATTTGAGTTCCGAAGAGCTTGCGGCCTTGGCAAGTTTCGGCAGAGCTTTGGTGATCTGAGTTTCCGCCGAGTAGAGGTCCTTGAGTTCATCCACGAAGAGCTTCTCGATTGTATTCACGTTCATTTGGTTCCTCCCATGTCGCTGTATTGCGATGAGAGGCCCGTAGGTTTAGTTGGCTTTCCGGGTCGGCCACTCTGGCTAAATTCGTTGATGCCGGCGCGCCGTGAATGAAGGGACCGGAATTGCGAGTAGATGGCAGCAAGTTTTTGCTTGTCCTCGAAAAGCAATTGACGAGCATGAAAAAGCTGGGATTCGCAGGAAAACCGAAAGCTGCCATCATGCTCATGCATGCATCCGATCCCTTAGCACGAACCGACAACGCGAATACCGCTGGTTTGCCGAGCAGGCGCGTGGATGGATCCAAGCAAAACTCGAGCCCCGCAGCCGGCGGGAAGAGAGCGCGGCTCAATAGCCCCTCGAAGGAGATCTTCATGAAATTCTTTTCCTCTAACCTCGATAGTCTTCGGAAGCTTTACATCAACCAATTGCAAATGTTGCTTTCCACGGAACAGCAGATTACCGAGGCGCTTCCGAAAATGATTGACAAGGCGACAGACAATCAGCTGAAGCAGGCGTTCCAGTCGCATCTTCAGGAGACCCGAACCCACGTCACCCGGCTCGAAGAAATTCTGAAGAGAACAGCGGGTGAAGTGAAGACGATCAAGTGCAAGGTGCTTGCGTCGCTGGTGGACGAAGCCGAGGATATGATCAAGGATGCTTCCGACGAGTCTGTCCGGGATGCCGCCCTGATCGCCGCCGCTCAACGCGTCGAGCACTATGAGATCGCGACCTATGGCGCGGTGAAGCACTTCGCGCAAATCCTGGGCGAGCAATCTCAGGCCGAGCTCCTGAATCAGACGATCAAGGAGGAAGGACACGCGGATCACGTCTTGACGGAGATCGCAAATCGCGTGAATCCTTACGCCGACAAGGCAGCGTGAGCTGGTTCCGGCATTTCGCACCCGGAAGGGTGCGAAATACGGCGGGTGGATTCCGATTACGTGCGGGTCTATCGACTGCAATAAACCGGAGCAATCGAGAGAGAGCTCGATAAGAGGCGCGCGTGCGAAGGCAGCACGCGCGCTCCCGGTTCGTGTGCGCGATGCCGCGGCGGGAGGGTGGAAGCGCTCTCGAACCGCGGCAGCCCGTCACTCCCTCAATGAAAAACCAAGCGGCCGCCGCCGGCGAGTGCTTCGTGCGATACGACCGAGTTTAGAATGCGGTTGCCGTTGAGGGTTACAGACGCAGACGCGCCTGCGGAAGCCTGGTTCTCGATGCGAAGAATCTTGTCACGCGGCAAGCGAACGGTCATGGCTGGAAAATGTGCCTTGCCGAGCACGTATTCCGCTTTGCCCGGACATAGGGGAAAGAATCCCATCGCACTCAGCAGATACCACGCCGCCATGGAACCGGTGTCTTCGTCGCCCGCAAATGTATCAGGGGAGTAGAGCTCCTCCATCGTGCGACCGACCCAATACTGGGTGCGATCGGGGCGTCCAGCGAGCGCGAAGATGTAGAGGAGGTGATGAACCGGCTGATTGCTGTGCGCATATTGGCCAAAGTTCACGGCCGCCATCTCTGACATCTCGTGGATCTCCTGGCCGTAGACGCCGACATGGAATGTCGGAGCGATCGAGAGCATCTTCTCGAGAGCGGAGACCGCATTTTCCTTGCCACCCATGGCGTCGATCAGGCCGTCCATATCGTGCGGCACGTCCCAACGGTGTTGCCAGGCTGAGCCTTCGACATACGGATTGCCCCATTGAAACTCGTCGAAGGGTTCAAGCCATTTGCCGTCGGCGTGCTTGCCGCGGAGGAAGCCCGAGGCGGGATCGAAAAGATTGCGCCAGTTTTGGGAGCGCTTCATGAACATCGCTGCATCGTCGTTGTGACCGAGCGCCCTGGCCACCTGGGCGATGCAAAAGTCGCCATAGGCGGCATCGACGGTCTCGGCGGCCGCCTGGTCGACGTGGTCGACGGAAGCATAACCCAGCCGGAGGTACTCTTCGATTCCACGTCTTCCATAACCTTTATCCGGGTCGCCCGGCTGAGTCGCGTGCTTTTTCAAACCGGCATAAGCTCCGGCAAGATCAAACCCCTGGATGCCTTTTGCTGCTGCGTCTCCAAAAATGGAGTCGATGAGGCTGCCGGTCATGCAGGCGCGATAGCCGGGAGCGGGAAATTGCGGCAGCCAGCCGCCCTCGCTGTATGCGTTCACCCAGGCTTGCAAGATCTCGGCAAGTCTTTCGGGGTAGACAATCGACATGAATGGATACCAGGCGCGATACACGTCCCAGTAGCCATGATCCGCATACATCACCCCGGGAGCCGGCTTCCCGCTGTAGGGGCTGAAGTGCTGAGGTTTCCCGTCATCGTCCAACTCGTGCCAGATGCGAGGGAACAGCAGAGCACGGTAGAGGCATGAATAGAAGGTACGCCGCTGTCGTTCCGTCGCACCCTCGATTTGGAGTCGGCGGAAGTGCTGAGCCCAATCCAATTTGGCTTCTGCCCGCAACTGATCGAGAGGTTTTGTGCCTAGCTCTCGCTCGAGATTTTTCCTGGCCTGATCGAAGGACATGAATGAAGTCGAAATCCTCGCTTCAATGGCGCTACCTTTTCTGAATCGAAGAACGACGATTTGCCTATCCGCAATCTGCTTTGATTCGATCGATTCCCAGGGGCCGGAGAAACGCACGACATAATAGGTTGCAAAGTTCGGCGGCACGCCGCCTTCATTGCTTGATGAAGTGAAATGAAGAGCGCTATTGCCGTCGGTATGGTAGACCGGCTCACCGCTGGCGGGAATCTCGATGAGAAAGCCGGATTCGAGATTGCTCCGGTTGCTGGCTGCGATCACCGTGCAGCGGGTCGTTGGAATCAATTCGACATCGGTCTCATACCGCAAGAGAGAAAGACGAAATGAATAAGGATGTAATTCTGCTTGTTCCGGACGCCAAGACGAACTTCTTGGCTGCGGCTCCAGATGCGGATCTCCGGCGAAAGGAAGAAAAACGCATTGACCGTAATCAGAGAGCCAGGGGCTGAGCTGATGAGTGCACCGCAACCCCAGAAGCCTTCGCTCACCCGGATGGAACATCCAGGGACTTCGATCGTCCGACTGCAAGGTCCAGTGGGCCATGCCGAAAGGCACAGCGGCGATGGGCAGTGTATTGCCACGCGAAAAGGTGTAAGTAGAATCGGTGCCCTGAAGGACGTTCACCAGATCGATTGGTTCGGATGTTTCGTGTGTTGTTGCCGGACTGTTCTCTTGGGCAGCACCTGAATTCAAAGCTGCACCGGGTTTTGGAACGATTGTCGCGGCGAGCGCCGCCAATCCCGAGTCCCTCAGGAAGGTTCTTCTGTCAGGACGTTGCGGAAGTTCTGTATCTTTCTCGGACATTGCACTTCCCCCTGAATGGTTCGCTCCAACTGTACCAACGTTGGCGGGAGTGAACGCAAATCAGGTTTCGGGGAAGTCGTCGTCTACTCCTGGCGCAGCGTTTTCGCGGGGTCGATTCCGGCGATGCGGAGCGCGGGCATGGTCGCTGCCAGGACCGCGATCACGGTTAACATGCCGACCACCGCAATGAGATTTGCAACGTCGTAGATCTGCACGCCATAAAGAACGCTACGCATGATGCGCAGGACTCCCGCACATGCCGCGAGGCCCAGGAGAAGCCCGACAACGACTGGGCGGATGCCGATGGCGGCGAGGTGACGGATGGCTCTGCTCATTGTTGAGCCGAGTGCAATGCGAATACCGATTTCGCGGGTCCGCTGTGCAACAGAACTTGCCACGAGGGCGAAGATTCCGACGCCGCTCAAGAGCAGCGCAAGACCCGCCATCGTGACCAGCAAAGCCACCTGAACTCTTTGGGTGGCGAGCGTCTGGGCCTGCAAATCGCTCATGGAATAGAAGCCCGAAAAAGGCAGCCCGGGATCAGCACTGGCCAGTGCGTGCTGCATCTGAGCGGTCAGGCCCTCGACTGGGCGGGCAGTGCGCACGATCCACGCAGGCTGATACCAGGTGTGCAAGAGGGCGAGATCACTTGGTTCAGTGATCTGGGCGGCGGGGATATACGCCGTCTCTTCGGTTTGGAGCGGCGCAGCCCAGTTCAGTCCCGAGGACAGCTGCACGTCGCCGACCACGCCAATGACGACGGCTTTCGCGGTGCCGTTCTGCAGGATCCTGC